>Ga0190312_1000717_pt1 | contig 9769 bp, 12 predicted proteins | sample 487007910_MG_FD_165046 | JGI IMG/M metagenome (GOLD analysis project Ga0190312, IMG submission 165046) | Hydrothermal vent sediment bacterial communities from Southern Trench, Guaymas Basin, Mexico - 4870-07-9-10_MG | ecosystem: Environmental > Aquatic > Marine > Hydrothermal vents > Sediment ... | reverse complement strand
CTTTCCAACCTCTCCATTCTCTCCTCTAGCTTTCTTGAGACCTCAGCCATCTCCTCCATTCTCCTCATCAACTCTTTCATGGTCTCTTCGGGTGCTCTTAGGGCTGTGAGGGTTGCCTGTACATTTGAGACTAGTGTAGTTATGGTCGCCATGCTCTCCCTCATCTGGGATAGCCTCTCCTCGACCATCTGCTGTAGTGACCTATCGGCACCCCTGAGTAGTTCTGTCAAAGTTGTACTGACCTCTGTGAACCTCTGGGATAGGCTGTATATGGTGTTCTGGAGGTCTGTCGCCAGTTTTGATAGTGCATCCAGCCTCATGGTCTGGCTGAGTATTGTGTTCTCGTAGTCGTAGATCTTTGTCATGAAGTCGTGTAGGGTTCTCCTCATACTCGCCAACTGTATTCTGAGCTGATCTCTCTCGACCCTGAGTGCATCCCTCTCCATCACCAGATCCCTGATCCTATCGTTTATCTGGGATATGTAGGTGTATAGTCTTTTGTTCTCGGCGGAGAGCCTAGCCAGCTCTTCGTGTACTGGTGTCGGTGCTATTGGCACGTCTAAGATCCTACCCCTCTCGTCTACTGAGAGGATTATCGCACATTCCTTAACCCTCGGATCTGATAGGGTATTCCAGTTCAGGATGTACTTGTTCTCGACTACTAGTGGCTCTGCTCCTCCCGTGAATGGGTTGTACTCTTCAAGTACCCATCCCCTGAGTACTCCTCTCCTCGGTCTCCACCTACAGAAGTGTACTGCTGTCCTCCCGCCCCCGACAGCCTCTAAGTATGCCAGTCCGATGATCCTTCCGTAGGGCGACATTATGACTACGGGTTTTATCCCTAGCCTATCCGTGTACTTCCTCAAGTCCGCTCTCTTTTTAGCCACTATAACTCTGCTGAGGTCTCTTACCATCAGTTCATTTTCACGTATAGATTTAAATTAGTTTTTCAGAAACTAACTTAAACTCTCACACTATCTACTCTACGATGAGGAGCGGTAGGGAGGAGATGATCAGACTAGTGGAGGAGATGAGTGGTCTCTGTGAGAGGGTGCGTGAGGTTGGAAGGTACATGCTCGATAGAATTCAGGAGGAGACGTTGATGGATGTCGTGAGGACTGGTACTGATGATACGGTGCTTGAGAGTATGTCGCTCTTAGTGAAATTGGTTCCAGAGGCTTCCCCGATAGTCGGGTTGAGGCATGTGAGGGAGAATAGAGAGTACGAGGACTTCTTCTACCTACAGATACTGCCACTATTCCTGAGGGATGAGGAGATACTTGAGCTGGACACGGCTATCCGTAGGGAGATTGTTACGGGTGAGGAGAGGAGGGTTATTCTGGAGAAGATGAAGGAGATTGGAAAGAGGACTACGGAGGGGGATGTGCGGTTGGATTTCCTAGTCGCTAGGGAGTGCGTCAGGAGACCTTGGAGGATAGCAAGTGCCCTCCTCAGGTCTAGGCTGATGAGGTGAGAGGATGAGGTTTGAGGAGCTCAGGAAGAAGCTCGCCGATATAATATATCACGGTATTGTAGTCCCCCTGAGGGGGGAGGAGGAGAAAAAGGAGAGAGCCTATCTGCCATCCCCTCAGGAGGTTATGATCAAGAACCCCGACTGCTGGTTTCTAGACCTCAATTTCCCCGATGAGCCTGATATTCCATCTAATAGGTCGTATGTGTATGTGGATGATAGTGGTGTAGTGAGGTACTCTATTCCAGACCCACTAGACCCGTATGCTAGAGCACTATTCGTGCATTACGTGTGTAGGAAGAGGGTGATCGACCTAATACCACTGAGCTCAAGACCAACACCCACCTACACTCCCAGAGGAGATCTGTTCTTCCAGAGAGAAATGCTCAGAGAACTATCGAGAGAAGTACAGAGGATTGCCAGAATAGAGGAGGGTGTTAAGAGAGGAGAGAGGAAATAACGACCCGAAAAAACTACTTCTCATCAATATCTTCTTTACTCTCTATGATGTACCTCCACTTGCTACTGTCCCATTTCAGTCTCCTGTAGTAGACTGTGAACTTCGGCTCTAGTAGTCTCTCCCCGTCCCTAGCCTTTTTATTGAACCATACTCCTATCTTGTACGCCCTGTCCTTTGCCTTCTCCCCCTCCCTACCCTCCATTACCACTATGTATATGTAGGGTTTGAAGAAATCGTACTGTAGCGTGTCATCGTTCTCGCAGACCTCATCAACTATCTCCAGTAGAGTGTAGTAGTCGTCTAGGTCTCTCGGTATTAACTTGACAATCCAAGGCATTTCTTCCCCACCCCTACTCTATCCTCTCCACCCAGCTCTCCCTGTAGTCTAGTGATGTTGGTAGGTCTTTTCGGTAGTACAATCCCCTATCCCTCGAATACGATGCTATGTAGATTGGGGGGCAACTGCCCTTGGTGGGCTTTCTGGTGAAGCGTAGGGTTGCAGTATCCACTTCAATAGTAAACCACTTGAAGCCATAGTGTGCTCTTGAGTAGAGTAGTAGTGCATTCCTCTCTCCAGCAGTCAGTCTGGACTTCGGGAATACCACATGGTACCCCCCATCTGTTCGGTATATCATGGCATCACCCAGATCGGGACACAGCCTGAGTAACCTATCCAGATCCATTAGTACGAACTCCAGATCAACCCCATCGTAGTCTAGGAACAGCATGTACTTTTTCACGGCGTCCACCTCTCCACCCGCTCTATGAGATCCATCAGTAGCCTGACGTTCATGTCTATATCCCTAGCAAACCTCCTGATCCTAGGACATGCTACTGGTACTGGTGGTGTGAACTCCCTATCGTAGTCTATATAGCCAGTTTCGGCATCGTAGTGGAATAGCCTCTGTAGTCTTATGGGTACTTCTGGAAACGTCTCTACGGGCTCTGGTACTACGTCTGCATACCCCAGCACTAGATCCGCAATCCTTATCCTAGGGTACCTCGGAGGCGTGTAGAAGCCGTGTTTGATCCTCCTGTCGGTGGCATTCCTCACGGGATTTGCCACTTCCACATGCTCTGCGTACTCCTCGAACCACCTGTCGAGTAGTCCCTGCGTCTCCCTCTTATGACCTACTGCTCCCCCTATCTCGACATCTATATCCTCCCAGTTCCACTGTCTAACGAAGTCCGCCTTTATACACCTTATCTGCTCCCAGAACGGGTAGATCCTCTCGCCCTCGACCTCCACGTACCAGTCGGCTACTGGTATCAGCGTCTCCTCGTGTAGGAGTGCTACTAGATCGTAGAAGCCCTGAAACTCGCCAGCATACTTGATGTCACCCTTGACCTTCACTGTGTATACTCTTATCTTCATCCTGTAGAGACCCATCCTATTCCTCACCAGCCAGCTCTTCAGCCTGTAGAGCTCGTCCAGTAGTTCCAAGAGCTCTCCCTCAACTTCCTTGACCTCCACCTCCAGCCTCTCTATCCTAGCATAGTCCTCCGCCATCAACCTCAACCTCCTGCTTATCTCACCCTCCCTGACCTCCTCTGGTCTGAGCCCATACTCTCTGGCAACCCTAGACCTAGGTACTCCCCTCCTCCTAGCCTCTGCTATTACCCTCCTGACTAGGGGTGGTGTGAAGAACCTCCTCTCTACTGCGAGAATTAACCCCTCCCTTATGTAGTCCTCTGGTGTTGGAGCCTTCCCAGTCCTCTCTATGTACTCTCGTACTACCTCGCTCAGGAGCTCCCAGTACCAGTCTCTGAGCTTAGCTTCTGGGGATAGCGGGTCTATTCCCCTCCTAGCGTACCTGTACGCTAGTAGCCTCTGACCTATGAGCATTCTTCTGAACTTCTCTATGAGCTCTGTTGTAGGGTACTCCTCTAGTTCTGGTAGGTATGTGAGGATTATTTCTCTTATCTCCTCCTCCCTCCTCCTTATCCTCGCTCTAATCCTCCTCACTCTCCTGAGAATCCTACTCCTACCCGCCTCTACCTCCTCTCCAAGCTTCTCATACCTCTCGACCTTCCTGAAGAACTCCTCTAGCCTCATTATGTAGGATGCATAGTACTCCTTTCTCCTGAACGCCCTCTCCAACTTCCAACCCCGATATGTTAACAACTAATTTATACAAAAAACTACTCTATAGCTAGGTGAAAGTGTTGGCTAGACCGAGTAGACGAGGAGGCGGTCAGTCAGAGTACGATTTTGTAGCGAAGGCTATAGAGGATATGTTCAAGAAGAGAGACCCTAGGAGTGGTGCTACATGCATCGCTAGGGAGGGAGAGAGACCAAATGAGTGGGAGCTCGTGTGTACTGTGTTTAAGGATGGTAGGAAGTACAGGACTTCATTCTTCGTCAACAAGAACGTGTTCAAGAGCGATAGGAAGAGGATAGAGGAGTCTATAGACATCATATACAGGAGAATTGATAGGTACGGTACTCAACTCCGCTAACTCCGCATATACTCCAAGAAGTCCTCAGTACTGCCGAAGAACTTCACTCCTTCACTACTCGCAACCATGTAGACCCACTCCTCGCCCCAGTACTTCAACCACGACCTCACTACCCCCTCTAGCGTCCCAAAGCCTATACGACCTTTGTACTCAAGCCGTGCAAACCCCTTAGTGATTAGCCAAGCCTTTAAGTCGGGCTCCACGTCCATCGGGGATATCCAGACTATGTACTCTCTCCCCCTAGTGTCCACCATACTCAGTCTGAGAGATATCTCCTTCACTCCAGACACGTACTGTCCCGCTGGGTCTACGATGCACCATCCCTCCCTCCCCTTCACGAGTACTCCCCAGTGGGATACAAGCTCATTCCTCCATGCTATGATCCACACTCTCCCCTCTCCGAAGAGTTTCTGGAGTAGTGTGTAGGCTAGTATTGCTAGGTCTTCGCAGTCTCCCCCATCCCGTGCTAGTGTCTCGTTTGGTAGGGTTATGTAGTTCTCCTCCCAGCTAATAGAGTCCGCTAGGGGGACTGGGATAAAGGGGTCTGGAATGTACATAGTGTTGAGCATTATCCAGTCCATCACAGCCTTCACTTTACTCGTATCCGATGCTCTCTCACTGATGCCGAGCTCATCTATTACGTACTCTACGCTACTGGGGTCTATGGCACTGATGACCGTCTCGACCATTTCCTCGGTGGTGTGTCCGAGTGCTCGTACTTTCAGTACTCGCTCTACTCCTGTGTACTTACTCTCCAGATCCTCATACTTTTTCATCAAAAAGAGAAGTCTTTCGGTGAGGTTGCTGAGTTTGTGCTTCAGCTCTGTATAGTTGAACTTGAGTGTACTATACCTAATCCTGAGGTCTGTGTAGTTGGTTCTTAGACTAGTATATTTGCTCGTGAGGTTCGCATACTCTAGGCTCAGGCGCTCATACTCATTCTTGAGAGCCCTATATTCGGATGCTATTGTTAATAACACAGAGTACAGGTAGAGTGAAGGGGCAATAGAAGCCACTACCACCAGTGCTATTAGTATTAATGCCTTTTTCATGTTCTCACATCTTCTATATACTCTAGCTTACATATAAAACTTACCACTTATATATACATATAGTAATGTTTATCCGTACTATCTTAATATACTTTTGTTTTCATCCCACCACTTCTAGAGACTGTACACGTAAGAGTAGATCTCATTTAGTACTTTCTCTACCACACTCCTATCAATACCCGGTACCAACATGTTTAAGCATACTCTAACATACTCCTTGAGGTTATTCCTAAAGATAATCCTCCTCCTCACAATCCTAGTCTCGACTAAGCTTGTAGTTAGTGTCCTCCCGTCAAGTGTTGCAATCCCTACCCTGAAGAGTAAGTTTAGCTGTTTAAGGTTACTCCTAGCCCAACCCGAGCTCATTCCAATTTCAGTACTAATCCATTCAGGGTAGAATTCCTTCTTCTCATCTATACTCACGAGGAGCTTTAGTAGTTTTTTGCGAGATTGTGTATTTGCGAAAGCCCTTAACCTACCCTTTAGGTTACTAACCCATTCTTTAATCCTCCTCTCCTCAATAGGAGTTAGAACTACCTCTGGGGATACTACCCTTCTTAAGGTCTTTAATTCTTCAAGCTTTTTCCTCAGCCTAGCATTTTCCTCTTCTAACGCTTTTATCTTATCTAGTAGACTTCTATCACTAACATGTTTCGTACTCAGTTGTTTAACCTCCATTATAGCTTTCTCTATGGTGAGCTTATCGATACCCTTAACCCTCGATAGTATATCTATCTCCATCCTCAGCTTATCCAGTTCCTTTAGTAGTTCCTCCTTCACTCTCCTCTCATTTTCAAGTGCTTTTTCTAACTCCCTAAGCTTAGCCCTAAGCTTAGACTTCTCCTCCTCTTCAAGCCTCTTCTTAGCTAGGATCTCCTCAACCATTTTCCTAAGTTGCTCTACGTTCTCCTTTATCCTCCCAATACGCTTTACCGGCCTCACTAGAGGGGTCTCGGCTCCGTGCTTAGTAACCCTCTTACTCGTTACATGAACTAATGTAGGCTTTTCAAACCATCCGAAAACGTAGAACTGCCCAGTTCTTAATGTCTTTAGTACATCACTCTTTAGGGGCTTGAGATAGTCTTCTACAGCCTTCCTATCCAATAAGTCCGTTAGCTTACCAAAGAACCTTATATAGCACTGACTTAACGGCGTCTTATCCAATTCCGCCGGCCTCTGAGTACCCATCAATAATAGTATTCCGAATTTCCTCCCACCCGTAGCTATAGCCTTAATTAAACCAACCCTCCTCAGTACCTCTCTAGTCTTTAGCTGGGGAGCTATCAGGTGTGCTTCCTCTAAAATCCATAAGGCCGGTCGGGGATTATTGACTTGGATCCTCCAGAGTGCCCTAAGTATCTTCTCCACTAACATACCATACTCGTACTCATCAGCTAGGTACTCCCTAAAGTTGAAGTCGAGGTTAAACCCCTGCCTATACGCTTCCATGTATACTGGGATTATGTCTGGGTTTAGTGGTAGGTCTGCATTTTCCCCACCTATAATTAAGACATTCTCGAAAACCTGAGCGAAGGGATGATATTCACCATGTACATCTATAAAGATAACCTGCAATCCTTGTTGAATAGCCTGTTCGGCAATTACTGCCATCAGCCATGACTTCCCGGATCCCGACTCGCCGATAACCGCTATTCTCAGTCCTTGCTTTTTAACGGTCTCGACATCCGTATCAATACATAGGTTTTCAGATATCCAGAACTTCAAGCCCGACCACCCCTAGTCTTTTCCAACCTCTTAAGTCTTTTCAGAAACCTATCGTAGGATATATCGTATCCATCCTCTTTCAGTCTCAGCCACACATACTTCTTGGGGCCGAAGCCACGATATTTCCTATAGTATTCGAGGATTGTCTTGTCGCTCACCTTTGGAGGTCTGCCTTTCTGCTTTCCAGCCTCCCAAGCCGCCTGTTGCCTTTCCTTCCTCAGCTTTAACTCCATCTCTGCCAACCATGAGAAGATACGTATCAGTAGATCCCTTATGTTCTCGTCCTCTATCTGTAGCCAAGAGTCCTTTACCGATATTATCCTAAGCCCTAGCTCATTTTCCACCTTTTCAAAAAGGTTAAAGATATCCCGTAGGTTGAAACCGAGCCGAGTGAAATCAAAGACGATCACGTAGTCAACAATATTCTTACCCCCAGTCTCCAGAAACGCTACCATTTTCGAGGCACCCTCTCGCTTCCTCCAAGACCTAGCCCTCTTGACACCCTTATCGATAAAGTATTCTAAGACCTCTATTCCATGCTCCCTACAGTACTTTTCTATAGCCAGTCTCTGATTGTTCTCATCCTGCTCTCTTGTCGAAACCCTAATATATGCGACAGCCCTCTTCAATTTCCCCCTGCTAATAGGCGAAAAAATGGTATATATTTATAACTATGAATTACAGACTATCCAATACTTATACCCATATAGGTTATAAGACCACAACCATGACATACCAGAGATAACCTTATATAACCATGCATCAATAGATTGATGGTGATGGTAAACATGGGTGCTGAAAAGAAAGTAAAAACGGTTCTATGGGTATCTAGGCATGAGATACTCCCCGCACAAGCACTACTCCTCTCCGAGAAGCTTGGCGACTTCAAAATTGTAATGTTTAGGGATAAGGTACCGTCGGCTGAGTGGCTCCTTAAGAACGTAATCCTACCTAGAGAAGTGGATATAGTCATACCCGTCCTACCCCTCTCGATAATAGCAAAACTATTTGACCTGAGTAAGAGGTATGGCTTCGAGATCTGGTGGGCACAGATGGAACTACTCCACAACGACTACTCTAAGGACTGCCCTGAGTTCGATCATAAGAGGGATACTATGGTTCTCGGTGTGGATCTGGGGGGTAAGAGGATATGGAGGCACTACAGGTTTAAGGGCTTCTATAGGGTTAAGGGGATTAAGATAGAGCTCGAGGAGGTTTGAGGATGGAGAGAGGTAGGAGTCTGGAGGAGCAAATAGCTAAAAAACTGCTAGAACGCTATGTGGGTTTCTTTGCATCTAGAAGGGATGGGTTAGTCTTAGTGAAAGTAAAAGTGGAAGGTAAAACGGTATTAATTTGGGTTAGAGCATCACCAATAACGGAAAAAGCCTTATGCCTATACGATAGGGTAGCCTCGAAGCATCACTTTGATGAAGCATGGCTATTCAAGTTAAAGAGGGAGGCAGACTACGTATCCTTTAAAGAGTTAGAGGAGAGGTTCACACGAACCATTCTCTCCCTTGAGGATCTGAAGATAAGTGGGAGGGGGTAGGAGTGAGACGAAGACTATCGAAGAGGGAGATTGAGGAGATTATCGAACTACGTAGGAGAGGGCTAACGTTAGGGGAGATAGCCCGTAGGCTAGGAGTAAGTATGATGGCTGTTTCCTACTGGTTAAAACGCTTCGATATTCCTAAGCCTCCTTCAAAAATGGAGAGAATTAAGGAGGAAATCCTAGAGCTAGTATGGAGGTATGGTTATATTACTCAAAAGGATGTAGTAAAGATTATGGCGGAGAAGTATGGTATTTCAGAGTGTAATGTATACACATGTATTGCAGAACTACGTAGAGAGGGTAAGATTAATACCATCAGACTCACGGGTTCGGGAATGAGGAGAAGACCAACTATGCTAAGTAGAGTTTTGAGAAAGGCAAATCTAAGCAAAACTGTATTTCTCTATACAGATGAAAGCATCTATAACCTTGCTTGGTACTTAGCCAGTCTCTTCCTCCTAAACCTACCTAAATCTACTAACTTTAAACACGAGTTACGTGGTTTGAAGCTTAGTCTTAAGAACCGCCTACCCCAACAATTCTATGAGCTAGTCTGTAGGTATCTTAAAGAGATACGCTCCCATTTCCCTCATACTACAGGAAGTGTTTAAATTACTAATAGTATTTTACTCTACTCCTCCACTATATTTTTACCTAGAGGGATTTCATTCAGGGTTTTAACTCTTCCTTGATTTTTCTTATTTCCTTTTCTATATCTTCATACATGAATGGGTGGAGTATTCCTCGAACAGCCTCAACGTAGTCACTAACCATGTCGAGGAGGAGATCTGTAAAGCGGGTAAATCTTTTTCTTTCTAAAGGATCCCTTAGAACCCTCAGCATCCCCTTAATGGCGGGTCTGTACATAACAGGATCCTCTTCAAACTCAACTAGATGTTCCATCTTACGGCAAAATAATACTTCATCAAGAGTTAAATCCTCAGCACTACAGACCTCACGAACCCTCTTAGAATACTTTCTAAGGAACTCTTCCCACTCCATATAAAACACCCAGTAAGGATATATCCATTCTACTTTTAAACCCTTCC
>Ga0190312_1000716_pt1 | contig 9776 bp, 13 predicted proteins | sample 487007910_MG_FD_165046 | JGI IMG/M metagenome (GOLD analysis project Ga0190312, IMG submission 165046) | Hydrothermal vent sediment bacterial communities from Southern Trench, Guaymas Basin, Mexico - 4870-07-9-10_MG | ecosystem: Environmental > Aquatic > Marine > Hydrothermal vents > Sediment ... | reverse complement strand
AGGAGGCCTAGGAAGGCTGTTAGTCTCATTACGGGCTTGTTTATGTCTGGGTAGTAGAGGGCCATTAGGGTTAGTATGACTGGTGTAGTGAAGCAGTAGGAGACTCCGAAGTATCCGACTAAGAGGTACTGTAGGTCTAGTTTGAATGGTTCTGGTGGTGCCCAGTATGCCCATGCTGTTAGGGGGACTAGCCATAGGTGCTTGGGGTTGAAGAACTTTTTTCTGAACTTGTTTCTGTTGACTATGCATTCCCAGCCCCATGAGAAGGCGACTAGTAGTGTTAAGGCTATGTTGCCTGTAAGTACTATTAGGCCGTAGTGTTCTGAGAAGCCTATTCCTTGGCCTACAGCTATCATGAGGTAGACTATGAAGATGTAGATGTTGAAGGCTTTAGCTGCTTTTTCGCCCCATACTGCGACTGCGGCTATTAGGGCTAGTGTGAGTATGTGTAGGAGGGCGGAGGGCCAGGCGAGGTCTACTAGTTTGTATATGATTGCGTTGTATGTTACTACTTCTTTGATTACGTCCCACATTTCGGGCCAGGAGTATCCTTTTGAGGCATAGGGCAGTAGAACTAGGAAGCCGAGTATGTAGAGGAGTGCATAAAACCATCTCTTGCTGGTAAGGTAATCTATGGTCCGCGAGACACGTTCCACGTTCGTGGCTATCCCCTCTACTGAAACAGAATTATAATAGGTTAATAAATGCTAGTCTCTTCTTCATCTGTTTCTGTTAATTAAGCTTTATAAGGATATTTAGGTAAGTGGTTACTGGGTCTTTGATGGAGAGTTGTCTAAATAGTTGGGGAGAGGCTCGTTGATGTGTTTGTAGCTGGCTGTATGTATTGGTGTTTGTTGAGTATCGTTTGTTTATGTTTCTTTAGGCAATAGAAATATAGCTGACTGTCTATAGTGTTGGAATAGGTGGGTTTCTTGGAGGAGTTGCTTGAAAGGATTGTTGTTGATCCGCGGATTATGGCAGGTAAGCCTGTGATACGTGGTACTAGGATTACTGTGGATTTGATTTTGGAGCTTTTAGCTGCGGGAATGAAGCCTGAGGAGATTGCAAAGGATTACAGAATAAGTGTTGAGGATGTGCGGGCGGCGCTACTGTATGCGGCTAAAGTCTTAGGACGTGAGGAGGTGCTTGTTGTCTCGAAAGCCTAAGCTTCTTTTAGACGAGAACTTGGGTATAAAGGTTTACGAAGAGCTCAGGAGAAGAGGCTTTGATGTACAGAGTGTTATGCTGGAGCATAGAGGTGCTGAAGACGTTGAGGTAGTTGAAGTCGCTAAAGCTTATAATAAGATAATTGTCACAATGGACAAGGATTTCGGCTATTTAGCTATATCTCAAAATCCTCCAGGTTTAGTTCTCCTACGTCTTAGAGATCCTAGAGTTTCAAGCAGGCTTAGAGGTATACTTAGGGCATTAAAGCTAGGAGAGAAGCTGTATGGATACATAACTGTTGTGACTGAGACTGTTATAAGGAGAAGGCCGGTAAAGCCTTAATTCTAGCTGTTAGTTTATTAAAGCTTGAATAGTTTTGATAGTGGATTGCTAGGAGAACTAATAGTTAAAGTACTTAAATAAAGTATAGCTAAGATTTAGTGCAGGAGACTTGGGTTTTGATTCTTTTTCTTTTATGAATTCTTCCCATTTTCTTATCTTTTCTTCTTTTATGTCTTGTTCTGCTTCATTTAGCTTCTCTAGGGCTTCTTTATTTAAAAGTAGATCTAGTGTCTCGATTATTTCCTCTAAGATATCACGTATTTTTCTTAGTTTCTGGACCTCTTCTTCGGCAAGCGTTTTAAGTGGAATTCTCGAAAACATAGTTTTCAGTCTTAAAACATTATTTTCCTTAAAAGTTTCTCTATTTGGAGACGGCTATATTTATTGAAGACCTTTATTCCTGAGGTTCGATTTTTGAGTTTCTTGTAGTAATGGTTTGATGATTTTTCTTTAGTTTGAGGAGTATTGTTCTGAGGTTTTATGTTTAGCTGGGAGGGTATTGGGAAAAATGTATATCGTGGTTTAGGCTATAGTGTATGGTATGGTGCATAGATTTAAGTGGATTGTTGTTGATCCTAATGTGTGTCATGGTAAGCCGTGTTTCGTGGTACTAGGGTGCTGGTGTCTGATATACTTGAAATGCTTGCTTCCGGTATGAGTATTGAAAATGTTTTAGAAGAGTATTCTCAGCTTACTAGAGAGATTATTCTTGAGGCTTTAGCTGCTGAATTGCTGAAGAGGAAGCGCCGTGTTATACCGCTTCCTGCTTGACGAAAATATTCCTCGAAAAGTTTATCGTGTTTTAAGAAAGCATGGATATTTTTCTTTTGTTTTCGTAATATTTTTAGTATAGGTTAAGCCTATAGATTGATATTTGATTTAAGTGTTGCAGTAGAGTTGTTGATCTATGTTTGATTTAAGGAGAGCTGTTTTGGTTTTGTTAGGGAAATAGGATTTATATTTGTGTTTTATAGTTTTGTTGAGGTGTTGGTATGGGGATTTGCTTGATAGGATTGTTGTTGATGAGAGGGTTATGTGTGGTAAGCCTGTTATTAGGGGTACTAGAGTTACTGTTGAGGCGGTTATACGTAGGTTGGCTGAAGGCTTGAGTATAGAGGAGGTTTTAGAGGATTTTTCTCAGTTAACTAGGGAAGATATTAGGACGGCTTTACTGTATGCTTCTAAGCTTCTTGAAGATGAGACTATTATAGTTGTGAGGACATAAAGTTTCTTGTAGACGAGTGTATTGGCAGAAGGTTCTTGATATCTACTGTGTGGAGTAGATACTCATTTTAGTTTTTAGGCGATAAATATAGTAATGGAGGAGTCTACGTATAAGAAAATACTTTTAATAGCGATAGATACGCTGTGTGTAAATCATTTAGGCTGTTATGGGTACGATGTTCCGAGGAATCCTACTACACCGTTCATAGACTCCTTGGCTGAAAAGGGGGCTATTTTTAGGAAACATTATGCCGCAGATGTCCCTACTCCCTCGTCCTTTACATCTCTCTTCACTGGTATTAGGGGGATTAGGCACGGGATAATAGGGTTTAAGAATAAGTCTAATGAATTTAAGTGCAGTACTCCTCTGCTAGCCGAGTGTTTTGCTGAAAAGGGGTTTAAGACAGGAATGGTTTCGAATCTTCTGTATCCTTGTCCATGGCTTGTGAGAGGGTTCCGGGACATTTATCCTCCCGGCCTTAGGTTTCAGGGCGGGACGGCGGAGGAGGTTACGGATAAAGCTATTTCATTACTAGAAGAGTACAGGAGTCATGATTTCTTTTTGTTTGTGCACTACTGGGATCCTCACTGCCCGTATTTTGAGAGGTCGAAAGAAGAGTATAGAAGACTCTTTAAGGCCGAGGACTACAAGAACGCCGTCCCTGACATGAAGTATGTTTGGGAAAACGAGTTTGTGAGATTATTCTATGTGAGGAAGCATGAGAAAATAGGGGATCCTATAGACCCGGCTGAAAACCTAGCTTTGTATGACGCGAATATACGGTATGTTGACGATAATATTAAGAGGCTCTACGAGTACCTCGAAGACAAAGGGCTGGTGGACGAGACTCTGATAATTGTTACGAGCGACCACGGAGAAGCCTTCGGAGAGTACGGTTTCTGGGATCACTGGACATGCTACCGTAATATAAGTCAGCTGCCGCTCATTATTGTAGGCTACGATATTCCTCACGTCGAGATAGAGACGTATACGCAGAACATAGATGTTATGCCTACTATTTTAGAGCTTGCTGGAATCGATGTTCCAAAGGGCCTTGATGGGCGGAGCATGGTGCCGCTTTTAAAGGGAGAAGTCGAAGTGTTTCGAGAAGAAGTTGTCGTGAACTCGGATGCGACTGTTGTTCAGCGTATGATGGTTAAAGATGACTACGCGATAGTTCATACCTTAACGCGGCCTGTGTGGGATCACTTGAAGGAGTGGGAGCTATTCAATTTGGCTAAAGACCCTAGCCAGGTAAACGACATATCTGAGAGCGAAGTAGACTTGGCTAAAGAGATGCGTATACAGTTGGGTGACTGGCTTTCAGAAAACCTTAAGGGCCGACCCGACCCGCTGTGGTTATCAGTGTATAGAGGTGGCTGGATGTGGAGAGGGCTCCTCAGTCTTCTTACCCAAGAAGAGCTGAAAAAAGCCTACGAGAAATACCCCGAACTTAAGAGAATACAGGAAGAGAAGATAGTCTACTACCGTGTTTAAAGAAGGTAATTGCATGTGATTGCTGAGAAAGTTGCAATAGTTTCTTGCAGCATGAGAGGCCCTACTGCAACTTCCTTAGCTCTAGAAACTCGTCGACGGCCTCTCTCATCTCCTCTAGATCCTCTCCCTCGATGACTACCACGTCCTCAATCTAAGCCTAACAAGCTTTTGTAAGAGCTCTACCCACGTTCTACAGCCTAGCTCAACCTTCAGCCTCCTCAATTCTCTCATGAGGTCTTCAGGCATGTTCTTAACGAGGAGAGTAGGCATGGATATCCGTGGAAATCCAGATTTACAGGATATGAATACTTCCTCATTTATATATTTAAGAAAGCATGATGAATAAGAGGTAAGGTGAGAAACGCTGTTTTGCTTCTATGGTCTCGTTAAAGTATTCAGTATAGGCGCTAGATAGGGCACTATCATGGGTAAGCTCAGGCAACACTCCCTAAGGATCTCGGCACAGTATAAATCATGAAGAGAGAACTCGATATCTTCATCTCTCTTCGCTCTTTAGCTTATTAATATACTCCATGTAATATCTGAGAATTTGAGATGCTTTAGGGACAGCACAATTATGCTTAACTGCTTCCTCTTTCACCTTTCTGAAGATTAATGGTACAGCCTTCTTTTTATCAAAAATTGCATCACCTAATTCAAGGTGAGCTTTGTTAATTGCTCCCATGATCTCGCTCTTTACTAATGGAGGTTTCCTTACTGCCACAACCTTGCCCTTCTCCTTCTTCTTCCTTACAATAATTCCCCTAACCTCGCCAACATACTCATGCTTAAACTTCACTAAAACTGCGTTATACTGTCTATGATGCGGTATCTTCTTTAGAACGCTTAAAGGTGGAAAAATCTTGAGAACAAAGCCCTCATAGCACTGGTATTTCAGTAGCAAATCCTTCCATGATTCTAAGACTTCTCTAACTGATACCACCTTGAATCCAACGAACTTCAATCCGTACTCTTTACATAACTTCTCCACCTTCTCGGGAAGTAAGAACTGTGACCCTAACATAAGATCGAAAATACGATAATCCCAATCGCCATTCCATGCATCTGTAAATCCTGCGGGTGAGTTCTTAGCTCCTCCAAGCTCAAAGAATACCTGATACTTCTTGCTCAGCTTAACTAAAGCACAATACTTCTCTCCTAGCGCTCTTCTCACACTTTCTTCAAAGTTTTTCGGGAGCGGATTGAGATTTCTCGTGTAGAATGCCCCCTCTACGACCGTTACGTTAGAGCCGTCGTATTTTGGTTCAATATACGCGTCGAGATCCAGTAGCTCTGAAATTATCTTAACTATGGCTTCAAACTCCTCCACCGTATAGATATTTGGATATTTCTTCAAAGAAGACACCTCATGCAAAATAGTAGCCTACCTATAAGTCCGTAGCTAAGGCAAATAATGTGTTATTAGGCTCTGTAGACTTAATGCCCATTTTATCGCCTCAGCATAATATGATAGTGACCCTATTAATAGCTACTTTGAGAAAAATAAATGTTTTCATAGTTTTGTAATGGCAGAGTCACATTCTACATTTCTACCTATTTATTATGCCAGATTTTCTTGGCTACAGAAACATAGTGGAGATATTGCCTGACTACGAGAAGACTCTAAAGCAGATTCTCGTAATAAAGAAACTAGCTAACACCTATAACCGAGATAACGGGTAGTAGAGCTGTGCACTCAGCAGCCTTTATTTAGCTTAAACAGCGAATTTGAAGCAGTTTTCGCAGGTTTCATAGCAAGCACTCTCATAGGACTAGTTTACTTAACACCTCTCTTCCTCATAGTAGACTACGTTTTAAGAAGACGTGGCAAAAGGTTACGTATTTCAAGGTATCATGTGAAGACAACAGGCATAGTCACCTTAGCTTCGCTGTTTTTCATAGCTTCAGGATTAGCATTAAACTCAACTCCAGTACTAGTTGTTTCAACGTCTGCATACGTACTTTCATTAACAGCTTTGGCGCCAATAACACTACTATGTGTTCTAGTAGTAAATAGAAAATTATCCATGTATGGAGTAACTCTCAGCAGGGGCTTCTTAATTAAGTGGAAGTGGTAAATGAGTATTATGTGAGAGAATCCTTCGAGGTCTTTTAGGCCTTCTACGTTACTCTGGGTAGATTTCGACAACTCCTTTAATGCCTTTTCCAGCTGTAGGCTGTATTGGGACTTTTAAACGGTGTTCTTATTACACCGATAGGCTTATAGACTATTCCTTGTTCTAGTTTTCTATACTGTGTTGAGTAGTTTACAGTATTGACGTATTGAGTCTTTTGACCAGAGAGTACTTCTTTATGCTATGTGGAGTGAGTTTCTATGAATTAGTCTGAAAGCAATATTAATCTGAGTATAGTTCATGAATCGGAAAATTTTTATTTTCTGTCTTACTATAATATTCGGATATTTTATGATTACGGAAGTTAGGGTTGGTAGGAGGAGGACTATTGTTATTCCTAAGGCTGTGGCTGAGGCTCTAGGTATTGAAGAGGGGTCGAGGCTGAGGCTAGAGGTTAGAGGTGATAGTATAGTTCTTAGAGTTATTCCTGACGCTATTTGGCTTTCGGTATATGGTGAAAAATTTGCTAAAGTTACTTTAAGGGAGTTAGAGGAGGAGAGTGTTGAAAGGCAGAAAAAATACATTGAAGAAAAGGCTTAGAGTACTCGTTGACACTACTTTTCTGCTACCTGCTTTAGGTGTAGAAGTGGAGGAGGAGGCTGAGGAAGTTATACCTCTTTTTAGGAAAATTGATGTGTATTATCTTGAAGTAGGAGTATTGGAAGCTATTTGGAAGATTTTAAAAATAATTGGTCTAGAGAATTTTGAGAGAGTTAGGATTGGTCTTGAGGCTATAAGGAAGACTTATATTTTAGCTTACCCGCCGGCAGAAGCGTATATAAGTGCTGTTGAAATATATAAGCGGGGACATAAAGACTATATAGATGCACTGTACTATGCTACGGCTAAAGTATTGAATTTAAAGTTTTTGACAATTGATGAGGAGTTTATAGAATTTCTTGAAAATAATGAATACGATATAGAAGATACTATTATTACTCCTAGAGAACTTAAAAATTTATTCAAGTGAATGAGTCCTGGCGATGACTTAAGTCTATCTCTTAAGTGCTATGGAGTTCGCATATGAAGTAGACTAGTTTTCGCGAAGATAGCTTTATTCCTTAGTTTTCTTGAAAATAGCGTGGATCTAAAAGCATTATTCGATAAAATAGTACATTATGTACTGAAGAGATATGAGGGAAAAGTTTTGGCTATTATAGTGTTTGGGTCTGCTACACGGCCTAGAGACTTTGTGTGGGGGCTGAGCGATATAGATGTTCTGCTAGTAATGAAGGATAAAATCGATGTAAGTGAGAGGAGTATAGAGGAGAGCATGAATAGTGTTAAAGTATCTATAGTAGCTCTTGAGAAGAGTGAAGTAGAGGAAGCTGCTGTTGCTGGAAGTCCTCTTGCTCACTGGATTAAAAGAGACTCTATAGTACTCCACTGCTCGAGCGAGAAAGTATTGAATTGGCTTAATTCACTAAACCCTAGAATAACGAGTTATACACTGGAAGTTTTTAGGAGGTCTTCTGTAGTAGCGTATGGTATAGCTGCAGACTACTTTTTTCAAGGAAATGGGAGAAGAGTTGTTCACCATCTGTATCATTCTCTGAGACATGCACTAAGATATAGGAGCGCAAGAGAACTAAACAATATCCCTGTATCTAATGAAGAAGTATATGCTGCTGCCGAGAAATTATGTGGCCGGGAAGTCTTGAAGGTTTTTAAAGAGCTAGTAGGGCTTAGACGTGGCGAGAGGGTAGAGATAGGTGTAGCTGACAGGCTGCTTGAAGAAGTGTCTAGAGTTATAGGCGGTATAGTTGAGCTTAAATTTCCGAGATGGATTTACGTAAAATATTTGCTAAAGAACATAGGTGATCCTGCTATTGTATCTTACGAAATGGAAAAGAATGTAGTTAGAGTAGTAGCTTTTCTCATAGCCCAGAGAAAAAGAAAATACATTAGAGTAGTCATATAGGCAGCTCAAGGCCAGCTCATGTACTTGAGAAACTTAGCCGAAGTAATTTGAATTACAGATAGTCAAAACATTTATTGCTGTTGTTATTGTAGAAAAGTAGAGGTGTCATGAATACGGAGTTTGCAGATAGTGTGCGAATCGAGGAGCTTTGGATTAAGAATTTTAAGAGTCTTAGAGATCTTGGAATTCACCATAATCATTATCTTCAGAAGAACTTTGGATATACGTATAGGAAGAGCATGTTATCCGACTTTGCTGATAAAGTAGATTCTACTAAATTATCTAAAATTAAGTCTTTTATAAGATTTATGAAAGCTCTCGAAGTGTCCTACAATACATGAAAATATTTTTGACTAATATACGTTATTATACTGGTTTTAATTGCAAATTGTTTTAGTATAAAGTATGAGGGTCTAGGCGGAGTTATTAAGTTTTAGTTTAGCAGTATTTCTTACTGGTATGGCTAATTCTTCCTTGAATACCCACTTCTTGTTTTCAACATATTTCCATAGTAGTGGGAACACTTTTACTATACTTGCACTTGACTGAATAAATGGTGGATAAGGCATTTCTACTTTAAAGTATTCTGCCTCCTGCATAATATAGGCTTCGTAGATGCACGGGTATTGTGCTGCTAAAACGGCTTTATTGACATCTATTACGGCTGAAAATGCTCCTGGGAGCTGACACAGGATTCTAGCGAAGAGCGGAGCATCTTTGCCTTCAAAATAGTAGATTTTAATTGGTAGTATTCCTGTATCCGCGTAGACTAGTGCAGTATTTCCTTTCCACATAGCTTTGACGTGCTTATTGAAGTGGTAGCTGAGAACTTGCTCAGAGATGTCAGGTAAGCTTGGATCGAATAGTTTTTTAGCTTCTTTATATATTGCTAGTGGTCTAGCAAAGGGATTTCTAATACGTCCCTGTAGAAGTACTAAATCATAAATATCTGGAGCTCTGTAGCTGTTCCATCTTTTAACGGTATATCTATATGAATCTACTATATTCTCGAAGTCGAATACAGGTACGAGGCTTCTTGTTTCTGGATCATATCTTGTTAGTGGACTTAGTGGAGTCCATTTAATTAACTCATAGCCTCTGACTACTACAAGTGGCTCTGACTTAAAGCAGTCAAGATACTTTTTAACAAAAGGCGGAGGTATTAAGGCAGATACTAGCATATAGGGACCCATATTGTAGACTACTCTAATAGCTCTCGTAAATGGCGGTACTGATTCAACTTGAAGTTTAGGAAAAACTGCTGCAAGTACTAGTAGATTAACTCTCTTTTGATTGAAAAGAAATTGCAGTCTACCCTTTCTACGAAAATTAGTTAATATAGTGTGCACTGTTGAAACAGGTAGACTACTTATTTTAGCGACGTCTCTTAAGCTCCAGGCTCTAGTAACTGCTTTTATTGCTTTCCATTCATTTAAGCTTATTTTAGGTAGTAAACTTGTAAAATGAAATTTTGTATTAGTACCCATAA
>Ga0190312_1000714_pt1 | contig 9782 bp, 11 predicted proteins | sample 487007910_MG_FD_165046 | JGI IMG/M metagenome (GOLD analysis project Ga0190312, IMG submission 165046) | Hydrothermal vent sediment bacterial communities from Southern Trench, Guaymas Basin, Mexico - 4870-07-9-10_MG | ecosystem: Environmental > Aquatic > Marine > Hydrothermal vents > Sediment ... | reverse complement strand
CCATTCTGCTGATCTCGGGCCTTGAGCCCAAGGAGGCAGCTGCCACCTCTTCCTTTATCGTCACCTGCTCCGCCATCTCAGGCTTCCTCGGACACCTCCCCAAGGCCCACTTCTATCCCCTGGTGACCGCAGGGACTCTCCTTGCGGTCCTTGTTGGTTCACAGCTCGGATCCAGGCTGATGGCCTCAAGGATGCGTCCCCGCGGGGTGAGGTATGTCTTTGGTGGGGTGCTTTTAATGGTGGCGGTTTTGCTTCTAAGGGACGTCCTGATGAGTTAATCCTTCCCATCGACCCCTCTGCAGGGCTTGAAGGAAACAACTCCCTTCTTCCGGAAAGGCTGATTTATATTTGGATTGACGATGCATCAGTTGCAAGAGACCCTCAAGGCCCTTTCGGATGAACCCAGGCTGAGGATCCTGAAGCTGTTCAAGGAAGGGGAGATCCTCGATGGCCTCCACGCGCCGGGCCTACCCCCCATTCCTTCGACAAGATCAAGGAGGAAACCCAGGGAGTCTTAAACAAGGTTCTGAAAGAGGTTGAAAAGAGGGCGGCTTGAGAGGCTCAAGGTAACGCCGCTCGAAGGATACCCACCGGAGAAGGGTATCTTTCGACCCAAACCCAGAGAAGGGAAGAATTGTTCCTCATGCACCTATAGATCCAAACCATCGATTGACACGCAGAGGGCAAAGTACTATAAAGGCAAAACCATGGCCAAGAGGCCTCCTGCGGAAGGAGAACTCAGGGAATTTGAGGCACTTCGCGAGAATCTCGAGAGGTTTGTCAACTTCGTAATCGGCTACAAGAAGTGGATAATATTTGGCTTTGTCGTGGTGGTGGCCTGTGGATTGGCCTTGTACAGCTACAAAAGGGCGCAGATAAAGAAAGAAGAGACGGCCTCTTTCTTGCTGTCGAAGGCCCTCTCCCTTTCCGAATCCGAGGAGAGGATTTTAGCCCTCGGAAACATCATAGAGAACTACCCCAACGTCCCTTCCTCCATCCTCGCCCGTTACTTCCGTGGCAGGGAGTTCATGGACAGGGGACAGTGGGATGAGGCAGAAGGGGATCTGCGGATGGTCATCAAAAGGGGGCCACCTACCCTCAAGGCCGAGGCCTTCTGTCTGTTGGGGGATGTGATGCTGGCAAAGGGTCACCACGAGGAGGCCCTTGAGGACTTCCGGGCATGTGGCAGGGAGGGTAGGGGATGGCTTGACGCTTACGCCCTCCTCAAAGAGGCCATGACGCTGGACCGGTTGGGCCGGAGCCAGGAAGCCATAAAGGCATACGAAAAGGTCCTGCCGCTGCTCCCCTCCGGTGAGATCGAGCTGTTTGTCAGGATGAGGCTCAAGGAGCTCGGCCTTTGAATCGCTATGGGGAATTTCCTGCCCCAAGGACGTGAAGGAGCAACTTGCGCAAATGTCCGCAAGGCAAATACCCCACCACCGGACCGATGAGATCGCCTCTGCGATAAAACCACATGGTCGGAAAACCGTAAACGCGAAAATGCAGGATCAATTCGGGGTTCCTCTCCGCCTCGATCCTGACGGGGAGAAACTCCTCGTTCAGCAGACGCGTTATCTCGGGATCCTTTAAGGTCTCCTCCAGTTGTTCACAACTCGGACACCCCCTGCTCACAAAGAGGATGAAGACAGGTTTGCCCGTCTCCTTCCCCTCCGCGATGGCCTCATCATAAGGCTTCCACTTGATCCTTTCCGCCGTGAAGGCCTCCCTCTGACAGCCAATGACGAAGGCCCATAGCCAAAGAAGGATCACAATGCCCTTACGCCTTCGCAGATCAACCATAGACCAACCCCTCCGAGCAAGATCGACATCCCCCAGGTCGCATACTTGGTGACCTTTTTAAACCGCGTCAGCACCTCGAGGATCCTGCCCCAGAAAAGGGCCATGCCCAGAAAGGGCAGGGACATCCCCAGGGAATAAGCCCCAAGAAGGAGGCCTCCCCCGCGGGGGTCCTGAGTGGTCGCCGTATAGGTCAGTATTGCCCCCAGGATGGGCACCACACAGGGAGACCAACCGAAGGCATAGGCGGCCCCGGTGAGGAAAGGGCCGATAAAAAGACCTTCCTCCCTCCGGGCCTCATACCTGTTATGGCCGAAAGATAAACAGGCAAAAGGGGGAGGATACACGGGGAGAAGAAACTGCCAACCCCTGCCAGAAAGGCCAAAAGGAGCGGTACTTTCACTTCAGAGGGCCTTCTTGATCAAACTCTCTATGACATCCTTGGGAACCGCCCCCACGACCTTATCAACCACCTGTCCATCCTTGAAAAGGATGAGGGTGGGAATGCTCCTTATACCAAAACGCATCGTAACATTGGGATTGTCGTCGACATTCAGCTTGGCCACTTTACATTTCCCCTCATATTCTTCGGCTATCTCTTCAATAACCGGAGCCAACATCTGGCAAGGACCACACCAGGATGCCCAAAAATCCACCAGTACAGGGACATCAGATTGTCCCACTTCCTTGTCAAAATTTTCATCGGTAAGAATTACTATGTGTTCGCTCATCTTCTCCCTCCAACGTGTTTTTGCGGCCAACGACCGCAGGAATTCATGCTCAGGTAAAACCCTTCTTTCCACAACGTCCTATTGCAGTGAATCCAGAAATTAATTTCTGGGTGTCTTTGCTTTTGCACTTTGGACATTTTACCTCCTTTTCGCTCTCTTTTTTCAACTGCAAAACCTCAAACGTATATCCACAGCTTTTACAGAGATACTCATACAGCGGCATCTTCTTCCTCCTTTAGCATCATTATGATTTCCCGAACCTTCGGGTCATTTACATAATATCGCACAGTATTGCCTTCCCTTTGGCATCTCACAATGCCCTTGTTCCTGAGGATCGCCAAATGCTGCGACACTACAGCTTGGGGCAGATCCAAACAACCCCAGAGATCCTTCACACAGGCATCATCCTCCAGCAACCGCTCGAGGATTTTCAAACGTATGGGATGAGCCATCGCCTTCAAAAGATCCGCCCAGTAATCCCAGTGCATCAGTGTATTGGAATATATTTATTTTCTGTTTTCTGTCAAGGTTTCCGTTATTGCTGCCACGAGCAGTGGGAAAAGGATTTCGTGGTGTCCCCGGAGAAAGTAGGATTTTTTTCCTCCTGTGGCGATGGGTCTATGGAGCACGTTCTGTAAAGGGCGGTATTGGGGGGTGAAGTCCATGTTTACGGTTATGAAGTCTTTGACCTCCCGTCCCAGGTTTCTGGCGAGGCTTAAGGCCTTGAGGAAGACCTCGGGCATGATCACGGCCGAACCCAGGTTTATGTAAATCCCTCCGCTCAGGTTTGTCACATGAAGGCAGAAGGTCTTGAAGTCCCTGTGGCTCGATTCGCCCAGGATTGCGCCGTCTGTTGAGGGGTGCATGTGGATGACGTCGGTCCCGATGGCAATGTGTACGGTCATGGGGATTCCGAGGTGGTATGCCATGCCAAAGAGGCTCATTTCCCTGTAGGGGAGGTTTTCCTCCCAGATGGCCTCCCCCAGGGCTTCTCCGGCTCCCTTGCCCTTCTTTAGTCCCCTCCCGAGGGCGGTGTTGATGAAAGTGGCCGTCTCCTCGCAAAAACCGAAGGAACCGTCTTGTAACCCCTTCGTTACATCCTCCGAGGTCTTGCCCACCATGGCGATCTCCACATCGTGGATCATCGATGCCCCGTTGGTGCCGATGAGGGAAACCATCTTGCGTTTCATCAGTTCTATGAGATATGGGCTAAGGCCCACCTTTATGGGGTGGGCCCCCATGCCCAGCAGTATCTCCTTGCCCTCCCTTTGGGCCCTGACCACGGCCCGAGCTACCTCCAGGAGGTCCTTTGCACCGAGGATCCGGGGGAGGGAGTGGAGGAAGTCCTTGAGGGACATCCCCTCCCGCGGGGGTTTGCCGAAGAGGTCAACAGAGACCTTCCTCGGTGAATCTCCGATCCTGAAGGTTCTCACCCCAGAAAGGTCAATTTCCTTCACGGAGACGGGCCTCCACCACTTCACAGATCACATGTCCCAGAAGGAGGTGAATCTCCTGGATCCTCGGGACATCCGTGGAGGGCACCACCAGGGCCACATCCGCCAGCCCCTTGGCCTCACCCCCTTTTCCCCCCGAAAACACCATCGTCTTTAAACCCCTTTGTCTCGCCTCCCTCAATCCCTCAAGCACGTTGGGAGAACGCCCGCTTGTAGTCAGTCCCCAGGCCAGGTCCCCCGGACGGCCCAGGGCCTCTATCTGTCGGGAGAAGATCTTGGAGAAATCTCGATCGTTGGCCACGCTCGTCAAAACGGAGGTGTCGGTCGTTAAGGCCAGAGCGGGCAAGGCTGCCCGGTCATGCCTTAAGCGGTTCACCAGTTCCGCGGCAATATGCTGGGCTTGAGCGGCACTTCCGCCATTTCCAAAGAGCAGGACCTTATGACCCGAGGCCAGCACCCCCTGAACCAAGCCAGTGGCCCTCTCCAGTTCCTCCTGCTGATCCCTCAGCATGGCCTCAAGGGTCATCAGGAGGTCCCTGAAGGCCCTTTCCAGGTTCTCGATCACCCCGCCATTCCCTCCAGGAATTCCCTCACCACCCTCCCGAGGTGAGGAAGGTAGTATCCCCCTTCAAGGGCCGCAAAGCACTTTGCCCCCGTGCAGGCGACCATTTCGCCTATCCGGCGGTAATCCTCGAGTTCGAGCGTCCTGCCCCAATCGAGCTTATATCTGTCAAAGCCAGCCGATATGGCCAACAGGTCGGAATCATAGGCCTTCAAGGCCTCCTCAACCCGCTCCAGGAAGGCCAAACGGTCCTCTTCCTGTACGTTGATGACCCTCACCTCGGTTCTCGATGAAAAGATCGACGCTGTGCCATCTCCATAATGGAGGTCTATGTCCAGGATGGTGGCCGTGCGGATCTTTCCCTCCCTCAGTAGTTTCTCCACCGCTATGGCGACATTGTTGAAGAAACAGAATCCCCAGTGATAATCGGCCCTGGCATGGTGGCCCGGTGGCCTCACCAAGGCAAAGGCCCTTTCCCCCTGGAGGGCGAGGTTTGCCGCCAAAAGGGTTGCCCCGACGGCCATCCTGGCGGCTTCCCATAAGGTCGGATTCCCCTTTACCCTTGAGAGGATCTCGGGGGTATGGACCAAAAGGATATCCTCCTGTTGAGCTGGCGAAGGCTCGACGAAGGGGAAGATCCCCTGAAGGTGTCGCTTGATGACCTTGACCCTTTCGGGGGACTCCACCACGGCGGTGGGGTAAGAGGATTCAAACACCGAATGGTACACCACCTTCATCCCTGCGATTTTAGCGAGTTTCTTCGGTCTTTTAAACTGGTATCTTCCTTGATCCCGGGGGTCACCCCCGGCATAATGGTGATGACATGTGGGAAGAACTGCTGCCCTTTGTGAGGAAGCCCTCCTCTTACATAAATGGCGAACTCAACACCCACCGAAAGGACCCTACTCGGGCCGAGGTCCTTTTTGGTTTTTGCTTTCCGGAGGTCTACGAGATAGGGATGTCCTATGTGGGTTTGCAGATCCTCTATCACCTGTTGAATTCCCTGGAGGGGGTGGTATGCGAAAGGGTTTTCGCCCCCTTTCCCGATATGGAGGCCCTCCTGCGGAGGAAGGGCCTGCCCCTGGTGAGCCTTGAGTCCCGCATCCCCCTCAAGGAGTTCGACATCCTCGGTTTTTCCCTCCAGTATGAGCTGACCTACACCAACCTGCTGAACATCTTGGATCTCGGGGGCATACCGCTTCTGAGCTCCCGGAGGGATCGCGACATGCCCCTTGTGATAGCGGGGGGGCCAGGGGCGATGCAGCCCGAGCCGCTGGCAGACTTCGTGGATGCCTTCGTGCTCGGGGAAGGGGAAGAGGTCCTGCCCAAGCTGGTGGAGGTATATCGAGCCTGGAAGAGGGATCGGGGGAGTAAGGATGAACTCCTCATGGCCCTGTCGAGGATCCCCGGTGTTTATATCCCCTCCTTTTTCCAGTTCCGATGGGATCAGCGGGGTCTCGTAGAGGAGGTTCGGCCCCTGCATGAAGGATACAGGGAGGTCCGGCGCCAGGTGGTGGGTGATCTGGACCGTTATCCCTTCCCCTCTTCGCCCATCGTTCCCCTCTGCCGGGTCGTCCATGAAAGGTTGAGCATTGAGGTCGTCAGGGGTTGTCTGAGGGGTTGTAGGTTCTGCCAGGCGGGATTCATTTACAGACCCCTGAGGGAACGGAGACCCGAGGAATTGCTGGAGGTGATTAAGGAGGCCCTTTATCGTACGGGGTATGACGAGGTGTCGCTTTTGGCCCTGAGCATCGGCGACTGCAGTTTTTTGGAGCCCTTCGTCTCGCAACTGATATCCACGATCGATCAGCGGCGAATAGCCCTCTCTTTGCCTTCGCTCCGCATAGGGACAGTCGGCGAAGGGATCCTCAGGGACATAAAGCGCATAAGGAAGACCGGGATAACCGTTGCGCCTGAGGCGGCCACCGAGAGGCTGCAGAGGGTCATCAACAAGGTGATCCCCGAAGAGGAGATCATTCGCACGGCCCAGATGACCTTCAGGGAGGGTTGGAGGCATATAAAGCTTTACTTCATGATAGGCCTTCCCACAGAACGCCTGGAGGACGTCAGAGAGATCGCATCCCTGGCGAAGAGGATTTCCGGGATCGGAGGGCAGGTGAACGTGAGCGTGAGCACCTTTGTCCCCAAGGCCCATACCCCTTTCCAGTGGGAGAGGATGCTGTCGATGGAGGAGATCGAAGAGAGACACAGGATCCTCAAGGCCGAGCTTAAGGGCAAGGGGCTTCGGTTCAAATGGCACAACCCCAAGATGAGCGTTCTCGAGGGCATTTTCTCCCGAGGAGACCGGCGCCTTGGCAGGGTGTTGATGGAAGCCTTCAAGGGGGGTTGCAGGCTCGATGGCTGGTCCGAGTACCTCGACTGGCAAAAATGGCAGGAGGCCTTCTGGAAGGCGGGGATCGACCCCTCCTTCTATCTCAGGGAAAGGGATGAGGGGGAAATACTGCCCTGGGGGCACTTGAAGAGCGGGGTAGAGGAGCGCTATCTCCTTGAAGAACGTCAAAGGGCAAGGATGGGGCAGCTCACCCCTGCTTGCAGACCGGGCTGCAGGCGATGTGGATGCTGCTCGGAGCAACTGGAGATCAGGCTCTCGGCTCCCTTTGTCCCCGAGGTATCCCCCTCAAAGGGGGGAAGGGCCCTGGAGCGCAGGCCATGGGTGAAAAAGATCAGGGCTAAATTTTACAAGATCGGCCCAGTGCGCTTTTTGAGCCACCTGGAGACCGTCGACACCTTCATCAGGGCCATGAGGAGGGCCCAGATACCGATGAGGTTCTCCGAGGGTTTCCACCCCCTTCCCAGGGTGACGTTCACACAGGCCCTGCCGGTGGGGATCGAGAGCCTCTGTGAGTATCTCGATGTGGAGATCTCAAGCTACTTTCCACCCGAGGAGTTCGTGAGGAGGATGAACCGGGAATTGCCGCGAGGTCTCGGGGTGATCGATGCCAAGGAGATGGCTTACAGGGGAACAGCCCTCCCCGAGCTCCTCCAGGAGGACCTGTACCTGGTGTCCCTTAAAGTCACACCCCCCGAGTTTGAAAGGGGAAGGCCGCTTTATGTCGAAGTGAAGAAGGGCGGAAAGGTCAAAAGGGTCAACCTCTGGGACTTCGTAAGAGAAGTGAGGGTGATCCGGGTCGATCAGTACCATCCCATGGGATTTCTTCCTCCAGAGGTACCGAAACTGGAGGAGATCTTAGGGGAAAGGGCCCTCCTTGTGCGGCTGAAGAAAGGACTACGACCCTATCATGCCTTACAGGGTCTTTTGGGACTTTCCGAAAGGGAGGTCCTGGGTTTGAGGATCCTTAAGGTGGAATCTTTTCCGCCCCTTTTTGAAGCTACATCTTATATTTCCCGAAGATCTCCGGATCGAGTTCCTTGAGCCACCCGTCCAGTTCCCTTCCCGAGGCCTGCCTCTCCTTGAGGGTCTTGAGGTCCTCGCCGGCCTTTAAGACCTCCTCGGTGCAGTAAATGGGCGCCCCGGTCCTCACCGCAAGGGCTATGGCGTCACTTGGGCGGGAATCAAGGGGTATGTCCTCTCCGTTGATCCTCAGGTAGATCAGGGCGTAGAAGATCTCCTCCTTCAGCTCCGTTATGACGATCCTTGAAATCTCGACCTTCAGGGTGGAGAGAATGTTGCAGAGCAGATCGTGGGTCATGGGCCGGGGGACCTTGGCCTTCTCCATCCCCAAGGCGATGGCATTGCCTTCCACTGCCCCGATCCAAATGGGGAGGATTCGTTCCCCCTCGGGATCCAGAAGGACGACGATTGTATGATGGGTGTTGGGGTCGAAAATGAGACCCCACACCCTTACAGGGACGAGCCCCTGCACCTCCACTCCCTTCTCAAAGTCCGAGCCTCCTTAGGGCCTCCACGGCCTTGCGCTGTTCCTGCGTCAGGGTCTTGGGAACGCGGACCTTTATTATCACATAAAGGTCACCCTTGCCCCCTCCCTTAAGGTGGGGCAATCCCAGACCCTTCAAGCGCAACTTCGCCCCTGAGGGGGTCCCCGGAGGGACCTTCACCGTCTTTGGCCCATCAAGGGTCGGTACATCGATACTGGTCCCGAGACATGCCTCGCTGAAGTTTATCTCCCTTTCGAGGAAGATATCGTCGCCCTCGCGCCTGAAAAGGGGATGGGGAAGCACCTTGACCCGCACATAGAGATCTCCGGGGGGATATCCTGGCTGTCCCTTTCCGGCCAGCCTGAGTTTCTGTCCGTCCTGGACCCCTGGGGGGACCTTCACAACAACCCGTTCCCCATGGCCGTGGGGATGGCGAAGGTGCAGGGTCCTCTCGGTCCCTCTAGCCACCTCTTCCAGGGTCACGGTCACTTCTGTTTCGAGATCCTGTCCCCTTTGGGGGCTGAAGGCCTCCTCGCTGAAGGGAACTTCCTCAAAGGGCCCGCCTACGGTCCTGAATCTGATCCTCCTCACCCCCGGTCTGCCGAAGATGAAGGAGAATATGTCCGAGGTCCCGAATCCCAGGTCCTTCAGCAGATCCCCGATGTCAAAGCCCCTGAATATGTCCTCTTGGGTGTATCGCTGGCTGAAGGCCTGGGCCCCCAGCATATCGTACTGACGGCGTTTTTCGGGATCACTCAGGACGGCATAGGCCTCATTTATCTCCTTGAACTTCTCCTCGGCCTCCTTGTCTCCGGGATTGCGGTCGGGGTGATATTTGAGGGCGAGACGCCTGTAAGCCCTCTTTATTTCCTCCGGACTGGCATCCCGGCTTACTCCGAGGATCTTGTAGTAATCCTTCATTGCCGGTTCCTCCCGTAGTTGCGCTGGTAGAAATCGCGGATGAGTTCGTTGAAATATCCCTCGGGGTCCTCCACCCCCCTGCGGGGGATGACGAAGCGGGTAACAGGGACACGCTCGAGGATCAACCGCATCGCCGGCTCGTATATCCCCTCGAGGTAGATGAAAAGGTCTTTGGGCGATTTTTCCCCCGAAAAGAGCATCCTCAGAAGGTGATCGACTGCCTCCTGATCGAAGGAGATCTCTATCCCGTAACGGTCGCGGAAGGACTTCTCAAAGGCCCTGACCTGTCGATAGCAACGCCAGAGCTCCTCAAGGGCCGTATTGAGGTCGTCCTCTCGACTCAGGAGCCTTTCGGCAAGTATCCCCACCCTTTCCCCCTCAAAGAGGGGTCCATACTGCCCCTCGAATTCCCCTTTCCTTGAAAGGATGTACGCCTCGATCTCCTCCCTCTCCCTGCGA
>Ga0190312_1000713_pt1 | contig 9784 bp, 10 predicted proteins | sample 487007910_MG_FD_165046 | JGI IMG/M metagenome (GOLD analysis project Ga0190312, IMG submission 165046) | Hydrothermal vent sediment bacterial communities from Southern Trench, Guaymas Basin, Mexico - 4870-07-9-10_MG | ecosystem: Environmental > Aquatic > Marine > Hydrothermal vents > Sediment ... | reverse complement strand
TTAATAGAGTGACTAATAGTGAAGTAGAGATAATGGTTAATGCTATAACAATGACTATACCTATAAGGTTATCAGATATTGTAAAACTATTAGATGTCTTGAGAATGGAGTTGAGAAAGTATAACCCAGTTATAGAGATAGCCTACTAGCTTTTAACAAGAATATTCTAACAAATCACCTCTTAGATCAAAGAATGTACAGTCCTTAATAAGTACCTTAACATTTTTTCCAAGAAGATTATCTCTATAAGTAAATACTACTGGTGTATAGTTATCCATTCTACCAGTATATGTTGACCCATTAAACTCTGTAACAAAGGCTTTAACAACTCTTCCAACATACCTCCTATGCTTCCTAATACCAAGAGACTCTACAACATCCATTATCCTCTTAAGCCTATTCTTTACAACCCTAGAGTTTATTTGCGGTAGTGATGCAGAGTAAGTATTTGGTCTAACAGTAAACCTAGCTACATGTACACGATCAAACCATAGCTCTTTCAACAAATCTAGAGTAGCTTTAAAATCTTCCTCATCTTCACCAGGGTGTCCAACAATTATGTCAGTAGCAATAGCTATTCCATAAACCTTCCTCCTAAGCTCTTTGATAATAGAACGGTACATGTCTATAGTGTATCTTCTACGCATAATCTTCAATACCTTGTCACTACCACTCTGTACTGGTATGTGTAGAAACTTGTAGACTCTAGGATTCTTCAGTACATCAACAAGATCGTCTAGTATATTATACATTGTATCTGGGTTCATCATACCAATTCTAACCATGTAGTCTCCAGGTATTCTTGTAATCTCTCTAACTAGTTCTGGTAGTGCCTGTTTATGGTATAGGTCTAGTCCATAAACAGCTGTATCTTGTCCAGTAACCTCAATCTCTAGAGCACCCTTATCTATAAGCTCTCTAACAGTATCTACAACTAGTTCTATAGGGTAGCTCACTAGTTTTCTACGGGCATTCTTTACTATACAGAAACTACAGTTTCCAAGACAGCCATCCTGTATTGGTACATATGCTATACGGTCTACCATACACTTACCAAGTATGCTGCGGTCTCGATCACCTGTAAGTAGTATAACTCGATCACTAGACTCTACAGCTAAGTAGATTCTTGAGGAATTCTGTGGTGATACAAGGCTTGCTTCTGGAGCAATATTTGATAGTAGGTAGGGCTGTGCTTTAGCCATACAACCAGCTATTATAAACTTCTTACCATATTCTAGACAGTATTTTCTAAGTACTCTTATACGATGTATCATCCTTTGTTCAGTCTCCATACGTACTGTACAAGTGTTTATGATAACTACATCAGCTCCATCTATATCTTCTACAATAACGTGTCCTCTACTAGCAAGCACTGTCTCCATAATACTTGTATCTCCACGGTTTAATGCACACCCATATGTCTCAATATATACTCTAGCCATAGCGTTATCCTCTAACTATACAGAACTATGCTAATGTGTTTATATAGGATATACTAGATTATAGGTATATACGGTAATTTAAAATAGTCTCTAAACTATGATTAACAATACTGTGTAGAGGAGGGTATGGTATGGGACGTAGTATTAGAGATTATAGTTATGAAGAACTTCTTGATAGAGTATACTCTAGTCTTCCAAAGAAAACTGTTAAGAAAGAGGTATTTGAAATACCTAGAGCAGAGGTGTTATTTGTTGGAAACAAGACTATTATTAGGAATTTCAGCCAAATAGCTGATGTATTGAATAGAGAGCCTAAGCTACTGACAAGGTATTTTGTTAAAGAACTGGCTGTACCGGGTACTGTTGATGAGTCTGGTGCTCTTACTCTACAGGGTAGGTTTTCAATAGCTATTATTAATAAGCTTGTTGAGAGATTTGTTAAAGTCTATGTGTTATGCCCTACATGTGGTAGTAGGTTTACAGTTCTTGAGAAAGTTGGTAAAGTGTTTAAGCTTAAGTGTTTAGCATGTGGTGCTGAGACTACTTTAAAAGCTTTTTAGTCTTCTATAAATCATTATTATCCCTATATAACTGTTTAAGGTGTGTTTAAAAAGGTTATTAGAGAGATACTACCCTTGAGAGAATGTAATAGCTGTGTATGTGGGTATGGGTGTGTATGGAGTATAGTGTTGATGACGAGCTAGTGTATGTTAAAGAGTATAGAGCAGATGGAGAACATGTTGTAGCTATTTGTGACAGGGATCTTCTTGGTAAGAGAATTGTTGATGCTGGTATAAGTTTTTATGTAGACCCACTATTCTATGGCGGTAGGCTTATGACTATAAGAGAGGCTATTAGACTTTTAGAAATAGCTTCTATAGCTAATCTTGTTGGTGAAAAAATTGTTAGTACAGCTATAGAGCATGGTTTAGTACATCCAGATGCTGTTATAAGGATTAAGGGAGTACCGCATGCCCAAGTTATAAGGTTGTAAGGTGTCTATATGGCTAGATACTGTGTTAAATGTGGTAGAGAGTTGGGTGAAGAAACACCTATAGTTAACGGGTTGTGTCCAGACTGCTTTCTTAGAGACTATGGTGTTTTCCGTGAAACACCTGTTTTAGATATAGTTTTTTGTAGTAAGTGTGGTTTATGGAGGTATCATGGTAGATGGGTTCAGCCATTATCTATTGAAGAGATTATTCGTAGAATGGTTCTTGATAATCAGCAACACTATGTTAATAGTGGTGTTGAGATTATAGAGGTTGATGAAGTATCTAGTATTCATAGAGTTGGTAGAAGCTTTTATGAAGCAGTTGTTAAGATGCATGTACTTCTAGGCAGTCAAGCCATATACTCTGTTAGTGGTATTGTAAGATTTAGTGTTTCTAAAACAGTTTGTCCACAGTGTATGCGTAGAGCTAGTAAGTCTTTTAATGCATTAGTACAGGTTAGGAGTGCTCGGGGGCGTCTTAGTGATGATGAGAAGAGCTATGTTAGAAGTGTTTTACAAGAACCATCTATAGCTAGTGATATTGTAGAGGTTATTGAGACAAGGAATGGCTTTGATGTTAAAATGTTTTCACCTGTCACTGCTCGTCGTTTAGCATCTATTATAAACCGTGATCGTGGTGCACGTGTTATTGAGACTTTTAAGACTAGGAGATATGATCCTTCTAGAGGTAGGAGGGAGGGTGTTACAACTATTTCTATACGTCTACCAGATCTTGTTGTAGGAGATGTTGTATCATATAATGGCTCTTACGGTGTTGTATGTAGTGTTAGTAGTAGTGGTTTTAAAGTAGTTGATTTGGAGAGCGGTGTTTATAGGAGTTTCAAGTTTGATGATTATTGGAGTAAGCGTGTTGTTAGAGAAGAGAGTGTTGTTGTTAAAGAATATGTTGTTGTAGGCTATGACTCTAGTATGGTTTATCTACTGGATCCTATGGATGGCTCTATGATTGAGTATCCACGTTTAGCAAACCTTAATAGTGTTAGTGAGGGTGATAGAATTAAAGGATACTGGGTTAAAGGTAGAATGTATATGGCTAGGATATAGGGTGGTCTAATCTGCCTAAGAAGAAAAAGAAGAGGAAAAGGAAGGGGTTTGTTGAAGAGAGTACTAAAGAGCCTCCACTACCTGGTGAGGGAGAGGTATTGTGTGGTGTTGTAAGGCTTGTTGGTGGAGACCACTTGATTGTTAAGTGTCTTGATGGTGTAGAGCGTATGGTTAGAATACCTGGTAGGTTTAGGAGGAGGATGTGGATGCGTGAGGGAGACATTATACTTGTTGGTATATGGGATTTTAATCCTAGGAGGGGTGATGCTCTCTACCGTTACACACGTAGTGAGATCCAGAAGCTTCTTGATAAGGGTGTATTGCCTAGAGAGTTTCTTGAAGCATTGAGTGAACTGTTATGACAAGGGATTCTAGTGGAGACATATACTATTCTCCACGTTTACGTAGGTATGAGAAACGTATTAAGGATAGTGAGCTTCTTGAAACTGTTGAGGAGGTTTTTGACTTATTTACTGTACGTAGTCTATATGAGTTGATGAGGAGACGTGTGCTTAAGCGTCTTAATGGTGTTGTTAGTGCTGGTAAGGAAGCTCGTGTCTACTTAGGCTATGGGTTTAAGGATGAGAGATACGCTGTTAAGATCTACTTGACTGCTACAGCTGAGTTTAGGCGTGGTATACTTAAGTATATTATGGGTGATCCAAGGTTTGACGGATTGCTTCCAAAGGATACACGTAAACTAATATATTTGTGGACTAGGAAGGAGTATCGTAATCTTAAGAGAATGTATGATGCTGGTGTGTCTGTTCCTAAACCAGTTGCTTTCTATAACAATGTTCTTGTTATGGAGTTTATTGGTTTAGATAGTACACGTGCTCCACTACTTGTTGAAGTATGGAGTGAGCTTAGTGTTGATGAACTATATAGTGTCTATAGACAAGTTATAGATAATGTTAGGAAGCTCTACTGTGTTGCAGAGCTTGTACACTCCGATCTATCTGAATACAATATAATGATTCGTAGTGACTTAAGTATAGTATTGATTGATGTTAGTCAAGCTGTTCATATAAACCATCCTAACTCTATGGATTTCTTGGTAAGGGATATAAGGAATATACACCGTTTCTTCTATAGAGAGGTTGGACTAGAAATACCTGATCCAGATAGTTTATTGGAGGAGGTGACTTCTTGTGAGTAAGCGTGGAGGCTTTATAATGGGTGTTACAAGGCTTTATGAGAAGCTACCGCTTGACCGTATTGGTGTACTTATTGGTGAACATGGGCGTGTTAAAGAAGAGGTTATGGGGAGGACTAATACTAGGATAACAGTTGATTCAACAACTGGTACTGTAATCATAGAGCCTGCGTCGCCAAACACTACAGCACTACAGCTTATGAAAGCACGTGATATTGTGAGGGCTATAGCTTATGGTTTTAGTCCAGAACGGGCTATGAGACTACTTGATGAAGACCAAGTTCTTATAGTACTCGATCTAAGGCAGTACGTTGGCGATAAACCTAATCATCTACAGAGAGTTAAGGGGAGGATTATAGGTGAGGAGGGTAAGGCTAGGAGGAATATTGAAGAGGTTACAGGAACCTATGTATCAATATATAGAGACTATATAGCAATCATAGGAGACTATGAATCAGCAAACATAGCAAAGGAAGCCATAGAAATGCTTATACAGGGAAGACAACACTCAACAGTCTACCGTTTCCTAGAGAGGAAGATGTATTTAGAGAAGAGGAGGAGAATGAGAGAGCTGTGGAGGAAGCCATACTAAATATCATCTCTAGACAGGATCCATTCAATAAACTTTCTAGTATCAACCATACTATAGACTCTACTATACAGTACTTGTTTAACAACAACACCTCTACTTAATAACTCACTATATAGTGAGTCTCTAGAACTCCATATTCTTATAGACTTTCTATAGATACAGTAGCTACATACTTTTAATAATAGCTTTGTATTGCTTCTAAGCTTATTATAGAAAGTTTTAACCATATTCTCTCTCCTACCTAAGACGTATACTAGCTTATCAATACATTTAAGGTCATCTCTTCCTACAACATCTAAGACTCTTTTACTAAAAGAGCGTACTAAGTGAGCGTTATAGCCGTACTTGTCGATAATGAGGCATAGATCGTCTATTGTCTTAGGACTCCATTCAAGTAAGTCAATGTACTCGTTAATAAGCATGTGTCCAAATAAATACCACCCACTTCTACTATAACAGCTATCTATATCCATGAATGAGCCAATAAAGAACATTACTATAGAGCCTTGCTTCTTTAAAACCCTCCTTATAGGATATGGTTTCCAATACTCTCCATAAGTACCTGTATAAAAGTCTGGATCTATATGGAACCCCTGTTTATCTAAACAACACTTTATATCCAGAGCTCTTCTAACACAACTTCTAGACAATACATTATACAATGGCTCCTCCACACCGTCAACAACATACACTAGATCATAAACACTATACTTGTCAATACTCCGTGGTAGTGGAATCCATTATCCAACACCATTAATTATTGGAGAAAACCCTCTAACACATGGAGAAACAGTATTAACACCAACATGGTAAGTCAAACCAATAAAAACACTACCAACAAAACCATAAAGTTTCTCAAGACAATCAAAAACACTAGAAAACCTATAAAAAAGAACCACCACAAAACCCCTCACGATGCGGGCCTTATCAACATCTCAATGATTCAGAAACCTTTAAACCCGGGTTCCCTCTTCATCGGGAACTCTAAACCCTACAAATATCTATAAAGAAAACACAACCTAAAATACATACCCCCACAAACACAAACCAGGTAAAACAGGGGGATAGAAACAATGGCGCCGGGGCGGGGATTTGAACCCCGGACCACCGGGTTTGCCAGCGGGATCCCCTGATGGGATCCCTGATTTGTTTACCAGGCTTTTCGAACCCGCGGTTTCTGTAAGACGGTTTGGAAACCGTCTTTTAACAGCCCGGCGCTCTACCTGACTGAGCTACCCCGGCTCTTCCTTTTTCTTTATTGTATTCTTATTGGGTTTTTAGGTTTTTTGTTTAAGATGTTTAGCCTATACTTTCCTACTTTAATTATTCTCTCAATTACTTATGTTATTGTTTAACATATCTTAGTGTTAAGAGCAAATAGGCCCTTCATTCCTCCAGCTCTTCTAATACTACACATCTACCTCCATGGAGAGAGACCTAAGGAGATAAGGTTCTATTTTCAATTCTTTATGTTATTACCAGTTGATGAAGCCCATAATCTCTTCCTAAGGCAAACAAGTTACTTTTCAATTCTTTTTGTTATTACCGATGGAGAGGGTGTTCAATCACCGTTTGTTGATGGAAGCTTTCAATTCTTTTTGTTATTACCACAAAGAACAAAGACAAAGAAAGAAGGAAACAAAATGTACACCTTTCAATTCTTTTTGTTATTACCCATGTTCATGGAAAGATCACCTTGATCTTGAACACTGTAACTTTCAATTCTTTTTGTTATTACCGTAATAACTGATGAACCAAGCGGGCTAGTATTCTATGTTGACTTTCAATTCTTTTTGTTATTACCATTTAAGCTACTATATGAGAGTATATATACACAGTTAAAGAACTTTCAATTCTTTTTGTTATTACCATGTATATTATATATTTTTCTGAACAAGTGTTTAAACAACTTTCAATTCTTTTTGTTATTACCAACTCTGGACTAAACATGGCTGATGCTCTAGGGTTAGCAAAAACTTTCAATTCTTTTTGTTATTACCAAGAGGGATATGCTATGTCTACACGTACAAAGAGATCAAAACGCCTTTCAATTCTTTTTGTTATTACCACTAGCATTAACATTTAAGTGAAGCTCATGTATCAAACCATCTTTCAATTCTTTTTGTTATTACCAGTCTAATGTAAAAGGTGATGCATAACTGATGTACTTTCAATTCTTTTTGTTATTACCTGGTTCGTATTTGTCATGTTGAGGAGCTTGCTTTATTACCACGTCTTTCAATTCTTTTTGTTATTACCCATCTCGATTTCCATGCCCCAGCTATGTGCCCTGACGTCTCTCCTTTCAATTCTTTTTGTTATTACCATAAGCTATCTATTAAGCAAGCTATTGAGGTTATATTCTTTCAATTCTTTTTGTTATTACCTCTCCTTAGGTTTAAGGTAAAGAGGAACATAGTTTCTACCTTTCAATTCTTTTTGTTATTACCAACGTACAGAGTATGACTATTTTAATCACTATTTATTTGCCATACCAACTTTCAATTCTTTTTGTTATTACCTCTTACTCATACCTATCACCCTCAGCGGGTCTCCGTTTAAACTTTCAATTCTTTTTGTTATTACCGGACAGCGTAGATGGTTGTGGAGTAGGGAGATAACTACTAAGCCTTTCAATTCTTTTTGTTATTACCCATGAAACTAAACATGTAGCAACAATAATTAAAGTAAACAACCTTTCAATTCTTTTTGTTATTACCCCCATTTTCTCATCACTAAACACTAATTCATTATCATTAACATCTTTCAATTCTTTTTGTTATTACCGGAGTTCTGACAACAACTGTAGATCGAAAAGAAGAGCGAGCCTTTCAATTCTTTTTGTTATTACCACCCGCAACAACCCTAGGATCCCTATAACCAGGCTCAACACCTTTCAATTCTTTTTGTTATTACCTTGGTTATTGGTTATTTAGAAAGATTGATATGTTTGATATTCCTCTTTCAATTCTTTTTGTTATTACCTTACCCTTATAAGAGCTAGATCATTTCTTAAACCCTCTCTAATACTTTCAATTCTTTTTGTTATTACCCCGGGAGAGGCTTCTGGAGGCTCTAATATATCTTATTCTTTCAATTCTTTTTGTTATTACCAGTGCTCGCAAGGTCCTGAAACGTTTGCATGAGCGTGGTGTTATCTTTCAATTCTTTTTGTTATTACCATAGTATTGCAAAGTATATGTACTGCGGGTGTATGTAGACTTTCAATTCTTTTTGTTATTACCTTATCAACAAGTGAAGCAACAGTATTGCTTTCTGTTTTTCTTTCAATTCTTTTTGTTATTACCTTCTTTAAAGACTTCTTCTACTAGTTCTTTTGGTGCAAAGCTTTCAATTCTTTTTGTTATTACCGTGAAGTAAGGAAATATCTTGTTAGTGTTGGTTATTCCGAGAGATCTTTCAATTCTTTTTGTTATTACCAAGATTTACTGTTATAATATCACTCAGATCAATAGCTGGTATCTTTCAATTCTTTTTGTTATTACCTCTATGGCGATACTCTGTTGAGCCTGTTGCTTAAGATTGAGCTTTCAATTCTTTTTGTTATTACTGGACTCTACCATGTATAGTAGCGTTTGGCTCTATAGTTATATCCCTTTCAATTCTTTTTGTTATTACCTTGGATAAGCAGGGATAAAGATCCATTAGGTCTAGGATATTTATCTTTCAATTCTTTTTGTTATTACCTCTCACCCTGGCGGGGGCGGTGGTGGGGGTATAGTTGTTGTATCTTTCAATTCTTTTTGTTATTACCTAAATATTGAAAAAGACAAAAGAGCAGACCCATCATTTTTATACACCTTTCAATTCTTTTTGTTATTACCAGAAATATGGCGGTTATGCTAAACGCTTGGCAGAGGTTTTAAAGCTTTCAATTCTTTTTGTTATTACCACCTGATAAGAGTGTGAACTATATCAATGCTAAGAAGAACCTTTCAATTCTTTTTGTTATTACCGTCACTCTATCATACTTCACAGTCCCTAATGCAGTATTCCACTTTCAATTCTTTTTGTTATTACCTCCAATACACTACTGCTGTACTTGTCTGGAGACTTAAGAATCTTTCAATTCTTTTTGTTATTACCAATGCTTATAATAAATATACTTACCATCAATAATACGTGTCTCCTTTCAATTCTTTTTGTTATTACCTATAAGGAAAGCTATAAGAGATCTGATTAGGAGGGAGATGCTTTCAATTCTTTTTGTTATTACCAAGCACGTACACGCTTTATACGTTTTCTACTAGGAAAAAATCTTTCAATTCTTTTTGTTATTACCGATAACATTTTGGCGGGCTTATGAGGAATTAGGAGAAGCATCTTTCAATTCTTTTTGTTATTACCCTACCAAGCCCAGTCCATAACACATGATATGGAAGCCTTCTCTTTCAATTCTTTTTGTTATTACCCCAGTATGCAGCTATAATAAGCTACAGCTTCAGCTTTGAACAACCTTTCAATTCTTTTTGTTATTACCTCACTGTACTAGCAACCTCCTTAAAGCCAGCAAG
>Ga0190312_1000712_pt1 | contig 9795 bp, 9 predicted proteins | sample 487007910_MG_FD_165046 | JGI IMG/M metagenome (GOLD analysis project Ga0190312, IMG submission 165046) | Hydrothermal vent sediment bacterial communities from Southern Trench, Guaymas Basin, Mexico - 4870-07-9-10_MG | ecosystem: Environmental > Aquatic > Marine > Hydrothermal vents > Sediment ... | reverse complement strand
TGTTTTACTAAGCTGAGCATTCTATGAGAAGCTATCTTGAAGAGCCAGGCGGTACTCAGTAACTTCCTAGCCTCTCCACCATCTATGTTAAATGGTAGGGTAAGCGTTATATAACTCATATAGGGGAATCCCCAATAAATTTATAAACTAAGAAGAACTAATAAATATATCGGTGACCGCCGAGTTCCCGAGGGGAGCCAATGAGGCTCCCGTAGGCGGCTCAGCGGAGACCGTGATGAACCAAACCGTGTCCAATACAGAACGATATAGTTTGATAGATGAAGACACGGTTTAGGTGAACGGTATTTCATGGAGTTTTAAACCGGGTAGTGAGATAGAGCATGTATACATAACATATGATTATCCTGGAAAGACTACATCACCTATAGAGACTGCATCAGAAACACTATCTACAACACCAACAACTACACTAGAGTCGCCAATAGAAACAACCACTCCATCATCTCCATCATCACCTATACAGACATCATCTACTACAACTAGTTCACCAACTAAAACAGCTACTCCATCAACTTCAACAACTGCATCAATAGATATGACAGCTCTAGCAGTACTAGGTGGTATAGTCTTAGTAGTAGTTATTGTAGCTATAATAGTGTTTATGAGGAGGAGATAGCTTACCAATCTATATAATCTAGTATAGGACACACTACTATGCTACCTATAAGTGATAGTATAGTTAGATAATGAGATAGTTAAGTATAGTGTATCTATGGTATCCTTTGATCTATAGTCTCTCTAGGTAACCATTATTAATTCAGTAAACCTAGTTAGAAATATGGTAATGTAGGAGTATGGAGAGGCTATACTATGCCTGTATCAGCTAAGCGTAGGTGGAGGAGTAGTGAGAGAATAGCTCTTAGTGTATTAGAGGAGCTAGGCTATAGAGTTATTGAGACCCGCAAGAAGGTTAGGATAGATGGTGTAGAGGTTGCTGAAGTAGATGCTGTTGTAGAGGATGAGAGTGGGGAGAGGTATGCTGTTGAAGTAAAGGCTGGACGTATTGATGTATCTGGTTTAAGACAGGCTTATGTAAACGCTATTATAACTGGTTTAAAACCACTAGTTATAGCTAAGGGGTTTGCTGATGATGCAGCTGAAGCTCTTGCTAGAGAGCTTGGTGTAAAGGTTATAGAGCTTAGTGACTACTTTCTTGTTGAAGCTGAAGAACTAGAGCTTCTTATACGTGAAGCTTTTAACGATTTACTAACTAATACAGTCAACGTTCTTGTATCAACAGTTCATCCAACACCAGATGATCTAGAGTTTCTTAAGACTATGGTTAGAGAACAGACAATAGTTGATACAGCTAACGCACTTGGTGTAAGAGTCAACGATGTTGTTAAAAGGATTAAGCAGTTGCAGAATAGGGGTGTTCTACCAAGAAATGTTAAGAGCTACCGTACACTAAGATACTATGCATCACTAATCGTGTTAAGAGAGCAGATAAGGTTTACACTAGAAGTTATAAAAAGCTATTTCAAGAACTCTTAAAAACACGGATACAATCTCTAGGAACAAAGGGCACTAGATAAACCCTATTACTAGCCTTATAGACAGGTATACCTCTCTCCTTAAGACAGCTAGTGTCTATATACAAGATCGCTGGTCTACCGTGTCTACGGGCATTCTCTAAAGCATCATCTAATGATACAGTAGTGTGTACATACATTCTCTTCATAGGCTTTAAGCCCTCTCTAAGAATACTAGCTAACCTATCAACACTTGTTCCATGGTAGAGGCTCTTAGGATACTCAATACTATACTTTATAGAAACTCTAAAGCTATGACCATACCTAGCTCTAATACGGTCGCCGCAGACCTCAAACCTACCCTTAGGATCAAGCTGGGCAACAGCAACTACATGTTCACGTGTAACCCACTGATAAAGCTCTCTATTCCTCCACTTAAACCTAATGCCATAAACAAGATCATCAATCCTAACCCAGCCCTCACTATCAACAACAAGCCCAGCCTCCCATGGAAAATGCCTTAACAAACCGGAAACAAGCTTACTCAACAAAACCCTCCTACGAGTATCAAGAAACAACTCACAAGAAACACCACAGTGAAAAGCTTCTTCAACAAATCTACCACAAACCCTACACCTATAAATAGGCTTCAAACACCCGCACACCCTAAAAATAATAATAGTGTACTAGACTATAATATTAGATTGGCGATGAAGAACGCGCCGGAAGATAGATGATTGGTGATTAGGGCCAGGATAGCTGAGCTTTCTTGTTATTCTAGTAGTGTTGATATTATTTCTTTATAGATGTATAATGCTATGTTTCTATTATCTGGTATTTCTGGCTTATATATTGCTAGTATTTTCTTATAGTCGTCGATCCTATTGACTATGTCTATTATTGCTGTTAGTATAGTGTCTGTATCACTTGACTCTATATGTTTTATAAAGCCTGTGTCTATGAACTGGTATGAGAACGGGTTGTCTTCTAGAGTTATAACTGGTTTGCCATGCATAACTAGTTCTGTTAACCTCATATTAGCTTCAACACTATTATCTAGTACAAGACCTATAGAGACACCACGTATATAGTCTGAATACTCTTCACTATAGATACATAGAGTATATGGGTTATCAATACATAGTTTTCCAAAGAATATGAATCTAGGTGTCATACCAACATCCTTTAATAAACTAATAACCCTACTAACACTATAGTCTATACCATGATATACAGGGTATAGTATAGTTAATGGCTCACTAGTTAATAGCTCAAAAGTCTTTCCAGGCACTTTACAGAATAGTGTAAATGGTATGTACATATACTTAAACCTACCAAGATACTTGTTTAAAACATATGGTTCATATGGAGATAAATAGGACACTAAAACCTTCTTACCAAGAAAACAGAGCATGTTCAATAGAGACGTTAATAGATAAGCCTTTAGTCTAGATAATCTATAGTTAGAAGGTACTGTTATAATCAATAGCCTAGGCTTGCATGAGATAATCATAGCTATTAATAGTTTAACCAGTATACCTAGATCCATATAAGCGTGGACTATATCAAGGTCTGTTCTAGAAACTAATTTATAGATCTCTCTAAAACCCTTATCTACAATAAACACTCTACTATACTTAAACCCCCGTTCACTGCTTAATAGACTATACAAACCGTTAATCCTATCAACAACCTGATCTTCACGATCATGTATTAGAGTCAGTTCTCTAATCAAAACCACTAACACCTATGTATAAACATGATGTCTACTTACTATATATCCCATAACACCTATCTATATATAGTGGATAGAGAGATGGCTAATCCATTAATAGAGCTACTTAAGAATAAGGAGAGAGTTAGAGATAGACTGGAAAGCCTACTTAATGAGAATGAGAAAGAGGCTGCTTTAAAAGACCGTCACTCATATAGAAAGCCCTTGCTGTGTGGAATGACTGTTCATACAGGTATAGGTTGTCCACTTAAATGTCTATACTGTTATATAGGTGATATGGGGTTTCCATGGACTATAAAGCCTTATCCACTAAACCCGCTACAGCTAGTCTATGCTCTAGCTTCTAACCCATACTTCATACCAGGTGATAGAGGAACATTTATAGCATTAGGTTCTGTAACAGAGCCTTTTCTAGAAATTGTTAAAGAAAAGACTATAGGCTATATAGAAGCTATAGCAAAGTATCTTGGAAACCCTATACAGTTTTCTACAAAAATGTATTTATCAAAAGAAGATGTTATTAGATTAAAAGAAGCTGATCAGGGTATAAGCCCGTTAGTGACAATAGTGACACTAAAACACTATAAAAGACTAGAACCATATGCTCCAAACCCATTAAGGAGGATGGAGACTATAGAGAATTTGTCAAAAGCGGGTCTTAAACCAATACTATTCTATAGACCAGTAATACCTGGTATAAATGATCGGGAGTATAGGGAGTTACTGAGTCTAGCTAGAGAATATGGTGCTAAAGGAGTTGTTGTTGGAGGTTTTAGAGTTACAGAGAACATACTGTCTAGACTAGAGAAAGCTGGCTTCAATACAACATATGTTATAGAAAGACTATCTTCTAAACCTAAAGGTAGGAGACAGGTTAGTGTCAATATAGGTGATTTAAAGAAGAGGATCATGGAGTATGCTCTATCAATAGGTTTAACGCCGTTCCCATTGGCATGTATGGCTAACCTATATACACATGGGTGGAGGTGTGTGCTCATGGAGGAAATAGGTGTACATAATGGTAGGAAGTATTCTAAGCCAGAGTACAACCATATTGTTGAAGCTAGTGAGTATCTTGGTGTAGAAGTGTTTAAGACAAGGTTCTATGGAAACAAACTTGTAATCTATGGTAGAGGTGATTATAGTAAACTATTCCTACTATCTGAAGTTGTAAAATACTATTATAGAGTGTGTACAAAGGCTAAGATGGTTTAAATACAAGTATATCTTTTGGATAAACTGGTTCTATAGAATAGCTATAGCTTACACTAGTTGATAAACTTCCAACAACAGCTCTTGTATCAAAATCTATTTCACCAGTTATTAAGCTATTATCCCTATACACTTTCTTAAAAGCTTCAACAACACTTTCATCTATAAAACTTGAGCCATTAACTATTATACATGTCCTCTTATTAAATAATACACTATCTCCATAAACTACGTTATAGTACAATACATACTCTCCAGAATATAATATAACACGTACTCTATATCCATCAAGAAGTATGTCCTCATCAATATCTGCTCTAACCTCTATCATTAAAGTGTATGAGATAGTATAGTTTTCTTCATCAACCTCTATACTTAGTAACTTAACATCAACTATGTGTATAGATTTCCTTATACTTTCTAACTGGAAATAGTATGCTAATGGAATAACGGTTATACCTATTAAAACAGTAGCTAATAGGATCATTTTTGGTTTAGATAGTTTCAATAATATCATCCTACTAGTATTCTTATCTAGACTCCTCTACAGCCTTAACTTCATCCAAGATCTTTTTAACAACATCCTTTAAATCCTCTTGAGACACAATATCTGTTACATGTTTACTAACCTTTACTAAAAATACTTTGTTGGACAGTATATTCTTAACTCTAATGAGATCGTGGTCCTTAAACCTATATATATCAAGTAGTTCAAACTGATTCTTTAAAAGCTCTTCTTTCAACAATATACTTGGATTCTTAGGCATCCCACACCCCTCCTCTCTAGCTAGTCTATGACTAGATATTTAAACATATATTGTTTACTCTTAGCTTAGGAGAGAGGACTTTAAAGTGTTTTCTTTAACTATTTAAGTGGAGATGATAGTGTAGTCTATTGTCTAGAAAATCTTTGGTGCCATACATTGGTTGAGGAGAGAGGGTCTAGATATATTAAATGGGGTTCTGGCTCTATACTCTTAAAGTCTATAGCATCAGATCTTGTTTTAAAGACGGATAATCTCTATTTGGAGCTTAGGCAACGTGTAGTTGTTGTAGAAGGGTCTATAGGTTCTTATGAGATAGTGTCTAGTGGTAGGAGTGGTAAGAGGAAACATGTCTATATTAAGTTGAGAGATAGTGTAAAGCCTTTAGGTAGAAAAGGTGTTGTTGTAGATAGAGAGTATATAGATAATTTTGAAATACGTGTTTTAGAGAAAGAATTTGGTAAATACATTACAGTAGTCACTCCAGGAGCGTTTCTCTACGACTACATAATATTATCTGACGACATTATAATGGTATCACTTAGTGGTAAGAGAGAAGCCTATATTGATCTAGAGGATAATAGGTTAACAATATATGTTGTATAGAGTGTGAGTCTGCAAGGCCGGAATTCATCACTTGTCTCAGATAATCCAGCGTTCTTCATCCTATTAGATAGATTGGGTCTACCAGGTTATAATAGTACCTCTACTTGGTTTTCCATTAACTACTGCTTTTATACAGTCATCTATATTATATCCAGAAACAATTATACTATCTACTCCATAGTCTCTAGCAAGTTCTATACACAACTCTATCTTAGACTTCATACCGCCAGTCACATCTACTCCATAAACTCTACTAGATAAACTAGTGATCTCTCTATAGTTCTCTCTATTAATTAATGGTATAAGTCTAGCATCTCTATAAACAATTGGATCACGATCATATACGCCTCCTACTCTCTCAATAAAAACTATACGTTCTGGTTTAAGAAGAGGTACTAGTATCTTAAACAATTCTTCAGTAGATAAGACCTTATATACACCTTCTTCACTATATATACACTCACCATAAACAACTGGTACTAAGCCATTATTAAGAGCATAATGTATAGGCTCAACATTAACTCTATAACCATCTCTAGATAAATAGACTAACATACTTGTCTGTATGGAAACCATAGGCAACCCATTGTCAACAAGATAGTTTACAAACAAGTTATTTAGTAAACGAGTAGCTTTCTGACACAATACAATAGCTTTACATGGATCGCCTTCCCTCATAGCATTTACAATAGGGTGTGCAAAAGAACCTCCGCCATGCCCAACTACTAGCTTCTTAGACTTATATACTCTAAATAGGATCTTGTAGGTATTCTCTAATGCACTATAGTCTATACTAAATGGCTTATCTTTAAAAGTAATAAATGAACCACCAATCTTTATAAAAACAGTCCTCAAGGAAACCATACACCATGTAGTAATAGTTTCACTAACCTCTACACCTCTTTATAGAATATATACTTTTACCTAAGAAACTTCTAAAATCCCTCATCATATGATGGGATGTGTATTGTATAAGAGGGTATTACTAATAACCATATTAATAACTATATTGTCTACTGTATTAATAGCTAATGCTAACATATATGCATATACTCATACTCTATCCAACAATTTAGACTTAGAAATACCCTCTCCCATGTATATTAGAACAGTATCTGTAGACTATAGTAGTCTTGATAAATACCATAGATACCTATATGGTTTTCTAAGAGGTGTTGTAGAAGCAGATGTTGATGGAGACAAATACCCTGATCTCATATACTGGTTTACTGGACAGATCAGGGTATGGGATTTTGATAGTGGTGAGTATGCTGTATTAAAGGTTGATACACCAGCTAGTATGTATTATTTTAAGCCAATACCACTTGATGTTGATAGCGATGGTTTAGAAGAGATCATTATATCTGAAAACAACAAGTATATAGATATGCTTTCAATACACTATAACTACCGTAGCACGTTAAATACTAAGCTTCTACTATGGGATCCCCTAAACAATAGCGTTATAGTCTTAGCACAATATAGTGGAATATATATTGATACCAGTAGCTACTACTATGACAAACAATATAATAGACTATACCTTGTAGGAGCTTCTCTATGGCATAAATTCTCATATAGTGGATATTGTTACAACTACGCATGGTTTAAGATATACTTGGTAACAATAGACCTAGACAACTATAGTGTTTCTAAACGATTAATTGTATACAAGTATGGTTGTAGAAGAGACTGGGGCTATGTTAAAGTAAATGATATAACTACTAGTTGGCACAGCTTTATAATACACTATGATAACAAGCTATTGATTGGAACAATAGGTTATGACTCTATATTAGAGATTAGTGTAGACTGGAGTAGTGGAGAGATTACTAGAGTTATAGAACACTCTATAGGTAGTAAGAGCTTATTTGATAGGCTTATGCACTTAATAGTTCCAGCTCCAAACATACACATGGGAGGACATGGGGGAATATCTTTAAATAGTCTACTAAGTATTTTTTACCCATACAATAGGCTTGACTGGAGAATACATGGTGATAAACTATACCTAGTATATGGTTCATACCTAAACTATTATAGTGGATACTTTAGCTACGACGCCTCACCTATTACAAAGTATCATATAGGTAATAGCTACCACCCACTATACTATAGACTAGCTGGAGCAATGGGTATTGAAATAATAGACCTTCTATCATGGAGTGTAACTAGGGTCTCGCTAATAGGCAGAATATTTGATGAAGGAACTAGATGGTTTAGAATATCAAGGATAGTTTCTCTAGAATACATAGACTATGATAGTGATGAAGAGCTTGAGGCTTTAGTACTAGCAACAGTCTATGGATTCAACCGTATTGAGGGTAGGTATTATCCATACCTACACATGCTCATACTCTACGATATAGATAGTGATACAGTTGTATGGTATAAGCTATTCTATGGAAACGATATCAATACATCACAATTCCATAGTAATGGATTCATACTACTGTCTAATCACAGTATATACTTTATAACACCCAAGACTTACCTGTGGGATAACTACTACTATTTAGGACATGAACTATCTATAACTAACTTAGTCGATGGTGAAACATTGTTTTTAGAAAAAATTGATTTCTATAAAAGCACTACAGCATTCATTATAGATGCTCTAACACTAGATATTGATGGTGATGGAGTTTATGAACAAGCTTATCCTATACAATATATAGTATTCTTTGGTAGAACACCCTGTCCACCTAACAGACCTAACTCCTACCGTATATACCCCGATCCTAGAAGCTCCTATGCTGGTTTAATAGTCTTTGACAAACCAGTTTATAGAGTATGGTTTAACTATAAACCATATGCATTACTGAATCTAACTAGCTATGTTACAGTATATGGTTTAGGAGGGCTTCCACTCTATGGTACAGGGTATTCGTTTAGAATATACTATAATGGTACAAAGCTTGTTGGAGAGTATAGTGGTGTTGTTGAAGAAGATAATCCAGTACTAGTCTATAATATATCATTCCCGTATCGTGGAGAATATATTGTAGTCTATGAACTAGACTGCCCGTTTAGAGGATATTTTTGTAGAGGTAGTGAGTTACCAGACTTTTTAGGAGGTACTAGAGAGTCTATTGTATGGAGGTTTATTGGAGTACATGGTAATAGTATATTCTATGTCTATGGACTACCTACTCTAATAGAATATAGTGGTAATGATATATTGTATCCAGTAGACTATGTAGAGGGGTTGAAGTTAAAAGCTAAGCTTCTATACATAAACCCTCTAGATAATAAGACATACTATATCAAAAACTCCTCTATAACAATAAGGTATGTATTAAAAATACTTGGTAAAGCTAGCAGGCTATCTATAGTAGAGGGTGTGTTAGTTTATAATAGTAGTAGCGGTTTTTATGAAGCATTTATTAAACCAGGTAATCTTATACCACAAAGCTATAGTCTAGACATGGTATTCACTCAAGATGATCCAACAGCTTATGAGTCTACAAACTATAGCTCCATACTACATCTAAAACCCTACTTATATAGATTAAGAATAGATTCTGTAGGTAAGTGGATGGCATACCATAGTCTACCTATAAACATAGTAGTAGAGGTTAGTTCCAATAATGGTCTTTCATGGAATACGCCATTAGAGCTTAGAGAGAATATATCATATAAGTTAATGATTTACTCAAGTCTAGTTAAAGACTATGTATATGTTGTAGATATTAACACAAATTATACAACATATAATATAGTTATACCTATGGAGTACGTTATTAGAGGTAATATGACAGTATTTGTAGAAGGCTACAATACTACATGGTATTCTTTCAATAACTCCTCAATCTATACAATATATATTGAAGAACTTAAGCCAGTTGCTATAGTAGAGAATGTAGGTATGGATGGTGGAGACGAAATTGTTGTGGTACATCTAAAACTATACCAGAATAGTAGTTATGGACTAGAGCCTCTAGTATACAATACATCTATATTTATAGATAGCTCTAAATGGACT
>Ga0190312_1000711_pt1 | contig 9803 bp, 7 predicted proteins | sample 487007910_MG_FD_165046 | JGI IMG/M metagenome (GOLD analysis project Ga0190312, IMG submission 165046) | Hydrothermal vent sediment bacterial communities from Southern Trench, Guaymas Basin, Mexico - 4870-07-9-10_MG | ecosystem: Environmental > Aquatic > Marine > Hydrothermal vents > Sediment ... | reverse complement strand
GTGTCATTTTCTTTGACGAGATTGACGCTCTCGCACAAGAGCGAGGCATGTATGCGGGAAGTTCAGGCGCCCCTGAGCGTGTCACAGGCCAGCTCTTAGATTTGCTTGACGGCTTCTACTCGCTGCATCCGCATCTCACCGTAATTGGAGCGACGAACAGATTGCACCTCATTGACTCCGCATTCAGAGCGAGATTTGACAAAATAATAGAAGTGCCGAAGCCTGACGAGCGAGCTGCCCGCTCAATATGCGAGATTTATGTGAAGAAAGTGCCTTTAGACAAGTTCTTGGTGGAGGAGCAAGGCTCTGAAGAGGCAGCGAGGAAGTTCCTTGTGGATGAACTTGTCAGATATATGTTCAGGGATGAGTATGTGGAGACAGACATAGGGCGAATAAAGCGTGGAGAGACCGTAACTGGAAGATTTATCGCTCAAATATTCAACTATGCGAAGGACAAAGCCCTTGAAGAGCGAACAATATTCAAGGTGAAGAAGGGAATCATTCGTGAGGAATCGCTGCTCAAAATGTGGTCAGAGGAGGGCATCGCTTCTCTTCTTGACGCAGAGGAGCGGGCATCGCAGCTTGCGAAGAAATACAAGCGTGCTGAAGACATTGGCGTCACTTTTGAGCACCTGCGAGAAGGCTTTGACAGGTTCGTGCAACGCAGAGCTGAAGAAATGCTCGCCTCTGGCTTTGAGAGCGAGAGCGCTGAGGTAGAGACGGGCATGCACTTCTGACCTCGTTGCATGTGGCGGGTGGCGGCGGTGGTGCAGTGCAGTGGCGTGTTAGAGAAAAATAAATAGAGTGGTGAGGGTGTGAGAAGTGTTGTGAGTCTCAGAAGGCTCTTACCCTTCTTCTCCCCACATTCAAGAAGGAGGGGGAAAGGGAGAAAAGTGAGCGATATGTTTGGAGAGGCGGGAAGAGAAAGGGAAGATTTGAACAAGTGGCAGGGTTTGGAGCATGAATTCAGGGTCGGCATATCCTCAGAATCGCCAGAACTCTACCGATATGCGAGATTTTACCATGTTGACGAGGTCATTCACGCACTTGAGAACTACACTTTCTTTGACGGTGAGCGGGCGGTTTCAACGAAATTGTGCCGGAGGAACGACGGCTTCCTACGCAACGGCTCTCGCATTTACATCTGCACAGGGGGGCATCTTGAGATTGCGACGCCTGAGTGCAAGAACGCTTTTGAGGTGCTTAAATACGACAAAGCGTCGGAGATTTACATGCAAATAGGCGTTGAAGAGGCGAACAAGAAATACAAAAAGATGCGTAGAGGCTCAAGGGAAGCGAGTATTCAGGCATGGAAGGCGAATGTTGAACTTGACAAGCGATACAGCAGAGGCACACACGAATCTTATGTTGTTGAGAGGAAGAGATATGTAGGTAAGGAACATCTTTTCATTCCATTTTTGGTGCTTCGCAAGATATTTTTCGGAGCAGGCGGTTTCATAGCGGAGCGAGAAGGCATTGTATATGTGATTTCGCCGAAGGCGATGGTCGCCCGCAGAGTTTTCACGGAGTCGCCGTCGCAGTGGCCGATTCTCTCTTCAAGGGACGAACCGCTCACCACGAAGGACAAATACAGGGTGCATGTCACATCTGGAGAGGGTGTCCGCTCCGAAGTCACGAGACTGGTGAACAACGCAATCACATCATTCGTGCTTTCTGCGATTGAGGCGGGAAAAATAAGGCATGTTGAGGACATCTGGAACCCGCTGCAAACATTCAAGGACATCTCCGCAAACATTTCAGGCGATTGGTGGATAAGATTGCGGAACGGGAGAAAAGTTTCCGCCCTGGAATACATAGAATCGTATTATCTTGAGCCTATTGAGGAGTTATTTGAGGAGCGTGAGGCATCATATTGGGATAAATACGCACTTAACACATTCAAAAAGCTCTGCGAGAAGTTTCATCAAGGACTTATTGAGGACAAATATGTTGTTCGGAGGGTGGAATGGGTGCTGAAGTTATGGGTAATAACGCATGAGATAGACGAATTTGAATACAAGTGCAGTCCTCGTGGCAAGTTTGATTACAGGAGCATGTATTTGATGGACGAGAAGCTGGAGAAGCAGATAGCGGCGTCTTTTGACTTCACGAACCTCTGCGATTACGATTTGTATGAGCGAGTCGCTGATAGGATAGGAGTTGAACGAATTCTCACGGATGAGGACATTGCGGAGGCTCTGCTATTCCCGCCGAAGAATTCAAGAGCGGAGCTGAGAATGCGTCTCGCATCAGAATTCAAAAACGCTGCTGTCGGCTGGAACAAAATAACAATGAAGCGAGAGCCGAAGGTGCAGATAGAGCTCACTCGTCCCGGAACGGAGGAGTATGCGCTGCTTTTTGAGCGTTATCCGGAGCTTGCGAGGATGCCGAATGCGATGGTTGTTTTCTTGCGAGAGGGTAGAGGGCGTGGCGGTGAGCCTTCAAGGCAGATTCTCGTGCGTTTGCTCGCAGAAGAGGATGAAATAAGTGGATGGGAAGAGGAGATTATTCGTGAAATAAGGAGTAGAATATCCAGGAATCCGTATTTGGACTACTTACTTTATGCGAACAACAAGACTTACCGCTTTGACGAGCTTGACGGATGGAATGAAGAGACGATTCAGCGTAAAATTGAGGAAATAAAGAGGAGCGAGGGTTGCGAAGAGGACGAAGAAGACGAGGAAGAGGATGCAGAGGGTTCGGAAGAAGGATGCATTTTCACAAGAGAGCGGGCAACAAGAGTGAGTAGAAGCGAAAGCGTCTCGCATGAGGACGAGGATGAGAGCGAAGAGGACGAAGAGCAGCAACGAAGGAGAGGTGGCAGTAGTAGCGGTAGTGGTAGCGGTGGTGGCAGAGTGGGTAGAAGTGTGGGTGGATACTCAGGACTGAGAAGATGGCTCGGCAGAACATACCTCATGATTTGAGTGTGTTTTTGAGTGCTGTGTTGCGGAGTGGGAAGGTAGGAAGAGGAGGGAGTAAGAGGTTCAAGATGGTTGCATTAGGAGCGGGAGGGACGCTTCGCAAGATAAGGGGAGTGGAGCAGGAATACCCTGTGAGTGCGTCTGCGGCGTTCAATCCGAACTTGCTTGTGAATGCTGCGATTCAAGGTCTGCGCCGTAAAGGCTTCTCAAAATTGGTGAGATGGGACATAAGCACAGAAGTCTCGCAAGAGAGCCACGAGTTCAAAATAACTAACTCTTACGGTGAGAACGGCTGCCGCATATACAACGACCTCGGGCATCTTGAGATTTCCACTCCCTCTTACAACGACCCTTTTGATGCGGTTGCATACGATAAAGCATCTGAAATCTACGCATTCGTCGCATCTTTGGGTGCTTCACTTGCGTTGAAGAAGCGTGTTTTAATTCACAAAAACAATGTTGCGAACTTCTTTGTGAAGACAGCTGGCGGTGCTGTTGGCTTAAGCGGTGGCGGAGTAAGGAAAGGCGTTGAGGAGAAGCGAGTGAAGACGAACACATACGCAACTCACGGCAACTTCCTAACGGAGCGAAAGGCATGCAAGGATTGGCGTCGTGTTGAGCGTGCTTTGATTCCGTGGGTCATCACAAGAATCATATTCACGGGTGCGGGGGATGTGATTTCTGGCGAAATTGTGAAGAAGAGTGGCATTAAATTTGTAATTTCGCCCCGTGCAATGTTCGTCATGCGTTTATCTTCGCTATCAACGACATCAGCAAGAGGAATTTTGAACACGAGAGACCAACCGCATGCCTCAAAGAAATACTTCAGATTGCACGACATTCACTTTGAGGCGCTCCGCTCCGAATACGCAATATTCCTGCGAGACATCACGCAAGCCCTCGTGATTCGTGCATTTGAGCTCGGTTTCCTTGACGACGCTCCAGAGATAGAAGACCCTGTTCAAACATTTAAGCGAATCTCTGCGGACACGCAAGAGTGCGAGTGGCGAGTGCGTTTGAAAAACGGTGAGCAGACGGATGCGGTCTCAATCCTGCAGTTTTACCTTGCGAAAATTGAAGAGATGCTTTCATCTGGCGAGGCGGTAGCAGCGGAAGAAGCAGTCGGTAGCGGTGAGGGAAGCGAAAGAGAAGAGGAAGTCTTGAGAGAAGAGGAGAAATGGGAGGGCATTGGTCTGAAAGCGTTTGAGGAATTGCTTGAGAAGTTCGCAGAGCGTAGGGTGGAGGAGTTTGTGGACGGCGTGGACTGGGTGACGAAGTTGGCTTTGCTCGTGAATTACCAGCCGAAGCGGATTTCAGAGGGCATTTTCATCTGCAACCAGTTCGCTCTGCTTGACGAGGGTGTCCTTTTTTATGTGCGTGGCGACGGTTTCGGAGAGGGGGGCGAAGGCGTAAAGCAGGAGGAGGGCTTCGCTGAGAGTGGTGCAGGCGAGGGCAGAAGCCTGTTCTCGCCTCGTGAGTCGTTGAAGTTTGCGCAGCGCAAGTTGCCAATTCGCTGGTCTCGCCTGTTTGAGCGTGTGAGGTATGCGTTACGGAATGCTCCTGAGGACACTCGGGACTTCTTCAGAGCAGGAATGCTGAAGCATTTCAACGAGCATGTGAAGAGTGTGAGCTGGTCTTCGCTCATTCTGAACGAGGCGAAGATAATGTTGGATGAGCCTTTCATGCTGAATAAGAGCGAGTTGGGGGATGTGTTCGCCGCATCGCAAGAGGAAGATTTGAGCGGTATTTTGACGGAAGCGAAAAGGTTATATCCAGAGAAGGTGATTTTTTGAGCGATGGGAATGGAGCGGTCAGAGGAGGAGTTGTGTGAGTTTGCGAGCATGCCCGCTGCTGCGGTGGCTGCTGCGTGTCGCTCTCTGAACGGGTGGGTGCTTTGTGCGGATGCGGAGGAGGAGTTAGAGGAAGAATACGAGGAGGAAGAGGCAACCGCACATGCGGAGGAGAAGACAACGGAGGGCGAGGAGGGGGACAAAGGATTTTCTGCTCTACTTGAGCGTTTGAAGGAACGGGAGAAGAAAGAGAAAGCAGTAGACCTCATCAGCAAACTGCGAGGCAAAAAGAAAGTAAATAAGAAAATCATGCCCTACGAGATTTACGCTACCGCCGGTGAATAGTGTAAGTGTAGTGAGGAGCGAGAAAAAGGAAGGGCAAAAGAAAGGGGACAGGAGGAAAAGGTTTGAGCGGCTGCCTATTTTCCTTTTCATTTTTGACCTTCTCGCAAGGAGCGGGGTTGGAGTAAATTAGTTGTGTGAGGATTTGCAGTAGGAGAGTGCCTTTTTCTTGAAGAAAGTAGAGAGAGTAGAGATGGGTAAGGCGATTCTGCTAGTTTGTGACGGTCTTGGCGACAGACCTTTTGCTGAAAGAGGGGGAAAAACGCCTTTGCAGGTGGCGAAGAAGCCGAATTGGGATGTGCTCGCAAAGGAAGGCATAAACGGGCAGATGGATGTCATTTCACCTGGGATTGTGCCCGGTAGCGACACTGCGCACCTCGCTCTGCTCGGCTACGACCCTTTTCAGTGCTACCCTGGGAGAGGCACTTTCGAGGCTCTCGGCGCAGGCATTGAACTCAAAGAAGGAGACATCGCTTTCAGAGGAAACTTCGCAACCGTCGCAGAAGACGGGAGCATGCGTATTCTCGACAGAAGAGCAGGTCGCTTCGGAAGCAAAGCACTCGCAGACGCTCTCAATATTGAAATTAACGGTGTTGAGGTCATTGTGAAGCATACAGTTGAGCATCGCTGTGCAGTCGTGTTCAGAGGCGAGGGGCTTTCAAGATTTGTCTCAGATGTTGACCCGCATGAGGAGGGCTTGCCTCCGAGAAAGTGCATCCCGACACGAAGCGAAAAAAATGCGGAGCGAACCGCAAGAATCGTGAATGAATTTGTGCGACGCTCACACGAGATTTTGAGCAGGCATCCTGAAAACGAGGAGCGACGGCGAAAGGGCGTCCCCGTAGCAAATATACTGCTTTTGCGAGGAGCAGGCGCTCACGAGAGCGTTGAGCCTTTCCAAAAACGCTTCGGCTTCAAGGCATGTTGCATCGCAGGCGCTTCACTTTACAAGGGCGTCGCAAAATTCCTCGGCATACCGACGATTGATGTTGAAGGTGCGACGGGAAATGCGAACACGAACCTGAAAGCGAAGGCGGAATCAGCAATAGAAGCACTAAAGACGCATGATTTCGTGTTCATTCATGTGAAAGCTACAGATAATTTCGGTCATGATGGCGATTTTGATGGGAAAGTTCGCATGATAGAGCGAATAGATGCCGAGATGATCTCACTTTTTAGGGAAATTGATGCGTATGTTGTTGTGACTGCGGACCACAGCACGCCTGTTTCCCTGAGAAGGCACAGTGCAGACCCTGTTCCTGTTGTGATTTGCGGAGATGGCGTCCGCACAGACACCGTTAAGAAATTTGACGAGTTCGCAGCCGCTTCTGGAGGCTTGGGCAGGCTCAGAGGGAGGGATTTAATCCCTATTCTTTCGGATTTGATGGGCTTTTACAAGATGTTCGGCACTTAGCAAATTCAATAGAGCATTGTTAGCGATTGGGCTTGGGTGAATTCCCCCATAACATCTAAATCGCTCCATTCATCACGCTTGTATCTCGCTCACTTGTGGTGAAGTATTTTTGCATTTAGTGTGTTATATAGTGAAAGAGTTAAGTGAGGGGAGAACGAGGCATGTCTGAGGAGAATGTTGAGCGGATGGTGTGGCATCCGAGACCGAGTGCGATAGTTGCGGCGCTATACACGCTTCGTGATTTGGATGTTGATGTTGCGATTCTTCACGGACCTGCGGGATGCTGCTTCAGGCACAGCAGAATGCTTGAGGAGGACGGAATGAGGGTGCTTACGACAGCGATGGAAGAGAGCGATTTCGTTTTTGGAGGTCATAAATTACTTGTGAATGCGCTTCGCTTTGCAGAAGAGCGTTTCAAGCCCTCGCTAATGGGCGTCGTCGGCACATGCTCTTCCATGATTATTGGCGAAGATTTGGAGAAAGCCGTCGCTGACAGCGGCGTTAAGTGCAAGGTCATTACAGTGAAAGTGCATGCTGGCTACCGAGACAACACCGTAGGTGTCATCAGAACACTTGAGGCTGCTATGCTCGCTGGAATCATTTCAGAGGAGGAGTTTGAGAGGCAGAAGCGTGTGCTTGAACGGGCAACAGAAATTGAGAAGCGAGTAGGCGCAGCATCCAGCGAATACATACCGCCTTCAAAGGGCGATTCAAAAATTGCGGTCGCTGAGCGCCTCTTGGAGCTGCTTCGTGAGGGTAAGCGTGGCGTTTGCGTGCTGAATGCGAAGAAGGAGACCGCTTTCATGTTCGCAGACATCTTGCGTGCTTTGAACAAAGTTGCAAAAGAGGGGCAGGTCGTGAACATCGCAAACCTCAACAAAAATGTCGGCTTAAAGCGGATTCGTGGCTACGCAGAGCGAATATTGAATGAACTGAACGCAGAAAACATAAAAATACACCACATAACCGGCGGTTTAGACGAGTATGCTGTTGCTGGGGAGCGAGCAGCGAAGATAATTTGTGAGGAATATGCGGATTACGACTTCGCCGTTCTTGTGGGAGTGCCTCACGCCGTCCTTCCAATTCCCTCTGGCTTTGAGATTTTTTCGGTGACAAACGGTCCGAGAACAGTAGAACCGCTGAAATCTCTCGGACATCACCATGTGGTGCTTGAGTTGGACTTGCATCCGAAGACGATGGGCGCAACGCATATTCTTCCTTCAGAGTTCGGCGATGCGATTTTAAGGTTGAGCAGGCGAGGAAGTGAGTAGAGCGGAATGCGGTAGAGAATGGTGTAGAGTATGTATGGAAATGTAGGGAAGAAGAGGGGCAGAAAAGGGGAGCGGAAAAAGGTGAAATGAGTTGAAATCTATTGCAATATACGGCAAAGGAGGTATAGGTAAATCATCAATTGCGTCAAACATAGCGGCATATCTCGGCAAGAAAGGACTTAAAGTGGCAATTATTGGCTGCGACCCGAAGAGTGATTCATCACTTTCGCTCATGCATGGCACTCGCATACCCACGATTCTTGATTTATTGCGTCAGCACAAGCGAATTTCAGAGGAAGATGTGGTATTTGAGGGGGTTTTTGGCGTGAAATGCGTTGAAGTAGGGGGTCCAGAGCCTGGAGTGGGCTGTGCGGGTCGTGGCATAATCGTCGCAATAGAATATTTACGCAGGATTTCTGACATTTTAGATGCATCTGATATTGTGATTTACGATGTTCCCGGCGATATTGTCTGCGGTGGGTTCGCAACACCCATAAAAGAGCATCTAATTGACGAATCTTACATCGTCTCTTCGGGTGAATACCTCCCTCTTTACGCCGCAAATAACATTTGCAGGGGTCTGAAAACGCTTAATGCGCCTCTCGGAGGCGTGATATGCAACGCAAGGGGTGTTGAGCGAGAGCGTGAGATTTTAGAGCGTTTTGCGAGACGCATAGGCACGAAACTCGTCGCTTTCATCCCGAAGGACGAAATCGTGCAAAGGATGGAAAGAGCATCGCTGACAGTCGTGGAAGGTGCGCCTGAAAGCCAAATGGCGAAAATCTACGGCGAGCTCGCAGAACGCATCCTTTCAAACGAAGATGCGAAAGTTCCGCATCCTCTCTCAGACAGCGAGTTGCGCAGCATTTTCAATGAGTAAGCAGAGAACAGAGAGCAGAAAGCAGGAAGAGTATGGACAGGAGGAAAGAAGAGGGCATAGTGCCGTTGTGTCGTTGCAGGGCTTTTCATAGCGTGCAAACATGTTGCGGTGAAAGATTTGGGGCACATATCCCAAGAGGAATTAGCAGTTGGAAGGAAATTTAACCGAAGAGAAGCAAAAGGAACTTGAGGAACTGGAAGAAGAATAAAGAAGATACGAATGTCAAGGAATTAATAGAAAAAGTAAAATGCCACGAATGGGTTGAAGTAATAGAGGGGAAGGATGAACGAAAAGGTAAAGAGGATATTAACAGGGGTCAAGAAGTATTTGATTGAAAGCTTCGGAGACAAGATAAGGCAGGACATCCTTTATGGCTCTTATGCACGAGGAGATTACAATAAAGATTCCGATATTGATATATTGATTGTGGTGAGCGATGATGTGAACCCTGTTGAGGTTGAAGAATCCTTAAGTGATTTTCTTTTTGAAATCCTTCTTAATGAAAATGAACTTTGCTCAGTCAGGGCGATACCAGAGAAATTGTTTAAGGAATACAATTCTCCATTCCTTTTGAATGTAAACGAGGAAGGAGTGATAGTATGAAGAAAGAAATAAAAGGCTGAGAAAGCGGATAGATAGAAGTGCAGATACGATGAGTATTGAGGGGATTCCGAGAATAGTTCTCGCAGCGGACAGGAGTTCAGCAGGAAAAACGACAATTTGCATCGGTCTCCTCGCAGTGCTTCGTGAGCTCGGATATGAGGTGCAGCCTTTCAAGGTCGCTCTTGACTACATTGACACGGGCTTCCACTCGCTTGTCGCAGGAAGAGCCTCACGCAACCTTGACGGCTTTTTAATGAGCAAGGACGCAATCCTCGAAATCTTCGCTCGTGCATGCAAAGGAGCAGACATCGCTATCGTTGAGGGCGTCAGAGGTCTCTACGAAGGCTTTGACTACGAAACAGATGTGGGAAGCACCGCACAAATATCAAAAATACTGCAAGCACCTGTAATTCTGATTGTTGATGCTCGTAGTTTGACGAGGAGTGCCGCCGCTCTCGTCGCAGGTTACAAAAATTTTGACCCTGCTGTGAATATTGCAGGTGTTATTTTGAACTATATTGGGACGGAAAGGCACGGAGAGAAGGCGGAGAAAGCAATAAAGAGATACTGTGGTGTGAAAGT
>Ga0190312_1000710_pt1 | contig 9804 bp, 12 predicted proteins | sample 487007910_MG_FD_165046 | JGI IMG/M metagenome (GOLD analysis project Ga0190312, IMG submission 165046) | Hydrothermal vent sediment bacterial communities from Southern Trench, Guaymas Basin, Mexico - 4870-07-9-10_MG | ecosystem: Environmental > Aquatic > Marine > Hydrothermal vents > Sediment ... | reverse complement strand
CCCCGGGCCTTAGCAGGAGGATGGCCTTCATCCCCACCGCCTTCGCGCCAGCCACGTCCTCGAAGGGCGAGTTGCCCACGTGGATCACCTGGCCAGGCCTGTCTTGGAGGCCGAGCTGGGCTAGGGCGAGCCTGAAGATGCGCTCGTGGGGCTTGCGCCAGCCGACCTCACCTGAGATGAGGACGGCCTCGAAGTAGCCATCCAGGCCTGAAAGCTCAAGTATCCGCCTGGGCACGCAGCTCATGGAGTTCGAGATCACGGCCAGGCGGTAGCGGCCCTTAAGGATCTCTAAGACGGGCCTGGCCTCCGGCACCACCTGAGCGCGGAAGCAGGAGAAGTATAGGCGCCTGAGCTGGGCCAGGAGCTCCCCGTCTGGCGTTATGCCGAGACCGGACATGACGAGCGAGTAGAAGTCCTCGAAGGCCATCTCGCGCCCTCTTGCCCTCAGGGACCTAAGCTTCCTCATGGCCTCGTCGAGGGCCTTCTTGTAAGCCCTCTTGCTCACGCTGAAGCCAAGGCCAGATAGGTATTCCAGGACGCGGGACACGAACTCGCGCTTGTCCAGGTCCCCCTCCGCCAGCGTGCCGCCCACGTCGAAGGTAATGGCCACCGGCAAGGCCAGCTGGAGCGTGCTCCCGCTCCTTATAAGCTGCCCTCGGGCGCCACCTCCACGCGCTCGCCCGGCCTCACGCCCAGCCTCTCGGCCGCGCTGCCCAGGTTCACGGCCACCTCAAGCATGCCCCAGCTGTCTATGATGGCCAGGAGCTCCCCGGGCCCCACCTGCCCGTAGGCGGAGCAGAGCCTCAGCCTCAGCTCCCGCTGGCCGAGGCGCACGGACAGCTCGCAGCCATCCCTCAGGCCCAGCCGGGCTAGGAGCTCCTCGGGCAGGTTGGTTATGATGTTGCCGAAGCCATCGATATACATGACCTCCCCCACCGCGCGATTGCCCTCAAGCCTCGGCCTGGCGAAGTCGGGCAGCACGTAATCGCGGATCTCGGGCCCCACGCGCTCTGGCTCTAGGCCGCGGGCTATGTGGGCTGCCACGGGCGTGAAGATGTCGCGGCCGTGGAAGGTCCTGGACACGCGCGGCAGCACGAGCTCCTCGTCCTCTATGGCGTAGACGGCCCTCAGGCCGTCCCTCTGGGCCGCGAGCATGAGGAGGCCGTTGTCAGGCCCCACGAAGGCGTAGCGGCGCGAGACGGCCACGACGGCCCTCCTGGCCGTGCCCACGCCCGGGTCCACCACGCCCACGTGCACCGTGCCAGGCGGGAACCAAACGGCCGCCTGGGCCATGATGAGGGCGCCAGCCCGCACGTCGAACTTCGGCACCTCGTGCGATATGTCCACGAGGGCCGCGTCAGGGCAGATGGAGAGGGCCACGCCCTTCATGCTGGCCACGTATGGGTCCCTGAGGCCGAAGTCGGTGGTGAAGGTTATCACGGGCCTGCGGGCCACGCGAGCCGCGCCCACCTCCAGGCACCTCCCAGGCAGAGGAGGGAGGGGCTGCCTATGAGCAGGCACCCTCAGGCGCCCCGCTCCGACCTCAGCCCCCTCAGGGCCTCCCTCAGCAGGCCGAGGTGCCTGTAGAGCGCGACCTCGCCTTCCTCAAGCAGCACCACGAGCGTCAGAGGCCTTATGCGCGTGAGCACCTTCCTCGTGCGCACGTAGCCTGCCTCCTCCAGCTTCCTAAGGTGGCTGCCGAGGTTGCCCGGCGTGAGGCCGAGGGCCTTCTGGAGCTCCGAGAAATACATCTTGCGCCTGATTGCCAGGAGGAGCATGATGGCCAAGCGCGTGGGGCTGGCTAGGATCGGGTCAGAACGGGCCAGCTTCCTCAGCACGCCCGTGAGTTCCTCCTGGCCCAACGCGCCTAGCCCTCCGCCTCGCCCGCCAGGATGGCCTCCGCCTTCCCGTAGAAGCTGAGGCCAGCCCACAGATAAGAGGCCACCACGGCCACCACGGCCACGATGAAGGAGGCCCAGGCCAGGCCGAGGATGGCGAGCAGGAGGGGGAGGGGCGAGCAGGCGAGGAGGGAGGCGGCCACCACGAGCATCTCCCTCTCCCTGCCCCCTATCAGGTATGTGAGCGCGTTCCCCAGGCCCACGCAGGCGAGGTAGAGGGACCACAGGGGGCCCGGGCTGTAGAAGCCTCCGAGGAGGCAGAAGCCCAGGTAGCCCCAAGCGCCGAGGACGCCCGCCCAGGCGATGGCCGCCAGCGTCCAGCGGACGCGCCACGAGCGCCTCAGCCTCGCCCTCTCCTCCGGGCTCTTCCCGACCAGCATGAGGGCCCACAGGCGCCTCGCCCTCCCCCCGCTCACGAAGATGGCCAGGGCCATGAGGATGAACCACGACATGCCTATCGCTGGCCCCGTCAGGGCGCCAAGGAGGGGCGCTAGGAGGCTGAATAGGAACGTGAGGAGGGAGCCAGCGGCCACGGCGAGGCCCCAGGCCACGTAGGTATCGCCTGAGGCACGCATGTCCAGGTAGCGGATGTAGCGCTCCACCCGGTCGAGGGCCTGTAGGAGCTCCTCAACCTCCTCGCTCAAGCTCAGCTCGCCTCCAGCCGGTGCAGCCGTGGTCAGCGCGCGATATTAATGGTGGTGCTGCTCTGCGGCACAGAGCGCTGGCACCACCACGGCCTTATTCCCGACCTTTACCTCCACCCTCACCCTCACGCCCATGCTCATCCACCCTCAGGTAGGTGGCGAGCAGCTTTGTCTTGCGGAAGTAGCCCATCCTGCGCCTGGAGGGGCGCTGCTCACCCGATGCCAAGCTTGAGCGCCTCCCTGAGCAGTTGTGCCCGCACGCCCATATATCCTTAGAGGTGCATGGAGCTAGCCCGCGAGCAGCCTCATGGCGTAGCCGAGCAAGTTGAACCAGAAGTGGGCCAGAATTGGGTGGAGCAGCGAGCCGCTGGCCGCCCTCAGGTGGCCAGCTATCAGGCCCAGCAGGAAGGCGCCTGCCAAGATGGCCGTGAGCACCGCGGGGCCTGAGGTGCTGAAGGGGAGCGCGTGGACAGCGGTGAAGAGGACGGCTGGCACGTATATCGAGAGCCTCCCGTGCCCCCTCAGGGCCAGATAGCCCTGGAGGAGCCCTCTGAAGAAGATCTCCTCGCAGATGGGCGCCACCAAGAGGGAGAGGAGGGCGAGGGCCAGCGGGTCCTCAGCCAGCCCGGGAGGCCCTTCTCCCCCGGAGCTCCCTCCCAGCAGGAAGGCGGTGATGCCAGCGAAGACGGAGGCAACGGCCAGGGAGAGGAGGGAAGCCCTCGCCAGGCCTTGACAGGCCAGCCTGAAGCCGAAATCGCGCCAGCTGTGCCTGAGGAAGCGCATGATGAGCAAGGAGGCGGAGAGGAAGGCTAGCTGGGCAGCGAGGCCCGGAGCCCAGGGAGGGAAGGGCAGGCACCTCCTCACGAGCCAGGAGCTCCCGCCCCCGATGGCCATGACGAGCAGGAAGAGGCCGAAGGCCTTGAGGGCATCTGCTAGCGCACCTTCGCGTGGAGCTGTCATGGCTGCACTTACGCGCCCTACCGCGTTATAAGCTTCCCCTCCCTCTCCCGAGCTAGTGAGTGGCCTCTTCTCCCTCCTCTCCCGGGGAGGTGCCTGTTCCTCCCTCCTCTGTGCTGCAGAGCACTCTAAGGCACAGAGCAGCACGTTGGTTTATATAGCGAGTTCCCTCAGCCGCTCCAGGAGGCGAGCGGGATGGGAGGACGTGCTGGCGTGGCCGTGCGAGTGGAGGACCTGGTGAAGGAGTATGATGGCACGCCCGCCCTCAGGGGCGTGAGCTTCGAGGCCTACGAGGGCGAGGTGCTGGGCCTGCTGGGCCCGAACGGCGCGGGCAAGACCACGCTGATGAACATCCTGGCTGGCATCCTGCTGCCCACGAGCGGCCGGGCCGAGGTGCTGGGGCACGATGTGGTAGCCGAGTCGCGGGCCGTGAGGGAGCTCATAGGCTTCTGCCCCCAGGAGACCGTGGCCTACGAGGAGCTCTCGGCCCTGGACAACGTGATGTTCTACGCTGGTCTCTACGACCTGCCGCGCTCTGAGGCCAAGCGGAAGGCCAGGGAGCTCCTGGAGTTCGTGGGCCTATGGGACGTGGCCAAGCGGCCCGTGCGCGAGTTCTCGGGCGGCATGAAGAGGCGCCTGAACCTGGCCATAGCGCTCGTGAACGACCCGCGCGTGCTGCTGCTCGACGAGCCCACCACGGGCCTAGACCCACGGGCCAGGCGGGAGGTGTGGCGCTACATAGAGGGCCTGAGGGCCGAGGGGCGCACCATCCTCTTGGCCACGCACTACATGGAGGAGGCCGACCGCCTGTCCGACCGCGTGGCCATCATGGACCTCGGCCGTTTGGTGGCCCTCGGCACGCCGGAGGAGCTCAAGCGCTCGGTTGGCGAGCTCTCCGTAATAGAGATAGAGGTAGCCGAGCTCAAGCCAGGCCTGAAGGAGGCCCTAGCGCCCTACTCCGAGAACGGGCGCGTGCTTGAGGATGAGAACAAGGTGCGCATCTACGCCCGCGACCCAGATGCCGTGCTGCCGAGGGCTGTGGAGGCGGCCCTGAAGGCTGGCGCCAAGATAGTGGCCATAAACATCACGGAGCCCACGCTTGAGGATGTCTTCCTCAAGCTCACGGGCAGGAGGCTGAGATGATGGGCTTCCGGGCCGTGTTGGCCATAGCGGAGCGGGATGTGAAGAGCACGCTGAAGGACAAGATGGCCCTCTTCTGGCTCATCGCCTTCCCGATATTCATGCTCACCATGTCCTTCCTCATGTGGGCCAACCCCATGCCGCCGGTAACGCTGAAGGTGGGCGTGGTCTGCCTGGACAGCACGGCCGACTGGGGCAACCTCACCTTCACGGCCCACAACGTAACGGAGGTCATGGCCCAGGTGAACGTGACGACCGAGGATGGCGAGGTGGTGAAGGTCTTCCAGCTCACGGACTACGGGAACGACACGGAGGCAGCCCTGGCGGACCTTAAGGGCGGGAAGCTGGACGCGGTGGTGGTCTTCCCGGACCGCTTCTCCTACAACATGAGCTACGGCTTCACGGCCAACGTGGACATCTACGTGCGCGGCGGCGATGCCTACCGGGAGCAGGTGGCCACGGCCATCCTCACGCGCTTCTTCGAGGAGCTCTCCGACAGGACAGCTCAGGCCCGAATAGAGGTCGCTAAGCGCTACATGCCGCCCAATACACCTCCGCTGGTAATCGATTGGATGAGGGGGCTGGCCTGGCCCGTGAACGCCACGGTCCACACGGTGGTGCCGGAGGCCCTGGTGGGCAAGGCTGGCCTGAGGGGCTGGTTCTCCATAGCCATGGCTGGCGTGGAGTTCCTCATAGCTGGCATGACCATCGGGGCCACGATGATAGTGGAGGAGCGCGACAAGAAGACGCTTAGGCGCCTCCTGGCCGCGCCCATAGGCCCCTGGGACCTGCTAGTGGGCAAGACGCTCTCAGGCCTCCTCTGGCTGGCCATCTCGGCCCTAGTCTGCGTGCTCTACGGCCTGGCCTGGGGAGCCCGCATAAGCTGGGACCCGCTGGCCAACCCAGCCCACGCCCTCGTGCCGGTGCTCATGCTCCTGGGCGCCCTCACCTCGGTCGGCATGGGCCTCATCATATCCATGGCCGCGAGGACCGCCAAGGGCGCATCCGGCCTGGCCACGGCCATAAGCTGGCCCCTCATGTTCATCACGGGCATCTGGCTGCCGAAGTGGATGCTGCCCGAGCCGCTGAGGGCGCTGGCCGACTACTTCCCGCTGACCATGGCCATAGACGCCATCAGGGACGTGATGGTGTTCGGCAAGGGCATGGAGGCCGTCCTGCCCGTGCTGCCCTGGCTCGCGGGCATGGCCGTCCTCATCTACGGCCTCGGCGCCCTCGCCTACAAGCTCGTCCTCAGGCGCTCCCTCTGAGGCCCAAAACGGTTTTTGTGCCCGCCTTTCACGAGCCCTCAGCTACATCTGTCCTGCCTCTCCCCGAGGCGCCTCAGCTTCTCCAGGAGCTCCCTCACATCCTCAAGGGCATCCCTCACGGCCTCCAGCGTGGCCCAGCCCTCGTAGAGGTTCACGTGCATCGAGATGGCCGACCTCCAGAGCCTCCCGAGCTCCCTGTCGCCGCTCTCATCGACCAGCTTCCTTACGTAGACCCAGAACTCCCCGCGCTCGCCATGGCGGAGCTCAAGCTTAAACCCCCTCCTGCCGCACCTCCATATCCGGTGGGTGCATGGGCCGCTTCAGGCCCCAGGGCATTTTCGCAGCCCTCATCACGCCCCTGGACAGGCGCGGCCGGGTGGACGAGGAGGGGCTCAGGCGCCTGGTGTCCTACGTGGTGGAGAAGGGCATCTCTGGCGTGGCCCCCTCTGGCGCGAGGGAGGAGCTGGCCCGCCTGGACGAGAGGGAGCGCATGAGGGCTCTTGAGGTCGTCATGGACGAGGTGGGCTCGGGCGTGCAGGTGATAGCCAGCTCTGGCCCGTGCGGACCTGAGGCGGCCGTCAGGCTGGCCAGGCACGCTGAGGACGTGGGAGCGGATGCCTTCATGGCCTCGGTGCCAGCCGCTGGCTCCGGCAGGACCATTTACCAGTTCTACAGGCAGCTCTCAAGGGCCACCGACCTGCCGCTCGTGCTCCACCACGACCCGAGCCAGGTGGGCGCCTTCCTCAGCCACGAGCTGGTGGGCTTTCTAGCCGAGGCAGCGGACGTGCGTGCCCTTGAGGAGGGAAGCGGCTACCTGCCCTACATGATAGAACTCCTAGAGCTCCTGGGCGATAGGCTGGCCATCCTCTGTGGCCACGAGGAGGCCGTCCTGCCAGCCCTGGCCTCGGGGGCCTCTGGCGCCCTCCTGAGCTCAGCGAGCGTGATACCCGACATCTGGGTTCAGCTCTTCAGGGCCGTGAGGAGGGGCGATTTGACGCGGGCGCGTAGGCTCCAGATGGGCGTGCTAGGGCTCGTGCGCATCTTCATGGCCAGAGGCGGACGGGCAGCCATAAGGGCAGCTCTTGAGGCCATAGGGCTCTTGGCCGAGCGGGCTTACACATCGCTGGGGAAGGGCATCCGCGAGGAGCTGGCTGAGGGGCTCAGGAGGATAGAGCAGCTCCGGGAGCAGGAAAAACTAATATAGCTTGTGGCCGCGAGCACCAGCGCGAGGTGCCGTTATGTCGGCCGAGAGGAGGAAGGTTACCATAAGGACGCTCCTGAGGAAGAAGGAGGCGGGCGAGAAGATAGTCTGGCTCGTGGTCTACGATTATCCAACGGCCCTCCTGGCCGATGAGGCCGGCGTGGACATGGTCCTCATAGGCGATTCGCTGGGCATGAACGTGCTAGGCTACGACACCACCTTGCCCGTTACCATGGAGGAGATGCTCCACCACACCCGTGCCGTCGTGAGGGGCGTGAAATACGCCTTCATCGTGGGCGACATGCCCTTCATGTCCTACCAGCCCAGCGTGGAGGAGGCCATCAAGAACGCGGGCGCCTTCCTCAAGGCCGGCTGCGATGCCGTGAAGATGGAGGGAGGTGCCGAGATAGCGGACCGGGTGAAGGCCATCGTGGACTTCGGCATACCCGTGATAGGCCACCTGGGCCTCACGCCCCAGAAGGTCTCCACGCTGGGCGGCTACAGGCTCCAGGGCAGGACGGCCGAAGAGGCGAAGAAGATAATCGAGGACGCCAAGGCCCTAGAGGAGGCAGGCGCCTTCGCCGTCCTGATAGAGAACACGGCAGCGGAGGTAACCAAGCTCGTGGCGGAGGAAACGGACCTGATAGTCTTCAGCATAGGAGGCGGCCCCTACTGCCACGGTCAGCTTCTGCTGGCCCCGGATGTGCTCGGGATAGGCAAGATAAGGCCCTGGTTCGCGAAGACCTACGTGAACCTGAGGGAACTCGTGCTAGATGCCTTCAGGCGCTACTGCGAGGACGTGCGCTCTGGCGCCTACCCGGACCCGAAGGAGCACACGCGCTACATGCAGGAGGGCGAGTATGAGAAGCTGCTGAAGATGTTGGGGAAGAAGTAGGAGGGGCGCCAGCCAGCGCGGGTGCTGGGGGCTTCCTCGCCACCACGTGCAGGTGGCCTCCTGCGCCAGCTATGGAGGGGTCATCGCAGGCTGAGAACTCCAGCTCCAGGGCCTTCCTCGCCTTCTCCCCATCGCTCAGCGCCTTCCTCAGCTCCTCGCTCGGGGGCGAGAGGACGGGCTTGCCAGAGATCCTGACGACCTCGAAGCCAGCTCCCTCAAACAGCTCCCTCAGGCTCCTGGGGGTGAAGACCCACCACCTGAAGCCCCAGCTGGACGTGAAGCGCCCATCCCTCAGCACCCGCTCGGCTTCCTCTACACGCCCCTCGTGCATCAGCCTCCTCACTATGGCGAACAAGCTGTCCACGCCAGCCTGCGCGCAGGAGCCGGGCTTGAGGACCCTGAAGAGCTCCCCCACGGCCCTCCTCGGGTCATCACAGTAGGATATGGGGTCTCCCTCCGCCAGCGCGAAATCAAAGACTTCGGGCCTGAAGGGCATGGCGCATATATCTGCCTCGACCAGCCAGACGCGGCCTGTCAGGCGCTCCCTCAGCAGCTTCTCCCTTGCCACGGCCAGCATCTCGCGGGATATGTCGAGGAGCACTATGGAGATGCCCGGCTTCTCCCTCGCCATCCTGATGGACCACTTGCCCGTCCCCCCTCCCGCGTCTAGGACCAGGCCCCTCGCTGGCAGGCAGGGCCTGATGTGCGCCCAGGTCAGCCCATCGTAGAGGACCTTCCACCAGACATCATAGCCCTCGTCATATTGCCTGGCCACCTGGGCGTAATACTCGATGACCTTGATGGCTTCCGCACGGGCCAACTTCAGCACCGATGCCTGAGGCGCGGGGAGATTTTTAAAAGCCAGCGTGGTATCGCGGGAGGAGCGCGTCCAAGTGGCCTTGTGGTGGGCCCGGTGGGACTTGAACCCACGACCAGCGGGTTATGAGCCCGCCGCTCTAACCTGGCTGAGCTACGGGCCCCCGAGAGGGAGGCCCTATCCAGAGGGATTTAAGGGTTTCGTGGCTGAGCCCGGGCCTTAAGCGCCCCGAGAGGCCGTGCGGTCTAAGCTTTTTAGCGGGAGCTACTGGCCCCTCCCCGGGTGATGACTTCAGCCTTGCCTGAGCGGTGATGAGGGATCAACCGGCTGAAGGAGCCCTCCTGGCCGAAGGCTTATATTCCTGGCGCTCAGCGTGCTCACTGGTGGGAAATTGGTCGTAACCTGGGGCGAGGCCTTCTCGGCAGCCGCTAAGGGCGTGGCCTACGGCATCCTCTGGTATATCCTGGGCGCCCTTATCGCTGGCGCTGGCTACGCGCTCCTCAACGGCCTAGTGGAGGTGCCTCTCGATGCCTTCACGCTCACCGTGGTCAGCGCCATCCTCATGGCCGTGGGCATCATACTCGTCATGCTGGGCGTGCTGGCGGCCGCCATCAAGATGCTCTCGGAGTCCGTGGCCCAGGAGGTCGTTGAGAGGCTGAGGGGCGAGACCGAGCAGGGTTAAGAAGCGCCCAGCGCCCTCAGGCCTTCCTTTATAGCCCTCTCATCCTCCTCCTGGCCCTCAGGTAGAGCCTCAGGCCCTCTGGGAGCTTGGCCGTGGTGTGCTCCTGCTCCACCCTTATGCCAAGGGCGAGCTCCACGGCCTCGCGGAGCGTGGTGGACACGAAGGCCCGGGTGGGCGTGCCCCAGGTTATGCCGGGGCAGAAGGGGTCCACGTAGACGTAGAGCGGTATGCCCGCGTATTCGAGGTAGGCCTCGCGAGGACGCCCGTACTTGGGCCAGCTCACGACCTTGAAGGGCCAGAGC
>Ga0190312_1000707_pt1 | contig 9817 bp, 4 predicted proteins | sample 487007910_MG_FD_165046 | JGI IMG/M metagenome (GOLD analysis project Ga0190312, IMG submission 165046) | Hydrothermal vent sediment bacterial communities from Southern Trench, Guaymas Basin, Mexico - 4870-07-9-10_MG | ecosystem: Environmental > Aquatic > Marine > Hydrothermal vents > Sediment ... | reverse complement strand
GTCTAGATCCTATATAACCTTTTATGGGATATAAAATCTTAGGTTTAATTAACAACTACTTAGATACCTTGATCAAGTAGTATTTTATACTCTATATTTGTGTTTAAGACATATTATTTATTTCTTTAATCCAGGAATGTTAGTGCCTTTTAGTGTTAAAGTTATTTCTTGGTACATATTATGAGAGCTCCATGTATATCTTATAGTCTATCCTATCTCCTTATCCATATATACTATCGTTTCATCATCATTCTCTCCTCTAAATACATATACTATACACCTTCTAGTCCCAAGATCTTCAGAATATACGTTATCTTCATATTTCTTAACTAGCTTCATATTAGGGTTTCTAGCAGGTTCTCCTAACTCTATCTACATAGTTGTAGAATTCTTAGTAGTGTACATTCTCGGTATTTCAAGTTTTATATAATATAGATATTTTACATGTGTATCAGTGTAATCTAAAACCTCTACTCTAAGCTTAACATCGCATTTCATTAAAATACAAAAGTGGAATACCCATATTCTGCATAAGCACCCTCAAACAATCATACATACTTGGGTCTAAAGAAATAGTACCAAGCATATAACCCAGTCCCTATAACAGCAACTATACATATAGAAATAACTGTATACTCCAATAACCTAGACCCCTTCTTCTCAACAACTTCTCTTATAAAAGCCTCTTGTTCTTCTCATTCTCCCACAAATCCTTCTTTGTTTACTAGATCCTCTGAACACATTCTATCTCAACAATATGATGTTATAGCATAACTTAATGAACACTTTATCCTATTGACTTAAATAATTATAAAGACACAGAAGTATTGTATTGAAATGAGTAATACAAAGATATTTCCTGGAGATATAGTTATGTAGAATGGCAAACTCATTATATGTTGATAACTGTGCTCTTAGCTATACATAATGGATTATAGATATAGACTGCACTCCAACATGTCTATGGTAGACAGGAGTCTAAGCTATGAAGATGGCTTTAAAGGACCATGTAGTACATAGAGATTGTATATTGATGGGGAAAAACTTGCCTATAGCCCTTACATACTGTGTAGGAGATCTACCTCCTCCTCATAAACATTATACCTGCTACTACTAGGATTAGCATAACCAATATTGTAGCTATAACAATAGTATTTGAGAACCCGCCTTCCTCCTGTGTGCTTGTCTCAGATATGCTATAGGGTTCTCCAGTGGTTTCACTAGGAGATGTTGTTTTCCTAGAGTTTGTCTCCTGTTGTTGAGTAGTGCTTGTGGTTTCTGTTGGATACTGTGTTTTTGTTTGATGTGTTTCCCTAGTTGTTGTAGTTGTAGTTGCTTCTGTAGTTGTTTTCTCTGTCTCAGCTTGTCTTAACTCAGATAGGCTTATGTTGAGGCTTGTTCTAAATGTTTGGAGGAGGCTTATAGGTGAGTCTGGTTTTTCCCTAAACACTCCCTCGACAACAAGGATGTAGTTGTCTCTAGTAGTATAGTCTAGATCGGTTATTTTGAAGGGATATAGTGTAAGGTTCATAAACGTCTTATTTATCTTTAACACCCCTCTATTCTCTATATCCACCTCACCAGTATCAGGGTTTACTAGTTTGAACAGTATTTCTCCAGAGTAGTTCCCTAGGTCAATATCTTCTATAAGACCCTTCATCATAGCGTATAGACATTCATCCTCTATCCATAGTGTTATGTTGAACTGCCCTATCTCCCCCCTATACGTAGTCCCTTGCTGAGTATAATAGTAAACCGATCCTATTGAACTAGTTCTAGTATCCCTACATAGGATCGCTATATCGCCTTGCCTTACACCAACATCCTCTATCTTCATATGACTCTGTTTAAAGAGGAGTACACCCAGATCCATATAGTCTCCATGGAGACGCCCTATGTATAAGTTAGCGTAGTCTAGGATGAGCATGTAGTATCCATTGCCAAGTGTTGAAAACAACGGATCTAGCCCAGATACCACTTGTTCACTAACCATATTGATCACAGGGTTGTCTGAAACACTAAGGCTTAGGTAGTGGAAGCTACTAGGAGTTATCCTAGCCTCCAGCAAGAGCTCATGATCGCCTATCCATGCAGACCTCTTCTTAAGAGCAAACTCTATAGCTCCATAAGTACTAGGCTGATACTCTGAAACAACACGATCGCCGACAACACTATAGATGATGAGACCGCCCTCCTCTAATACACCTACAACATAGTCTCCAAGAGGGCTAACCAAAGCCTCCTCTAGAGAGAAACCATTATCAAGCACCTGCACATCCCCAGACTCTAGATCAACTATGATGCTGCCAAGAAACCATGTAGACCCCCCTCTAGCAAAACCCGTAGGATTAAGCGATACACTATAACTGCCCAGCTCTCTATACACAAGACCATCTTCTCCAAAGTCTATATAGGCTATGGTTGTAGAACCTCCTACAGCGGGAGCATAGGCTATATAGATCCTTGAACCATATGCTTCAGCTCCAAGAAGCATAACACTCTCTGTAGGAGTATCTAAAAGGCTCTCCTCAGACTCACCATCTAGCGTGTAAGTGTAGATCTTGTCTAGTATATCATGAAGAGCTACAAAGACGTCTCCTACAGCTTCTACAACACACCAGTCGCTAAAACTCCACGTATAGGTTTTCACTATAGATGAGGAGGGGTCTACTACTGCAAGCACTGCCTCACCAAACACAGCTCTATAGACAGCTATACTGGAATCACCAAGCACAAGCTCTGCCCCACTAGACTCTACATCTAGTGGTGTAACACTGGATAAGAGATAGTTAGGCCATTCATTATTCTTTCCAGCCCCTGTATCAATATCAGACACCATTGGACCAGCTTGTAAGATAGGAAATTGGAGGATGAGGAGGAATAGGATTAGAATTAGTAAGATGTAGCGAGACATATTCGGCAACTCGATCACCATATAGGTGGGGTAGAATATGCATCTTCATACTTTATATATTTTTCTATACATTTTTCAATTCAATAAGATCTATTTAGCTTAGATATTATACATATCACACTATCTATAAAACATATAGCCTTTACCATAGAAGATCCGGTATATAATCTCTCCATGATCTTAGTCACTGATTAAAGCTCCAAACCAAGATCAATGGAGTTTATTTAAGTATACAGAATCCATTACTGGAATAGCCATAAATATACTATATGGCAATAACCCACTATAACACTAGAGTATACTGATGGTTTAAAATATAGGTTGAGAACACTATTCAATAACGATAAATAAACAATTTCCACTATACTCTTCAATATAATAACGGCATCAATATTATTTATACTATTTTAGGTTTCAAGTATGGACTTAAGTGGGAATACTTTAATCCCATCTAAATACATGCTCACATAGTGGGCTCTATGTCTATAGCTATTATAGATAGTAGAGAAGAATTGTTTGCTGTTAGAAGTTAGGTCTAGACTGGATATAAGGCTTGGGACGAGATCTTAGCTACTATTAAAGACGGCGAGATCACTGGCTCTAATTAAGGAGAGCGTTAAGAAGGTTGTTGGAGATAAGGGGCGGGTTCTGAAGCACTCCTTGAAGCAAGTGAGGCTTTTGTATCTATTTGTCTCTAGAGGATCATTCCCCCTAAACAACCATAATAAAGGCTTCTACTCCATAGAGCTGTTATTGATGTTAATGTATCTGCTATGTATCTTGCTTAGAGAACATCTTAGACACATTTATGTGGTCTCATTCTTGGATAATATACTAGCCCGTGGGACTGTATTGTATGCAACAAATACAATATAGTTCAAGGCCCTAGGGACCTCAACTAAAGCATTGAATATACGTAGGAAAGAAACTGTAAAGACTGTTAAGAGCCTTGTTAAAGCAAAGAATATAGTATATATCTGGTTAACTAGAGCTGATCTAGCATGCCTTTGAACCAAGTAGTAGGCCAGGCCATGACGTATATGATTGTATATCTATCACTAGCATTAATGGTTAAGCAGATGCTATAATAACAGCTGATATAGACTTTAAAAACTATAGCCTCGGGATCGGAATTAAATACATAGCCTCAGTACCTTGTAGAAGCCAAGGAGATTTAAGGAATATTCGAAAGGGTGTTCTCATATGCTTAAAGGATTCAGCATCCTTTATAGCCATTCTAGCTAATAGTGTGGTTCTAGTAATGGATAAGAAACTAGTTGGCAATAGAGATTGATACGGTGTTTTAGTGGACATGATTTTTAAGAGTTATTTGGGATAGTACTCAATAGTGTTTCAAGACTATGTTATTTAATAAAGTCTAGTATGTTCCTCTCTTTAGTAATTGGTCTTGTTTTAGTATAGGGTTTAAATGGTTTGGTGCTAGCTTCTTCTCTACCAGCTGTAACCCTTTGTCCACTAGTACCTTCTACAACACCCCTTTCCTTCAATATCTTTTCTACAAAAGACCTACACGTCTGATCGACTATCCCGCATTCTTCATAATTGACAATAGTTTCTCCTAAACCCACATCGTATTCAAGCCTTATCTTACAATCGCCAATATCCTTTAAGTTAACATCGTGTGTTACAACAATCACTTGCCTACCTTTGCTAATGTCTTTCAACAACTCTCTAAGCTTTTCAACTCTCTCAGGGCTAAAACCATAGGTTGGTTCATCAAGTATTAGAGTACTATACCTTAACTGTGGAGACATACTTCTTGCAACAGTGTTTAGTGCAAGCCTATAGGCTAGGCTAATACTGGTTAACTGGCCCCCACTAGGCTGGCTGATCTCCCCTGTCATACTCCTTGTATTAATACGTACTATAGGCTTAAACCTCTCATCCAGGTCTACAAAAACGATCTCGTGATCCTCCATTAGCTTAAGGAAATACTGTGTAAATAAGTCTTTAAACTTAAGTAGAGCAACTCCTCTAACCCTCTCCTCAACCCTACTCACTAACTCACATAAAACCCCTCTACGCCTACCAGAACCTGTTATAAAGTCTCTCACCTTTCCTAGAAAATCAAGCTGACCACTAAGCTCCATATACCTCTTCCTAACAGCTTCATACTCATCCAGCTTCCTCCTAAGCTCCTTCAACTCACCATCAATCTTCCCAAGCTTCTCCTTCAAACTAGCTATATCATTATTCACTCTCTTCAACTCCTCTAATAACCCAGACTTCCTATCAACAATCCTCTTTAACTCCTCTTCCAAAACCCTCTTCTCCCTCTCCAACGCACTCTTCCTCTCCAACTCCTTCTCATACCTATCTCTCAACCTCGACAGTTCAGTAAGCCTTCTAACATCCTCAATCCTCCTCTCTAACTCTACCTTCTCTCTCTCAAGATCACGTAGTAGCTTGTCAGCTTTCCGAAGACCCTCTTCAACAACCTTAAGCTCCTCTCTATACCTATCCCTTATAGACTGAGCATTCCTAAGCTCTTTTTCAAGCCTCTGAATATCCTCCTCAATACCAGCAATCCTCTCCTCAATACCAGCTATACTCCTCCTTATATCCTCAATAAGCCTTAACCCATGCTCATGAGGTATTTTCTGCATACACACAGGGCATACACCCTTCTTCACCAACCCCTCCTTCTCCTCTAACTCCCTAACCTTCTCCTCCCTACTCCTCTTCACCAACTCTATCTCTCTCTTCAAACCAGAGATCGATGCAATATACCTCCTAATCTTCTCCTCTCTATCTTCAATAAGTTTTAACAGCCTATCCCTACTACCTTCTAGATCCCTAATCCTACTCTCTTGCTCTTTAACAGCCTTCTCCTTACTCTTAAGCTCACTTAATAGACTGTTAACCACTCCCTCTATATCGTCGACGCTTTTAATACCGTGTCTACCCATGATCTTCTCTATTTCAGCTCTAGTCCTCTCTAGAGAATTCTCTATCTCTACAAGTCTTCCAAGCTCCTTATCAACACGGGCTTTCTTACTAAGATACTCCTTCTGCTTCTCTTCAAGAACACTGATCTCCTTCTCTAACCTAGCTCTCTCACTCTCCATTTCCTCAATACGTTTACTGGTCTTCTCCTTATCCTTTTCAAACTTCTCTATCTCCCCCTTGATCATATCAGGATCTATTTCACTCAACTTCCTATGATACTCATTTACTAGTCTATCAAGCTCCCTTATCTCAGAATTAAGCCTAGACTTCAATTCTTCAACATTGTTTTTGAAGTAATTGTACTTCTCCATATTCAAAGCTTTATTTATTAAAGAGAGTCTCTCATCATCACCTATACCTATAATATCGTTTACAGCAAACTGTGGTACATAGATAGCATTAGTGAATACAAGTGGTCTACCCCTCCTAGCCCTAATCTCGGGTATTCCAAGAACTTCTAACAACTTAACCCTAAGCTCTTCAGATGAGTAGACACGGTTAAGCAGTGTCTTTAGAAAAGGCTTTCCACCACGTGTCTCCACCTGGTATACGATAAGCCTACCCCCAGGATCCCTAACTCTATCTCCTTCACGCCTAACCCTCCTTTCTAAAACAATGATCCTATCACCACTACTTGTCTTCTGTCCCAATAGTAGTCTTACAAAACCCTCTCTCTGCCCAAGCCTTAGGAGATCCTCTCCTTTTGGATAAGCATATCTATCAATAGGGCTCCCCCCTCTCCCAACAGTCTGTCCAAACAATGCGTAGCTTATAGCAAGTAGTATAGATGACTTGCCTGTGCCAACATCCCCGTGTATAGCTGTGATCCCATGGCTTGGGAAGACTATGGTTTTATCACGGTAGCTTCTAATATTATAGAGCCTTACCCCAAGAATGATCACGGCTAGTCCTCTCCACCACCTATACTTGATAGACTACTTACAAGGCTTTCAACACCCTTCTCAACAACATCTCTATCCCTCTCCTTCTTCCTCCTATACTCCTCTACAATACTCTCTTCAAGCTCGAAATAACCTGGTATGTATACTGGTATAGGCTCTTTAACCCTTAGATCTGGTGTATAGAGATATCCCTCCCGATCACCTAGACTTGTAAGTGTCTCACCCGGCACACCTATGTTGCTATAATAGTTTATATCAGATACGTACTTGGTCCTTAAAGCAATCATAGTGTTGAAGTTAGCAAGTATCTGTTTCTCAATCATTGTAGCAAGCTGTGTTATAGCTATAAGCCCTATACCAAACTTCCTCCCCTCACGAGCAATCCTAGCAAACACGTTGTAGGGACTTCTAACCCTATCCGGGCTAAGGTATAGAGGGGCTTCTTCAGAAACTATAGCTATTGGAGGCAACTGCCTCATTGCCTCAACACCCATGTTCATACGGTTCTCAAAAAGCCTCCTAATAACACTCTGTACAACAACATCCCCTTGTCTAAGAGGTATCTTTGAAACATCTAGTACAACCATATTACCCTCATTAACACGTTTAACTATATCATCAATCTCTACCAAACCCTCCTTTAAAACACTGACACCCCTCCCTCCTCTAACACCCCACCATGGATAACTCCTCTTATCCAAGTCAACATCATAGCTACTTTTAGCTGCTAAAGCAATCTCCTCCATAATGTTTACGAGGGTATAGGGGTTCTTAAGCAGCGGAGATACCTTGAATACAGACATTTCATCAGATACAACCGTTACAGGCTTCTCTGCATCACCACTAACACCTGAAGCACTTCTACTACGCACTGTAACGAGCCGCCTTGATAAACCAAGTATAGATAGTAGTAGCCTCCTATAAGTCCTCAACTTACGTATATCTATCCCAGCGTTTAAGAGGACACGGTATACTCCACGCTTCCTCTGTTCACCAACTCCTTCATACCTAAACATGTTCTCAACAAGCAGTGATAGAAGAGGTAGTATCTGGCCTGTAGGCTCTCCATTCTCACTAATAAATACATTCTTCCACTCACTAGGCATACTAGATGCTTTCACTAAACCACCAACTATATCTACAGCTTCCTCAAGATCGCTTACCTTGTCTGGAGGGAGGTCTAGAACGTTTGCTACATCATATACGCTAACGCTTGTAACATCTATTGTACCATGTATAGCTTGGAGCTTCTCAGTATAAACCCCTCTTCCAACAGACCCTATACTAGTAGTAAACCTATATACATAGACACTTGTATCCAAGCCATTATTCAATTCCAGTGCCTTATAGACTATGTCTACAAAACCGCTTCCACCCACACCACTATACTCTCCATGTCTATCAACTACAAGCCACGCAATACAGCTTCTACTATACCTAGCCCACTGAACCATTACCCCCATTACACTAGTTGTCTTACCAGCACCTGTCTGGCCAGATACAAGAATATGTTTAACAACAGACCTGGCAAGGTCTAGGTCTAGAGTAGCGTTTCTAAAATACTTCTCCCTCCTCAACTCCTCTGTAGGAGCAATCCCACTCCTAAGCCATGCTATCGGGGTAGCATCAATACCTCCTCTAATCCCACTACTAAGCTTCTCCATTATATCTTCAGACTCTCTATCACCAGGGATGAGCCTATACACCATTGTAAATAGTGGGGGAGGCTGGTATGGTTTTAAAACAACATACCCACCCCTCTCTCCCCCCAGAAACCTTATTTCAAAGAAGAGCCTTGCTTCAGCAACCATGTTTACTTCAACACTATAGAATGGTGGGGGTGTTCTACTCTCCCTTATGAGAGAACCAGTGCTAATAGGTACTTCTCCAGTATAGCCTGCCACCTGCAACAGTATGTATCGATCTGGGAGTCTACAGTACAGTATATCTCCAATCCCAGGCCTATAGCTCTTATCTACTAGAACAACTTCTATATGATCTGTTCTCCACTGATAAACTATGCCGACAGGCTTGCCTCCCCTATTCATTTATACCCATACCTCATACGTGTTGTTGGGAGAAAGGCTTGTTCAAGTATACGGGATACAACATCGCTCCTTTCCCTAAGTATGGTTAAGAGTGTGTCTTCAAAAACTCTCCTAATATCTCTATTGAAACGTACATCCTTATCAACCTCCATATACCCATACGGTGGTTCCCCTAAACTACTAGTCCTATAGAGGAAGAGGGTTTTGGCTACATAGTCTATTCTACTATTAGTGTTGGAAGCATTATCTCTATCTATGACTACGTTAAGGCCCTCTCTGTATATGATGGGCTTATTCAAATACGCATCTATCATGAATATGTTCTGATTATCGGGTGTGACTGGGAAACGGGATACCCATACGCCGTGCCTATGGAAGACTGTTCTATTAAATATGTTTAATGTCTCATCAACAAACTTCTCTCTACCCACCTTCCTAAGGATATTCTCAAACCCTTCTCTAAGCCTCTCCAAACCCCTAAGATCTATTAGAGAGTATAGACCGTTAACCCCTCCATCTCTAGGCTTCTTTACATTAAACAAGCTCTGGCTACGAATTATGTTAGTAAATTTTGTAGTCTTAGACAACCCTATAACATAGGGTAGATACCTCTCTACAACAACATTCTCGTCAACACCAAGTATTATAGATAGTATGTTGAGACCATCTATCCTACCAGGAGATCTCTTAATACTAAACCACTTGATCAGGGAGCCGTCTAGAACAACATAGTCTAATGGATAGCCAGCTTTACTGAATAACTGGAAAAGCTTTAGAGCATAAACAAGCTCTAGAAGTCCTTCAAGATACTTAGTCAGCTTCTTAAAGAAGTGGGGGCTTCTAGTCTTCTCAAAACCGCCGATCCCTACTAACAACTGGTTTATTAAACTAGATACTCTATGTGCTTCACTAGAGCTAGAGAATAGCAGCCCGTTTTCATGGAAGGAGTCTATTTTTACTCTAAACATATACCTATCCTCTAC
>Ga0190312_1000704_pt1 | contig 9827 bp, 11 predicted proteins | sample 487007910_MG_FD_165046 | JGI IMG/M metagenome (GOLD analysis project Ga0190312, IMG submission 165046) | Hydrothermal vent sediment bacterial communities from Southern Trench, Guaymas Basin, Mexico - 4870-07-9-10_MG | ecosystem: Environmental > Aquatic > Marine > Hydrothermal vents > Sediment ... | reverse complement strand
GAGGGCTCTGCGGTGGCGCTGCTACTCGCTTTGATTCTCGTTAGCGTGATTATTACGGTGAGATACCGAGAGAAGAAGATAGTTTTGCCGATTTTCTTCACACTCGTTGCGGAAGTGCTTGCAATTTTAGGATTTGCAGCGGTTGTGGGATGGCAACTTGACCTTCCAAGCATAGCAGGCATCATCGCTGTGATTGGAACTGGCGTAGATCAGCTCGTAATGATTACAGATGAGGTGATTTCAGGCGGTAAAACCGCATCTCGCATTTACAGAAGGCGTGTCTCCTTCGCTTACAACATCATTTTCGCCTCCGCAGCAACGACAATCGTTGCGATGCTCGCACTCGCATCCATGGCTCTTGGAACGCTTCGTGGCTTCGCAATCGTCACAATCGTCGGTCTTCTCATCGGTATTTTCGTCACGAGACCCGCTTATGCGAGGATACTTGAGTATATTCTCTGATTATGTGTGAAAGATGTGTGAAAGCAAATAGCAAAATAGCAAAAAAGGGGAGAAATGAGGGAAGTAAGCATATCTCGTGAGACGGCGGAGACGAAAGTAGAGGTGGTTCTTAACATAGATGGCGTCGGAGAGAGCGAAATTAGCACTTCTTTGCGTTTTTTCAATCACATGCTTGAGACTTTTGCGAGGCATGGCTTCTTTGACATTCGCTTGAATGCGGAAGGCGACTTGAGCCACCATATTGTTGAGGATGTCGGGATTGCTCTCGGCTCTGCATTCAGAAAAGCCCTCGGCACTGCATCGGAAAGAGCGAAATTAGTGAGGTTCGGGCATGCGATTGTGCCGATGGACGATGCTATTGCGATGTGTGCTGTTGATATTGGAGGCATTAGTGAGCGCAGTTTCACCGTTTTGCGTGTGAATTTCTCGCATCGCATCATTGAAGATACCGCAACAGAGGATATTTTGCACTTCTTACGCTCATTCGCATCTGAAGCGAAATTCACGATGCATATTCATGCGGGTGGCGAGAACGAGCATCACATTGCGGAAGCGATTTTCAAAGCACTCGGAATCGCTCTTGACCATGCAACGAAAATTGAAGAGCGAAGGATTGTCCGCAAGGAAGTTTGAGCGGTTTGAGTGGTGAATATGTTCGCAGTCTGGCTGACTGGGCTTCCAGGAAGCGGGAAGACGACGATTGCGAGGAGGTTGTGTGAAATGCTCAAAGATTTCGGCGTTTCTGCGAAGATTCTTGAGCTTGACGAGATAAGGAAATTTTTGACGCCTCATCCCACATATTCAGAAGAGGAGCGTGAGATAGTTTATGCTGCACTCGCATACATGGCGAAGTTGCTCGTTGAGTGCGGTCAGCCTGTGATTATTGATGCGACTGCAAACCGCCGTCGTTTCAGGGAGCGTGCAAGGTCGCTTATTCCGAGATTTGCGGAGGTTCATGTGAAATGCTCGCTTTCAACGGCGATGCGGCGTGAAAGAGTGCGGAAGGCGGAGCATTCACCCACAGGAATCTACGAGAAGGCTTTGAAAGAGAAGGCGACAGTCCCCGGCGTGAATGTGCCTTACGAAGAGCCTTTGCACCCTGAAGTCGTCGTTGACACCGAAAAAATGAGTGCGGAGGCGTGTGCAAAGAAAATAGCGGATTTCGTAAAAGAGCATTTCTTGTGAGCTGGCGAGCGCATGGGTGAGCGTGTGAGCGTGTGAGTGCGTGAGTGTGTGTGAGCGTGGGTGAGCGTGGTGTAGGTAGGTGTGGGTGTGAGGGGGGGCTGAGTTTTCGTTGTGAAATGACGAAGAGAGGAGGGTGGCTACGCAGGCGTTTTGAAGAGCGATTTGAAAGCGTGCTTGAGGGTGCGAGAGAGGGGGAGAGGAGATGTTTAGAAGGCAAGCGTTGGGGAGGTTCTGCGGTTTTAATGCTTGTTGACGCTGCTCTTGACTCCATCGGACTGAATTATTTCAATATTGTAGTGCCTCGTGTGAGGAAGTTTTGGGAGGAATTCGTGAGGACAGGCGAAATAGACTCATTTGAGAAGCTTGCGGAGCGCTCTCCGGATGATACTTCGCTGCTCAAAATAATGAAAAATCGGAGGGTTTGGAATGTTGCGGTGTCTGCGAGCAGAGTATTCAACGCATTAAAGGAACGAGAGTGCTTGAGCGATTTTGAGGCGCTTCGTCGTTGGGCGGAGCAAGCGGAGCCTGAGAAATGGCGAGAGGACGAAATCGGTAGAATAAAAGGCGTTGGGCTCGTCACATTTCAATACCTGCGGATGCAAGCGGGCGTTGACACAACAATGCCAGACAAGGTAATTAAGCGTGTTCTGAGTGAGGAGTTCGGCATAAATGCGGGCGACGACATCGCATTCATCCGTGAAGTTGAGCGTTTTTCAAAAGAAATCGGATATTCGCAGATTTTTATCTGCTGGGCAATCTGGCTTCGTGAGTCAGACAAAGGAAAGGGGGAGTGGGAAACCGTTAAATCAGATTGTTAGCAGGAATAAAATTGAAAATATGTATGATTTTTAAAAAGCGAAAAATTTTTTATATGAAAACTGCCAAAATCATAACTCTTATGTGTTCTTTAGCCACCATCGGCATGTCATAGCAGCGAGGTTGTCGCAGCGGTGGGTCTCAGCGGTATCACGAAGGGTCTGCCGTTGTGCTTGCTCACTTCCACCTCAACGCCGTAGACTTCCCTTATATTCTCAGGCGTCAGAACGGAGAAATGCTCCCCTGCTGCGTATATCATACCATTCTTCATCATTATCAGCCGATCAGCATATCTCGCAGCAAGATTCAGGTCATGTATCGCCATTATCGCAGATATTCCCCTCTTCCTAGCAATTTCTTTTATTATATCCATCACTTCAAGCTGGTGTTTTATGTCGAGATTTGATGTTGGCTCGTCCAAAAGAAGCACATCAGGTTCTTGAACGAGCGCTCTTGCGATGAATACTTTCTGTTGCTGACCTCCACTCAGCTCATTTATGTCTCGCATCGCAAGTCCTTCAAGGTCAAGTAGATGAAGCACCTCAAGCACTTTCTCTACATCTCTCTCGTTGCATCTCCAACTGATATGAGGTCGCCTGCCCATGAGGACTGTCTCGAAAACGGTCGCAGGGAATACCTGCGTGGTGCTTTGCGGTATGTATCCCATTCTTTTCGCAATTTCCAACCTGCTCATCTTTGAGATATCCCGCTCGTTCAGGAAGATGGTGCCCTTTTGAGGTGAGAGTATTCTGTCTATGCAGCGCAAGAGTGTGCTCTTACCGGCGCCGTTCGGTCCGATAATGCCCAATATCTCAGACTCGGCGACCTCCATGCAAATATTCTTCAAAATGGGAACACTTGCGTAGCTGAACTCCACATCCCTAATCCTTATCCTTACCATCTCTCCTTCACCCTGATCACTCTCACCATTACCAATACTCTCTCCTCCTTCTCACTATGAGATATAGGAAAAGAGGTCCGCCCATGAATGCAGTAATAGCACCGACAGGCAGAATAATAGGCGCAATTATCCTCCTTACAATCGTATCAGCACTGAGTAGCAGTGCTCCTCCGAAGATTCCAGATGCAGGAATGAGGAACCTATTGTCTCCGCCGATAACCATCCTGCACATGTGAGGGCAACAAGTCCTATGAATCCGATAGTGCCTGTGAAGCATATAATTACCGATGTCATGAGTGATGCGATGATGAGCAGTAATATTCTAGTCCGCTCAACATCCACTCCCAAGCTCTTCGCCGTTTCATCCCCCGCACTGAGCAGATTCATATCCCATGATTTGAGCATAAGAGGGATAAAACAAAATACAACAATGGGGAATGTAGAAAGAATGTCCTCCCAAGATGCCTTACCTAAGTCGCCAACCATCCAGAAGTATGCGGCTTTAACAGCATCAGTCTCACCAAAATACATTAGAAGTGTTGTCATTGCACTGAAAATATATAGCATTGCGATGCCAGCGAGAATCATTGTTTCAGGTGTTGCCCTTCTATATCGTGTTAATCCAAGGATGACAAAAGTCGGAATTAAAGAGAATAAAAAAGCATTTCCAATTATTAAATATTCTCCCATAGCGATAAAACCAACTCCCATTAGGATTGCAAGAGCTGCACCGAATCCCGCACCTGATGCGATTCCAAGAGTGTATGGCGATGCAAGCGGGTTTCTAAGGATGCCTTGCATAATTGTTCCTGCTACTGCGAGTCCAAATCCCGCAATTATCGCCATCGTGATGCGAGGCAAGCGCAAATTCCACACAATTATCTCCTTTGTGTCTTCACAGGAAATATGCAGTTTGGATGCAAATTCAAGCAATCCCTTCCAAATAATCGCATACACATCAGGAACTGTGATTTCATAAGAGCCAAGTGTTGCCGAAACTCCTGCAACAAGCACTGTTAGAGCGACACAGAAGAGAATAAAAATTATCTTACGACCTATAAACCTCTCATATTGCTCCTTTATTCTCTCCCTACTCGCACTTATTTCATATATTTCAGCATCTGATGACATCATTTCATCACTCCTCCCAATAAACAAACACACCATGCTCGCTCACATCATAATCAATACCACAGAAATCATCCATGTATTCCTGATGAATCCCTTCCGGATTCAAATCCTCAAAGAGTTCGGGATAAAACCATTTTGCCATGTACGAGATGCCAACTGGATATGCGGTTGATGTGACGATTTCCGCGCTTATTATGTAAATTCTTCCATTTTTCACCGCAGATACGCTTTCAAATCCGGGCAATCCTTTAATCTCTTCCAGAAATGCCCTCACACCACTCTCATCGTCAGTCTCGTATCCACTCTCTCCCTTGAACCATCGCCCATGCGCATAACCCACAATCACATCAGGTTTCTCTCTAATTACCCACTCCAATTCTACATCTGGATACGGCACTTCAAATTCCGCCGCTATGTTCATACCGCCCGCCTCCTCACATAAGAAACCGAGACCTCCTCTTGCTATCGTATGCCTGCTTGTCGGACCTGACGAACACCAATCTATGAACACTTTCACCCTATCGCCCTCCGGAATCGTTGAAACTCTATCCTTAACCGCTCCGACATACTTATCATACCAATCTACATACTTCTTAGCATTCTCCACTTCCCCTAATATGTAGCCAAGAATCATTATTTCCTCTCTCAGTTTGTCCACTCCACGATTGAACAAGTCTAATCTCACGACCTTAACCGCAGGCTCCAACTTGTCCTCCAAATCCTCATGCCCAGGGTTGTATATTCCGGGAGCATAAGCAACGACAATATCAGGCGATATTGCGAGAATTTCTTCAATATCCGAATTGAATCCTCTACCTATTGTCGGCAATGCTGATATTTCAGGGAAGAAAGAAGTCTTTTTGGATATTGAACTGTCAATAGCAACGATTTTATGTGCAGCACCTACGACCCTTATCGCCTCGGCAGCGTCAGAATTTAAAGGAATCACACTATTTACAGGCATATCTATCGTCTTCGCTTCCCCCTCACTGTCAACAAAAGTAATCTCTCCTTCTTTTCCCACAATACTGATGTATGCTTTCTGCTTGATTGTTATAGGCAGAGGCTGGAAGATGAGCAGATACCGGAATAGCTGAAAATACAAAAACGAAAGCAATAAAGCCGATAAACGCACACATATTCAACGCATTCACATGTATATGCCTTCTATTCATCCATAACGCCCCACGCTCCGCTCCACTCATCATACATAATCACCTCCTACTGCTAAATATTATTATGATTTAAAAGTATGTATGATTTCTTGAAAAGAGAAAAATTTTTATGTAAGAATACCACTGTTACACTTGCACATATTTACCCCTCCGACATTTACCCTCCCCGCTCTCCTCGCTTCACACAACACACCGATGCCCCTCTGTCCCCCTAATCTGAAATCCTCCCTTGCATTATTCACCTTTAACACATCTCGGCCCTCTTTACTCGCTTAAATCCTTCCTGTTGACTCATCAGAGCAAATCATCCATCCTCCTTTACTTGAACGAAGTCTCTCTTATCCTACTCTGTTCTCTAATCTTTCTTCTCATCCTTCTGCCTTTAATTCTCAATAATACATAAGGAATGGCGACAGAAGTGGTGGAGGAGCGTCGCAGATACGAGGAGGCTTGCAAGGAAATAGCGAGGCTCGCATTGAGCAAGCGAGCAGAAGAGCTGAACCTGAACAGGCTGAAGAAGGAAGTGAGCAGGAAATATGGATTGAGCAGCATTCCGAAGAACTCGGATGTGCTGAACATCGGCATTTCAATGCTACGAGGCGAGAAGGGTGCTGGTAGTAGTGGCGTTGCGGTCGCAAGCGTCGCTGAAGAGCTGCGAGAGCGTTTGAGGAGGAAGCCGATGCGGACTGCTTCAGGGGTTGCGCCTGTTGCAGTGATGACTTCTCCGCATCCCTGCCCGCATGGTCGTTGCGTGATGTGTCCTGGCGGTCCTTACTCCGAGTTCAAATCTCCGCAGAGTTATGTAGGCAGAGAACCAGCAGCGGCAAGAGCATCTCAGCATCATTTTGACCCTTACGAGCAGGTGCTTGCTCGCCTTCGCCAGTTGGAAGAAATAGGGCATGACTACGACAAAGTAGAGCTCATTTTAATGGGAGGAACGCTCACAGCGAGGAGCGAAGCATACCAGCGGTGGTTCGTTAAGCGATGCCTTGACGCCCTCCACGACTTCGGCGCAGCAAGAAAGCGAGCAGTGAAGAACATCGGCATCACATTTGAAACCCGTCCTGACTACGCAAGAGAACCCCAGATTGACCTCATGCTTGAGCTCGGAGCGACGAAGGTTGAAATAGGCGTTCAGCATGTCAGAGACGAAATACTTCAAAAAATCAAGCGGGGACACACAGTCGCAGACACCGTCGCAGCGAATCAAAAATTGAGGGACTCCGCCTTAAAGGTCGGCTTCCATGTCATGCTCGGACTTCCCGGAAGCTCTGTGGAGACTGACAAAGAAATGTTTGAGCAGATTTTCAACGACGAGCGGTTCAAGCCAGACTTCCTCAAAATATACCCGACGCTTGTCGTTAAAGGCACTGAACTATATGAAATGTGGAAGCGTGGCGAATACGAGCCTCTTGATGTTGAAGATGCAGTTGAAATCATTGCATATGCGAAGAAGATAGTGCCTCGTTGGGTTCGTATTCAGCGAATTCAGCGAGATATTCCCGCAAAATTCATATCCGCAGGCGTTAAGAAGAGCAATTTGCGTCAATTAGTGCATGAAAGACTTGCGAAGGAAGGTCGTAAATGCATGTGTGTGCGGTGTCGTGAGGCGGGTTTGAGGGCATTGCGAGGAGAAATGCCTGACGCTGAAAATGTGAGATTGTGTTGCGAGTCTTACGAGGCTTGCGGCGGCACAGAGTTCTTCCTGTCTTACGAGGACACCGCAAATGACATTCTTGTCGCTCTGCTGCGACTCCGTCTGCCATGCGAGCCTCACAGAGCGGAGCTTAAGGGCGCTGCTTTAGTGCGAGAGCTGCATGTTTACGGCGAGCTCGTCCCTCTCGGAGAGCGTAAAGAGCGAAGTTGGCAGCATCGTGGCTACGGCGCTAAATTGCTTGCGAAAGCGGAGGAAATTGCGTCTGCGGAGGGATGCAAAAAGGTTGCGATAATGAGCGGAATAGGCGTCAGAGAATACTACAAAAGGTTCGGATATGTGCAAGAAGGACCCTATATGGTGAAAAAATTATGAAGATGGTCTTAAAGAAAAAGCATCAGTGAAGTAATGTAATAAAAATTCACAAAGTAGGGAAGAAATTGCACATTTTTGCTCTTATTCTTGCTTGCAATGCGTGGTAGAAGGAGAAGCCTTCAGCCATTTTCTGCTCTGTTTTCGCATCAAAAGACACTTCCTTCGTGAAAAGTGCATGAGGAGATTTCCTACCGACGACGATTGCGTTTCCTCTGTGCAGTTTCACGAACACAGAACCGCTGACTCTTTCTTGCGTCTTGTCAATGAATGCGTTCAACGCATCGTAAAGCGGGTCAACAGTCAAGCCTTTATATACTAAATCGCTCCAGACGGCATCAACAATGCTCTTGAATTGCAGTTCAGCCCTCGTGAGAACTAACCGCTCCAAATCTGCATGTGCGCTCAAGAGGATTGTTGCTGCGGGATGCTCGTAAATTTCTCTGGATTTGAATCCGAGAACTCTGTCCTCAATTATATCTGTGCGACCTACGCCATGCTTTCCTCCGATTTCATTCAGGGTGCGAATGAGCGAGACGCCGTCCATGCGAGTGCCGTTTAGCGAGACTGGGATGCCACGCTCAAATCCGATTTCAATGATTTCAGGTTCAGCGGGAGCGTCCTCCGGTGATTTCGTCCAGCGAAAAATCTCTTCAGGCGGCTGAAATTCAGGATTTTCAAGCTCGGAGCCTTCAATGCTCCTGCTCCAGAGGTTCTCGTCTATGCTGAAGCGATGCTGCTCTTCGCAGGGAATGCCATGCTCTTCCGCATATGCACGCTCCTCTGCCCTCGTGAGGTTCAAATCACGAATTGGTGCAACAAGCTCAAAGCGAGAAGTGCGAAAGACAGCGTCAAACCGCAGTTGGTCGTTTCCCTTGCCTGTGCAACCGTGGGCGACAGCATCCGCATCCTCGTAAGCGGCGACCTCAAGCACCTTCCTCGCAATAAGCGGTCTTGAGAGAGCAGTTCCCAAGACATAACCCTCGTAGTTTGCGTTCGCCTTCACCGCTCTGAATATGTATTGGACGAAATCCTCCTTCGCATCCACAACGACATGCCTCTCGCACAAATTTGATGCTCGCTCCTTTGCTCGCTCAATCTCTTCAGGCGGCTGTCCTACATCCACCGTGACGGCGATGACCTCCTCAAACCCATATTTCTCACGCAGCAAGGGAATGCACACAGTCGTGTCCAGACCGCCAGAGTAGGCAAGAACGACTTTCTTCCTCCTCCTTCTTCTCCCGCTTTCTCCTTTCACTCCTTCTCCACTGCTTTCGCCAATGCTCATTTTTCCGTTATTTTTCCCTATTTCGCACGCTTGTATTTAGCGATTCGCATGCCTTCGGCGAAGAACTCTCCGCTGATGTGAGCGAGTATTTCAGCACGCTCAACATTCAGCACGCCATTCCAGAATTCATCTTTTACTTCCGCACAGAGAACCCTTCCGACAATCCAAATGTGGTCGCCGAGCTCTACGCTGCGCTCCATTTTGCACTCAATCCAAGCCTTCGCCTCTTTTATGCGTGGCGGCTTCACTTTCTTCGCAGCGACCTCCGTGAGAGATGCATGCTTCAACTCGTTCTCCTCGTAAGGGAAATCTTGCTCAAGAATATGCATTTTTTCGCCCAAATCTCGCCCGACGACATTCGCAATGAACTCGCCATTCGCCTGAATGTTCTTCCAAGTGTCATGTTCGGGACTGCAAGAGAAGCCGAAGAGCGGTGGCTCAAAGCTGATCGGCGAAGAGAAGCTGAAAGGCGCCGCATTCGGTATGCCCCGCTCTGAGACCGTCGTGACGACAATCACAGGACGGACAAGCAACTTCGGAAACGCATTCGCCTCTATTTCCATTTCTACTCCCCTAATTAGTGCGACACATAAAAATTTATGCTTTCGCCTGCTGAAACTGCAGATTTTAAATCAATCGTAAGTTATGTTTGAGGCAAATGAATGGGTTGGACGAGGTGAAGGTCTCTGAGGCGATTGTCCGAAGCTACACGAATGCGTTCTTGGATGCTTTAGAATTGGATGTCGCAGTCGTCGGAGCGGGACCTTCGGGAATGACCGCTGCATACTACGCAGCAAAAAACGGTGCGAAGGTCGCAATATTTGAGCGGGGTTTGAGTGTCGG
>Ga0190312_1000703_pt1 | contig 9856 bp, 9 predicted proteins | sample 487007910_MG_FD_165046 | JGI IMG/M metagenome (GOLD analysis project Ga0190312, IMG submission 165046) | Hydrothermal vent sediment bacterial communities from Southern Trench, Guaymas Basin, Mexico - 4870-07-9-10_MG | ecosystem: Environmental > Aquatic > Marine > Hydrothermal vents > Sediment ... | reverse complement strand
ATTCATACCTCTATTTTACATTAGTGCTAAGAAAAACCCTGCAAAGAAGCTCATAGAACTGCTTATAGAATTCGGCAGCTTCTTCGCTATTAAACCTTCAAGTATTAAAATAGATCATATAGATATTTTAGGAGGTTATATACTGGACTTCGATATTTATAAAAAAGCACTAATTTTTAATATTAAAAAAGAAAAAGATAAAAAGGGGAAAAGCGAAGGTTGGGGAAAATTAAGAATAATGAAAACTCTTAAGTACTTAAGTGAAATTAATACCCTATCTCCATTTTCAGCTCGCATATACTTTACAATAGAAAAACCGATACAAGAAGCCTGGTCTCCATCATACATAAAGTTTATACATGAGAACTTAAAGAAGTCTACCTTTTCATGTGATATTGAACTTTTCACTTATTATGCGAAGAAACTCGAGAAACTAGGTCTTTACGTAGAAAATCCTGACGGCTACATGTCTGCCTTGTCAATAGTTGCTTGGGGCACAGGAGCCCACAGACATGGAATGGCCCTTAAACAAATAGCTGCACAAGAACTTCTAGAAAGTATAATTTTAAATCAAGAAAAAGCATCTCATGCCCTAGTCTTTCTTTCAGCTCTTATAGTCGATACTTATGCATGGTTACCTTATATTCTAGGAAGAAAAGAAGTAGCTTTAACTTCAGAACTTCAATATGCGATCGCTGCTACACCATTACGTGAATTAGAAGAAGCTACAAGAAACTTATCACAAGTAGTACCCAGCTTAAGAAATAAAGTATATATTAGACTAAGAAAAGAACTAAACCATATACACATACCTCAAAACATTAATGAATTCTGTAAATACTTAAAACAGCTAGAACAAGCCATACGTGAAAGCATTAAAGACCACTACAGTAAAGACATTAAAAGAGAAGTACTCATAGGCCGCTTAAACATTTTGTCACAAGAAATAGCTAAGAAAATGAAAAAAGAAAAAATTAAAAAAATACTAATAACACTAACAGAGCAGACCGCTCCCATACTAATGGAAATAATTCAACTCGAAGCAACCGACATAGAAGAAACTACTATAATTTACACTCCTCAAACTCTCTATAATAGACTGCTATTTGCCGAAAAACTAGGAAATATAAAGAAAGTACACTACATTCCAGTATCATCAATTGAGCCCGCTATAACAGAAGAAATTCTAAAAAAGAATATGAGAAACCGATACGACCTCGCTATAATTCAAGGCTCACTCACAATAGCACTATCAGTCTTAGACAATTTACATGACCGCATTGATTCCTCAAAAATAATATTCGTTTAAATATTTTAACAGCCTTAAAATAAATATCTCAAATGTCAATAGACCCAGCTAAAAACCTTAAATCTTCACTTACCTTATTATTTCCATAAACAATTTGACACTAAAATAATTAAAACAATTATAATTCCATACCTATACTTCTAAAGCGTTCTTTATTTCCCGATCTTAACATTAGATTGTAGAGTCTTGAATATATAGCTATATTTTCTAAGTCTCTTCTCTTTAAATTCTTTAGTTCTCTTACCATATTGCGAGCTACTCTATTTATAGCATTTAGCTCTTGAGCCGTTGGTGGGCGTTCTCTAATGAGTGAGGTTATATTTTTAAGTAAAGATGACTTTACCATTATAAAGGTATCTTGATTAGTATCTATTGCTCTAACATAGGCTTTTAAAGCCTGAAATACCATTAAATAATAATGATGCCATTTATTTTTTACTATTTCTTTTATTACTGATTCACTAGACAGGATATTTGTTAATCTTTTTGCTACTCTTTTATAGCTCAAGTTCAAACACCTCTTTTAGAGTTGATTTATATTTATCCTTTAATTCCTCTAGATAGCTCGTTAAATCTATTTGCTCAGCAGCGCCTTTAGCAATCATAGCTCCTACAGCCATTTCAGTAGTTGCCTTTAAAATTCTTATTTTTCCTAATCCTTTAGGTTTTCCGTAACCTAATAGTATAGTTCCGCCTATAGGATATCCTAAGGCTAAAAGTATTTCAGCTAGCTCTTTCTCACTTGTATTTACTACTATTATCTTTGTCGTCAATATAGTATTACTTGGGATACACTCTAAGACCAGTATTGACTTGTCATTTTCTCTAGGAAGATCTGGCTTGTATATTTTTATTGAACTTGGAAGACTCCTTCTAGGCCGCCAGCTTGGTCCTACTTTCTCGTAAACTAGCTCTTTAATAGCCTCTGGTACAGCATCTTCAAATAATGCTCTAGACATATATCCAGGAAAACCAAATAGACTTGAGGTTTTCTCCTGTTTCCTATACACAGCTAAATGATAATGAGCTGTCACTCCCTTAAGAGTCGAGCCAGGTATTATCGGCACTCCCTTCGCATTCTTTACATTAAGGGATAGCGGCAAGTTTTCATGTATTGAAAAATCGCCCGAACCTACATGAACTGAAGTAATAGTTTTCAAGGTTAATTTTAGTATACCTATATTTTCTATTAACTCATGAGACTTTGTTTCTTTCAATCTCATTCTACTAGGTTTGTCTACCTGAATAAATTTGTAATAAGTGCTTGTAGACGACATTTTACTACCCCTTCAGTTCATTAAGCACATCACTTAGACTCTTTTTAATAGAGTCCCATGTGAAGGAACAAAGTATGCCAAAAGGTAGCTCTTTAAGCACTTTCCCATCTAAACCGTTTGGAGTATAGTTGTCCTTAACTCTCACATTTTTATCCCACTTAAATACTTCTACCTCTATAGGCTTTAAAACTCTATTCTCTCCCTTACTTATGTCTATTGTATAAGTGACTTTAGTTTTCTCAATAAAATTGCCTATAAACAGTACTTTAACATCATTAAAATCTATTGTTATCTGACCATATCCTCTACTTTTAGACCTACCTAGTCTAGCTATGCCTAAGTTAGCTAAGTTTACTGCAAGTTCTAGAAGCGATAAAAGGGATAAAGGCATGTTCCTAAAGTAGATTTTAGATCTAAAAAGTGTATTCTCTACTACATACTCTTGTTCAAATGGACCGTGTTGAACTCCCTGAGTCCGCGGATTAATCATTATGTGCTGACGACTCATAATCTTATACTCTCCTTCAACGTAAGCATCCATAAAGAACATATGAGAACCCCATGCTTCACCCACACTTTTTCCAAAAATATCCTCGATTATCTGAGAAGCACTTGTTACTCCGTAAGCTAATAGAGCTCTCTCAATATTCCCTCTAAAGAAGCCTTTAAGCGTAGAACCAGGTATAACAGGTCTCCCCATAGAGTCTAGCAATAAAGGAATATCAGGTGCTATAGGATCTAGAGGCTTTCTACCCGCGCCTATCGTTAAGGGAGTTACATTCCTTACTGAGAGATCTATTTCACCATTTATTACCAGTACATCAAATCCCTTAACGCTCATTTTCACACCCCTCTCTTAAAGAACCAAGAATCCAATCCTTCAGTTGATCACACGGAACTTCAACAGGATCACGTCCTTCAATAAGATCTTTAACTGTAGCGTAACGTATGGATTCTAGCTTAATGATTACATGTCCGTACCCTCTGCTTCTCCATCCTCCAAGGAAAGCGTCTATACCCTTATGAAGCATTAAGAGGAGTAGATAGAATAGCTTATTAGATTCTCTAAAGAAGTCTTCACTCAACTCATTGAAAACTATTGTAAAGACAAATTTAGTACTCTCTCCCCCTACTAGCTCTTTAACAGCCTCAACATTAACTAACATCCTTCTCTCTGCAACATCTCTCTTAGAATCTATCTTAACATGCGTCCTCTTTAAAGTAGACTCTTCTCTTAAATCACTTGTAAGCATAGCATCCGTGAACTTTATAGTTGAAGCTAAAGAAATGTTTCCTGAAGACCCGAAAATTCTGTCTAAAAGACATAGCTTATTCCAGTCTTCAAGCTTTATTTTTTCATTTACACTATCTATACACGGCTCTAATCTTATAGTAGTATCCCCAATTTTCAGCTCCCTCTCTCCTGTCAAGATATATCCGATTAAGAGCCGCGCTAAATAAGATCTAAAGAAGCCTTTAAGCGTAGAACCAGGTATAATAGGTACTCCAGAAGCATTTCGTATTACCGGAAGGTCGATAGGCGAAACAGGATCTCTTCCAGCACCTACATGCAATGGCTCTTTAAGCTCAACAACACACCTAGCCCACACCCTCCTCTTAAGTGAAAGAAAACCTCGCTCAATCAACTACGCCCACCTCTCCAATATATAATCTTTCTGAAGTTACATTTTAGTGCAGAAAATAGATATATAGATGCTGTTAATGTAGCAATTGCCAGCTCTATTCTTTCTTCATCAGTCTTACCTCTCTTATTTATCTCACTAAGTAATCTTCTCACAAAATAGTGTAAACTATCTTCGTAGTCAGCATCTCGCGCTATATACGCGGCTCTCAGCTTAAAATAGTCATAACTTCCTATCTTCTTTGCCTCTCTAGCAGCTTCAAGCATATTCCTTAGATTACTCATAGTAATTCTCCTGCCTTCCACTTCTTCTTCGCTTTCAATATATCTATTTTCAAAGATTTTCATAGCTATCTCACAGCCCTCTTTTTCAAATTTTCTCCTATCTAGAGCCGAATTCATACACAACACCTCCTAAATTTGTATAAAATGAATAGGATTATTAAAAAACAACATATCTAACCCATGAAGCCTAACTATAGGGTCATCAGGGGGCTTAACTTCTAATCGAGCCAACTCATCCGAACCTACATTAGGCTCCAGTACATATACTCCCCCCGGATAAACAACATTCCTATACAAAATAAACGCATTAAGTAGCCACTTTTTCACATGATCCCTTCGAACACGCTGATAAAGTATTCTCCCTAATTTCTCTAAGCTTCTTTCATTACGCAGATATGTTACTACATCTACTGTCAAATAACCATTCGCTAAAGTCTTCCCTATAATAAGACTTCTCTCCCTCAAGTACTTATCTAACTCCATACTCTCCCTAATAGACAACCTAATAAGACCATAACCCTGGGCTCTTCTAGACCCAACTTTAAGCTCTAAACCTCCCTTCAGAAAATCTAACACCTCTCCATCCACTACTCCTCTAAATATAAACCTTGGAGGCTTTTCTTCCACATCTACATACTCAATAGTATACAGCAAACCTGTATTCCTCTCACTCATAAAAACAGTCCTCGTCTTTAAATCTAAGCAAACCCTAGTATATACCTTCTTCGGATAAGGACTAACTATTTTAACGCAATTCCCTTCTACATAAGCAAAAACACGTCCAACTTTCGGATTCAACTCATACAAGACCTTAACTACATCAAGGTCTCTCTTCTTCTTAACTTCCGCGGCTATAAGAGCACTAGACACGTATCTCCCATCCTTTAAAGCCAGAGTAGTTAAAGGTAAAGGCAAAGGATCAAATATCCCTAGACTAACCTCATCGACAATAGGATAAGCATTAGACAGCCAAATAGTATTCCTCGTAAGACTCTCCTTTAGCTCACTCAGGTTTTCAGGTAGCTTTTCCGAACTACGTAGCTTAAATACAATAGCTCCTGAAAGCGTAGATGAAGGAATGTAGTCCAAAGCCCTATAAAACGCCCCTCTACCATACTTACCAGTTATAACTATAGGCTCTAAAGCCTCCACCAGCCCAATAACTACATAACTCAAGATCTCATACCTCCTCACACTCTATTCTCTCAACTAAACCAAACCCTAAGCTAGACAAACCCCCAATCCCCCACCCCCTCAACAAACCAATAGCTGCACGAAAAAGCCTCAACTCCTCTTCCGTAGGCTCCTCTATAAAGTCTATAGAGTAAACTAAAGGCTTCAATCCATTACTATCCTTAACCTCCGATATAGCCTCATAAAACATAAGAGCCCTCTCACGTACAGTCCCATATCTAGCATCTATGCTGATCCTAGGTCTCACTTCAGTCAGCTTCCTAAGCTCCTCTAAAGTTAGCCCCTCCTCTAGTGTAACAACTATCTTACCCCTACGAGTCACAGGAGTATCCCTACCCTCTCCTAAACGAGGATCACTACCAAATAAACTAACATAAGCCTCACTATAGTTTTCACCCAGCACACGTGCAGCTATATAAGCAGCATGCCTTAAAGCCCCTCTAAGCGAAGCAGGAGGTATCGGAGTATACATCAACTTACCGCGAACAATTTTCCTATACGTAAAAAGTCTGTGATCCAGCTTCCTCACCTCTCCACTAGGCTGAAGTACAGCAGCCCCTCTCACATAGACCTTAAGCCTAAATTTCTTCAAGCTAACACCCCACAAAACGTTTTAATATCTCATATTCAAATTCACGAGGCCTACCTACTACACCCTCTTTCGGTATTCCTTCAACACTCTCTCTATCCTCAATAATATCAAGAATAGACGCTATAGTATAGAACCACCGCCAACTATGCTCATTTATCTTGCACGCTCTAACAAAAATCCTCATTACTCTCTTCATATTCTCAGCCCTATAAACAGCTTCTTCACGCTCCCCCCTCAACCCCCTAGCAATATCACTAAGAACCTTAGCAAAAGCCATCAAAGGATGACGCCCCTCAGTTAAAAACTCCTCCATAATCTCCTTCACATAATCACCTTTAATCCGGCCCTCACTATGACACAAAGCCTCTTTTAGAGCCAAAGACACAGGACACTCTCCCTCATCATTAAAGTATATCAGAGAACTAAAGAGCTGATCGTAGATCTCAGAGCCTCCGGGAGGAATTCTAGTCAGCTTATCCACTAAATCCCATGAAGCCCTAGCCTTCGAGTAAATAAGAGAAGCCTGAACACCAAACTTAAACTTCTTTCCAGAACGCTTAGTTACCTCCTTAGTAAATCTTAAAGCCCTCCTACTAGCATCATAGAGAAACACTCCAGGAACCTTAGTCTTACCTACAGCTACACCCATACTCACCCCAATCCTCTCCTCCAAGAGTTTCCTCATGTCATCAGAGAAATACGGAAGTTTAAGAAAAGATCTCAAAACATCATACACACGCCTAGCCCCCTCATAAAAACCCTTAACAAACACATAAACATACTCCCCTCTAATACCTAACAAAAAATCATCCCCCGCCACAAACAAAGGAGTAACCGGTACAAGATACTTACCCAGCTTCATCGACTCAGCTAAATACAAATCCAAGTCCAAAACTCTCGAAAAACCTTCCTTAGCACCTCTACCCATAAGCTCCGAAAAGAACAAAGATAAGAAATAAAAATCAAAAATATTCCTCGTACTCTTCTTCAAAGTCCCAAATCTATCACCATCTCCATACACAAGCCCAAAAATAGCAAGCTTACCATCATAATCATATTCCTCAAGATTATAAACATAATTTTTATAAAACTCTCTCTTAGCCTCATCTACAGCCTCCACTAAAACACGATACGCCGAAGACTTCTTCAAACACTCAACAAATCTCTCACGATACCTCCGCCCTTCTCCAGATAAAATATCTATTAAGGCTTTAGCATACAGCCTAGTAACATAGCAAGTCTTACAGAGAACATCATGTCCGCCCATAACAGCCAAGTGAACATCATTCACCTGACTAGAACTAGAAACAACTCTCCTAGCAAAATTTAATAACGCATCACTCTCTAAGCCTCTATCATTCCTACAATTCCTGCAAAGAAACCTAGCCTCCAAGCGCTCTTCTCCTTCATCTAAATTCAAGTCTCTTAAAGTGAGAAGAGCTGCTAGAAAAACTTGCCCAAATCTCTTAAGCAAGTCCTCTACAGAAACATCTATTCCCGATGCACCATTCCCGCGGAAAAGCAACACATCTAAATAAGGACACTTCTCGTGATTTAAAACATAGTCCCTGAGTATAGCCTCCTCAATACTCCCAGCAATCTCTGGCGGAGAAAGAAATACAGTCTCCCCAGCTTCACTACTAAGAAGAAACTCCGATCCCAGTATCTCAGAAACAGCATCCGCGGCCAACTTAGACGCAATATCTATCATCGCACTAGCTCCCCTCATATCAGCAAACCCACCAGTCCTAGAAACCAAAGCCTGCTTACCACCCACCTCAAACAACTGCAACCTAACAATACGCTCTCCCAACTCCTCACCACAACCTCTCTTAAGACACTCCAAAAAACCTCTAGCTAAAACAAACAACTCCCTATCCCCAATACTAGAAAACACCTCATTCTCACTCAGTAATCCTAATCCCTCCAAAACAGAACCAAGCGCAACACGCCTAACTTCAGCAAGCCTCTCCCTACTAGGAAGCCCACTACAACCAGACAACAAACCCCGCCTCCAAATCAAATACAAAGAAACAAGCGGACTATACAACCTAACCTCCAGTAAATCACCCATCTTTTCAATATCTCCTCTCCTCAAACACTCTCTTATATCACTCTCAACACACTCATAAAACCTATTCAACTCATCAAAACCAGCCCTCAAAACCTCCCTCACTCGCTTCAAAGAAAAAACACTCATCATAAGGAAAACCACCTCCCTACCACATCCTAAATAATTGCCCTCCAAAACTTATAAATACCTTTCTATTATCTAACCATCAAAAACACAGAAAAGAAATACAAGAGAGAAACACCCTACTCTTCTAAAATATCCCCTAAACAACGCAAATCATACCACAAACAACCACACTATCACACTCCAACACTTCCAATACGACCATCAATTACAAAAACTACACACTCACTAACCACAAACCCTCCTATCTACCTCCAAGTCACTAACTCTCACCCCTTCATCCCATAAATCCACTATCCCACAAAACTTCCTACTATCTCTTAAATAATAAGCTAAAAACAGAGAAATGTAACCATTACCGTAATGAAACTTTCTATTATCTTTTGATTGTTAATAACTTTTACTGGAATAACAGACGCAAACGGGGTCTGTAACTTTCTTTCTATTATCTTTTGATTGTTAATCGACGCAAATATCCACTTACATATTGACGGGCAACATCTTTCTATTATCTTTTGATTGTTAATAGGCACATTAAGTTACCTAAACCGTACATGGATTTCTTACTTTCTATTATCTTTTGATTGTTAATGCATAATCAACAGAAGACCTAGTCATGTTTTCTCACCCAGTCGCTTTCTATTATCTTTTGATTGTTAATAGAAGAAGTTAAAGTGTTTTCATGTGATGAAGAACTTTTAACTTTCTATTATCTTTTGATTGTTAATGTTAGCGATTTTCTGGTAGAATATACATTTCCTTGTCATACTTTCTATTATCTTTTGATTGTTAATAGTAGTTCAGAATATAGTGATTATTGCGGTTATTTACTTCTTTCTATTATCTTTTGATTGTTAATTGGGACGAGATCTTTACGCCCTTGGGGCTCATAGGATTAACTTTCTATTATCTTTTGATTGTTAATACCAAGATTAAAACGCAGCCCATTAAATTCGACGCTAACATTCTTTCTATTATCTTTTGATTGTTAATCTTCATGTCCTAGAATAGCATAGATATTGATTGTAATTGAAGCTTTCTATTATCTTTTGATTGTTAATGCGAAAGATATGTATTCTTATGTGTAGCTGGAGACACTAATCTTTCTATTATCTTTTGATTGTTAATCTTCACCGTCTCATCAGCCACCTTAACCTGCATTTGGTAGCTTTCTATTATCTTTTGATTGTTAATCATGGTTAGCTGCAATGATCAAGAGAATTCAGGAGAGCTTTACTTTCTATTATCTTTTGATTGTTAATACTCTTCTAGCAGTATTGTTTGAAACTGGAATGAGAATAACTTTCTATTATCTTTTGATTGTTAATTAGCTAAAAGAGGTGATGGAAATGAGTGAGGA
>Ga0190312_1000702_pt1 | contig 9857 bp, 6 predicted proteins | sample 487007910_MG_FD_165046 | JGI IMG/M metagenome (GOLD analysis project Ga0190312, IMG submission 165046) | Hydrothermal vent sediment bacterial communities from Southern Trench, Guaymas Basin, Mexico - 4870-07-9-10_MG | ecosystem: Environmental > Aquatic > Marine > Hydrothermal vents > Sediment ... | reverse complement strand
TGCTCCTGAATGAGCGCAAGAAGAACAAGGATGTGATTCCGATGCTCGTTCTAATTTCAGACGGGAGGGCGAATGTGCCTCTCAATAAGAACGGGGGAAGCGGAGGAAAAGGTGCTGCGGGCGGAATGAAAGCTGAAATTTTGCGTATTTCAGAGAAGCTTCTTGAGAATGGCATACGGACGGTTGTGATAGATGCGGAGCGAAGCGATAAATCACTTATGTGTTTAGGTTTCTGCCGGGAGATAGCGGAGCATTCAGGCGGAAAATACTACCACATCACTGATTTGACGGCGGATAAAGTATATTCTGTTGTTTCTCGTGAGCATTTTGAAGCGTTGGAAAGCTTTAAGGCATGATCAAGGCATGAAAATAAATCTAAAAGATGCCCTCCTTCGGTTGGCATTTCGCCCTAACTCTGCTCGTTATTGCATCCCTCTTAAAGGAAAATGAGCGGAAAAAGGCGTTAATGCTCCTACCTTTCGGCATTTTAAGCGATATTGATGCGTTTATAGGAATACATAGGGCGACTTTGCACAATGTATTTGTTATTTTACTTCCCACTTTTGCTCTTTTAGTTGTCAAAAGGAGGAAGAAAGGATGGGAGAAGTGCGGAAAATATTTCTTTCTTGCTTCTTCGCTGCTTGCGTTGCATATTCTTCTGGATGCGTTCCACACAGGCGTCTTCCTGCTCTACCCGCTTTCAAAGGAGAGTTACGACTTCAAATTCTGGCTCGGCGTGAACGAGAAGGGCTTGAGCGCCTCTTTTGGCTGTGAGCGTCTGGGAGAAATCGGAGAGGTCGTTTATGTGACGACGCCTTCGCCAGCAGTTCCTGAAGTTCCACTCGTGAACGACGGCGTAGAGCTCGTTGCAATGACCGCTGCTCTCCTCGTATTTGCTGTGAAGTTCGTTCCACGCAAGGGACAATAGCATCCTTCTTACCCTTTTAGATTAGAATCAAAAGCAAAATAGAAAAATTTAATTTAGGACATCTGAAGGTCAGATGACAGTGTCGTCGGGAGGTCGTCGGTCTCGTCAGAGGGAGGAGAAAGGAGAAATTGGCAGATCATCTGTTGTGGCTCTCATAGCGTTGATTCTTGTGCTTGAGCTGTCGTCTGCGGCGGTGGCGATGGCATCTGACTGGTCGCAGTTTCAGAGGGATGAGGCGAATGTCGGCATGACAGATGATTTCGGACCGGTGAATCCTGACCTCAACTTCTCAGTGTCATCATGGAAGCGAAGCACAGAGACGGGTGGCTGGTATGGCATAGATACTGTGCCAATAGTAGTGGGTGATTATGTTTATGTTGTGGCGACTTCAAAGTTATTCAAATTCAACAAGAATACTGGCGAAGAGGTGTGGAATGCAACGATAGATTCCACGCCGAATTTCCAGCTTTCAACTCCCGCATACGGTAACGGCAAAATATTTGTTGCCAATACGCATGGAGAGCTGTATGCGATTAACGCAACCTCTGGTGAGGTATGCTGGCATGTATCTGTCTGCGATGGACAGTTGAACACGCCCATTACATACTACAAGGCTCCGGACGAGAGCCAGGGCAGAATATTCTTCGGCGACTGGAACGGTCCAAAGAAATACTACTGCTACTGGGAGAACGGGACGCAGTGCTGGAGTCGCAGTTCAACGAGTGGCGGTGGCTACTACTGGGCGGGTGCTGCGGTAATCGGCGATTATCTTGTGTATGGCGATGATGCGGGCTATCTGACATCTGTGTATTGGTGCAATGGAACAACAGCGGATGAGATTAATGTCTCCGCAGTTTACGGCGTAGATGCAAAAGAGATTCGTTCTTCAATCACATGGAACGAAACTTACGGGCGCATCTACTTTACATCTAAGGGGGGATATTGCTATGCTCTTGGCTTCGACAAAAGCACAGGTAAATTCAACACAGCAGATAAATGGTGCACCAATATCGGGTACTCAACATCCACACCTGTGGTTTACAACGGAAAGGTGTATGTTGGGCAGGGAGCATTCGGAAACAACGGCAAGCTATACTGCTTGGACGAATCGGATGGCAGTGTTGAATGGACATACACACCCAACGGGGGCGTGCAGTCCTCACCAGTCATCTCAACCTCAAGCAACACGCTTTACTTCACCACGAACTGCGAGAACGGCAGGGCTTACTGCCTGTATTTGAACGGCACTTACAAATGGCATTTTGAGACCTTTGAGAACGGCACTTCGGGGGGTTACATCCTGCAGGGCGTGGCACTATCTGACGGCAGGGTGTTCTTCGGCAACGACGGTGGTGTGCTGTATTCAATTGCTGAATCCGGAGCGCCGCCGCAGAAGCCCGACCTCACCGTTACTGCGATAAACAACGAGACAATCTACAACGGCACATACAACATCGTCACCGCAACGGTGAAAAATGTTGGTAACGGAAGCGCAGGCGCATTCAATGTAACGCTCAACGACGGCAGCGGTGTGGTGGATGAAGAGAGCGTCAGCGACGGTCTTGATGCGGGCGAGGAGACAAATGTTACGCTAATTTGGAAGCCAACAACAACGAACACTTACACACTCACGGTTACAGTAGATTCTGAAGGCGTCATAGACGAATGGAACGAAGGCAACAACACGATGCAGAAGACTTTAACACCGTCCGAGATTCCTGCGACTGACCTCATAGTGAGCGAGGTCTGCGATGGCAATCTCATCAACGGAACTGCTAATGAGGTCTTTGCGGTGATAAGGAACGATGGTGCGGATGCAAGCGGTTTCAATGTCTCACTTGAGGCAGATGGCGTGGAGGTAGACAAAGCGTTTGTGCCGATGTTGCACTTCAGAGCGGCTCAACTTGTGGCACTTCACTGGACGCCCATTTCTGAGGGGAGCGTGCAGTTGAATGTGACGGTTGATTCAGACGGTCAAATCGCAGAATCCGATGAATCAAACAATGCAGCGAGTCAGTGTGTAGATGTAGTGACCTGTAATGTAAGGACAGTGAGCGGAGGTTCAATACAGGATGCGATAAATAATGCCGAGCCATACGACATAATCCTCGTTAATGACGGTATTTACAACGAGCAAATAACGATTCCTGCGAGCAAACCGGGGATAAAGCTGATTGCAAACGGCAGCGATGTTGTGATTTGCAGTAATACTACTGGTGACATCGTTACTGTGGAAGGAAATTACTGCAAGGTGGAAGGTTTCAAGATAAACAGCAGTTGGAACGGTAGCATTTATCCGAACTTTCCCGGTGCGGGCATCAATGTCTCTTCTGACTGGAATGTGATTGCAGACAACTACATCTACAATACATCAGGCGGTATAAAACTCTACGGCTCAAAGAACCTGATTGAGCGCAACATAGTAGGAAACAGCAGTGCAGGAAAGGCATGTCTGAACCTGATGGCGATTTCTGGCGACTGCAACGCAATCGTGAAGAACAAGTTTGACGGCGACACGGGCTACGGATGGATTCTCAGCGGCATATTTACATCAAGTGGTATAACGGAAACAGAATACGAAGCGAGAGGTAACCTTGTGCGTGACAACAATTTCACTGTCGCAAGTGTCTCAGGTGCCGCCGTCGGCGAGCCTGGAAATTTCATCTTCAGCGGTTGCAGAAACCTCGTGTTCAATAACATCATCAACGACACTTCCAACAAAGTGCAACTTGAGAGACTGAACTGGTATTTCGTGGATAAGGTGGCGGTAGAGAATCCGAAGTGCGGTAATGTCGTTCATGGTCCGTTCTACGGCGGTAACTTCTGGCTCAACTACACGGGAACAGACAGCAATAACGACCTGCTCGGTGATACTGGCGTGCCACACATGGGATACGACTACCATCCGCTGATAAAGGCGTTGTGCGGTGATGTTGATTGCAATGGAGATGTGGACATGGGAGACTACGGAAAACTCAATGATTATGTCACGGGCACAGGAACAGTGGCTTCAATATGGGCTTCTGATGTTGATTGCAATGGAGATGTGGACATGGGAGACTACGGAAAACTCAATGATTATGTCTCAGCAGTAATACTATCGCTCAACTGCTGTAAGTGCGATTGCCCAGGCTAACGCAGTGCATGCAGAAAAGCGAAGAAAGAGTCCCTAAAAAGTTGAAAATTTCCCCCTTTTTCCTTTTTTCAGGAAGGTATGCAAGGGGAATGGAATGGTGTAGGAAAGGAGGAGATGTGAGATGTTGAGAGTGAGAAAAGAATATACGGGAGGTGAGGAAAGGAAATGAAAAGGGAAGTATTAGGAATAGGAGCAGTATTAGTGGTGTTAGCAGTGCTTTCGGTGATAGCGACAACGCCTGCACTTGCGCATGTGACAGTGTATTTCAGTCCTGATCCGTCAACAATAAGCTTGGAACCAGGAGAGACTGTGATGATTCAAGTGATGGCGGATGTGGATGCAAACGAAACAGATGGAATCAGACTATTTCAAGTGGGAGTGGCTTTCGTGGCTAATGAGAGTTTTGACCCAACCGTCATAAACATCACGAAAGCGGAGAACCCATGTAGAATATATGTGCCAGGTTGGGGATGCTTTGAATACTATTGGAACGACACATTCAAATCAGTTATAAAGCCTACTTGTGAATACACTCCGCCATATCCGGGGCTTTTCCGATGGATGACGGGCGCCAATAAAAAAGGATTTGATGCACCGATAACAGTGCCAATAGCGAATCTGACGATAGAAGCCATCGGTCCAGGCACAAGTCCACTGAACTTTACTCACTACAAGTGCTATGAACCCACCGTTGGTTCGAGTAGGCTTTTTGATAAGCAAGCTGATAGGATTCCCCCTGAGAACATCACATGGATAAACTCTTCAATCACGGTCACTGCACCGCAGGAGACATTCAGCAAAGACCTCGTTGAGGGCTGGAACCTGATTTCGCTGCCTCTTACTGCGGATGACATGACGGTTTCGTCGGTGTTCAGTTCGGTTGCGGGCAAGTATGATGCAATTTACAGCTATGATGCGGAGACGCACAGTTGGGTTGCGCTTGGTGCTGACGACACGCTTGAGAACGGCGTCGGTTACTTCATTCACATGACCGAGAACGGAACATGGACATATCAGGGAAGTGCATACACCGCAATGAGCATTCCACTTGAGCCGGGCTTGAACTTGGTCGGCTGGGTGAACACGAGTGCTTCGCTTCCGGATGCGTTGTCTTCGATTGAGGGCGACTACTGGTATGTCGCAAGGTGGAACGCCACTACGCAGAAATTTGAGGTCTATGTGCCTGATGCTCCTCCAGTTTTCAACGACTTCAATACGATGGAGCGTGGCGAAGGATACTTCATAGCTGCGAAAACGAACTGCACGCTGACATATCCGTGAGTGCTGAAAGTGCAACGGGCTTAACAACGCAACGCAGGGAAGCAAAGAAAAACACTAAAAAGTTGGAAATTTCCTTTCCTTTTTTCTTTTTTTGTGAATGAAATGCGCAAAAAGATGGGAAAAGGCGTGAAAATGGCAAGAAATGGTGTGGTATGGTATGTGTGTGGGCATATGTGTGGGCATGTGTTTGGGTAGGGGAAAGCATTTGGGAGGTGAGATGTGAGAAAAATGAACAAGCGGGAGATATTAGGTGTGCTGTTCGCACTTGTAATCTGCATGGTGAGCGTTGCACATATGATAGCACAGCCGACACCGTTTATGATTGATGGTTATGTGTATGACGCAACAGGCAATCCATGCAACGGAGCAAGCGTCCAAATAACGAATCTGAACACGGGCGAGAGTTGGTATGCTACGACGGTGAATGCGTCAAACCGCTATCAGCTCGTGCTGAGCAGCGAAAATGTGAGTGCGGGCGACATCCTTAAGATAGAAGTGTCAGGATGCAACCAGTCAAGGACAGTAGAGCATGAGGTAACGCAGAATGAAATAAATGCGGGAGGATTCACGATGAATATTACACTGGCACTGCCCGACCTCGTCTTGACAGAGAAGTCGGAGGAACTGCATGCGGATGGCACGTTTAGTGTGACTTACACGGTTTGCAATCAGGGAGAGGCGGATGCAGGCGAGAGCAACACGACAATCACAATTAATGGCGTTGATGTTTTGAAAGACCCTGTTCCAGCACTGCCCGCAGGCGAGAGCTACACGAACACGGTCGGACCATTTGAATGTCCCTGTGGAACGAATGTCACGGTCAAGGTCTGTGCGGACAGCGATAATGAGATTGTTGAGAGCAACGAGACGAACAACTGCATTGAGAATGTGCTTGAGTGTCTGCCGTGCAAGAAGCCTGACCTCGCCGTTACGGAACTCGCAACGCCTGAAATTTATGCAAACATGGATAACACTATCAATGCAACTGTCAGTAACATCGGAGAAGGAGATGCAGGTGCATTCAATGTTTCGCTTCTCGCAAATGGCAGTGTGGTTGATACCAAAAGAGTTGCAAGTCTTAAAGCAAACGAGAGCGTGAACTTGAGCTTTACATGGACGCCAACGCATGCAGGCGAGTATGAACTCTGCGTCATCGCAGACTCTAACGAGGAGATTGAGGAATCCGACGAGACGAACAATGAATACTGTGAGAATGTAACCGTTCTTGAGTCAAAGCCTGACCTCGTGATTGTAAGGATTGCGTTGAAGACGCCCGGATATGTGAACGAGGAGAATGTTTTCGGTGTTTTGGTGAAGAACATCGGCGTCTTGGATGCAGGCTCGTTTGAAGTCTCGCTCTCTGTTGATGGCACATTGCTGGGCGAGCAGACGGTTGCATCGCTTGCAGCGGGAGAAAGCACTGAGCTTGAATACGCATGGACGCCAACAGAACTCGGAGGACATGTGCTTAGTGCGACTGTTGACACGAAAAACGAGGTTGAAGAATACAACGAGACGAACAACGATTACACAAGAACATCAGTCATCATCAAGCGCACAGACTGGTCACAGTTCCACTACGATGAAAAGCATCTCGGATTCTCGCCATCAGAAGCACCGAACACGAACAAGACGCTATGGGTCAGCGATGACATTTCTGCGATTGGAAGCACATCGCCTGCGGTCGCAGATGGCAAGGTCTTTGTTTACAGTGGTCCTACCGGCTGGAGCGGAGGCGAAAATGCTCAACTTTACTGCTTTGATGCGTTCACAGGCAATATACTCTGGAATGTCAGTATTCCGACACCTGAGTGGGGTTCGTGGTCTTCGCCTGCATACCACGATGGGAAGGTGTTCACAGCCACTGGCAAGGAGACAAGATGCATTAATGCATCTACCGGCGAGTTAATATGGAAGTTCGTGAATCCAACTGGAGAAGCATCCTGCAACGGCGGACCCGTGATTGCAGACGGCAAGGTCGTCACGAACGATTGGCAGGGTCGCCACTACTACTGCCTTGATGAAGAGACTGGCGAATTGCTGTGGACATTCACAGAAAATAACACGGGCTCGTGGGGAACCGCATACGCACAGGGAACGCCTGCATACGCAGATGGTAAATTCTACCTCACCACTTGGGTATATCCGGGCGGGCATGTGTATTGCGTTGATGCGGATACTGGAGAAGTGATATGGCATCAGGCACTTCCGCTTGACACCTGCGGCTCTCCAACGGTTTCAAATGGAATCGTATATGTTACGACATACAACTTCTATGGCGATGGCGACATCTACGCTTTGAATGCCACCGACGGCTCAATTCTATGGCATCAAACAATCCAGCGGACTGATTCAACACCGGCAGTGGCTTATGGAAATGTGTATGTGGCTGGAGGATGTCCGGGATTCAGCGATATACAGACATACTGCTTCAATGCGACAACTGGCGAGCTGCTATGGGAAACAAATGTGAGCGAAGGAATAGGGGGCTGGACGCAGTCGGTTGCGGTTGCAGATGGTAAGGTGTTCGTAGGCAAGCCCAGTAGTGATTTCTTTGGCTATGCCGGGACTTATGCGTTAGATGCATTCACAGGCAAGATAATATGGAGCTATCCTGAGGGCGGCTCTTCTCCTGCCGTTGCGGACGGCATCGTCTTCACAATCGGCGGTGGCAGGGTATATGCGTTCGCCTCCATAGAAAGCTACGGAGCCAGCGTCTACTACGAGAAGCATGTTATACTTGCGAGAAGTGCACTGGGCGAGCCAGACCGCATAGGTGCAATTCTGTTCAGAGATGCCGAAATAGCGATTGAGCTGGAACGGACAATACCAGTGTGCAGGAATGTCAGTGTCTGGGTCAGAAAGATGGACTTCTTCCCAGTAAACTTCAGTGTGTATGTATCTTCAGATGGGGAGAACTGGACAGCTGTCGGCAATGAAACATGCGATTCATGGAGATGGACACGGTACGATTTCCATGGTAACTGGGGCAGCGTCAAATACATCAAAATAGCAAAGCCAGGAACGTGGTTAGAGCCAAGAATAATGGCACTGGATGCGGTTCATGTGGAGAACTGAGTGAAGGGGGTTAATTCCTCTTTTCATTTTTTTCGGCTGTCGGCAATGGCTGTCGGCAATGAAGCATACAACTCATGGATACGGACACAAATTCATTCCGAGTTTGGGATGCGATGCGCTCTGTAGTGCAAGCACTTTCTCTCTTCGCCTTACAGAGACGCCGCCCTTGACATATGTGCCTTTTACATATGTTTTTTGCACATGTTTTTATTCCATAATGTTATTTATAATGCTTGGAGGATGAAGAAATAAGAAATAAAAGGAGGAGAATAAAACGATGTGGGATGTGAAAGGCGAATGAAAAAGGAGGAGATGCCCCTGAACATGGTGAGAAACCATGTAGGGGCAAAGAAGAAGGAAAAATAAAAAAACGAATGGGAGGTGATGCGGAAAAATGGGTGCAAGAGGTAAAATAATAGCGATTTTGGTGGCGGGAATGGTGGCGATGGCAATAGCAGTGCCGATGGCGATGAGTGATACTGCAACTACGAGTGCGACTGTGAACAATGTAGCGCCTGAAGTTACTGAAGTGACCGTAACTCCAGGCTCTGTAACTTTAAATCCCTGCCCAAATACTACGCCCATTAAAGTTGAGGCATCGGTGAGTGATGACAACGGTGCAGGTGACATAAGCAAAGTGGAAATAACAGCATTGAAAGACAGTAATGGTAATGATGCGAGTGGTAACATAAATGAAACACTGCCAGTGTCAATGACATACAATTCATCTTCAGGAAAATATGAGGCAACACTCCATCTGATATGCACCACACCTGACGGTAATTATACCGTGGAAGTCACAGCTACGGATAGTGGTGGGCTGACAGGCACGAACACAGGCACTTTTACTGTTGAAATAACATGCGCACTTGATATTGACTTCTCTTCAGTAAACTTCGGAACGATTGACCCCGGTAGCAGTTCAAATGTTACTGGAGATGATATCTTCTCTACAGGAGATGGTAAGCCGACGATAAAGAACACCGGCAATATCTATATAGATGTGAAGCAGAGCATAACGGACGATGCAGGTAATCCAGAGACACTGTTCTCAGGAAACACAAGTAGCACGGTAAAAGAGTCAACTAAGACATTAACTACGACGGCAGTATCTTTCGGAATAAGCATTGCGCCTGGTGAAGCCACTGCTGCAACTTATGAACTATCAGTTCCCGCTGGAACAATGCACGGTGACTACACTGGAGAGCTTACTATTGAGCCTGTATGTCCATCATAAGCCAGTGTGAGCGTGGAAAAGAGGGAAGAGCAAAAAATAATGAGAATTAATTTTTTTTCCCTTTTTTTCTTTTTGAGATGGAAAATTTTGGGATGGAAAAAAGAAATGAGGTGGAAAATGAGGCGAAAAGGAATGCAAGAGATGGAGTTGACGGCAGCAGTGCTCGCAGTATTCTTGATTAGTTTATGCTTTACTAC
>Ga0190312_1000696_pt1 | contig 9898 bp, 7 predicted proteins | sample 487007910_MG_FD_165046 | JGI IMG/M metagenome (GOLD analysis project Ga0190312, IMG submission 165046) | Hydrothermal vent sediment bacterial communities from Southern Trench, Guaymas Basin, Mexico - 4870-07-9-10_MG | ecosystem: Environmental > Aquatic > Marine > Hydrothermal vents > Sediment ... | reverse complement strand
ATCCTCACTCCAATTTCTGTGGATGTTGTTTGAGGTGGAGGTGCGGGTTCGCCTGAAGCGAGGCGTCGCAGACCCCGAAGGCGAGAACACGAAGAAGGCTCTGAACCTGCTCGGATTCAATGTGCGAAGCGTGAGAACCGAGAAAGTCTTTTTAGTCTCGTTGAACGGTGCATCCGAGGAAGATGCTCTGCGAGAGGCTGAGGAAATGTGCAAGAAACTGCTCGCAAACCCCGTAATTCAAGAATATGAAATAAAAATCAGAGGGCAGCAGGCTCGTGAGTAGGGCGAGGAGAGGTGAGAGCGTTTTGAACGAAAGAAGCGGGGGGCGTGAGAAGTTAGACCCTTGGAGTGTCGCAGCGATTGAGAACTACGAGCGCCTCCTCAAAGAATTCGGCATCTCTCCATTCGCAGAAATCCGCTCTAAAATAGAGAATCCGCATTTATACATGCGAAGAGGTATCATTTTCGGTCATCGTGGCTACGAAGAAGTGTTAGAAGCGATGCGAAATGGCGAGGATTTCGCAGTAATCAGCGGTTTCATGCCTTCAGGAAAGGTTCATATCGGGAATAAAATGGTCATGGACGAGATAATATGGCATCAGAAGCGAGGTGCTTACGCATTCTCTTGCATCGCAGATATTGAATCTCACTCAGTTAGAGGAATTTCGTGGGAGAAATGCAAGCGTTTAGGCGTCGGTGAATACATTTTAAGCCTTCTCGCTCTCGGTTTTGACATCAATCGTGGCTTCTTATACTTCCAATCTGAGAACAAGCGGGTGCAAGACCTCGCAGTTGAGGCGGGAACAGAAGTGAATTTCAGCGAGATGAGTGCAATTTACGGCTTCCGCTCTGATGTAAAAATCTCGCACATGTTCAGCGTCCTCGTCCAAATCGCAGACATACTTCAGCCTCAACACAAGGACTTCGGCGGTCCTAAACCGACGGTCGTGCCTGTCGGAGCGGACCAAGACCCGCATATTCGTCTGACGAGGGATGTCGCATCTCGTCTTCGCATGTTCACGGTTGAGCGTCGTCGCTTTGATGGCGAAAATTATGTGAGCATCCGCTTGAAAAAAGCGGACAGAAGTGCGTTGAATGATGTCCTTGCTCGCTTGGATTCAGCAAAGAAGACACGCTTGTATGAGATGCATTTGGATGTTTGGTTTGACGATGATGAGAATTTTGAAGAGAAAGTGAGGGAAGTTGAGCGAATTGTGCGGGAAGTTGAGGTCAGTAGAGAGGGCTACGGTTTTTTTCTCCCTGCTTCCACTTACCACAAGTTCATGCGTGGCTTAACAGGCGGAAAAATGTCGTCAAGCAACCCTCAAAGTGTCATTTCGCTAACAGAACCGCCTGAAGAGGCTGCTCGCAAGGTGAAGAACGCTCTGACAGGCGGAAGAGCAACAGCAGAGGAGCAGCGCCGTCTCGGAGGCGAACCTGAGAAATGCGCAGTTTACGAGCTACTGCTCACGCATTTGATTGAGGATGACGCTTTTGTGCGTGAAATCTACGAAGAATGCAAAACGGGGCGAAGAATTTGCCGCTCCTGCAAGGAACTCGCCGCTGAATTGATGCGGAAATTCTTGAAGATGCATCAAGAAGAGCGGGAAAATGCGAAAGAACTGCTGAAAGAGTATGATTTTGGTAGAAGATGGTTGAGTTATTTGTGATATGAAAGATGAATAGCGTCATTGAGCCGCAATTTCAGGGGTTTGTGCTGCGGTGGTTGAGCGAAATAGCGTCAGAGGAAGGCTTACCTTTTGAATTTGAGCAGGAATTTCCCATTCGGACAGGCGAAGGAGCAGCACCACTGAAAGCAGACATCGTGATTTTCAAAAAGCGTGAAGGCGCAAAGGGCGCAGAGGGCGCAGGAGGCGCAGATGTCAGGAAGCCAGCGTGTATTTTGGAGTTGAAGCGTCCCTCGTTCAACGGTTATTCGCTTTCACTCACCGAGAATGCGATGCGCAAGGCTTCTCTGCTCGGCGCTCCGTTCTTTGCTACTTGGAATGTGCGTGAGTTCGTCCTCTGGGAGACTTTCAAAGAGGGGACGCCACTGCTTGAGCGTCGTCGCCTGCACAGAGATGTCGTTTCAGTGAAACGGATGGAAGAAGTGCGACGCAGAGAGGTTCAGGAAAGAATAAAGGAATTTCTCAGGCGTTTCTTGCGAGAGTTCCATGAAATATATGAGAGGCGGCGCTTACCTGCGCTTCCGCTTGACCGCATGTTCATTGAGCGTCTCAAATCAGCAGTGAACACATTCTACATTCCGCTTTCTGAGCATCTTCAGCGCCTCGCAGCAGAGAATTCAGCATTCAAAGAGCGTTTGCGTGCTTGGTTCAGGGAGCAGAAATGGGTATTTCATGGAAATGAAGCGGATTTTGACAGGGTTTCAAGGCTTTGCATTTTAATTCTCGTTGCGAAACTCCTCTTTTACAACTTCTTAAGGAGCGTCGCCAAAGGATTCAAATTGCCAGAGATTCAAATACCCGCAGGCTCTTCCATTCTGTCTGTTTTGAATGAGTATTTTGAGCGTTGTCCCGTCGGAATTTTCAAGCGAGAGTTCTTGGATGATTTGCCTTTTCCCGCAGATGAGGATTTTTCTGAGCAATTCAGTGAGTTTGTGCGTGAGATTGAGCGCTACGACCTCTCAAAAATTGAATACGATGTTCTCGGCTCTATTTTTGAGAATTTGATTCCAGACGAGGAAAGGCATAAATTCGGTCAATACTTCACTCCCTCATCTGTCGTTGATTTTATGCTCTCTTTCTGCGTTAAGAGCGGAAATGAACGCATCTTGGACCCTGCGTGTGGCGCAGGAACTTTCTTGACGAGGGCTTACGCACTGAAACGCCTGAAAGGTAAGAAGAGACACGAGGAGATTTTGCATGAATTGAAAGGTATAGACATCTCAGAATTTGCTTGTTATTTGACGAAAATGAACCTCGCAATTAAAAATGTCTTCGCAGCGTTCAACGCAGACATTCAGCACGATGACTTTTTTAATGTCATTCCTCCTTCCGCTTCCGCAGAACTTTTTGATGTTGTCATCACGAACCCGCCTTACACCCGTCAGGAGGAAATAGAAGACATATTCCCAAAAGGCTACAAGGAGAGATTGAGGAAAATTGCGAGAGAAGAGGCGGGAATTGATGCGGGAAAGCGAATGAGCATTTACGGTTATTTCTTCATTCACGGCGTAAAATTCCTCAAAGAAGGGGGAAGAATGGCTCTTATCACTTCAAACTCTTGGTTAGATGTTGATTACGGCAGGTATATTCAGGAATTTCTGCTCAAAAACTTCAAGATTATTGCGATAATAGAGAGCAAAGTAGAGCGATGGTTTTCAGCAGCGGATGTGAATACATGCATAACAGTGCTTGAGAAGTGCAGTTCCTCTGAAGAGAGGATGCGGAATTTCGTGAGGTTTGTGCAGTTGAAGAAGCCTCTGCGTGAATTCCTGCGAGTGAGCGTTAGGGAGGGTGAGAGCGAGGCGAGGCATTGGAAGAATGCGGAGATGCTTGCCTCTCAAATAGAGCGTTGCACCTCTTACGAGGAAAACGAAAGCATGCGTATTTTCGTCGTTGAGCAGCGGAAACTCTGGGAAGAAGGCTTTGACGCCGACGCTGAAAAATATGTGGGTTCAAAATGGGGAAAATACTTGAGAGCGCCCTCAATATTCTTCAGGATTTTAGAGAAGGGAAAGGATTTGTTTGTTCCGCTTAAAGCAGTCGCAGAAGTCCGATTCGGAATAAAAACGGGAGCGAACGAGTTCTTCTACCTAACGGAAGAGCAGATAAAAGCGTGGGGAATAGAGCGGGAATTTTGGATGCATCCTTTGCGTAAGTGGGAAGAGCCTCCTGTTACTGAAGATGTCTGGAAGGACAAAGGCGGTGAATACTTCAAAAATTCGCAATACGCTGAAGATTTCTCACTTGAAGATGTCTTACGGAACGATGGATTTGTATATTGGATTCCGAATTATGTGATAAAATCGCTGAGAGAATGCAAGTCAATCGTCATAAACCCGAAAGATTTAAAGTTCAGAGTGCTTCTCATTCATAAAGATAAGGAGGATTTGAGGGGGACAAATATGCTGAAATATATTGAGTGGGGCGAAGAAAAGCCGAGAGAGTTTCACAAAAGACCTACTTGCGCTTCGAGGAAGAGATGGTATGAACTAAATAAAGTGGAAGCTCAAATTCTTTCAAAGAGATTCATTGACGTAACATTTAGTTTTTTTTATTAATCCACAAGATGTGTTTGTCGGAGATACGTTTTTCTGCCTTAGAAAAAAAGGAAATTATAACGCATTAGGGAGTATATTAAACTCTACTTTGTACTCGTTCCTTATAGAAGTTTACGGTAGAACAGTAATGGAACAGGGGGTGCTATTAATGTATGGACCTGAAATCGGTCCTATGCCTGTTTTAAATCCTTCTAAACTTTCCAAATTTCAGATTAAAAAGCTTGAAGAATCTTTCGACAAGTTGCCGCAACGGACAATTGGATCAGTTTTTGAAGAAATCGGAGCAAACACACCAGAAGAAATTTCCTTAGACAAAGTAAAACCAGACCGCCGGAGACTTGACCGCATTGTGATGGGAGAGATTTTGGGATTAAGCGAGGAGGAGCAGTTGGAGGTTTACAGGGCGGTGGTTGATTTAGTGCGTTCAAGGTTAGAGAAAGCGAGGAGTGTTGAGAGGCGAGTTAGGAAAGGAGATGTGGCTGTGGAGGAGATTGCTGCGGATGTCTTGCGGGAGTTCGGTGGTGAATTAAGATTTCCTGAGGGGTATATTGAGGGGGAGGAGTGCGAAGAGATTTATATTCCGAAGGAGGAGGGAGAGCCTTCGTTGGAATCCTCGCTTGAAGGCATATTCGTGAGGTTTCGCACGCTGAAGTTGAGATGTGAGACGAGAGAGGAGGCGAAATACATAGAAATTGCGGTTAAAAGTGGTCGCAGGCGCATAAAAATTCCGAAGGATAAGGATGCGGTGAGGCGAGCAGTGCAATCTTATCTCAAAACTCGTGAGGCAGTTCGCAAGAAAATAGCGGAATATGTGGGAAACAGGCGTTCTCTAATTGAAAGGATTGAGAATTTAGTGTGGAGAAAGGGCATATCTTGACGCTCTGTGTGAATAGGAGCGAAATTAAGCGAAATCTGTCAATGTTCGCTGAATTCTCCACGTCCCTTGCATTCGTCTTTCAAATTCATCCAATGCTCTGATTTCTCCTTTGAGTATTCTTAAAACGAGTTCCGCATCTCTATGCCTCAAATAAGTCATTTTCTCTCCAAGTTCAATCCATGCATTTGTATAATCTCTTGTTCTTCCTCTTCTACAGGCTAAAATAACATCATAACTATATCTTACAATTCTGCTATGTCTTCTTCCACTACTTTTAACAATTTTACGGTAACTACCACGAATTTTGATAGACTTAACAAATTCTCTATATAAACGAAGTTTCTTCATGAAAATGTCAAGAACCTCACTTCCACTTTCGGCATTTCTCCAGGAATCGTCACCAAGCATCTCAGTCAAAGTATCACTTTTTCCACTCTTTCTCGCACGACCTAGAACTCTGTTTACGCTTTCGGTATGAAATACTACGATTAAATCGCTTTTGTGTCTGAGAAGTTTTTCGATAGTTCCCCATCTAATATCCGAAGGTTTCTCACAATCTGCGAAAATAAATGAGTGATCTGCGTTTATATGAAGATTAGAAATTACGGCATAGCAATCTTCGTTATAAATCCTGCAATTATTGAGGTTAAGACGACTTAATATGCGTTTTAAACTCTCGTATCTTTGCCTGTTTTTCTCTACAAAGATGTATTGAGTGAAAGGTTTATAAGAGTTGCATGCAAGAATCGGAGAACCGGGCAGATAATCTCTCGTCTCTCTCACGAAATTAAGACCAGGACCAGAAAATAAGTCTATATACCAGTAATTTCTGAAGTAGTTTGGGATAATATGCGTGTAAATACTGAGCCACCACATTAAACAGATTAATTTTAAAGGCGTCCAAGGATGAACTTTATATGTTTCGTATTCAGAGAGGTCAAAATCATGTAGAGCGTCCATAACATTTTTGAGTTTTCTTACCTGCCGTTCCAGCCACTCAAATTCCTCTCTCCTCATACCAAGCCCTCCTTATCGTTTTCACTCGCAAACAAACATTCCTCTCCAAAACATTAATTAACGACAGAACCTTACGAAGTTGCGGCTCTCGCAGTTTGTTATTGTAATTATCGTATCCGATATAAACGATTTCTGGCTTAATCGCAGCAATTTCATCTGCAAATTTGCGAGTAAAGTCTAAAACGGGTTCTATTGACACAAATTTATGCGGATGCCTTAAATTTCTCATTGCAACAATGCGTTCTGAAGGAGGCGGCGCATCTGAAAGCTCTGCGGTTATTTCATCTCGGTCTGTTTCTATTGTCGCACCGAGCAGAACATTCGCAGGAAATTCGAAATTGAGATACCGAGCAGGATTTTTTGTGAGAAGCAAAAAAGAGGTTTGTGGAAATTTCGCTATAACGCTTAAAACCGCTTCAATCCATTCATCAGGAACGCCTTCGCAAAACATGTCGCCCATGTCTGAAACAAAAACAACCTCGTTCCGCTTGAACTTCACGCGCAATTCTTGCACATTCAATCTCGGTTTGAAACCTTCTCTGTATCTTTTGCTCCTTTTCAATCTTCCTGCTGCGAGCCTGCGAGCCCAGCAGTATGAGCAATTGTGCGTGCATCCCGTAATGGGATTCCAAGTTCTCGTAATGATTGAAAACATTCTTCGTTCTGTTATGTGCAACGCCTCGCCACATAGCATTTTATACTTGTAAATTTCATCTAACTCCTCAAAAAGCGGCACATTTCCCATTATCGCATCCCTCAAAGTGTTGACATCAAATTTCAAGCGATGCTTCTCACTCCTCTGACCCCGCCTTGACATTTTATTGTTTTTGCTTCCCTCTCCCCTTATTAATTTCCATTTTCTTTGCTCTCCCCTCTACATCACAAGTGCAAAAATTTATAATAGAGGATTAGAAGAATGGAGGACGAGCCTTGGTAGCATAGCGGTAATGCGCCACCTTGGTAAGGTGGAGATCGCGGGTTCGAATCCCGCCCAAGGCTTCTGACCGCTTCTCCTTCCTTCCCCGTCAGTATCGGTATAGCCGATTTATTCCATTAATCATTGCTTGAACTGATGCAAGCACAATATCTTCGCTGACGCCGCTCGCAGTTATTGTCTTGTCTCCCCTGCTTACTCTCACAACTACATTCACGAGTGCATCAGTTCCGCCTGTAATTGCGTCAACATGGTATTCCTCAAGGCGCAAATCATTCATTCCTCTGCCAGAAATTGCCTTTCGGAGTGCATTAATCGCAGCATCCACAGGACCGACGCCGACATCCGCAACAACAATCTCATCGCCATTCACGCTCAAACGCAAGGATGCGGTCGGCTGAACGCTCTTACCAGAAACAACAGAGAGGTCAAGCAGTTTTATGCGTTCCTCCCGCTCAATCTGAAGGACATCCTCAACAATCGCCTGAAAGTCCGCATCAGTCACCAATTTTCCCTTGTCTCCGAGCTCTTTTACACGCTCAATGATGCTTCTTATATGCGATTCGCTCACATTTTCGGCTGGAATTCCCATCTCTTCCAACGCCATCTTCACAGATGCCTTGCCTGTGTGCTTTCCGAATGCGAATCTGCGAGTGCGTCCTATGATTTTGGGGTCAAAAGGCTCGTAAAGGCGTTCATCTGCGAGCGTGCCGTGAACATGCATACCTGATTCATGCGTGAATGCGTTATCGCCCACTAACGCCTTGTTCGGCGCAACAGGCATCTTCGCAAGGTTCCGCACTAACCGTGAAGTCTCGTAAATCTTCTCCTTTTTTATGCCCGTTTTTATGCCGTATAAGAGCTCTAATGCAACGACGACCTCCTCAAGCGGAGCATTCCCAGCCCTTTCGCCCATGCCGTTCACCGTCACATGCACATATTCCGCGCCTGAAAGCACCGCTGCGATTGAGTTTGCGGTTGCCATTCCGAAATCGTTGTGGCAGTGTGCGGAGAGCGTGAAACCCATCCCGCTCAGCTCGCTGAAAATCTCCTTCGCTCGCTCTGGCGTCAGCACGCCCACGGTGTCGCAAACGCAAAGTCTGTCCGCAACACTCGCTAAATCCTGAAAAAGCGACTTTAAGAATGAGAAGTCCGCCCTTGATGCATCTTCTGCACTGATTTCAACCTCAACTCCGTGCTTTTTCACATATTCCGCAGCTTCAATCGCCCTCTCTCGTAGCGTCTCCCTGTCAATTCTCAGTTTTTTCTGAATGTGTGCATCTGAAACAGGCACAACAATATTCACAGCATCAACATCGCAGTCCAAAGCAGCGTCCAAATCCTCACGAAGCATCCTCGCAAAAGAGCAGACCTTCGCTTTCAGCCCCGCATTCGCAATTTCTTTAATCGCCTTCCTCTCTCCTTCCGAGACAATTGCCGTTCCCGCCTCTACAATGTCAACGCCTATTTCGTCCAACTGCAATGCAATCTTCAACTTCGCCTCTGGCGTGAAAGAGATGCCTGGGGTCTGCTCGCCGTCTCGCAGTGTGGTGTCAAGCACGCCCACTCTCCTACGCTCTCCCATCTCTCACTCAATTAGCATAAGGAAAAGAATATTAAACCGATTCGGGAGGAGAGCGGAAAATGCGGGGTTGTGTGAGGGGGTGAGTGCTAAATGGGCAGTGTGAAAGACATCATTGTGCTTGAAGCGCCTCGCAGGGAGAAGGCGGGTCGTGGAAGATTCCTTTTCACTGACCGCTTTTCTGTATTTGATTGGGGCGAGATGCCCGACAGAATAGATGGAAAAGGGGCTTCTCTATGCATAACATCCGCATTCTTCTTTGAGAAATTGCATGAAATCGGCATAGAAACGCATTATTTAGGCGTAGTTGAGGATGGAAAAGTCAAGGAATTGTCCGAACTTAAGAAGCCGCAGGCATGCATGGAGATAAAACTGCTGCGTGTTTTGAAGCCTGCTGTGGTGCGTGCAAGTGGAGCGAGTGGAGCAAGCGTAGCAGGTGGAGCAGGTGAAGCGGGTGAAGTGGGTGAAGTGGGTAAAGCAGGTGAAGCAAGTAGAGAGTTTGCGAGGGAGAATGCGGGAGAAGCATCTCTTCGCTACGACTACTCAATTTACAAAAGAGAGCGAGGGAATTTTCTCATTCCGCTTGAAGTGATTTGGAGGAACGCCCTGCCTGAAGGCTCAAGCGTGTTCAGGAGGTTGCGAGAAGGCAGTTTGAGCGTTTCAGATTTAGGCTTGGATGAAATACCTCCGCCGGGTTTCGTCTTTAAGGAGCCGTTCTTGGAAGTTTCAACGAAGTTGGAAGCAAAGGACAGATATTTGAGTTGGAGCTCTGCTCGTGAGATTGCGGGGTTGAGCGACGCTGAAGTGGAGGAAATCAAACGAATTACGCTGAAAATAAATGAGTGCGTGAGGAAAGCAGCGAGCAGAGCGGGTCTCACAGTTGAGGACGGTAAGGTGGAGTTCGGCTTTGACGAGCATCGCAGACTTTTAGTCGTGGACGCCGTTGGAACGCCTGACGAGTGTCGCTTCTCTTACGATGGAATGCCAGTGAGCAAGGAAGTTTTGCGAGCATTCTACCGAAGAACCGCTTGGTTTGAGGAAGTGGAGGCTGCGAAGAAGCGAGATGCGTTGAATTGGCGGGATTTTGTGAAAAGCGAGCCTCCTGCACTGCCAACTACGCTTAAAAACCTCACATCTTCGCTATACAAAGCGTTCTGCAATGAAATAACGGGCAGAATTTGGTTTGAAGATGTCCCTTCGCTGCGGGAAATCATGAAAGAGTTGAGAGAATTTTTGAGTTAG
>Ga0190312_1000695_pt1 | contig 9912 bp, 11 predicted proteins | sample 487007910_MG_FD_165046 | JGI IMG/M metagenome (GOLD analysis project Ga0190312, IMG submission 165046) | Hydrothermal vent sediment bacterial communities from Southern Trench, Guaymas Basin, Mexico - 4870-07-9-10_MG | ecosystem: Environmental > Aquatic > Marine > Hydrothermal vents > Sediment ... | reverse complement strand
CCTCTATACAGCCCACCAGCCTGTCCGGGTCCAGCTCAGCGGTCTCGCGGTCGAATAGCCCCTCAACGCTCGACTCCCCAAGGCCGCTGGGAAGGGAGCGCCACTCCCTGTCCTCGCTTGAGGCTCTCGCTATCCTGACGGCCTTCTCAGCCACCTCCTCGGCCTTCCCAGGGGTCAGGAGGGAAGAGGAAGAAATGCCCAGCCTCTTGCCGACCAGGGCTCTCACGCCAAGGTCGGTGGAGGTCGAGAGCCTGAAGGACTCCACCTTGTCCGTGAAGAGGAGCTCTGCCGAGGTCCCCGAGCTTATGTAGGCTTCTGCCTCCGTGGCGCCAGCCCTCAGGGCGGCCTCGACGGCCCTCCGGCCTAGCTCCAGGAGCTCCTCTAGCTCAGACACCCCCTATCACCATCCTGCTTATTCTCACGGGCGGGCCACCCAGGCCCACTCGCACGGTCTGGCCATACTTGCCGCAGCCGCCGAAGACGGAGGTGCGTATCTCCACCTCGCGCCCCACGGCCTCCACGCGCTTCAGGACATCGAGGATATCGCCGCTTATGGCCACGCCACGGACCAGCTCGGCCACCTCACCCTTCCTTATCACGTGCGAGGGGCCCGCCCTGAACGTGAAGGTCCCCATGCCGGTCTCCACCTGCCCACCCCGGCGAGAGCGGCCGTGGAGGAGGAAGCCGAACTCCACGCCCTCCACGAGTTCCTCAAGCGTGTGGTCGCCCGGTTGCACGTAGTAGTTCGTCTGCCTCACGATGGGGAAGCTGGCGAAGTCCTGGGCACGCCCGTTGCCGGTGGGCTCAAGGCCGAGGCGCTCGGCCGACTCGCGGGAGGTGAGGAAGGTCTTGAGCACTCCTTGCTCCACCACGACCGTGCGCCCCTTCAGCACTCCCTCGTCATCGAAGGGCACGTAGATGCCATCGGGAACAACGCCCTCATCCACTATGCTTATCTGCTCGCTCGCCAGCACCTGGCCCAGCCTCCCCCTGAGCACCGAGTCGCCCGAGGCCACTAGATCTCCCTCTGTGGCATGCCCGAAGGCCTCATGAATAAGCAGCCCTATCAGGCGTCCGTCTATCACGACCGGGTAGGCACCCGAGGGCGGGTTCTCGGCCTTGGCGGTCTCAAGGGCCAGCTTCGAGATATCCTCTGCCTCCTTCAGCCAGTCCACGCCCTCCATGAACTCCCAGCCCGCGCAAGCGGAGCGGCCATCCCAGGCCCTCTCCATGCGCCCCTCGTGCTCGGCCACGGAGCTATACATCACGCCCACCATGGTCCTGTCGAGCGTCAGCCTGGCGCCCTCCGTGCTGGCGAAGATCACGCGCTCCTCTATGAGGCCCATCCTGGTGCTCGCGCTCTTCACGCCCTGCTGGGCCAGGGAGGCCTTGTTGATGTCCATGAGGAGCCCTATCTTCTCCTCCGGCGCCACGTCCACGGGCTTGACCTTGCAGGGAGATCTGAAGGAACGCTCGATCGCCTTCACCTCCGCCAGCCTCACGCCGCGGCAGCGCCTGGCCGAGGAGCGGGCTACCCCCACCGCCCTGCTCACGGTCTCCCTCACGGCCTCTCGCTCGGGCCTGGTGGTGGAGGCCAGGCCCCAGGCGCCCGAGATGAGCACGCGGACCCCGATGCCGAGGACCTCCGAGGACTCGTAGGAGCGCAGCACGCGGTTCTCCACGGAGATGAGCTCGCGCCTCACCACCTGGGCGCGCACGTCCGCGTAATCCGCGCCCAGGCGCTCGGCCTCGGACAGGGCGAGCTCCGCCAGCTCCTCATACATGCCCATCACTAAGCGCGTGGAGGCGTGAGATATTATAATGCTGTCGGTTAGGCGCTCGAGCGGTGGGTAAGGTTTTAATCTCCCCGGCCAGCACGGTATCCTCCGGGGGCCGTGGGCTAGCCTGGCTAGGCTGCGAGCCTCGGGAGCTCGTGGTCCCGGGTTCAAATCCCGGCGGCCCCACCACCTACAGGCTGAGAGGAGACAGACTTCTTACATGCTGTAGATTCTCCCGAGCAGCTCCTCGTGGTCCATGAGGTTCCCAGTGCTGAAACCATGCTCGGCCAGGAAGTCCTTCAAGGCCTTATCCATGGTCGTGTCTTATCCATGGCGTCCCTTATCCATATCTATAATGTCCTTATGGCCAGCTTGAGGGCTTCTGGCATGATGCTTATCCACTCATACATGCCGGATTCGAGCAGGGCCTTGATGGCCACATCTACTATATCGCTCACCTCAGCGCCCGACCTACGGGCCTCCCTACACACCTTGCCTATCACCTCGACCCACACGACGGGGAGGCAGTAGTAGCGCACCAGCCCTCTCGACCAGGCTTCCCTGAGGGCCTCTATGTGCTCGTCAGAGAGCCCCTCGACCTCAATCCCGAAGCTCGGCAGCAAGTAGGTTGAGTCGAGGAGCACCTCAAGTGCCATGGAGCTCCACCTGCTCTGCCTCAGATTCGGCCTCGAACTCCTCCACGGTGGTCTTGGCCCACTTCTTCACCCTCAGGGCGAGGGAGAGGGGGTCTGGCACGAACTCCAATACCAGCTTATTGCCCTCTACCTTCATTAGGACCTTGTCGCCCTCCTTCACGCCCAGCGACCTCATGATGTGCTTCGGCAGGTAGATAGCGCCCTTCTTGCTCACCCTGCTTACCACGGCCTGGCTCAGCGTCAACCACCTGGCGGTTTACGCTTCACCAGGTATTTAAACAATCAGCCCTTCTCCACCTGGACTTCCTCTGGCCCGACCTTGACCTTGCTCACCACGGCCCTGAACCTCTTGCCGCACTGCGGGCACTGGAACATGCCCATGACGGTGATGGTGATGCGCATCTTCTTGTCCGGGAAGGGGGCCACAAGCTGCCAAGTCTTGTAGGGCTCACCTACCTCAGCACCGCACTCAGGGCACCTCTTGGGCCCCCTGGCGCCCCTGGAGTTCCTCCCGCCCAGCATGGCGCCAACACCACCTCCTTGCTTTAGCCCGCGTTGGGCGGGGGCCGGGAGGCGCCCATAAGCCTACCTATCAGCTATTCAACATCTGCCCGTAAGGGCCAGGAGGGCGCAGGTTCGGTAGCGCACGTCCTGCCCCGGCCAGGTGGTGGCCAGGAGGGGGCTTATGGCGCCTGCTGCCTTCAGGATGGCCACGGCTTGGCTCTCAAAGCCCTCTAGGCCCTGGGAGCGGCAGGCGGCAGCTACGTCTGAGCCTGTTATCACGCGCCTCCGGGACAGCTCAAGGGCCACGCGGGCCAGCCTGCCCGCTCTATCGGTGTCCAGGCCCAGCTCAGCTAGGAGGGAGGCTAGCGCCTCATCGACCTCGCGGCCCTCAAGGCAGGCCCTAAGAACGGCCTCTGCTGCCGGGTTGAGCCTTAACCTCGCGCCCGGCCCGAGGGGACAGGCATCCCACTCCAGGCAGCGGTCTCCAGGCCCTCTGCTGGGCACCACCAACGCGAGCTGATGGGCCAGGAGGAGCAGATCCTCGCCAGCTAGCGAGCTGGCCTCCTCGTAGGTGAGGCTGCCTTCCTCCAGCAGCCTGTGCGTGAGCTCTGCCAGGCGCTCTACCTCCTCGCCCGAGAGCTCTAGCTCGCCTGCGAGCGCTCGCCAGAAGCGTAGGAGCTCCTCCCGGCCAGGCTTCCTCAAGCTCATGCCCGCCCGCGCTCGCCACCCCTCAGCCCGCTGGGCCTAGCATAAGGGCATGTCCGCGGCAGGGCTCGCAAGCCTTATAAAAAATGGAGCGAAGGGAGGCTGAACATGCCATCGCGTGCTCATGCAAGCGCCAAGGGCGTGGTCCTCTGTGGTGGCGAGGGCGCGCGCCTTAGGCCGCTCACGTTCTACTTCCAGAAGACCATACTGCCCGTGGGGAGCTCCCAGAGACCCGTGCTGGAGTTCGTGCTCAGGCTGCTGAGGCACCACGGCATCCGCGAGGTCGTGCTCCTCGTGGGCTACAAGCACGAGCAGATAGTGAACTACTTCGGCCACGGTGAGCGCCTGGGCGTGAGGCTGACCTACGTGGTAGATGACCCGGCCCTGAGGGGGACGGGCGGCTCCCTCCTGAATGCCTATCGGCAGGGCGTGCTGAGCGAGGAGGACAGGCTGCTCATCTATTACGCGGACATCCTGTCCGACATAGACCTGTCCGAAATGCTGGCCTATCACGAGCGCACGAGGGCCGTGGCCACCCTGGCCGTCTCACGGGGCTACCGGGTGCCCGTGGGCGTGGCCCGGGTGGATGGCGAGGGGCGCCTACTGGACCTCCAAGAGAAGCCCGTCCTAGACCTGTTGGTGAGCATGGGCATCCTGGCCCTGGAGGGCGAGGTCCTGACCGAGCTGGAGGAGCTGGCTAAGAGCGGGATGAGGGCCATAGACATCATGGGCGACCTGCTCCCGCACCTCATAAGGGCCGGGAGGCCCGTGAGGGCCTACGTGACGTCCGCCTTCTGGTATGACATGGGCAGCACGGAGGCCTACGAGAAGCTCAGGCCGGAGGTGGTGGACGAGATACTGGGCTTCCTCTTGGAGGACGGCGAGGGCTAGATCGTTATGCCCGGCAGCTCGCGCGTTATCCGCCCAGTCTTGTAGGTCCTGTTGAAGCGCCCCCTGTTGAGCAGGAGGCCCCTGATGGAGGCCCAGGCTATGAAGGGCGCGATGAGGTAGCTGAGCACCAGGGCGCCTATGATGTAGCTCTCCTTTAGGGCGCCCTCGTTCAGCAGACCGATGAACATGGAGAGCGGGTAGGCCGCGCCTATATAGAAGAAGAGGCCCAGCGATATGGGGGGCGGGATGATGGGCTGCCAGAAGAAGCCGTAGATGATATCGATGAGAACGAGGCCCTGGCCCGTGAGGAAGAGCACGGACTGGAGGAAGATGGCACCTACCAAGAGGAAGTCCAGCTTGGTCTTGAGCGGCAGGCTTTTCTGCTTGAGGATGCGCCAGAAGTAGCGCCTGAAGTTGCGCGTGTGCCCCTCGGCCCAGCGGCACTGCTGGCGTATGAAGCGCCCCAGCGTGGAAGGGCACTCGCAGGGCACCTTCACGGAGCCATCATAGACCACGCGGTAGCCGTGCTCGTAGAGCTTCAGCGTGAACTCCCAGTCCTCGGTGATGCTTGTGCCGAAGCCTCCCACGCGCTCAAGCACATCGCGCCTTACCATCATCACGCTCCCGCCAAGCTGGCTGAAGCCACCGCAGAACTCCCTGGCCACGAAGTCGAAGGCATAGGTGGCGGCCATGAGGGTGCGCACACCGCGCGTGATCCAGTTCTCGTCCGCGTTCAGCACGGGCCACTGGTAGCCCTGGACCGCCCCCACGCGCTCGTCCGTGAAGTTTACCAAGAGGCGCTGTATCACGTCCCTGGGCGGCACGAAGTCCGCGTCCAGCACGAGCACGAACTCGCTTCGTGGGTCTAGGTGCTTGAGGCCCTCGTTCAGCGCCCCTCCCTTCCAGCCCGTGCGGTGGTCGCGGTGGACGATCTTCACGCGCGGGTGCCCCTTCCACTTCTCCAACAGCCTGGGCGTAATCCCATCGTCTGAGTCGTCCACCACCACGACCTCGTAGGGCTCGTAGTCCAGGCGCGTGCAGGCCCTTAGAATGCGGTCCACCACGTTGGGCTCGTTGTAAGTGGGTATCATAACGGAGACAAAGGGCCTCCCGAGGGCCTGGGCACGCCTCCCAGAGCCGTTGGAGAGGAGCGCCCTCCTCTTCCTCACCAACGCGAGGGCGAACCGATAGGTCCTGGTAGCATAGATGGTGAATATGAGGGTTATCATAAGGGTGCCGTAGAAGCTGGCCCATTTAATGACCTCTATGAAGTCCATTATCCCAGGCCCCCAGGTCAGAGCTTCCTCTGCTCTCCGGAGTTCTCCCGTGAGGTGATGGCATCGCGGTGGGAGGCATCAGCGTGGCCTTAAAAAACTCACGGAAAGGTGCGTTAATAACATTCCCGACCTATGGGGATGTCTACCTCACGGCCTCAGGTATATGGCGATGTCTCCGCGGTGGTATAGTTCCACGAAGCCCTCGATGTCCAGGCCAGCATACCATATTAGGTATATCTCATTAAATTGGCTTAGGAGCTCCTCGATGGGCACGTCCTCAAGCCGGTAGCCGTGCGGGTAGAAGGCCAGGGCTATCCTTTCGTCCAAGAAGCAGAGAGCCCACTCAGCGAACCTCTGCTCCGCTACTAGGACGGCTCTTTCGCCAGCGTGCTGGTTGAGCCACCTCAAGCAGGCTATGCAATCTGGCACCTGGCCGACGCCTATGGTGGACTCAACGAGGCTCCAGGGCACGTAGCCGTTCACGGCCGGGTCGTGAATACGGAAGAAGGTGCCGCTAGCGTAGCCCAAGCCCACGAGGCCGTAGGCCAGGAGGCAGGCAGCGAGCACGAGCGGGGACCAGCGCCCCACGCGGCGCCCCAGCTCCAGCAGGCCCTCCGTGGCGTAGATAGAGAGGGGGAACACGAGCAGGAAGGCCCAGCGGTGAAAGGCGTAGAAGGGGTAGGTGGCCTCCCGCCTGTGCTTGAGCAGGACGAAGCCATACCAGATGAAGAGGAGGACGGCTGGGAGCTCGTGAGATAGCACGGTGAGCGTGCTCAGGATGGCCAGCAGAGGGCGCCTCCACCGCGAGCGGACCTTGGTGGCAGCCAAGAAGAGGAAGAGCATGACGAGGCCTAGCTCGTTCCTCAGCAGATCCCAGGAGAGGCGGAGGGCTGGCACCTGGAGGATGCAGATGGCCGTGCAGAGCAGGCTGGCCCGCCTCCCCCATCCCATGGCCTTCCTCACGAAGATGTAGAAGGACGCGGCCAGGAGGCCATAGACCGCTGGCGCGAAGAACTTCAGGAAGGCGAATATCTCCATGCCGGACGCGCGATAGAAGAGCCAGGCCATGAGATAGAGGAGCGGGGCCCCTTTGAGTTCGTCAAGGGTGATATAACGAGCCAGGAGGACCTGGAGGAGGCCCTGAGGGGCGTGGACGCGGTCGTCCACCTCGCGGCCCTCGTCGGAGCTCCGGTCTCAGAACGAGAGCCAGAGTTCACCTGGCGCGTGAACTACGAGGCCACCGTGATGTTGGCCGACCTATGCCAGAGGTTCGATGTGGACCGCTTGCTCTTCGCTTCCACCACCAGCGTTTACGGCAGCCTGTGGGACGTGGAGATCGTGGACGAGAGCTGCCCCTTCAGGCCTGTATCGCTTTACGCGAAGAGCAAGCTGGAGGCCGAGCGCTACCTGTTGGCGAAGGCCCGTGAGGAGGGACTACCCGCCTGCTGCTTCCGAGTGACCACGAACTACGGTCCCTCCTTCAGGCCCAGATTTGACCTCGTGGTGAACCGCTTCGTGTGCCACGCCCTCAGGAAGGGCTCCATCACTGTTTACGGCGGGAGGCAGTGGAGGCCGTTCATGCACACCCACGACACGGCGAGGGCCTACCTCCTAGCCCTGAAGGCCCCGTTAGGCCTCATAAAGGGCGAGGTCTATAACGCGGGCTCCACGGAGGAGAACTACACCATAAACCAGGTGGCCGATCTCGTCAAGACCGTGCTCCCCGAAACACAGGTGGAGGTGAAGGCCGAGCGCGATCCGCGCTCCTACCGCGTGGACTTCAGCGAGATAAGAGAGCGCCTGGGCTTCAGGGCGGAGAGGACGCTCCCAGATGGCATTAGAGAGCTCGTGGAGTTCGTGAGGAGCATCCCGAACCCAGAGGACAGGCGCTATTACAACTACCCGCCGGAGTTCTGATATGCACGTCAGCGTGGTCATACCGGCCCTGAACGAGGAGAAAACGGTCGTGGACGTGGTCAGAAAGGCCCTTTCTTTTGCTGACGAGGTCATCGTGGTCGATGACGGCAGCACGGATCGCACGGCTGAGTTAGCCCGGCAGGCAGGTGCTCACGTGATAAGACATCCGAGGAACGCAGGCCAATGGAGCGCTCTGAGGACGGGCTTCAGGGAGGCGCTCAGGAGGGGCTTCGACATCGTCATAACCATGGACGCCGATGGACAGCATGACCCAACTGATATACCGCGTCTCTTAGAGCCCATCTTAGAAGGGCGAGCTGACCTCGTGATAGGCTCTAGGCTGAGAGGGCGCTCTGTAACCATGATCCCTTATAGATACGCGGGCATCAAGTTCTTTAGCAAGCTGTTGAGCACTTTCATGCGCGTGAACCTGACGGATGTAACCTCGGGCTTCAGAGCCTACTGCTCTTGGCTGCTTAAGGCCTTAGTGAAGCTGATGCGCGAGAGACAGTATGGCATCTTGGAAGCCACGATAATAGCGTGGAGACTCGGAGCCCGCATTGAGGAGAAGCCGATAAAGTTCGTGCCGAGGAGGACGAGCAAGAAGGGCAACATACGCTTCTTCTTGAACTTAATCAGGGTCCTCCTGAGAGCCCTCATGGCTCATCTCCGGAGTTCCTCCAGGCTTAAGGCGATTACCTATGGCTTAGTTTCTAGGTCTCGGAGTTCTCAGGAGGGATAGCGCTAGCCCATGTGCGGTCATCTATGGAAGTATGTGGCTACCTTCTCGACCGCGTGCGCTATGGCCTCTAGCTCCTCCTCGCTTAGAGCCGGATGCACGGGCAGGGAGAGCACGCGCTTAGCCACGCGCTCTGTTACGGGCAGGTGCACGTCCTTGGCCAGCTCGCGGTAGGCTGGCTGCTGGTGAACGGGCGTGGCGTAGAACACCCTCACATCTATGTTCTCGGCTCTGAGGGCCTCCGCGAACTCATCACGGCTGCACCTGAAGTCCTCCAGCTCCAGCATGATAGTGTATTGGTGGAAGACGTGCTTGCAGTTGGGCCTCACGTAGGGCGTTATCACGCCCTCCACGCGCTCAAGGGCTTTGGTGAGCTTTCTGGCGTTCTCTATCCTCACGCGATTGAGCTCGTCCAGCTTCCTCAGCTGGTGGATGCCTATGGCGGCCTGCATCTCGGTCATGCGGTAGTTCAGGCCAGGCATGACGTGCCAGTAGCGGCGTTCCTGCCCATGGGTCTTTAACATGCGTATTCTCCTCGCGATCTCGTCGTCGTTCGTGGTTACCATGCCCCCCTCGCCGCCAGTCGTCATGTTCTTGGTGGCGTAGAAGCTGTAGCAGACCACGTGGTCGAAGGAGCCCACATTGCGCTCCTCATACTGTGCCCCGTGGGCCTGGGCCGCATCCCAGACCACGAGGAGACCGTGGTCCTCGGCTATCTCCAAGATGGGCCTCACGTCCGCTGGCTGGCCGTAGAGGTGGACGGGCTCTATCACGCGCGTGCGGGGCGTTATCTTCTCAAGCACGTCGTCCGGGTCCAGGGTGAAGGTGCGCTCCTCTATGTCCGCGAACACGGGCCTCCCGCCCGCCAGCACCACCGTGTTCACGGAGGCCGCGAACGTGAAGGAAGGCACTATGACCTCATCCCCCGGCTTGAGAACCGCCATGAAGGCGAGGTGGAGCGCGGCCGCGCCAGAGCTAGCCACTATGGCGTGCTTGGCCCCGCATTTCGCCCTGAACTCCTCCTCGAAGCGCTTAACCATGGGGCCTTCCCTCAGTTGGCCAGATCTGAGCACCTTGATGACTTCCTCTATCTCCTCATCACCTATCATGGGCTTGGAGATGGGTATCCAGTGGTCGGAGGCTGGTCTGCCGCCCGCTATGGCTGGCCTCTCCATCTCGCAGGCTCGCCCGCCCCTTCTCTTTTAAACTCACGCCCTCCTCACCTGGCCAGCCTGCAGGACGCAATGGCTGCCAAGAACACAGCTATCGCGATCATAGGGGCTGAGCGCAAATCGATGGACACGCCCATGAGGAGTTCGGCACCTGGAGGGCGAAGAGGCAGGTGGTGCCCACCACGGCACACGCGAGGGCCACGAGAAGGCACCTGCTGTCGCCCAGCAGCGCTAGGGAGAGGGAGGGGTGGGCGATGGCGAGCAGGCCCATAA
>Ga0190312_1000691_pt1 | contig 9937 bp, 12 predicted proteins | sample 487007910_MG_FD_165046 | JGI IMG/M metagenome (GOLD analysis project Ga0190312, IMG submission 165046) | Hydrothermal vent sediment bacterial communities from Southern Trench, Guaymas Basin, Mexico - 4870-07-9-10_MG | ecosystem: Environmental > Aquatic > Marine > Hydrothermal vents > Sediment ... | reverse complement strand
TGATTCTCTAATGGTAGGAAACCACAAAGGCGGCATCTCATACGGATTTGACATTGCTCTGAAGAAAATAAGGCGAGAGATTGAGGGTTTTGACATCCTTCATATTCATCATGCGGCGACATTTTCAGAATTTCTCATGCCATTCTCGTCTATTTGCAGCGAAATAAGCGTCATCAACACATTCCACATTCAAATAGGGGAGGGTTTTGAGGGGGAACTTGCCCGTGTTTTGATAGGGACGCTCGCATCTCTCTACGCAGGACGCTCAAAGAAATTTATTTCCGTAGCAAGGAAAATTGCGGAGGAAATACGGCGATATTGCAACAACGAGACAGAAACGGTCGTCATTCCGAACGGCGTTGATATTGAGAGATTCAAGCCGAGATGGGAACTTGAGACGGCGGAGGAAGGAGCGGAGGAAGGCTGCTGCGGGGGGCGTCGTGAAGAAGGGGAGATATGCATCGGCTACCTCGGCAGGCTCTCACACGAGAAGAATGTGCTGAACATGGTGAGAGCGGTAAAGAAGCTGATTTTGGAGGGGAAGCGGATAAATTTAAGGATTGCTGGCACGGGTCCGCTGTTAAAGCGACTTAAAAGGGCGGAAAATGAGAGGATAAGGGTGTTAGGATATGTGAATGATGCACCTTCATTCTACCGCAGTATTGATATTTTCATTTTGCCGTCAAAACTTGAGGCACAGCCAATCACAATACTTGAGGCGATGGCATCGGGACTGCCGATAATTGCTTCAGATGTGAGCGACAACAGATATTATGTGCAAGGAAACGGAATACTCTGCGGGACTTCCGCTCGTGAGATAAAGGAGGCAATAGAGGAGATATTGAAGGAGGATTTGGAGCGAATGGGTCGCTTATCGAGGGAGAAGGCGAAGAATTTCACATGGGATAAGGTTGCGGAGCAAACTTTAGATGTTTATGAGAGTGTTTTGAGATGATAATTCTGTCGGGAGGGACGGGAACGCCGAAATTGCTTATTGGAATGAAGAAGATTTTTCCCGAAAGTGAGTTAAAGATTGTTGTAAATACGGCTGAAGATGTTTGGATTTCAGGAAATCTTGTCTGCCCAGACATAGATGCGGTGATTTACGCTCTCGCAGGCGTGATTGACGAGGAGAGATGGTGGGGCATCCGAAACGACACATTCAAAACGCATTCCGCTTTGCTGAGGCTCGGATGCGACGAGAAACTGCAAATTGGCGACTTGGACAGGGCGACGCACATATTTCGTTCTGAAATGCTTCGCAGGGGTTTGACGCTGAGTGAAGCGACTTCTATGCTCGCCTCTCGCTTCGGCATCTCTGCGGAGGTCATTCCGATGACAGACGAGCCTGCTGCGGTGAAAACGAAAATCCTCACGGATGAGGGGGAGATGCACTTTCAGGATTTCTGGGTCCTGCGGAGAGGAAAGCCTTCTGTGCGAGGCGTCAGATTTGAAGGCGTTGAGCGTGTTCAGCCTTCTGAGAGATTTAAAGAGCTGCTTGAGGAGGAGGATTTCGTGCTTATCGGTCCGAGCAATCCGATAACAAGCATTTCTCCGATTTTGAGCCTCAGAGGCGTAAGAGAGCGTTTGAAAGAGAAGAAGGTGCTTGCTGTCTCGCCAATTATTGGTGGAAGACCTGTGAGCGGTCCCGCTGTCGCACTGATGCGAGCATGCGGCTTTGAAGTCTCTGCGGAAGGCGTCCTGAAGTGCTACGAGGATTTCCTTGACGCTTTAGTCATTGACGAGCAGGACGAATGCCACAGTAGCAGTTGCAAAATATTAAAGGCGAAGATTTTGATGCGTTCAGAGGCGGACAGCGTTGAACTCGCAAAAACCCTCAAACAATTCTTCAACAAAATCTAAGCGGTGGCGAGCGGGCGGAGGGTGCGGAGTGGGACACCTTCGGGCGATGGACAAAAATAGAGGCGTGTGAGGCGCATGCAAGCGTTTGAGGAAAGTTCAGGTAAGGATGTGGAGGAGGAATCTCGTGGGAATGTTTTTGCGTTTGCAGGTATGGGTTTGCTTCTGCTTCTCACGCATGTCTTTGCGTTGCTTCTCGCAGCACCGTTTGAAACTGCGGGAATGAAGGCGTTTGAAAATCCAGAATCCGTATTTAACGCAGTCTTCTTCTTCGCCCTCGTTCTCGGCTTCACCGCTGCGATTCTCGTGATTTTGAAATTCGGCGGCATGAAGTTCGTGCATCTTTTCATGCTATTTGCGGTCGCTGCGACAATATTTTGGGTGCTTTCCGCCCTTATCCCAATCATTCTCAATATTTTCCATGTCGCTTCCATTCCAGCTTTTGATATATTCCCCTTAATTGTGGCGCTTGCTCTCACCGCTCTGCTCTACTTTCGTCCGGAGTGGTATGTTATTGATGCTGTTGGATTGCTTGTTGCCTCAGGAGTGGCATCAATTTTCGGCATCTCCCTGCAAGTTCTGCCTGTAATTGTCCTACTTGTCATACTTGCAGTCTACGACGCAGTCTCCGTCTACGGCACGAAGCACATGGTCTCGCTCGCATCAAGCGTTGTGGAGATGCGTGTCCCCCTACTTTTCGTCTTGCCTCGCAGACGCAAGTTCTCTCTGCTTAAAGTGGGTGCTGCAAAAGGGCGAGCAGGAAGAGCAGAAAGAGCGGAGAAAGCGGAAAAGGCGGAGAAAGTGAGGCAGGAAGGCGGGAAGGAGCAGCAGGAGTTAGGAGGTGAAGAGGCATTTTTCATGGGTCTCGGCGATGCGATTATTCCTGCGATTCTCGCAGTCTCCGCATACCGCTACGCATCCTTCGCTTCTGCCCTCGGTTCTGTCGCAGGCACGCTTGCGGGTTACGCTCTCCTTTGCACTTTCGCAGGCAGGGGAAAGCCCCACGCAGGTCTCCCATTCTTGAACTCAGGGGCAATTCTCGGATTCCTTCTCGGCGTCTCACTCGGCTCTTAACCTTTAAGCCTCTCGCTGCTCTTCTGCTCTCTTCTATTCTCCCCAGCTAATTCCTTCCGCATTCTCACAGCGTCTAAAAGACCGTGAGCGTAGTTAATGCAACCGAAAGCGGTGAATAAGTCGCCTTTTTCAAGGTAAAACTTCGCATCTTCGCAGTATGCCCTCGCAAGTTCAATCGTTTTTGCGTCTGCAGGGTCTCGCACCCGCTCAATCTTTGAAAAGTTCTCCTCGAAAAGGGCGATGTCCTTCTTCACCCGTGCTTCCATTTTTTCTTTCTTATCCACCGCATTTCGCATTTCTTTTCGTTGCAATTTTGCCTCTCATATCTCTCGCTTTCTCGCTGCACGCAAGGATTCAAGCATGACGCAGAGACCGTGAATGACGGATATTCCATGCTCTTCGCAGAATTTTATCGCTTCTTCGCTCTCCGCACCGGGCTGCATCCATATTTTTTTGATGCCGAGGCGGTGAGCCTCACGCACAATTTGCTCTGTTACCGCTGGAGGAACAACGATGTCAACGACATCAGGCTTCTCAGGCAGCTCGCTCAGGGATGCGTAGCAACGCTCACCCTCAATCTCCTCGTGGTTCGGATTCACCGCATACACCTTGTAGCCCGCCTCCTTCAGGCTCTTGAAAATCTTGTAGCCGTATTTCTCTCGCTTCGGCGTCGCACCGACTACCGCAAACACATGCGAAGGTCGCAAAAATTCCTCAAGCAGTGATTCTCGCCTTCTACTCTTCTCCCACTCTTGCTGCTGCTCATGCATCTCTTCTTCTGACATTACCATTCCTTACCTTCCTCTCAAAATCCGCAAAAGAAGCACACTTTCTCCTTAATTTCTCCACATCCACATGCTTTGCAATTTCCTCTGCCAGCAAGTGTTGTTTTTTGCCTCCTTTTTCAAATAATCCCTCCAAATATTCCTTTGCGTCGTGTATGCTTTCAGGATTCTCTACCGGTTTCACATTTTTCCCTAAGACTCTTGAAATTGCATTTTCGTCTGCGAGGAGCCAAGATTCCAATTCGTGGACAATAATGCAAATGTGAACACGCTCTCTCAACCCTTCAGGAAGAGATTTGTAGATTTCCTGAAGTCTCTTTTGCTCCCCCTCCTCGTTGCAGTCAGCATCCCCAAGAATTATCACTTTCTCGCAACTTCTAAGCAATTCATTCGCAAAAGCAGATGCCTTCCGCACATTTATTCTACCTCTTTGCCTCCTAATTATAGGCTTAATACTGAGCTTTTTACTTATCTCTTTTATCGCTTCTGTATGCTCATCTTCAACAACTAACCCCACTTTCTTCATTCTTCACCACTTAACGCACCACTATAATATACTTCCCCAAGCGGTATTCCATCTTCTAAAAGCTTTCTTACCCTGTTCTTCTCTTCTTCATCCTCTATCCTCCTCACTTTCGTCTCTCCTCGCTTCTTTTCCACGATTATTAAATCCTCTGGCTCCACAAAATCCAAGAAATATGGAGAGTGTGTCGAGAGAATCACCTGTTTCCTGCTCTTCTTTAAGACTTCAACGAGTAAACGCAGTAAATAAGGATGCACAAAATTCTCCGGCTCCTCAAAACACACCAATTCCGCATCCAAATTCAACGCAGTTATGTGTGCGAGCAGTCTTAAAGTGCCATCTGAAAGTTGGTAGTAGTCAAAAGGATGCTCAAAACCCTTCTCCCTTACCGCCACAAATGTTTCTCCTCCCTCAGTAAGAGGCGTCAAAAGCTCCTCCACCTCAGGAATTGCGAGTTTCAACATTTCTTCAATTTCAGCGAAAATCTTCGGTCTCTCCGTCCGCAGTGAAAGTAAGACTTGAGCCAAGTTGCTTCCATCACGTTCCAGAGTGAAACTCTTCTTTACAGGCAGCCTACCTCGGATTTCAGGCGTTGAAAAACTGTAAAAATGCCACTTGCTCAAGTAGTCCAAGCATTCTGAAATTTCTTTCGCACACTTAAGATGTCGTCTGGCAGCAAGTCTTTCCCATTCCCTATCTAATTTAACCTCCGAATAGTCCTCTGTAAGATACTTTCCATCTCCTTTCTGCTGTTGAATGAAATTCTTCCCATTAATTTTCAACCATCTTTCTTCTATTTCTTCCTCTGTTGCTTTCATGTAATATTCGCACTTATTTTTCCCGACAGAGAAAGCCACTCTCACATCAAATTCCTCCTCGCCTTGAAATACTACATGCTTAAATCCTCCTCTTCGCTTAAGGATTTGTGAGATGTTGCCGAAAACTTGCAGACTTTCAGAGACAAGCGAGAGGCAGTCAATGATGTTGCTCTTTCCGCTTGCGTTCAAGCCGACGAGGACATTAAACTGCTCAAATCGCACTTTCACATCTCTCAAACTCTTGTAGTTTCGCACTTCCAAACGCTCAAGCATGTTTATTATTCTGTTTTGAAAATACTTTTTTGTTTTCACTTCATTCGTGAGAGAAATGGGAGAGGAAGGAGGAAGGGAAGAGCTAACAATCTGGTGGGACGACGAAGCTGAGTGCGTTAAGATGATTGACCAGACGCTATTACCTCGTGAGTTCAAGGTGATTGAATGCAGGACGCTTTCTGCGTTAAAGGAAGCGATTCTTAAGATGCGAGTGAGAGGTGCGCCAGCTCTTACGGTAGCGGGTGCTTTCGGCGTTGTCCTTGCGTGCAAGGAAATTGCAGCATCTTCGCAGTCGCAGGAAGCGTTGAAAAAGGCGGTTGCAGAGCTTGCTAATTTGAGACCGACGGCGGTAAATCTCTCTTACGGCGTTCAGCGTGCTTTCTCTGCTGCGTTGCGAGGCGGAAATGCGGAGGAGATGTGTGCGGAGGCGTTGAAAGAAGTGAAGAAAATGCTTGCGGAGGACTTGGAAGTGAATAAGAAAATCGGTGAGAACGGTGCGAAGCTGCTCAAAGATGGAGATGTTGTGCTTACGCACTGCAACGCAGGAAGGCTCGCATGCGTCGGTTGGGGGACTGCTCTCGGCATCATTCGCACCGCCGTGCTGAAGGAAGGGAAACGCATTCATGTCTTCGCATGCGAGACGAGACCGCTGAACCAAGGCTCAAGGCTCACCGCTTGGGAACTTCTCAAAGATAAAATACCTGTAACGCTCATCGCAGACAGCGCATCAGCAAAACTTATGCGAGATGGTGTCGTTGATTGCGTTCTTGTCGGTGCAGATAGGGTCGTTAAAGACGGAGTTTTCAACAAAATAGGCACTTACATGCATGCAGTCATCGCAAAAGAGCATTCAATTCCTTTCTATGTCGCTGCGCCTCTCTCTTCTTTTGACCTTTGTAGGAGCGAGAAGGATGTAAAAGTGGAGGAAAGAGGGAAAGAGGAACTTATTTTTGTTGGCAGAGAGCAGATTGCACCTCTGAATGTTGATGTCAGGAATCCTGCGTTTGACTTCACGCCCCTTCGCTTTGTCTCCGCTTTCGTCACCGAAAAAGGCGTTTTCCGCCCTGAAGATTTGGAAAATTTGGAGAAGAGCATTCAAAACGGCTCTTAAAACGGCTCAATCTCAGTATAAAACATTCGGAAGAGTTCTTCAGCCTTACGCATTTGCTCAGGATACATTCTTCGCAGGGCTTTCAGCAGGGCATCTCTGCTTTCTGCCGCCAAACATGCACGCAAAATCACTAAAACACGCTCTTTCACGCCGTCGCAATGCCATTTCGGAATCTCAACGGTGAGGCAGAAAGCATCCCTTCGGAACTCTTTGCGTAGAATGGGAGATATTGAGCCAATTAGGATGCCTCGCTCCAACTCAACAAACGGAGGGACGCCCTCAATTTCAAAACGCTTCGCAGATGTCAGCCTTGAAAGCGAGTGCATGCCGTAAGAATGAATTTCAAAGTAGAATCTCGGATGCAAAAAACGGACGAGCGAGAGAAGACGCCTTCCCGCTTCCATTCGGTAGTATTCCTCACGCAAAACGCTCACATGCTGACCTCTCTCCACAAGACATGGCAGAATCACAGCATCTCCAAAGAATGAGAGATGTGAGGCACACTCACGAGCAAGTCGCTCCAAAATGGGTCTTGTCTGCTCGCATTCATCGCCGTGAAGCCCGCCAACAAAAAGCTTCACAATCCCCTCGCCACGACCAAAACGCTTGAAGCGATAAATCGCTCCGCACATCTCCGCCTGATTAGAGGATATGAATAATATCAGCAAAACTTTTTTATTCCAGCACTTATTCTCCACTTAAATAAGGAGGGAGGGGTTAGGAAATGAGAGGAGCTGTGGCTTTGCTCCTGTTTCTGTTCTTTGCACTAATGGTAGGAGTGATGTGTGTGTGCCCGGCGCATGTCAATTGCACGCAGTGCCCCAGTTCAACGCCAACATATCGTCGTGCTCCGAGCGGTGGTGTAACAGTAGATAGTGATGGAGACGGTTACAGCGATTCATATGAGATAAGAATGGGAACGGATCCACATGATCCGAAGAGCTATCCAGGTGCTCCTACGCCCAAAGTGACACCAACTCCTTCTCCTTCACCATCACCATCGCCAACACCGACGCCTACGCCTTCGCCAACACCAACACCGCCAGGGACGCCAACACCTACGCCGACACCATCGCCTTCACCTTCACCGACACCCACACTGAGTCCAACACCAACACTCTCCCCACTTGTAAAATATGAAATAAGGATAAGAGAGAACGAAAGCTGTATAATACCTCTAACTTCGGTTAAAATAGGTAGTGAAACTGTTGATATTCCAGAAACTAAAGTTCGTTTAAAAACAACAACTACTGAGCTTGAAGATAAGTATATAGCTACTTTTGAGCCTGAGTTTGAAACGAAGACAGCGATACCAGCACCATCAATGCCAGTAGCGACCTTAAAAGTAACTACTGAGACTTCAGTAAACGGTAGTGAATTGAACTTGATTATTAAGATTAAAAATACCGGCGCTGTAGAAGCAAGAAACATAAGTTTTACGATGAATACACCGAGCGGACTTGAAAAAAAGACTTTAGTTGGTGCTTATCCCGCTGGGACTGCCATTAAGTGGGAGGGAGAGCTCAAACCTGGAGATACTCATGTCATAAACTACAAACTGGAATTCAAGGAAGAGCCAAAGGAAGACTTGGAGTTCCCGATGACACTCAGCTGGGAAGATAGGATTATAAAATGGCTCATGAATTTCCTCCTGGAAATCTCTATAACAATACTACAACAAATACCGGGATTTGAAGCAATACTTGCCATAGCTGCAATATCAGTAGTATATTCAATCAGCAGACAAAGAATTATAAATAGGTAATTACATAAACATTCCTTCATTTTCGCCTCAGCGAACACCATATTTTCGGTAAGTAAGGGCGAGAATTCCCGAGACGCCGAATTCAGCGAGCAGTTTAATGTCTTCAGCGCTTAAGGGCATCTCACGGACAGGCGGTATTGCCTTTGTTCCGCTTTTGCAGATAATGCTACCGCCACGCATGTTCGCACCCACATAACCCTTGCAAGAACCTCGCACAAAAATGCGTCCCGCTGACATTTTTACGCCTAAAAACTCTTCAGCATTCCCCAATATTACGATTTCTCCGCCTCTGAGCAGAGCACCTGCGTTCATTCCCGCAGAACCTTCAACAATTATGCGACCTCTTCGCATTAAAATGCCCACGCTCAACCCTGTGTCGCCGCAAATACGAACTTTTGCATCTGCGTTGCAGCGAGCAGCGACCGTGCTTCTCAAAATGTCATCCCTGAGGATGAGCGTGTCGCCCACGAACTCGTTAGGCTCGCAGAGCTCCTCGCAGAGTTCCTCCTCTCCTCTGTGGTGCAAGAGCCAAGAGATGGAGACGAATTTTTTGTAGCCTTTTATGTCAGAATGCACCTGAACGACATTTCCAAGCGGTTCTTCAATGCTCCCTTTGACATAAATCGCACCTGCGAGCATGCTCATTCCGAGGTAAGAGCCTGCGTTACCGTCAACGACAATAGAGCCTGTCTCTGCGATTTCACCGCCGGTGCCGCCGAAGTAGCGGAGCGAGACGCCCATGCTCGCACCGAGCCTCTTACCGACATCTCCACGAATCCTAACGGTGCCACCTGCCTTTAAAGCGTCAACGACATCCTTGTAAGAGAAAGAAGTGCCTTGCTGCGACGGAATTCTGTCTTCGGGGCGTAGCCTCTTACCCTTGTGCTGCCAGTAGAAATCGTAAGTGAAGTCACCTATGCAGTCCTGCGGCTCGCTTAAACGCAGTTCCATGCTTGAAATTAGAAGGAAGGGAGGAAAATAAAATGCCATATTTACACTTACATTTATAAGTAAAGGAGGTAACTGTTAAAAGGGAGGTGAAGATAAATGCCAAAGAAAGAATACGAAGCAAAAGTTGGTCCAATTGGTGGAAGAAAAGCAAGAGAGTTTACAGAGAAATATGAACTTATTCGGGAGGGGATTAAGGCTGCTGAGGAGATGAGGAGGGGTGAAAGCTGCACTCCAGAGCGTGTAAGCAAAGTTACAACTGCCTGCTTAGTGATTGAAGATATATCTCCTTCCGAAATGCAGGAAATATTACGTGTTTATTTGAGAGAGAGTTTGAATGAATGTGGTGAAAATGAATGCAAAATATGTGATATAATAAAGAGCTTTGAAGAGGAAAAAAAGGAAAAAGAGGCACACGGTAGAGATGATGAAAGTAGGGCTTATGAGGAGGTTAATCTATTGAGAAAAATCCAAAGTTATTTAGGGAAAGGTTGAATTTCGCTTATGCCGAGGCGTTCAAGGAAAATGCTTAGGGCGTCGCTTTCGTAGTTTGCGAATGCTTCTTTTGTTTTAAGCGATGCGATTGCGATTTTTCTCTCTGAAAGGGGAGGATATGCGTCCTTAAACACGCTTTCAATGTCTTTTACCCAGCGAGGCATCTCCTCAACGAGGAATAGCGTCGGGTCGGGGTAAGTGCGCCACTCTCGCACATCGTATCTTGAGAGCGTGTCTGTGAGGACGACGACAAGAAAATTTGAAAATATAGAGAAAGAAGCGGTC
>Ga0190312_1000690_pt1 | contig 9947 bp, 6 predicted proteins | sample 487007910_MG_FD_165046 | JGI IMG/M metagenome (GOLD analysis project Ga0190312, IMG submission 165046) | Hydrothermal vent sediment bacterial communities from Southern Trench, Guaymas Basin, Mexico - 4870-07-9-10_MG | ecosystem: Environmental > Aquatic > Marine > Hydrothermal vents > Sediment ... | reverse complement strand
TACGGCTATGTTCACGTCGCTGGGCCTCTTGGCCATGCGCACCCTCAGGTCTAAGGCCTCACGGCCAGCCTGAACGGCCTCCTCCAGGCGCCTGGCGGCCAGCATGGCTATGCCGTCTATATACCTGATGTCCGTGCGCACTCCCCTGGCGCGGGCCTCCACCACCTCCGGCACGTGCTCCAGGCCCTTGTCGGGCAGGCCGAGCACGCTGCCCTGGTAGACGTAGATGCGGTTGAGGGCGGCTGGGCCGAGGAGGCGGGCGTTGGGCTCGTGCTCGTAGAGCCAGACCCGCACCTCCCTGCCCAGGAAGGGGCCTTCGTAGGCCAGCACCTCGCAGGGGCTCGGCAGGTCCTTGTTCTCCTCGGCCGCCCTCACTATGGCCTCCGCCAGCTTAAGGCCATCAGAGGTGAGCGGCCTCACGCCTATGCGCACCATCTCGGCCAGCTGCTCGTCCGTGAACTCCACCTCAGCGTAGAGCTGCGGGTAGGCTAGCACGCGGATGTCCTCGCAGCCCTCCAGGATCATGGCTATGCGCTCCACCCCGAAGCCAGCGTTGAAGACCGGGTAGCGGATGTAGTAGTTCGAGAGCGAGACGGGCGAGTAGAGCCCTATGTCGCCGACCTCGATCCACTCGCCCGTGCGGGGGTGGCGGACGAAGACCTCGACCTCCATGCCGGGCGCGTAATATTTGCTGGTGGCCTCCTTCACCACGAAGCGTGCCTCCTCGAAGCCCAGGTCGGCCAAGATGGCCTTAACGAGCTCCATGCCGTCTTCGAGCGATATCTGCTCGGCCATGACCACGAGGGAGGCCACGTGCGAGTCGTAAAGGTGCGTCTCGTCCAGCCTCTGCTCCCGGCGCCACTTCAGGCCCACGGAGAAGAGCTTGATGGGCAGTGGCTTCTTGTCCTGGAGGGCGGCCAGCACGGGGAACCAGAGGGCGGTCATGTGCGAGCGGAGCGTGAGGCGGGTGGGCACGGGCGTGAGGGTGGCTAGCTCCGGGAAGAGGGCCAGGATGGCCGTGGCCTGCTCCGGCCTTATGCCCAAGCGCTTCACCATCTCCTCCACCAGGTCGTCGGCCTCCACCTGGCCCTCCTTGTAGGCCCTGAAGACGGCCTTCAGGCCCTCTATGAGCTCCTCGCCAGCGCCCGGCACGATCTCGCGCGTGATCTTCTCGGCCACCTCGGCCTTGATGCCTATGTCCGGCCTGGGCAGGCCAGCCAGGTAGAACACGCGGTCGAGTATCACGGGCGCCTCCGGCCCGTATTGGCGCCTCACCTCGCTGTCGGGCACTATGGTGGGGTTTATGACCTCCTCGAAGCCGTAGGAGAGGAGTATGGAGCGGAAGCGCTGCACCAGCTCGCAGACCGGATGAGGCTTGCCCGGCTGCCCTTTCTCCCACCTCAGGAAGCGCCCCTCGCGCTTGAGCAGGCTGGCCGTCTCAAGCCAGGCGCGCTCGTAGTCCTCCCTGGCCTTCTCCCTGATGGCCTTCGGATCCCAGGCCAAGGCCAGCGCCCCCGGACAACCGCCCCAACCGGGCCATCCTCATCGTATTAACGCTTGCACAGGCAAGCGCCTGCAAGGGCTTCTCTTTAAAAGGAGGCGGGCAGCTGGGGCCCTGGTGGGTGATGAGTTTACCTCCCCCTGAGCCCGGGGAGGGCCGTGAGGAACGTCGCCGTAGCTGACCTGCATGTGGAAAGGCTTAGAAGCAGGCTGATACAGCCCTCTACCGGGATGATGAGACACCTAGTCCCCAAGCCCCCTGGCCGTGAGGATGGCCCAATAAGCTGACCGCGCTGCCGGACCCCTCACGCTTATCTACATCTCCTCGCACAGTCGGGCGGAGATGGTGCTGGCGAGGCTTGGCAAGGCCCTCTACGAGGCCGTTAAGCGCGTGTTCAGGGCGCCAGCCGTAGATGAGCGGCTGGTGAATGAGTTGGTGCGCGACATCCAGAGGGCCCTCCTGCAGGCCGACGTGAACGTGCGCCTCGTGCTGGCCCTCTCGGAGCGCATCAGGGAGAGGGCGCTGAAGGAGGAGCTCCCGCCCGGCATCTCCAGGCGCGAGCACATCATCAAGGTGGTCTATGAGGAGCTGGTGCGCCTGGTGGGCGAGAGGCCAGCCGAGCTGGACGTGAGGCCCGGGCAGCGGAAGGTGCTCATGCTGGTGGGCCTCCAGGGCTCGGGCAAGACCACCTCGGCCGCGAAGCTCGCCTACTTCTTCAAGCAGAAGGGCCTGAAGGTCGGCCTCATCTGCGCGGACACCTACAGGCCGGGCGCCTACGCCCAGCTCCGCCAGCTGGCCGATTACGTGGGCGCCCCCTTCTACGGCGAGCCAGATGGCCGCGACCCGGTTGGCATAGCCCTCAGGGGCCTGAAGGCGCTCTCGGATGCCGACCTCATCATCATAGACACGGCCGGCAGGCACAAGGAGGAGAAGGCGCTCATGGAGGAGATGCGCTCCCTCGCGGCCGCCATCAGGCCAGATGAGGTCATGCTCGTGATAGACGCCACCATAGGCCAGCAGGCGGGCGTGCAGGCAGCGGCCTTCCACCAGGCCACGCCCATAGGCTCCATCTTCCTCGCCAAGCTGGATGGCTCAGCCCGTGGCGGTGGCGCCCTCTCGGCCGTGGCGGCCACGGGAGCTCCCATCAAGTTCGTGGGCACAGGCGAGAAGGTAGAGGACATAGAGCACTTCGTCCCCACGCGCTTCATAGCCCGCTTGCTCGGCATAGGTGACCTGGAGGCCATCATACAGAAGGTGAGGGAGGCGGAGAAGGAGGTCTCTGGCGAGGCGCTGGAGGCCATAGCTAGGGGGCGCTTCACCTTCTACGAGCTCCGTGAGGTCCTGAAGAGCATGAGGAAGCGCGGCTGGCTGAGCAAGCTGCTGGGCTTCCTGCCCGGCCTGCCCTACGAGCTGCCGAGCGAGGCGATGGAGGAGATGGAGGAGAAGGTGGCGAGGTGGCTGGCCATCATGAACTCCATGACGCCGGAGGAGATGGCCAACCCCCGCATCCTCAACTCCTCGCGGATAAGGCGCATAGCCCGTGGCTCGGGCACCACGGAGCGCGATGTCAGGGAGCTCATCAAATACTACAACATGATGAAGAAGATGGGCAAGCAGCTCAGGAAGCTCAGGCGGACACCCTTCGGCCTCAAGCTGGCCAAGGGGAAGTGGCCCATCAGGATGGGTTAGCCCATGGAGGGCCTGCTCGAAGGGGCGCTCGCCCTCCTTAAGCGCTACCCGCTCTGCGATGCCTGTCTCGGCAGGCAGTTCGGCCTCCTGGGCTACGGCCTCACGAACGCTGAGCGGGGGAGGGCGCTCAAGACCGCCCTGCTGCTGGCAGCCCACCTGAAGGCTAAGTCGGGCGAGCGAGAGGGCCTTGAGGTCATGCGTGTCCTGGCCTCGAACGGCTTCTTCGAGCCCGCCAGGCTCCTGCTGGAGAAGATGGGCGAGCCCGTGCCGCCCGAGCCACCTGCCTGCTACCTGTGCGAGAACGTCATGGGAAGGCTGGACGAGCTGGCCGCGAGGGCGCTGGAGCTCCTGTCCGGCTACAAGTTCTCCAGCTTCCTCGTGGGCATAAGGCTGCCGGGTGAGATGGCCGAGCGGGAGGACGAGCTCAGGGCCGAGTTCGGGCTTCCTCACGGCGAGAGCCTGCGCCACGAGCTGAGCAGGGAGATAGGCAAGCGCATCATGAGGGCTGTGGGCAAGCCCGTGGAGCACGCCAGGCCGGACGTGGTAGTGCTGGTCGAGCCCTTCTCGGGCTCCGTGGAGCTCCAGGTGAACCCCGTCTTCGTGGCTGGCCGCTACCGGAAGCTGGTGCGCGGCATACCGCAGGCCAAGTGGATCTGCACGCGCTGTGGCGGCCGCGGCTGCCCTAGGTGCGGTTGGACGGGGAAGATGTATCCTACCTCCATAGAGGAGCTGATAACAGAGCCCATGATCGAGGCCTTTCAGGGGGAAGGGGCTGCCTTCCATGCTGCTGGCCGGGAGGACATAGATGCCAGAATGCTCGGCCGTGGCAGGCCCTTCGTGGTCGAGGTCAAGCGCCCGAGGAAGCGCGAGGTGGACCTGAAGGCCCTGGAGGAGGAGATAAACAGGCGTGCTGAAGGCATGGTGAGCGTGTCGGGCCTCAGGTATGCCGATAGGGCCTTGATCAGGCGTATAAAATCGGAGGAGGCCGAGAAGGTATATGAGGTCCTGGTCGAGTTCGATAGGCCCGTGTCGGACGAGGAGTTGAGGCAGCTTGAGGAAGCCCTCTCGGGCGCCGTGATAAGGCAGCGGACGCCCACCCGCGTGCTCCACAGGCGCGTGGACAAGCTGAGGGTGAAGCGCGTGGCCGAGCTGAAGGTGGTGGAGCGCTTAGGCCCTAGGAGGGTGCGCTTCCGCGTGCGCTGCGATGGCGGCCTCTACGTGAAGGAGTTGGTTACGGGCGATAATGGCCGCACGAGCCCGAGCGTCTCTGAACTTATAAGGGCGCGTGCCCGACCTCTTGAGCTAGACGTAGTGGACGTGCTCATGGAGGGGGTGTGAGGAGCGTGCCTCAGTCGAAGGGGCCAAGGCATAAGACGAGGAAGGTGTTCCGCAAGCACCCGAGGGAGCGGGGGAAGCTGAAGCTGAGCCGCATCCTCAGGCAATACGCGGTCGGGGAGAAGGTGGTCATCAAGGTGGACCCAGCCATCCACAAGGGCATGCCTCACAGGCGCTACCACGGCCGCGTGGGCGTGGTGGTGGGCAGGCGCGGGCGAGCCTACATCGTGGAGGTGCCGGTGGGCGGCGAGGTGAGGACGCTCTTCGTGATGCCTGAGCACCTCATGCCCCACGGAGGGTGAGAGTTGCCGAGGAAGAAGATCATAGAGGAGAAGCCCCTGACCATCCCGGAGGTCAAGCAGCTCCTTGAGGAGCTCGGCCCAGGCGCGGGAGGCGATTTCTTCCAGCGCACTTACGATTACGTGGTCAAGTTCGCCAAGCTGGGCCCGGAGGCCCGCGAGCTGGTGGACAAGCTGGTGGCCGAGTTCGGTGTGCCAGAGGACATAGCCGTTCAGATCGTGAACTGCATGCCTGGCTCCGTGGACGAGCTCCGCGTGTTCCTATCGGGCAGGATGTTCCTTAGCCGGGAGAAGCTGAGGAAGATGCTCGACCTCCTCGACCAATACCGCTAGTGAGCGGAGGGCCGGGCTTGGAGAGGGGGCGTTTTAGGGCACGGGAGAAGAAATATGAGGAATACGCCTACGTGCTAGATTTCATGTTCAGGGAGATAAGGGCCGTGGGGCCTGGCCGCAGGCGCCCCGCGGTGGGACCTGTCGTCCAGCTCGTGGGCGAGGACTACTTCACGCTCCTGGAGGCCGTGGCGAAGATGGGAGTGGAGCTCAAGCCCCAGGACCGCGTTTACATAGGCCGAAATGAGCGTGAGTATATAGCTTACATCATAGGCCGCATATCATATAATGACCTCACGGCCGCGGCCAAGGCGGAGCTGCCCATAGCCGTGGAGACAATAGTGGCCCGGAACGAGAGGCGCTTCGTGGAGTTCTTCAACACGGCAGGCCCCCTAACGCCCAGGCTCCACGCCCTGGAGCTCCTGCCAGGCATAGGGAAGCGTTTCATGTGGCTCATCGTGGAGGAGAGGCGGAAGAGGCCCTTCGAGAGCTTCGAGGACCTCCAGAAGCGCACGGGCCTGCCGAACCCCGTGAAGATCATCGCCAAGCGCGTGCTGGAGGAGCTCATGACGGACCCCAGGTATAGGCTCTTCACCAGGCCCCCCTGAGCGCACGGGCCTTGATACCCGTAAGACGCGTTAAGGAGCTCCTCAGGTCCTATGGGCTAAAGCCTAGGAAGAGGCTAGGGCAGCACTTCCTCCTCGACGTGGGCCTCATGGAGAGGCTAGCCGACCACGCGGAGCTGTGCTCAGCCGACACGGTGCTCGACATAGGGGCTGGCCTCGGCTTCCTCACCGAGGTCCTAGCCCGCAGGAGCGGCCGCGTCCTGGCCGTGGAGCTCGATAGGGGCCTGGTCCGCCTGCTGAAGGATAGGCTGGCCTCCTGGCCCAACGTGGAGGTCATAGAAGGCGACGTGCTCAAGGTCCCCCTGCCCCCCTTCAACAAGACCGTCTCGGCACCGCCTTACCACATCATCTCCAAGCTCATCTTCTGGCTCCTCGACAGGCGAGGGCTTGAGCTAGCCGTCCTAGTGGTCCAGGAGGAGCTCGCCAGGCGCCTGGTGGCCGAGCCGGGCACGGACGACTACGGCCGCCTCACCATCACGGCCAGCTACCGGGCTGACGTGGAGCTCCTTGAGCCCGTGCCAAGGGACCGCTTCTGGCCCCAGCCGGACGTGGACTCCATGGCCGTGAAGCTGGTCAGGCGCCCGCCTCCCTTCAGGGTGGAAGACGAGGGCCTCTTCCTAGCCCTCGTCCGCGGCCTCTTCGCGCACCGCAGCAAGCTCGTGAGGCGAGCCCTCCGCCTAGCCCTCGCGGCCCTGGGCATGGATGAGCGGGAAGCTCGCGAGCTCGCGGCCAACAGCCCTCACGCAGACAGGCGGGTAAGGAGCCTTCTGCCGGAGGAGGTGGCCGAGATCGCGAACCACGTGAGTAGGTATCTTGAGGGAAGAGCGCAGTAGGAGGACCACTCATGTCCCCTGGGTTTCAGGCCTTAAGACCCGACAGGAAGCGCAGTTGTATCATGGTGCATATTGCTTTATCTAGAGGCCGAGGGGCAGAAAAAGGATCATAGCCCGTTTCAAGCTCAATATGAAGCTTTAGGCTCTAGGAGAAGAAGCGGCTGAAGGAGCCGAATGCCCGCGTAAGGGTGCTCATCAGCCATCCTGAGGGGCTTACGGCGCGGGCGCGAATGATAGCTGAGCAAGATTTGGAGTCGCGGAGGATACCAGCTGAGATCGGGCATGTCCAACAGGCCATAAAGAGCCCGCTAAACGAGATGAAGACGGAGATAAGGGGGAAGATGGAGGTTCGGTTGTGCAGGGAGCTACCCATTTATGCCTGCATAATCAGAGCTGATGATAGGATGTGGGTTACCGACTACCTGTGCTGTAGGACCGGGGGCATGTGCCCCGCCATGGAGATCGAGGGGCGGCACAGCGAGTTCTTCGAGCTGTATAAGGACGAACTCGGCTTCCTCTGGGAAAGGGCCGAAACGGTAATCGGTTAAGGCGGTAGGACGGCGGCTAGTGGGAGGAAAAACTTTAAAAAGCTTTTAGAGCCTGTTTTAAGGGGATAGGAACGTGAATGAGATTACTAATAGCTTTAAACAGGTGGTCTCACGCCTTATCGAGGCGCAACACGATGATATAGCTGATCAACTCTACAAGGAGATCAGGGACTTAAACGATCAGATCGCCGATGTCCTGGCCAAACAAGCCACCATGTCATATAGGAGGCTGGGCCACCTCTTCCTGATCCTGACCTCCCTGCTGATCGAGGCAGGCCAGTATAGGCATGAGACGGCTGGCCTGCACGTGGACCTGTGCCGGGAGGTCAGGGAGGGCCTCCTGCGGACCCTGAGGCTTTGGCTCCAGAGGCCAGAGCTAGAGCCCATCAGGCCCCTCCTGATGAACAACGTGCTCCCCCTCCTCCAGAGAGCGGTTAGCACATACTTCCCGTATAGGGTCAACCTCGTGTGCGCTGCGGTGGACAGGCTTTACGAGATAGGGGCGTTCGTCATGGACGATGGCCTGGAGGAGCTCATCGACTACATCGTGGAGCGGAAGTATCCTAGGTTCGGCACCTCGGGCATAAGGGGCGTCTGGGGCAAGGACTTCACCAGGAGGAGGATAATGTTCGTCGTCCACGCCATCTGCGATCTGGCCGAGAAGACGGGCTTGAGCGACAAGCCCTTCGTCATAGGCTATGATTCGAGGGAGCACGCGGACGAGGTGGCCATGTGGGCGGCAGGGGTGTGCCTGGCCCGTGGCCACGAGGTCCTCTTCTCAACCCGCGATTCCCCGACGCCGGCCCTGGTCTATTACGGCCGTAAGGTGCTGAAGAGCGATATCGCTGGCCTGTTGGTGGCGACGGCCAGCCATAACCCGGCCGAGTGGCAGGGCATAAAGTATTACCCGCCCTCCTGCTTCCCCGCCCCCACTAACGTAACCAACTGGATAGGCTCATGGGCCAACCTGCTGCAGCTCACGCACGATGGGGAGCCCGAGTTCATCGACCTGAGCATGGCCAAGGAGAAGGTTGCCTACTTCGACCCGCTAGATGACTACTGCAGCTGGATACTGGAGAAGCTGAGGAAGGACATCATAAGAACGCGGCTTAAGAAGAAGCTCATCGTGGTAGATGAGATGCATGGGGCTGGCAGGGGCTACATCAGGCGGGTGCTAGACGCCCTGGGCTGCAGGTATGTGGTGGTCCACGGGTGGAAGGACCCGAGGTTCGGCAACCTGCTATACGCTAACCCGGAGGATCCGTTCCTCACGGAGTGCAAGGAGGTCGTCAGGCAGACAGGGGCCATACTCGGGGTGGCCCTGGACGCCGATGCCGACCGCTTCGGCATCGTAGATGAATACGGCAGGTTCCTCACGCCGCACCAAGTCCTGATGATGCTCATCGATTACTTGGTGAACGAGCGCGGATGGAGGGGGAAGATCATACGCTCCTTCACCACAACGAGGGTCATAGATGACATCGTCATAGGCCTCCCGGGCGTCTTTAGGCCAACAGTAGAGGAGCCCATCTACATCAGGCATACGTTCTACAAGCGGAAGCACGGGGAGCACTACCTGCGCAGATCCCCCTGCTTCAGCACTATGGTGGGCATCAAATACCTGGCCGAGGCCATGAGGCTCAACGAGCGGTATCAAGTAGATGATAGGATAGACCCTGAGACCTCCTTCGTGATAGCGGGCGAGGAGAGCGGGGGCCTCACCACCTTCGGGCACCTCCCGGACAAGGATGGCATATGGGCGGACCTGCTCGTCATCGAGATGGTGGCCCACCGGGGGAAGCCGCCGAGCGAGATATGGGAGGAGGTGAGGGAGAAGTATAAGATAGCCGCGGACTTCGGGCGCGTGGACATCGATATGCCGGAGGAGGTCAAGCTCTCCCTCATCAACACGGTGCTATCATCGCCCCTGAAGGAGATCGACGGGCTGAGCTTGAGCTATGCTGGAGGCATATTCAACGACTTCGTGGAGCTCTTCTTCGAGGGAGATAATGGGCGGTTCGCGAGGATCGTGGTCAGGGCCTCGGGGACCGAGCCCGTGTGCAGGATCTACACCGATGCATCCGACCGGAGGCTCAGGAGGGGCCTTGAGGGCTACGTGCTGGAGCTCCTGAGGAAGCTGCTGTTGGAGGAGATAGGCAGGGCAGGGGACCTGCTGAGCCTAGCCTACATCATGAGCACCAGCCTCCCCTCGACAGAGCTCCTTGAGAGCGTCAAGAGCAGGCTACGCCAGCTGAGCTCGGGGGATTTGCGCCCCGCGCTATACAACATACTGGAGCTCCTGAGAGATGACCTTGAGAGCAGGAGGAGGCTCATAGCTGATATGTGGCTCTCCACGTTCGAGCCTGAGCTGCGCGATGCGCTGGGCAGCCTGCCCGAGCTGGACCGGGCGTTCATGGTATTCGACGTAGATGGAACCATCTACCCGGGCGTGGAGCTGCTCGCACCCGCCCTCAGAGAGCTGGCCTCCAGGAGGGTGGGGCTGTGCCTGATGACCACGATGAGCAAGGAGCAGATACTGAGCCGCGTGCTGCCTGCCCTCCGGCGGCTGGAGGTGCCGCTCGATGGGGTGATATTGTATTGCGATGGCGCCCTCCGCAAGTTCACCATCAACAACACGAGCCGCCTAGAGGGAGGGAAACGCCTCTCCGAGGACCTCATCCTGTCAGACGATGAGATACGCTACGTCAAGGAGCTCGTGGACGCGGAGGCCAGGGCGCGGGGGGTGAGTGCGGAGGTCGAGGTAGCTGGCAGGACGGCTCTCTTCA
>Ga0190312_1000688_pt1 | contig 9952 bp, 7 predicted proteins | sample 487007910_MG_FD_165046 | JGI IMG/M metagenome (GOLD analysis project Ga0190312, IMG submission 165046) | Hydrothermal vent sediment bacterial communities from Southern Trench, Guaymas Basin, Mexico - 4870-07-9-10_MG | ecosystem: Environmental > Aquatic > Marine > Hydrothermal vents > Sediment ... | reverse complement strand
CAACCAGATATAAAAATCCGCTACCATGTACTCTACCTTTGATCTCGTACTCTGTGAAACTATCATTAAGTCCTCCACCCCAACTATCCCCTGATGGACCATTTATTACTGTTGCGTTGTCTCCTATCAGCCTCACGAAGTCTATTGGAATCCTATAATCCTTACCAGTTAGAGGATCCGGTCTGTAGGGCTCCACCGATATTTTCGATCTGCCCTTAGGATATTCCTCGACGACCAATATACCGAAGTCCATTATCCTCGACCCAGCACCATCCAAAGATTTGTTGCCCTCCTCCCATATGCTTATGCTGAACGTCAGCGTGTAGTTGTTCGCTGTGCTCGGCGGATCCCAGACAACTGCCCTCTGCCCGGGCGGTAGTAGCTCCACGCTCCCCAGAATTCTATCCTCAGCTTTACCTACCATGGCGAACTGGCCAGCAATAACAAGCATTGTCACTCCGAATAGGACGAATGATGCGAAGATCAGGTTTCCAGACCCCGCAAACCTAGCCATCTTTAAGAGAGCGGCCATAGAGACACCCCCAAATAAGAAGGAGACAAAGCCTGCCAACTCAGGCATGCCTAATACGCTGAGGATGTAGGAGGCGAGAGAGGCCATAACAGCATACGCCATGGCCTGCTGATAAGCCTCACTCAGCGTCGCCAACTCGCCCATCCCCAAAATGAATAGAGGCACCGCGTGTATTACCACCAGCTGGTACAATACGAGAAGAGTCAGAGCTGACCTTATGGTGGTCTCAAGTATCAAAAGATCCGTTATGTTGTAGGTTCTTGAGGCCTTCTCTACAACCTCCCGTGCAGCTCTGTATGTTTGGTATAGAGTCACTATGTATATCGCCACCATACCGATGGAGGCTATCAGCGCGTATGGGTTCTTCGTCTGTTCTGCCAGCCGGAAGAGCGTTGCTAGGCCTATTGTGCCGAGCATCAACCCGAAGAGAGTGTCCACGCAGATACTCTCATACCTTTCGAACTTATGCCTCTCTATTATGTCCTCCCTGCATCTAATCGAGTAGTTGTACGGCCCCGTGTCCCCAGTTGTCGATGTATTTGTTGGGGCCAGCCTAGCCCCACCCAGCTCGATTACTTCTGGTGGTAGGGGGAGCGTCGGGACTACTTGCATGTAGCTATACTCGCCGTCCGCTCCGATCATCACTAGCATTACTGGGAGTTCTACATCGAGTTCCTCAAAGTAGTGTTGGCCAGAGGTGATCGTGATTTTTAGTTCTTTGTTGGTAGTGTTGATCGCGATGGACATCACTCCTTCGTCGGAGAGCCGAACTATACGGTTTCCTTGCATCATACTGCCAAGTATTCCCCTCATCACCGCTAGTGCTGCCACATAGAAGAGCACACCAATCCACGCCGCAGCCTTAAGGATGAGGCCAAAAGCACTCCTAACCTTGTCTATAGCATCTTGGAGCATCCCCATGAGTTGCTGGCCAAATTCTCTTAGGAGTAGCGATCCGTCAGAGAAGAGCTTTGAGAGGAATCCTATCGCCGCCATTATCCCCGCCCTCAGCAGGGATATCTCCGTCCTCATCGCCGCAGCTACCCGGCAAGTATCGACCTTACTGTTGTCATTGCGGCTGTCAGCGTGTTCACGAGTGTTCTCCAGGCTGTCTTCAGTGTCTGTGTTGCGGCCCTTACTATGCCGCTGAGCACCGCCGATATGTCCGGTGGGTCCGCCTTCTCCCAAGGCACCGCCCTCATCAGCCCCTCTATCAGTGTCAGCTTCTGCTTCTCCGCTACGCTCACGACGGTGTAGGCTTTCTGCCCCGTTGCGTTCTTCGCTATGTCCTCTGCCAGGTCTGCCCATGATTCTGATCTCAGCCCTATTACCGCCTGTATTCTCCTCGGGTCTCCCCCCGCGGGTACCGCGGTTATGTTTGCCTCTCCGATGTATGGCGTCTTTGTGCTCCATGTCCCGCTCATCACCGCTGACGCCACGTAGTTGTTTGCCCATATCTCCTCCGGCACCACAAGTGTTTTTACTGTTCCGTCTGGCTCCTCTGCGTATACTAGGTATATGTTTGTGTTTCTCAGCTTCGCCCAGTCAACCGTGCTGTTGTACCACACCACGTACACCTCGGGTTTCCTCTGCACCTAGATAACCATGGTTATCTTCGCTCTGGGAGATACATTTCCATTTTTTGTTTGGTCTTAGCAATAATATGAATGAGGACACTAAAAGATGAAAAACCACGGCAACCCCCCGCATGTTGGAACATAAAAAATTCAACAAACGAAAAGTATGTTATCGCTAGGGGAGCTAGTGTGAAAGCAATGAATTTATCTAAAGCACCATTTCTACTAATGGTAGAGACCAAATCCAGAATAATTATAAATGATAAGGAAAATGTAATGATGATAAATGCAGGAGACTGCAACAATGCAATTAAGTGCTCAAGCTCATTATCCTCCAGAGAAATAGAGTTGATCGGCTCAGTTAAAAATACGGTAAGCCCAAGCATGGCCCAAGGGATCTTCTGTCGCTCCAACTTGCTACCCCAAAGACCAGCGAATCCCATAAAAACTAGTGGTTGAAGATACATGCAAAGAGCCAGAATATGTAGATAATTTGCAAAACTGATGCTAGCTACAGGATAGTTTAACAACATTAGGAATAATAAAACAATGAAAAGGAGGAACCTAGGAAAATAGGAGAGACCAACAGCAATAATAAAGACAAGGATAAATCCAAACGCCAGATAGGAGAGATAGAGGGCTATGGATATCACAAAATTGTAGAGCAGAAAGGAAAGAGGAACAAGAATACTAAACATCAACGCCGAAAGCCAACCCAAATTATCAAAAAATCCCTGTGGTGGAAAACCAATACGCACAATCTTATCCGGACTAAAATGCCTATCAATCAGGGGAATCAGGAAAAATAGAATCAAAAGCAAAATACGAATGATAGGAATCAGAGCAAGAATACTCATAGGTATCCCTCCAACAAGCTTATAGACGTGGAAGCACTAGAAGCCAAATACCACAGCCCAGCCAGAATAATCAGTGCAGGTACCCCCTCCCAAGCACCCAGCCCAAAGCAACACAGAAAACAAGGTATACCGCCGCGTAGACAAGCATAAACGCGGTGACCAGCGAGAGCAAAGCGGCTAACACGGAGAGGATGAACGCGGACGCAGCAGCAGAGTAGGGCTTCTTATGTACGTAGTACTGCCGCACTAACAGTGGCAGAAACACAAACGGCCAGAAGAAAGCCTGGAGAACATAGAAGAAGTCTAGGAGGCCTACGGCCACAGAGACCCGCGGAGCCTTCAACGTGGCGTAGAGAATGATCAGCACGGCGCCCAGCGTAAGTGCTGAGGAGCACACGAGGATGAGACGAGTCCTCATGCGATACGCTGCCCCCACGGCCATGGGTATAAAGAAGAGACCGGCCAAGAAGAGGACTATGGATGGCAGAGGCACTAGGAGACATGCCAGCACGCAAGAAAAAAATATGAGGGCTGAGTGGAGTATCATTGGGAGCCTCAACTCCTCCTCACCCCATACCTCCTGCCGAGTGCCACCGCCACGGCTATGAGTAGCAGTGGGAGGAGAAGAAGTGCGAAGAGCGTCCACGGCCCCACCGTGTACGCGAAGACTATGACTGCGAACTCCGCCCCGTCGATAAGGATCCTCATAAGCCCGAAGCCCCACAGCTCGTAGCACCTAAGTACGAATATCCCTGCGGCCTCGGCGTCCTGGCTGATGGTTACGTTGAGCTCGTCGATCCTAACCATGTGTCCAGAGGGAGCTACGATGAGTGTGAAGCACCTCTGGAGCTTCCCCTCCTCCGTCCTTATCCACGGTATGTGGGGCCTGCCCATAAGCGTGTAGTAGTGGGACACCACGCCCTCTGGCTCCACTTTCCCCTCGATGTTTATCGTGGTGATTTTCGGCTTCTTCAGTATGGTCGTGGTGCGGCTTCTCATACCCGCTCCACGCTCCTCCGCGTCCCCGCCCATCACCTCTACGTGCTCGGTTTTTTCAGTTTTATTCACTATTATCCATACTGTCGCCTCCGACACTACCCCGTCTCGGAACACCGCTCTCACTGTTATGCTGTGGACTCCGTTTGTGAGGTTGGTCAATGTGTAGTTCCCCTCCACCGATGCTGTTTTGATCTCTGCTACCTGCTTCCCATCGAGCAGTACCTGGTACTTCTCGGGGCTCCTATACGTCCTCCAAACCACGGTCACGTTGTCCTCATGGATAAATGTCAGGTTCTTCGGCTCCAATATCCTCAGCACTGAGTGGACGTAGTCCGTGACGTTCCATATCTCCCAGTACGCATTCCCATAGTAATCGACGGCAACAATCACCATGTAGTATTTGCATTTAGTGCGGATAGCCACCTTGGTGAAGTCGAAGTACTTTGAGAATCTCACTGTTATGTTGTCATCAATATATTCCTTGTCGAGCTGCTCCATCGTAACCTCACCCACTTTTACAAGCCCGCTGTCGTCGGATGTGCCCTGCTTCCCATCGATGTTCCTGAGCGAGATCACCACCCTGTAGCTGACACCGCTGAGTGGGTCGAGGATCTTACCGCTAAACGGATTAAGCTCCGAAAGGATCATCTCATCGCTACCCATGGGAGTTCTGAGCAAGGCGACCGCTGTGCTCAGTATCTGCGAGTCCCCACGCCCCCTATCCGACACGGTGTAGCTGAAGAACAGCTTTTCGTTCTTTAGTGATATGTCTTTAGATGGGGTGAAGCTTATGCTTGGGGGGATCAGATCTGCTGTCTGCTGGGTGCTGCTTCCAATCACGACGACAACGCCACCAGCATACGCCAGGGCCTTAGCCAGCACTATTAGGAAGATCGCCATGCCGCCACCAAACATAGACTCTCTGGGCATCTCATCCACCTTCTCATCAGGGAAAAACAGTATACCCCCAGAAATGGCGGCACTAAGAATACCAGATGATTTATCATTTTAAGAGAATGCGCTCCACCAATTTATCAGATATCCCACCGTTCTCCCAAAAAGCCCTCCAAACATTTTGGGCACTAGTTTTTCGGCTCGACACAACACCCAAGACCCACCCGACATGAGCAAGAAGACACCCATACATCCAAGACATACCCCATATCGCCAGTGCCTCCTAGACCACCCAATACCGCCACCAAACCACAACAAAAACTTACCGCCAGCAAAGCGACACAAGCACAAAAACAAAAAATATGAAGCAATAACAACAACTATGAGGCAGATGTGAAAAAAGCAAAAATTGCCATCAGATCATTCCGAGGCCTCAGCAACACGTCTTCTCCGAAGCCTCAACCTGCGAGCCAAGGCGGCGACAAGCATTGCTGCGAGCAGATACACCCAGCAGGCCCACACTGTCAGGAAAAAGCTCCAGGTCTTAAGACAGAAACGCACCAACGAGCCAACATCGAACTCGAGGAACCCCATCCCGATGAACGCGTCGAGCAGACCTTTCTTATCCCAGGGTATCATCAGGAGGAACCCGGCCATGAAGCCAGCCCCAGTGTTCCCATACACCGCATATATCCCCTTTCGGGTTCTTATTGTGGCGTTCGCCACCGACGATATAAACGTGAATTGGATCCAGTAGAATGCCTCGCCGTAGAACTCCACTGTGCCTATGACCCAGGTCTCCCCCCGGCTGTCCACCATGTAGGGTACATATGGGTAGTCGGCGTATAGTGCTGGGTGGCCCCTGCGTATCGACCCTCTGGGGATCACCCTGCTCCTTGGGGCTCCCCCGGAGGCCTTGTTTTTGGATGTTATCAGTAGGCTTGAGTTCCAGGCGAGGTTTCCAGCTTTGTCCTCCACCACGAATATTACCCAGTACTCCTCGTCTGGTCTGATCTCGTAGTACTCGCAGTCCTCTATTGTGATGTCCAAGTCGACGACGCACGTTTGCTCATCAACATAATCAACATTATAAAGAACTCCGATTTTTCTAGGCAGATTATATTCGGCATTTGTATACTCATCACTTATGTCTATTTTTGGTGTTGGCCAGTTCTCCAGCATCTCTGCTCCTTTTGTCCTTATCTCCTCGGGTCCGACCCATATCACTCCCTCCTCGTCCCAGCTGAGTTTTCTGGCCATTACTATGTACATGTTTCTCAGACCCCCCTCGTCCGACGCCCTGACCTCCGCGTGTATCCGCACCGTGTTGTTCAGGATGTGTATGGTTGTGTTCATTGGTGGTTCGGGGACTGCGATGTCTGGTGGGTCCACATCGACGGACCTAACCACGTGGGGGAGTTTGGATGCTCCCCTCCACACGAAGTATGCGTTTATCAGGATCATTCCGAGGATTAGGAGTGCGGGGAATGCCTTGCTCACCAGAAACACCCCCCTATACTTGGTTAGCACATCAATACAGGATATATACATGCCTACGAGAACATCAACCAGGACTTCCTTCAGCATCCTAAGAACCCATATCACAATCTTTACCACGGTGACCAGAAGACCTCCATTATCAGCAAACACCTCGGCGACGGTAAGGGCATATATAACAGCGGCAAGAAACATGACTCCCGCCACCCTACGAAGCCTCTTAGTTGGTAAGAAAAGTAACATATCCGAACCGAAGTCCTTGAGCATATTGAGCGTACCCTGCTCGATACTGTCTATCGATGCTTTGGCGCAGAGTATTGCGAGAAGCATGACGAGGCCCACAACTATCGAGACCGTACAACCATACATTGCGCCCTCCATATATCCTATTCTCACCTCATCGATCGGCACACCGGGTTGCAGGATATACCGATATAGCATATATGCCTGAGCACTATACAGTACTGCGGCCGATCCGATGGCGACGAGCTTAGTCGCTATGTCACCTACTGTGAGTACAAACCCTATGGGTAACAAGGATAGAAGCTCAGCAAGTTGGTAGGTCAAAGTGTCTGAAAATGATGACTGGAAATCTCCTTCCACATCTTGCCGAAGCTCCTTGCCTACTACCCTTCTCTCACGCTTAGTCTTCGCTACAGAAATACAATACTGCATTGCTGATGGGAGGCTTGGGATCAATGGGATCATAGCAGTGAGCAGTATAGATAGAGGGGTGCTTGACGATGCATCCCTAGGGCTAAGGGATAGCTCAATGATCAGATGATAGAGCTCACACTCTATTTCATCCACCATGAGCTCCGCCACATATACGGTGAGCGTCATTAATTGGGTCTCCAGCTTGATGCATCTAGACTCCGACCCAGACGAGGATCCAGAGTTCATAGGAATAAGTCCTTCGAGCATTGATAGGAACGCCATAGCTACCTTTGCAATGAGCCATGTGGCGACTTTGAGCAGGAACTTGAATATGCTGGCAACAATGCCTAGGACCGTGCTTAGTTGTCCAACAAATCGCTGTCCGAACTCCCTCAGGAGCAGCGATCCGTCGGAGAAGAGCTTCGAGACGAAGCCTATCGTCGCCATTATCCCCGCCCTCAGCAGGGATATCCCAGCCTTCATGGCGGCGGCTATCCCCGCCAGTATTGATCTGACTGTTGTCATTGCGGCTGTCAGCGTGTTCACGAGCGATCTCCACGCTGTTTTCAGTGTCTGCGCTGCGGCCCTTACTATGCCGCTGAGCACCGCCGATATGTCTGGTGGGTCCGCCTTCTCCCACGGCACCGCCCTCATCAGCCCCTCTATCAGTGTCAGCTTCTGCTTCTCCGCTACGCTCACGACGGTGTAGGCTTTCTGTCCTGTTGCGTTCTTCGCTATGTCCTCTGTCAGGTCTGCCCATGATTCTGATCTCAGCCCTATTACTGCCTGTATTCTTTTTGGTTCTCCCCCCGCGGATACTGTGGTTATGTTTGCCTCTCCGATGTATGGCGTCTTTGTGCTCCACGTTTCTGTCATCACCGCGGATGCTAGGTAGTTGTTTGCCCATATTTCCTCCGGCACGACCAGTGTTTTTACTGTTCCGTTTCGCGTCTCGGTGCTATAGTGCGCTGTGGTTGCTGTCTGCGCTCTTGTTGCGTTTTCCTCAATGTTTGTTGTCATGTGTCTCCCCCAGTTGTGTTTGAGCATGTGCTAACGAACCGTATGAGTGTCTTTGCGGTGTTTTGGGCACGTATCGCTACTCCTAATCAACAATGGCGTACAATATATTAGGTAAAACCGTTTGGCCCTCCACATTGTTTCTCATAGTTTTCTAGCATGTCTATGAGCTCCCCAAATGCCTTTTTTAGTTCCTTCTTCTCGGATCTCATTATTAGTTCTCTCAGAGTTATCCCCCTTTCTCTTAGTATTTTTCCGATTTCCCTCTTGTCCGGTTTAACATCCATCTTCATATGCTCCTTGATCAGGATCGCGATGTTTTCTTCTATTCTCCTTTCCTTGCCCATGAGAACCACTACTAGGTCAACATATTCAATGCCGGTGCGGGACACCGACATCTTCAGTACGCTCCCCCTCTCTAAGACCCCCCTACATTGGAAGTATATTTTCAGACTTTCTAAGAGTTCTTTCTTGTGTTCCCTATCAATAATTATCCAGATCTCAGAGGGAAACACTGAGAACTTCTGCTTATTGTCGATGAGCCAAGCTACCGCTCGTACTGCTCGCTGGCCACCGATCACTGTGAATCCAAGCGTGGGTACAAGGACAGAGTGCTTCCCATCGAACCTACGGAGAATCTCTCTGAGTATACGTTTGTCGAACGGCCCATCCCCAAATATGGCGAACGCCAATATGTTTCTGTGCGGGATTTCTCCCTCAATAAGCTCCACGAATCACACCAAATCCAGCATCCTTCTTAGGTCTATCCCACTCGCCAAAGCGTCCTCCAGCTCACTCAATTCGTATACACGGAAATTCACGACATCATCTGGATCCTTATTCAGTGCGATTAGCTGGAAGTCCTTAACATCCAGCTCGACCAAAGCCGAGAGAACATCAATGGAATGCGTTGTCAACACCACTTGCCAATCCTTATCGGCGAGCCACTCAATAAAAGCCTTAAGAAGCCCCGGATGTGCCGACTGCTCAACATCGTCAATCAGCACAATCTTTGGTAAGAGATACTCCAGCGCCAGCGCCACTAGTAATGTTCTTTCCACACCGCTCCCCAGGTCAGCAACATCGATATACATCACGTTGCCATCAGAAAACTCCTTTCTCAGCATTAAGCGTTTCTTCGGACCCAACAATATCTCCGTGAACCTATCCCTCACAGCCCCGCTGACAAACCCCCTCACAAGCCGCGTGTTCGCACCCAACTTAACAATCGTATTCCACACATCATCCCTACACAAAAACTCATGAAGTTTATATATGAAGCCCGTGCGTGACGCGAGGTAAAATGAGAACGCGAAGAGGTCATCCCTACTCAGGCCCAGACTTGATGATAATTCGTCCAAATATTCGTTGAGAACCACCTCCCTACCATCCACCCGCACATCAACAGCAGCATGCGTATCCAGAATAAATGTCACACCCAGTATCCGAGACCCTATCTCAACCTCATAGGCAACCTCAGCACTACCAGAATAACCATACACGAGGGAACCCACACCAGAATGAAACTCAGCAATCATCCCTATGCGAGACCTAGGATACCACGGAACAACATAGGAGTCGAACGGCACCGGAAACAGAAACAGGGCCTCCAAAATCGCCGTCTTCCCCGAATTGTTCCGACCTATAATAACATTAAACTTCCGCAGCCGAAGAGCATCCATCCGCCTTATCCCCCTAAACTCCCTAATCATCACCACTTTGAGAAACATCGATCATGCTCACCCCACAGACCTCAAATACCACAGATAAAGAATAACCCACCTCCAAGCACTCCGAATAGGGACGCGAACACACATCCGCCCCCCACCATCAATAATACATATCTTTTCCCACAATAAAATAGCAGTCTTAGTGAGAGCAAAGAACCAAACCCAAAAACCCAGGACATAAACAGACCAACC
>Ga0190312_1000680_pt1 | contig 10062 bp, 13 predicted proteins | sample 487007910_MG_FD_165046 | JGI IMG/M metagenome (GOLD analysis project Ga0190312, IMG submission 165046) | Hydrothermal vent sediment bacterial communities from Southern Trench, Guaymas Basin, Mexico - 4870-07-9-10_MG | ecosystem: Environmental > Aquatic > Marine > Hydrothermal vents > Sediment ... | reverse complement strand
TCACATGCCTTGAATAGGACCTCAAGGGCCTCTACCGTGCTGAGGTTAGGTGCCCAGGCCCCCTCGTCCCCCCTACCGCCCGTGAAGGCAGGGTCAGCCTTAGCCAAGAGTTCCCCTGCCCTCTTGTGCACGAGAAAGTTGGCCTGGAGGGCCTCAAGCACATCCTCAGCCCCAACTGGCAGGACGAGCATCTCCTGCACATCTGGCCCACGCCCCCTGACGTGCTTACCGCCTCCAATCACGTTCCCAAGTGGGTAGGGGAGTTCATGGGCTAGGCAGCCACCTAGGTGCTCAAATAGCGGTATGCCAAGGGATGCTGAGGCTGCTACTGCAACTGCCATTGAGATGGCGTAGGCCGTGTTGCCACCGATGTTCCTGAAGTCGGGCGTCCCATCTACCTCGTGGAGCACCTTGTCTATGAGCCTCTGGTCGGAGGCATCTAGGCCCACTAGCTCTGGTGCCACCAGCTTGCTCACCTTATCAATAGCCTCATCAATCCCACCGCTTGGGTATGGGACAACTTCCCCTCTGCCCCTGCTGGCCCCCATAGGGGCAGTTACACGCCCATAGCCACCAGCCGTGAAGACCTCTACTTCAATTGCCTCAGAGCCCCTGCTATTAAATACCTTCCTAGCTACTATATCCTCAATTATGAGGGAGCTAAGGGCCATTACTATACCTCCTTCTGCTCAAAGAACTTCAGCACCTCATCTATTAGCTCTACGTGCGAGAGCAGCATTCGCCTACAGCAGTAGCGCTTAACGCCAAGGTCATCTAGCACCTTCCCTGGGTCCTCACCAGCCTTAACACGCCTTGCGAACTCCTCCCAGAGGTGCCCTATTGGCTTACCGCACGTGAAGCACCTTACTGGTATTATCACGCCTACCGCCTCAAGCCCCAGGTAGGCTAGGGGCCATTAATAAGCAGAGCGGAGGGCAGGGCCATGCCACCTCCCTTTTACCTTAGCTGTTGGCCTAGGCAAGGGGGCCAGGCTTGGGTGAGGCAGAGCGTAGGGCTGCGGAGTGGCTTAGGGAAGGGGCTAGGATGTTGCCTGAGGCCTGCCCAGAGTGTGGATCACCGCTGTTTGATAGGAAGGGGGAGATATGGTGCCCGAAGTGTAATAGGCCCGTTGTAGGGCTAGTTGAGCGATTGCTAGCAGCAAGCGTTGAGGAGGAGGCCACGCTGCAGAGGCTAAGGGAAACGCTGATAGCTAAGCTACAGGGCCTTGAGAGGAAGCTTCGCTCTGCCAAGGGGGTTGAGAAGCTAGCCTCAACTGGTCAAGCAATATACATACTCCTTGCCTCCCTTGAGCTAATCGGGAGGCTAATGAAGGGAGAGGAGCAGGCACCTTAGCCTAGCCTAAGTAGCCCTCAGGATGAGGGGCCCCTAGCCACCTTCATCATCAAGGATACATACTGGTCGGCTAACCTAGCTAGGCTCCTATCACGCACCCAGACGCCTACTACGTCTCTCATGCCACCCCTCGTTATGCCTATTGGGAGGGCGAGGAGGAGCTCGGACATATCTATGACCACCATGCTGTATATGATGGTTACCTCAGCATTAATTTGAGCTGGGGTAAGCATAACTACATCTATTGGCCCTAGGTCGGGGGCCTCCTCAACTCCGCTTAGCAGGACCTTCACATCTAGGCCACGCCAGTAGGCATCCATTAGCACGTCCTTAACCTGGCCCAGTAGGTCTAGGGCGAACTTTGAGAGAGCGAGGGTTATGCTCTGGCTAGCACCCTTTACCATGCTTACCATCTTGCTCTCTACATTTGCCTTGCCCCTCACCATCCACACGTCAGAGCGTTCTATCTCAAGCCTACGCTCGTATATCTCGCTTAGGATGGACTTAGCATCCTCAACGCTCCTCACGAACTCCTTCAGGGCTGGCCCTACCGTTTCATCTGGTGACCTAGCCCTATACTTCAGTGGCCTCTCACGTAGGACCTCAACCCAGCCCTTGGCCTCAAGCCTTGAGAGCACCTCGTATAGCTTGGTCGTTGGGACGCCTGAGAGCCTATGGATATCTGCTACCGTGCCAGAGCCGAGTTGGACGAGGGCTATGTAGGCTAGGGCCTCATAGCGTGTGAGGCCAAGCTTCATCAGGCTGCTGACCACCTGCTCTCCAACCTCCAATTCTTACCCCCCGTAGTTAACAGATATTAACCACCTTAGTGAGTAAGGGGGGAAATGCTTATAAGCTCTTCGGTAAGGAGAGGCCTGGAGAACGGTAGGGAGCCCGATGTGGCAAGGAGCCCCAGGGGCGGTCAGGGGGGAGCAGCCGTGAGCGAGGTAAAGGCCATAAGGTTGAGGAACGTTACAAAACGCTTCAGGGATGTAGTAGCCGTAAATAACATTAGCTTTGAGGTAGAGCAGGGGGAGCTATTTGGCCTACTAGGCCCAAACGCAGCTGGCAAGACGACCACGATTAGGATGATATGTGGTCTGCTCGCACCTACATCAGGCACCGTCATGGTCTACCGCTACGTCCAGCCAAGGGATAGGATGATCGTTTCACGCCTGATAGGGTATGTACCACAGCACTTCAGCCTCTACGAGGACCTAACCGTCTATGAGAACATGCTCTTCTACTCAGCCGTCTATGGCGTGCCGTACAGCGTTAGGCACAGGCGCATAGAAACGCTGTTAGATCGCTTCCTCCTAACGGAGTTCAGGGATAAGCTAGCTGGTGAGCTAAGCGGTGGAACGAAGCGAAGGCTAGCCCTAGCTACTGCCCTAGTTCACAATCCATCGCTAGTTATACTAGATGAGCCCACTGCTGGCATAGATCCACACCTACGCTACCTATTCTGGCGATTATTCGAGGAGCTACGTGATGAGGGTGTTACGCTCCTAGTAACCACGCACTACATGGATGAGGCTGAGTTCTGCGAGAGGCTGGCCCTCATGCGCTCTGGCCGTATAATAGCTCTTGGGACACCAAGGGAGATAAAGAGGCAGGCCCTGAGGGGGGAACTCATAGAGGTAACCATAAGGACATCAACCATGCCCATAGGCTTATTTAGGAGCATACCTTGCGTAAGGGACTTTAGGCTCCTTGAGAAGAATGGCCATGAGGCCACATATGTCCTGCTAGTTGAGGATGCGGAGAGGGACCTACTCCAGGTCCTAAAGGGGCTTGAGGCCCATGGCGTTAAGGTCCTAGCTATATCGCCAATTCACGTAAGCCTTGAAGATGCATTCCTAAGCCTAACGGGGGGACTAGCATGAATTTATGGCCAGTAATAGCTAAGGAGCTTAAGCAGCTTGTTAGGGATCCAAGGAGCCTCTTAATGAACGTGGCCATGCCACTTATCGTCATGCTTATGTTTGGGGCTGGCTACGGGGGCCGTGAGTCAAGGGCTATCCCAGTAGCAGTAGCTAACTTAGACCCAGAGGGGCGCTTCAGCTGGGAGCTCATAGACTACATATTCCAGACACCAGGCATAGAGCCAGCCTACTACGTGGATAGCGAGGAGGAGGCAGTTGAGCTCGTCAAGCGTGGTGAAGCATATGGGGCCATAATAATACCAGAGCACTTCTCAGACGATATCATGGCTGGGAAGAAGGTCTACGTGAAGGTCGTGGTAGATGCAGCAGCCCCATTTGCCCCCATGCTCATAACGCAATCCGTAACAACGGCCCTCTACTACCTACAGGTCAGCATAGCTGAGGACCAGGGGACGGTGACCATAGAGATGGTAGAGGAAACCGTCTATGGGCCTAGGATAACGACTATGGAGGGCTTCTTACCAGTTACCATGGGGTTGCTGCTCCACCTCGTCCCAATGACGCTTATCTCGCTCTCAATCTGCCGTGAGAAAGAGCGAGGCACCTACGAGCAGCTCATAATGGCCCCCATATCACGTTGGGATATAATTGGTGGTAAGCTAGCTGCCTACACAATACTATCGCTTATCAATATGCTTGGCACCTTGGCCATCGCCATACTTGTCTTTGATGTAAGGGTCAGAGGCCCCCTCGTGGACCTAGTGCTGTTCTCAGCGCTCTTCCTCATGTGCTCACTTAGCATGGGCATGCTGGTCTCAGTTATCTCCAAGAACCAGCTCCAGGCCCTTGGCACATCCATATTCCTATTCATACCATCCCTCCTCTTCTCAGGCATAATATCGCCAGTAGAATACATATCGCCCCCGGTTAGGTATAGTATCACGTATACCATGCCCATGTACTACTTCCTTAGGGGCTTTAGGGCCATAATGCTGAAGGGCTACACGCTAGGTAACGTGTGGATGGAGTGCCTTGCCCTAGGCCTAATGACGATTATATACTTCTCGCTAGCCATCGTGTTGCTAAGGATGAGGTTAGGGTGATCGGCCATGGCGTGCCCCTGCCCTAGCATGGTAAGGCAACTGGTCGGGCTCAAGGATCTAAGGGCCATCTTGGTCCTAGCCTGGGTAGCCCTAGCCACTAGCCTGCTGCTAGCCCCACAGCTAGCCTTAGCTAGTGGAGGGGGCCAGGGGGCTATGGCGCTTCCCGCTGAGGAGCAGGAAGCTGACTTCGCCCTAAGGGATGCCTACTGGAGCACGTGGGTGGGCAGGGGCTTCAACAACACGTTTAGCGTTGTGCTAGAGTACCTAGCCAACCCACCAGCAACCGCCATTAATGCCACGTTAGATGCATCCACCATCACGCCGAACACCACCCTGGTAGAGGATAGCTATGCTGGCCCACTAGCCAAGGGCCAATCGGTTACCTTCTCCTTTGAGTTCCTAGTTCCTGAGAACGCTACGGCCTCCCATTACAACCTAACCCTGAGCTTGGAGTACCTAAAAGGGGATGAGGTAGGCTCCTGCGATTTCCTAATCCAAGCAACCATCATGGGCTCCCCAGACCTGACCGCCACCTGCGATACCTGGGAGCTGAAGAGACTAGTGGCCAACAACGTAACCCTGAGGATCCATAATGATGGTGATGGGGTAGCTAGGGCGATAAGGGTTGAGCTAAACCCACAGAGCCCATACATCGTGATAATAGGGCCAAATGTGTACGAGCGTGATATCCTCTGGTCGGGGGAGGAGTGGGTTATCAACCTAACCGTATTCGTTGAGGCTGGGGCAGATAGGGCCTCATCCATTAGGCTAACGGCCTCCTACTACGACCAGCGTAGCAGGCCCTACGGCCTTAACGTAGCCCTTGGGTTTGAGGTAAGTGGCTTCCCAGGCCCTGACCTAGAGATAAAGGCCTTAAACGAGAGCCTAAGGCCAAATAACTTGAATAACCTAACGCTCTACGTTGAGAACGTGGGCTTAGAGGAAGCATGGAACATAACCATCTCCCTGTTCTCCTACGTGGAGTTCATATCCATAGTCGGTCCTAGTGAGTTCAGGAGGTCCCTGCTCAGGCCTGGCGAGGGCTGGGAGTTCACAGTCCTAGTGTTCGTCCAGCCACGGGTGTATGGGGCCATAGGCATCTACGCCATCATGACCTACGAGGACCCAAGGGGCTCTCAGTACGCTGAGACCACGCAGGTAGGGCTTAAGGTAGCTGGCGAGGGCTCGTTGGCCATATCAAAGGTCGTGTGCTGGCCACCGACCGTTGTGCCAGGGGATAGGTATGTGATGCTCATGGTCATACTAACGAACGTGGGTGATTACGTAGCTAAGGACGTGAGGCTGAGGCTTGAGCCAGTTCCAGGCCTAGTGGAGCCAAGCTACGCTGGTGCTGAGGAGGCCATGATACCATACCTGCCGATGGGGTACCCAGCTAACGTTACCTTCCTAGTAGATGTAGCAGATGGTGCTAAGCCTGGCTTCTACGAACTCCCACTAAGCGTAAGCCACGATGACCTGAACTACACGCTTTACGTGCCCTTCTGCATAAGGGAGAAGGCCATCTTCAAGGTCGTGAGGCTGGAACTCTCCCCCTGGCCATCCCCTGGCTCAAGGGGGGTTAGAATGACCATAGAGCTTAGGAACATAGCTAATATAACTGCAGAGCAGGTAAGGATCTCTATTGTATCAGCGTACATAAGGGGCGTAACATCCGTCCTGCTTGGCGACCTAGTGGGTGGTGAAGCTAGGATAGCCGTCCTAGAGGTAGATTTTGATGAGGCCACACCGCTCCACCTGGAGTTTGAGCTGCAGATAAGCTGGTACCAGGGCGAGAGGTCCCTTACCTGTACCATAAGGGAGTCCATTGACCTATCGGCACCGAGCAAGTGGCCAGATATAAGGGAGGTAGGCATCTGGATTGGCTTCCTAGGCCTTGGGGCTGCTATAACATTTGCCGTGATGAAGCTTAGGCGTGGGGTATTCTAGGGCTGGCGTTCTGCTTATAAGCTATGCCCTGGTCTTACTCAAGGGGGCTGAGCTTGGGCGGTAGGAAGAGACCCACGTTAAGTCAGCTGGAGAAGCGCCAGAGGGCAAAGGAGAGGGCAGCGGGGAGGCAATCTAGCGTTAGGGAGAAGCACGTAGGGGACATATTCCCACCAGATATAAAGGACGAGGGCTTCCTAGAGGAGCTGAGGAAGGCCAAGGTAATAACGCCCTACTCGCTTGCCAGCAAGTACAACTTACGCCTTAGCGTAGCAAAGCAGGTGCTAAGGGAGCTGGAGAAGCGTGGCTTCTTGGAGCTAGTAGCAGCAAGCAGGTACACACGCATATACAAGGTAGCAAGCTAGGGCAGCCCGCTAGGGGCCTTGCCTCTGCTCTATCCTTATCTTAGCCCCCATCTTAACCCTTGCAAATAGCTCTAGGCCACTTGTTACCCTCCCAATTGGGTTTACAGGCCCTACTGGCTGCGAGGACCCGTAGAAGATGCAGATGGCGTGGCCAGCTGGCCAGTAAGCTATCGTGCCCCTCTCAACACGCCTAGTGGCCTTCTCCTCACCTAGGCGAACTGGGACCTCAAAGTAAACTTCCTCAAGCCACGTTGAAGCATAGCCCTCAAGTGGGAGAGCCCTCAGTATGGCATCTACTGTCTTAGGAGCCAGGTGCCTTATCAGCTCCCCCTCAGGCGTCCCCTCAACGCCCTCTATGATGAACCTTATGGGGACCCTTGAGACGCTAGCGGGCATAGGCAGCACCTAGTTGGCCTCCTTAGGCCTAGCTTATAAGGCCTGGTGGGAGCTGGGCCATCGGTGGCGAGGTTGGTGCTTGAGCTATCGTATGGTGGCGTGAGGATCAGGGTGCTGAGGGGCGATATAACAGCCTGGGCGAGCGATATAAGGCCATCTGCTATAGTGAACCCAGCTAACAGCCTCATGCTGATGGGTGGTGGGGTAGCTGGGGCCATAAGGAGGGCTGGAGGGGCAGAGATAGAGGAGGAGGCCCGCAGGCACGCCCCAGTGCCAGTGGGGCAGGCCATCGCTACTGGGGCAGGTAGGCTTGCGGTAGATTACGTGATCCACGCTCCAACCATGGAGCAGCCCGCCATGAGGACCACCAGTGAGAAGGTGCTCCTGGCCACGAGGGCAGCCCTAAGGTGTGCTGAGGAGAAGGGCATAAGGGCCATAGCCTTTCCTGGGATGGGCACTGGGGTAGGTGGTCTAAGCCCAGGTGAAGCAGCGGAAGTAATGATGAAGGCCCTAAAGGAGCACATAGATGCTGGAACTAGCTTAAAGGCCATTGATTTTGTTGCCTTTACAGCCGACCTAGAGGAAGCCTTCTCCAAGTGGGCTAGGGAGCTGCTCTCAGGGGCCAACAGCTAGATGAGGGACTGCCACCAAGGTGTTATCAGGACGGAGAAGCCAGCCCAATCTACGAGTGCGTACTTAACGACCGTACAGGCTAGGGCCAGCAGCATGGCGTTCTGCCACTCAAGCTTGAGCAGCACCCTAGCTAGGAGTGCCCACATGAGGAGGACGAGGGCAGAGCCAAGGCCAGGGAGGCCAGCTAGGCTGGAGATGCCGACGAATATTGGGGCCAGTATGAAGCCCAGGATCCCAACGGCTACTGCCTGTGGCATCCTAGCCCTAAATGAGAACTTGCCTAGGGCCACGTAGGAGGCCAGCAGGGTCGTTACGAGGTCAGCGACCAACCCTATTATGAGCTGAGCCCACCAGGGGAGCATGACATGGCAATTTAGAGCTGGCCTTTTATAATGCTTCTGTGTAGCAAGGCTTCTGGCTTAGCAGCCCCTCGGTCAGGCGCTATGATTATGGCAAATCAGTGCTCGCTGAAGGCTTAAGCGCTCAGATTAAATGGGCATGACAGGAGAGGGGTGCCCCTTGGACACGTTGAATAAGGTGCGTGAGGCGATGAAGAAGCAGGTGGTCTTCTCCATTCACGCTCACAGGCAGATGGACATGCGTGGCATAACCGTGGGAGAGGTATTTGAGGCTTTAGAGGCGGCGGAACTGGTGGAAGATTATCCTGACGATCCAAGAGGGCACAGTTGCTTGTTGTTAGGTCGTACGAAATCGGGTAGGTCGTTACACATAATATGTGCCCCGAGTGATGAGGGGTTAATCGTCATAACCGTCTATGAGCCAAGCTTAATAGAGTGGGAGCCTGATTTCAAGACAAGGAGGAGGTGCCCATGAAGGTGAGGGCTAAGATCGAGGTTGAACTCGCCTACCGGGCCTCGGAGGAAGAACTTAAGAAGACTACCTCACTTAGATGCTACTTCTGCGGGGGGAGGCTGAGGAGGACACGAACTACCTACTACTCGCCCCTGGGCGTCATTGTGAGGGATGTCCCGGCATTTGAGTGCGAGCAGTGCGGCGAGATATTCTTTGATGCCGAGACATCGAGGAAGCTCGATGTACTGGTCAAGAGCACGGCAAAGATCATGGAGGAAGAAGAGGAAAGGTTAACAGCCGCATTTGGAGGTCATTACCGGATCTAGGTCCCCCCTCATGCACCTTGACCATGTATTCTGCTGGGGCACAGGAGGAAGCAATCGGGAGTTTAGCAAGAAGTTCTACATTCTTAGCGTCGGGCACTATCCTGACGCCTGAGGCTATCTCAGGAGTCTAGCAAGAGGTAGATCTCCGGGGCCCCCAGCAGAATACACCTGAGGCTGGAACTCTCTTCGAGGAGCTGGGGCGTGAGGCGAGGAGGTAAGGGCCGGAGGTGCAGGTGAGGCTGCTCAACCACAGCTTCTAGAGATGGTGTTAGTTGAGATAGGCGATGCTGACGAACTATATTTGAGAATCGTGAGCATGAAGCCTTAGAAGTTTACTTTATTTAAAGGAAATTCAACGGGATAGGCCCGAAAAAGGCAGCAATGATAGCAAGGGATTTCTTCTACAGATCGCATAACATTACTAAAAGACATTCCTGGTTCGACCAGATAAAGCGTAAAAATGCCGATTTTAAGGTTGTCGGTGGAGATAAGTCAATCATGCCAGTTGACGGTCACGTAGTTAAAGTCTTTTTGCAGGATATTCGGTCAGGGATATTCAAAAGGAAGGACTTGGCGTAAGGAGATACCTAAATATGTTGTTGACATTATAGCATTTTCTATGTTAGCTTTCCCGAAGTTGCCAGTGAAACTCGATGATATCTTATGGAATGTAGGAAGAAAGTATTGTGAGCAAAAACCGAAGTGTGATTCGTGCCCTCTCAGAGATCTATGCGATTGGAGGGTGGAGAGGGAAAAGGAGAAAATGAGAGAAAAATGAGAAGGCTGAGCACCTTAGGCTTGTTCGATCTTGGCCCATAATCCTTCTAAATAGGCCATGTACTTCGGGTGGTATGTGGTTATCTGCCTTTCTTCTCTAAGTAGCGCTTAGCTTGTTCTTCAGATCATCGCACAAATGGCGGATAACCTCACGTACAAAGGCCTCATTTAGGCTCATCGGGAGACAATCGTCCTTGTTGGCTCATAAATTTTTCCTTAAGATGGTTTTGGCGCCGGGCCGGGATTTGAGCCCGGGCGGCCTTTCGGCCAGTGGCTAGCAGGGCCACGCCCGTTGTTGAGCCGGAGCCCATAGCGAGCTCGCCAACCAGGCCGCCTGCAGAGAGCCTCCCTAGGGAGCTCGTGGTAAGGCTTAAGGTGCCATCAGAACTCATTGAGGCCATCAGAGAGCTTAAGGAGGTTATAATCATGGCTTTATCCGTGAGCCAGCGTCAGGCCACAATAGTTC
>Ga0190312_1000679_pt1 | contig 10063 bp, 9 predicted proteins | sample 487007910_MG_FD_165046 | JGI IMG/M metagenome (GOLD analysis project Ga0190312, IMG submission 165046) | Hydrothermal vent sediment bacterial communities from Southern Trench, Guaymas Basin, Mexico - 4870-07-9-10_MG | ecosystem: Environmental > Aquatic > Marine > Hydrothermal vents > Sediment ... | reverse complement strand
TGGGTCTTCTTATAGATGTACTTAGAGAAGCCATAAGGGATACTGGTGCACAACGTGTAGTTGTTGACTCAGTATCAACATTATATTTAACGAAACCAAGTGTTGCTAGGTCGATTGTATTACAACTTAAGAAGGTGTTAAGCGGAATGGGTACTACATCAATACTAGTATCACAGGTGAGCGTTACGGAGAGGGGATTCGGTGGTCCTGGAGTTGAACACGCTGCAGACGGTATAGTAAGGCTGGATCTCGACGAGATCAATGGCGAACTTATTCGAAGCCTAATTATATGGAAAATGAGAGGCACTAAACACAGTATGAGAAGACATCCATTTGAAATAACTGATAAAGGTATTATAGTGTATCCAGATAGAGTTGTAAGGTTTAAGACATAGAAATAACCATTATAGTTAGACATCTAGTTAATATATTATAGAGTCATTATTACTATATTTTTGATACTTTTTAGAAATAACATTATATATCACTTCTTATCTCTCTAGAATATACATGAAGGAATCATAGATTAGTGGATGAATAGGATGGAGTATTTTAAGCTTAGAGGCTACTATAGGTACTCATGTCCTAACTGTTATGGCAAAATAAGTGATTACAGACTAGTCTATAAGGCGCCTTGTGAGAAGTGTCTGCCCACTAAGGATTTTGAGAAGATTGTGTCAAAGATAGATATAACTGATTACTATCAGCTACTAAAGGCTTATGCAAGTAACGTACGTGAGATCAAGCATTTAAAAAGAATACTCTATATCGAAGATGAGGTTAGGAAATTAGAGGCATTCTTTAGTGATGCAACAGGAGGATATAGATTCTGGAGTGCACAGCGTACATGGGCTCGCCGTGTACTTAAGGGTAAGAGTTTCTCAATAATTGCTCCAACAGGTATGGGTAAGACGATGTTTGGATTAGTGACGGCGCTTTATCTTTATAGAAAAGGTAAGGGCAAGATATATCTTGTATTTCCAACAACACCATTACTTAATCAGGCATATGAGAAATTATTAAAACTTAGTGAAAGAGCAGGTGTTAATCCTAAGATAATAGCTTTTCATTCAAGAATATCTAGGAAAATTAGAGAAGAATATTTACAAAGGATTAGTAATGGGGACTTCGATATATTATTGACAACATCTATGTTTATACATAAATATACTGAACTTCTTAAAAAACATAAGTACTCATTTATAATGGTTGATGATGTAGATGCCATTCTAAGAAGCGGTAAGAGTATAAGGCTATTACTACAAATTATGGGCTTTACTGAAGAGGAAATAGATTCCGCGCTACAACTTATAAAACTTAGAATCTCTCTTGCAAGAACTACTGATGAAGAGCGTAGAAAAGAGATTGAAAAAGAAGTTAAGAAACTTGAAGCTATAGTGGAGAAAGCCAGAACTAGAGTTAAGACTATACTTGTTGTATCAAGTGCTACTGGAAAACCTCGAGGCATATATCCTAGATTATTTAGAGAGTTACTAGGATTTGAAGCTGGCAGCCGCGGTGAGGCTATTAGAAATATTGTTGATACATATATTATTCCCAAGGAAAATATAGAGAATTATTTACTTGAACTTATTAGGAAACTTGGTAGCGGAGGATTAGTGTATGTACCTATTGACAAAGGTGTAGAATATGCTGAGTACATAGCTAATTTACTGAAGGAGAAAGGTATTAGAGCAGAAGCATTTCATTCAAAGAAGAATATTAGAATACTAGAATACTTTGCTAAGAGCGAATTAGACGTCCTTGTAGGTGTTGCAACATATTATGGCGTTATGGTCAGAGGCCTTGATCTACCCGAGAGAGTGAAGTATGCAATATTCATAGGTGTTCCTAGACATAAGTTCAGCAGTAAATTAGAGTCGCCTAGACCATTTGATATAATTCGTATATTAAGTATACTTAGAGACGTAGTAAGTGATGATGAGAGGAAAAAGATCGAAGTGATAATAGGCAGGCTTACACAAAGACTACGTAGGTTGTCACCTGCTGCCTTAGCTATTGTTGGAGAAGAGCTGAGAAAAGCTGTTGCTGGCGAAGAATATAAGGAATCGCCAGTACTGCAACGGCTTCTTGAAGCTTTAGAGTATGCCCGGAAACTCCTTGAAAGACCTGATATATGGGAGAAGCTTAAGGAGAGTAGTGATATTGCTCTTGTAGAGGAGAATGGATGTACATACATATTGATACCTGATGTAGCAACCTATATACAGGCTAGTGGACGTACATCGAGACTTTACCCAGGAGGTATTACTAAGGGATTATCCATTATACTTGTTGATGATAGACGATTATTAAATGGTCTTGCACGTAGGATGAGGTGGTTGTTTGAGGATCTCGAGTTTAAAGACCTAAATGAGATCGATCTTGACAAGCTTCTTAAGGAAATAGATAGTGATAGGGAGAGAGTTAGGAAGATAATTAGTGGAGAGATCGTTGTTGAAGAAGCACTTGAGATATCTAAGTCTGCATTACTCATTGTTGAATCACCTAATAAGGCTCGTACAATAGCTAATTTCTTCGGCAAACCAAGTATCCGTATTATTGGTGAAAATATAAGGGCTTATGATGTAACCACTGGTGACTATGTTTTATCGATAATAGCTAGTGTTGGACACATATACGATCTAGTTGTGGATACCGGTCTATATAATTATGGAGTACATCTCGTAGAAGGGAAGTTTATACCCGAATATACAGACATAAAGAGATGTAATAAGTGTGGGCATCAATTTACAAGTGAAGATAAAAAGTGCCCACGATGCGGCTCAAGAGATATCGTTAGAAAAATAGATGTTGTCCGTGCACTTCAAGAACTAGCTAGTGAAGTAGACCTGGTATTTATAGGTACAGATCCAGATACTGAGGGCGAGAAGATAGGATGGGATCTAAAGGTATTATTAGAGCCCTATACTAGAGAGATCAAGAGAGTAGAGTTTCATGAGATAACACGTAGAGCTATACTAAATGCTATACGTAATCCTAGAGACTTTAACATGAAGCTTGTTGAGGCACAGATTATACGTAGAGTAGAGGATCGCTGGCTTGGTTTCGCATTATCTCAGAAACTATGGTATGATCTATGGCCATATTACTGTATGAAGTATCTTGTTGAGAAGAAGGGTTTGAAGATCGACTGTTGTAATATTATTAATAGAAACTTTAGTGCTGGTCGTGTACAAACGCCCGTCCTAGGCTATATTATTGAGAGATATGAGAAAGCTAAGAAGCCTGATAGAATAATTATCGAGATCGGTGATGGGCTTTTACGTATTGAAATGCCTTATGAGTACCTAGATAGACTTGGTATTAGAAGAGCTAGGGATTTACTTGGTAAAGAAGCTCTTGTTGAAGAGATAGGTGTTATTGTGGAGGAAGTTAATCCATTGCCTCCATTCACTACAGATACACTACTTGCAGAAGCCTCTGCTAGATACAATATGCCTTCTCACAAGACTATGCAAATAGCTCAAGAACTATTCGAACTAGGTTTCATAACATATCATAGAACTGATAGCACACGCGTATCTGATACAGGAATAGCTATTGCTAGACAATATTTGCAGGAAAAATATGGTGACAGATACGTTGAATTGTTCAAACCACGTACATGGGGCGTAGGAGGCGCTCACGAGGCTATTAGACCTACTAGACCAATAGATCCCGATAGATTGTGGGAGCTTATTAGAGAAGGTGTTATACAACCTGTAAGGCCCTTAACTAGAGCCCATATGATGATTTATGATCTTATATTCCGTAGATTCATTGCTAGTCAGATGATCTCAGCAATCGTTAAGAAGCAAAAGCTTAGAGTTAAAATGGACTCCTTCGAGACAGAGATCGATAGGCCCATAGGTATTGTTAGAGATGGATTTCTAGAAATATATCGTATAATTACATCTGAAAATCCCATTGCATCTGGGAAGTATATGATCACTATGGCCGAGCCGAGAAACCCGCCTTTGGCCCGATTCCACGATGTTATAAAGTGGATGAAAGAACAAGGTATTGGTAGGCCTAGTACATATGCTAAGATAGTGCAGACTCTTCTGGATAGGAAATATGTAGCTGTTACAGGACGTGTTAAGGCATTAATGCCTACTCCAAGAGGCATGGAGGTATATAAATTCCTAACAAAATTCTATGGAGATGTTGTCAGTGTCGATACTACACGTGAGCTTGAGGAGAAAATGAGACTCGTGGAAGAAGGCAAGGAGGATTATCAATCTATTCTGGGGAGAATTTATGATGAACTCCGTACTAAAGTTATTAATATAGACAGTAGTGCGTGGAGAAAACTAGTATGCGGTTAGATGATCTTGAGATCACATTACTAGGTGAGGGAAGGGGTAGGAAATATTATTTAGCACTTTATCATGGGAAAATAAAGCTTTTTGCACGCAAATACAATACTGATGTAGCTAAGCAAGTTGCTAGAATAGCTAGATTACATCGTGCAAAAGTTCTTATACTACCATTATACTTTAACACGGGTCCCGTACTCGAATTTACAAATTTATCTAGGAAGAGGTATGTCAAGAGAGTTTTTGAACAAGTATCTGATCAATCAATACGTGCTCTATCTACTATAGCAATGGCTGAAAGATTAAATATAATTGTACCCGGATTTCTTGAAAAAGCTGGTGCCCACTACTATATATCTAGATTACTAATTAACCATGAAGGGAGAATAGTAAGTAAATATAGGAAACTTATACTATCAAATATTGAAAGTCTATATAATATCGTGCCCGGCAAGGATATAGGTATATTTAATACACGTAGCTTGAATATAGGTATAGCTATAAATGATGAAATATTATATCCAGAACTTCTCAGAATTTACAAAATCTTGGGCTCGGACTTAGTGATTTCTCCTATGAATCCTTTTAACTATAAGTACTCCATGGCAACATATATTGCTAAGTCAAGGATCGAAGAGAATAACTTACCATTAATAATAATGGGGTCGATAATAGAATTTAGAGGAGACCTTGGTGGAGGGGCTCCAACGATAATATATGATGAAGAAGGAAATAAGATCTATGAGTATAATGGTATTAAGCCTAATTTGATACTATTGCCTATGAATTTCTTTAGGAGAAAGAGTAAGGTTATAGGGGATCTTGATAGACTCATACATATTATGAAGATCTATAGAAAGATCTTGAGAAATAGTGGTATGCAAGTAGGTATAGAATAATTAATATTCTTTCTATCTTAGAGAATATCATAGTATTATTCTCACTAGGTGTGTTCTTGATGAGTAGTGAAGAGATCAGAAAAGTATTAACTATAAAAGTTAATAGTCTTAATGATTTAGTTAGACTAGCCATGACCTATGCCGGGCCTACATCTCAGTCTATATTCCTGATAAAGTTCTGGGATGGAGATAAACTGATTATTGGAATGTTAGGCCTTTTTAGGGATTATTATAAGTTCTATGGATTGCCGATACTATATTATCATATATGTAGTGAGGAGGAAATTTCAAGGATAAAGGATTCAAACTACATAATAATATCAACTGATGGTGAAAGACTGGAATTCAGTAAGTCGCCTAAACCAGGTATGTCAATCCCGCTAATACACCTTGCAGATAAGCCACCCATTATACCAAAGCTTAGTTAGGAAGTAGGGATCTATATGGATAGTGAATTAGAAAAATTATATGAATTACATATATGGCCAATGAAACCAGGAGACCCTGAAGCTATTAAGAGATTTAATGGTATAAAAGAGGTTTTCTCATATTTAGTAAATACACATGATTACTTTAGTGATATTCTTAGAAATGAGGAAATTAATGTAATCGATATTGCAGCTGGCACAGGTATAGCTGGTGCAGCATTGGCGAACATATTATCTGGAATGGGTAAGAAGATTAATCTAGTTGTCACCGATCTCCGTTCTAAGGATCTAGATCTAGTTCATGAATGGCTTAAAGGAGTTAACAAGGTACATGTTGAGACGATAGTATGTGATGCAACTACTTTACATAAGTGTCTTTCTAGTCGTAAGGAAGGATTCCACGTAGCATTATTATGGGGTTATTCAGCGCCACACTTCAATCCATGGTCTCTAGTTAGGTTATTTGGCTCAGTATCATACTTAGTAGCTAATAATGGAGTCCTCATTATTGAAGAAACTGATAGAGTCTATGGAATACTATACAGAGTTGGGTATAAGGATTTCCTTATAGAGAAGGAAACTAATGATAGACTAATTGCGTCAATACATCTAGGCTATGATATTATGAAAGGAAGCTTTAAGAGAGGTTTCTACATAATACCTGGGTTTAAGGAAATAGCTAAATTAGAGACAACATTCTGGAATATAGCCACTGTAGCTGCAATTGGATGGGTATTCTATAATAAGGTAGATATTGTTGCTAAAATGACTAAACATGGTATACATGGTTCTGGATACCTGATCATGTACAAAGAACCTAGGAAAAGTATTGATCCAGAGGCATTTAGTGAACTTCCAGAAATTGTTAGAGGTAAATAATAGTTTATGCTCTCTAAAAACAATTATTTCTAGATTTCATAGTGACGTTATTTCTGTAAATAAAAGTATTAGCTTAATTTGTCTTGATACATACTTACTAGTTTTGATAAGTGATTTCTTAACTTTGTTATAGAAGATTGCGTTATTAATACTAAATCAGGATCTTCATATAGTCCTCTTAAACTAACATTTATTACTTCTTCCATGGACACAGTCTTTGGTGCAAGATTGGGTATATCTATCCCTAGTTCTTTAGAGACTATTTCTATAGCATGCCAGCTATCACTATCCCATCTAAGGTAAGCTGCAAAGCTTAGGTAATAGTCCCTGAATTTTTCTATGTAGACCTTTAATCTATTGGCCAGAACTTTTGTATATATCTCCTTTATTTTCTTTGTTTCATATCTAGGGTTCCAGTCATATGAGCAATAAGGCCAATATTCATCTAGCTCTCGAGGTACAATGCCAGCATTCGTAACAATGATCTCGTGTACATAGCCCTTAATTATGAAGTCGCTTATAGCCTTCCTTATGAAATAATGAATATAACTTTGACTATATGGTTTACCGTAACTGCATGGAATAATTAGACCCACGATATACTGTCTCTTAGGTCTATAATCGGTAATAAGCTTCTTAAATCCCTCCTCAAAATATTTGTTTACCAAGTATCTTAATCCAACTCCTCTTAGATATTCTCTACATTCACCTGGATTGACCCAATCGAGCTCCTTTCCATCCCATACAACTTCTATTTCACCTAATCTCCTCTTTCTATGATCCATTGCTCACCACCCCAATCAACTAAATCAGTATTTTCTTCAAGGAATTTAGCTAGGTACTCCGATATAGGTACTTCTTTAGGATGACTAGGTAAATACTTCTTGTACTTGATAGCTATTATACCATCAAACATCTTTTTAAACACCTTAATACTCTCAATAACTTTTTCCTCCGGAATATATTCAATTCCAAAAAGCACATAAACCCAAAACTCTATAGGCAACCCTAATTCTTTAACTTCATTCTTTAATCTATAGATCCTTTGAAGCTCGGTATTAGGCATGCCTTTATTCAATAGATTCTCCCGTATTTTTCATCATAGACTTCAAACCCTATTCTTATAATGAGTTTTTCTGGTTCATAGTAGCTTAATAATGCCTCTATCGAGCTTATATTTATGTATTCACTTCTAGACTCTATTTCAAAGATACGTCTTTTTGCAAGTTCTCTTAGTCTCTCAATAGTATCATATGGTAGTTCATGAAAGCTACTACCATTAAATACAGCTATTCTTTTATGATCTTCTTTTTCTAATGTTTTTAAGGCTTCATTAATAATACGTCTATTTGTAAAGATTACATCTCTCATATTGAATGATCGTTCTATGGCAAAAGGACAGAAACTACATCTTCCCCAAGAGCAAGGAAATCCCTTTAATATAACTACTAGTCTTTTTCCAAGCTTATCATTAATGCTAAATGTTCCCAGCATTATTTCCTCCTCTTAAAGACCTTATAAATGGGATCTTTATCTCTCCTTTTATAGTCATAACACCTAAATATACAAATGGTGTATCAAGAAGAGCTATTATGACTTTAACAATATACTGTCCCAAGATCATGAATGGTATTAGATCCCATGAAACCAAGACCCCACCAAATATTGATGGCAATACACCGAATGCCATGGTAATAAATATAGTTGTATCAATGAGCTGGCTCACCATAGTACTAGCATTATTTCTCAACCATAAATGTCTTCCTTGCGTTAGTCTTCTCCACCAATGAAAAGCCCAAATATCATGGTTCTGGCTTATAAGGTAAGCTATGAGGCTAGCTATAACAATATTTGGTGCAACACTAAAGACTCTATTAAATAGTTCAGTATATTCCTGTTGGAAGGAGGCAGTAGGCATGAGTACTGCAATATATGAGTAAATGGGTATAAGTAATTGTGTCACAAAGCCAATAAATACAACTATTGATGCAGCTTTTTCCCATATACCTCACTTATAATATCAGTAATAGTGAATGTCACAGCATAGGCTATAACACCTGCAGGTACTAATAGGAAAATGCCGCTGAAATTGCCCAGAACCACTATTTTAGCAGCTAAGTAATTCGCTGAGGTTAAACTTGTCACAAACAATCCTAATAATACATGTTTTATATCGTTAAGTTCCATGGCCCTATCCCCAGCTACTTAGTTAAATAGTAAATGAAATTAAAGGGTTAATTAAACTAAGTGATTGTGTCTACACAAATTTAATTGTAACTCTATTAGGAGAAGATTATTTCGTAAATGACATAAAACGACATTAATAAAGTATTCCTCAATTAATGCATGTAATCACTTGCCTACCACATTGTTTCGCCAACTGTATCCATCTAGCACAATTGCTGGTCACATTTCTTTAGTCTACATCTTATATACTTATAAAAATAGGTCTTAGGGAATTAAATCCCATAGCTTTTGCAGCTTATAGATACACTTAACCTCTATAGTTTTTAATTACATTTACATTGACTCGTTATAAGAGTAGGAATCTAGATATCAAGCAATTATTAATATTTTCAGTTCTGGGGTTTACAGGCTATTTTATAGCTCAAGGATTACAGTTTTGGACTATACTATCTCTCGGCGATTACGGTAACTTTCATCCTTAATATGACACCTATATTCGTTTTGGTATTAAGTATGGTTTTCCTTAAAAGAGAAACCCACGATCATGTAATTCATAGGGATAGTAGTCGTCATTTATGATGTGATACTGTTTTTCTCGGATTCATTACTTGCTCTTGATGAGGTCTTAGGCGTGATCCTAACCATATTATCTGGTATAGGCCGGGCATCATACATGGTTATCTCTAGATACTATTTAAGAAATAATAAGATAGATGTCTTTATATTAACTTCTTATTCAATGACTTTTGGTTCATTATTACTTCTTGGAACAGCTACTTTGAGTAACAATATAGTAGTTCCTTCTATAAGTAACTGGTTCATAATACTCTGGCTCAGCATCATAAGTACAGCACTAGCTTTTATTTTATGGAATCATGCATTAAGGATACTAAAAGCCTATGAACAATCCATACTGCAGAACACCATGTTGATACAAATAACATTACTAGCCCATGCATTCCTCGGAGAAGTCCTCACACCCCAAAAGATCCTAGGAATAATAAAGGTCTTTACAGGAGTATTAATAGTACAACTATTACATAAGCCGGTATCCTAAAGTTCGGAACCAAATCGTTTTACCAACTCAAACACACAATTCTTTAGTGCAGCTCGCCAAAATATGCCCAGATAATCTATATCAAACAGAATATTATAAGTAGGCAAACAAATCGTGTTGGTGGGACCGCGGGGATTTGAACCCCGGACCACGGGGGCTCCAACCATATAACAGAAGTTATGAAACTGTGATATAGTTGGTATAACAAGGAGGCGAATCTGAAGTGAAATGCGAATTCAAATATGCTATTAATTTATGGGTTATATAACAATTCTTTACGCTGCTTAAGCC
>Ga0190312_1000677_pt1 | contig 10080 bp, 9 predicted proteins | sample 487007910_MG_FD_165046 | JGI IMG/M metagenome (GOLD analysis project Ga0190312, IMG submission 165046) | Hydrothermal vent sediment bacterial communities from Southern Trench, Guaymas Basin, Mexico - 4870-07-9-10_MG | ecosystem: Environmental > Aquatic > Marine > Hydrothermal vents > Sediment ... | reverse complement strand
GGCGAAGGCATTCCGTAAGGGGACGCCATTTCGCAATCAAAGGCAAGAATGCGCAGTGGCGGTCTCCTCAAGTGCTTCCACATAACACGCTCGGCGAGGAAAGCTTCCTCTACTGACACCGACGCCGCCACTTTGAATTTTTCTGCCACTTGCTCCGCAGAGAGACGCTTGCCTTCAACGCAAATACCATCAAAAAGCCGCAGGTCTTTATCCACGAGGTAGCGGATTGCGAAAAGGATGTCCGCCTCCAACGCAACGCAGCTCTCGTCCCTCCGCTGAATTTCCTCACGCAGCACAGGCACATCCTTCGGGTATTCCGCAACGACTCGCAAGCCACGACAAGGCACTCCAAATACCTTCCGTGTGCAAACCTCCACCCTCTTCGGTCTAATTCGCTCACCTCCACTGCGCACGCAAATCCGCTCCAACTCCCGCTTCTTCTCCTCCACATCCCAAGCGGAATCGCAAGCGTCCTTCGTAGTGGCAGTATTACCTGCATTGTTGAAAATATAGCGTGGAAAAACATAAAAGTAAGGCTCAAAATTCCCGTCAAACACAACAAAATCACGACCTGCTATGTCTTTGCACCATAATCTTATCACTGCTTTCTTCTTTCCAGATGCATCTCGCACCGTAATGTAGTCAGCATCAATCAAAAATCCCTCCTTTACCGCTGATTCTCGCATTTCCTGCAACCTCGCCCTTGCTTCTTAAATTACCTCCCTTCCGTGCTTTGATTCTGTCCTCGTTCACTCGGATGCATCTGCGCCTCTTACGAACTTTTCCGCCGCTTCCTTTATTTTTCTTGCTCTTTTCTCTCCTATTTGAGGAATTTCGGCGAGTCTCTTCGCATCTGCGTTTGCGACCGCAGCGACGCTTCTGAAGCCTGCCGTGTATAGTTTTCTTGCGAGCGACCTGCCGACGCCTCGCAGAGCGGTGAGAGCGAGCAGTTCTGTGCGGACGCCGTGCTTAATGCGGTCTTTAAGCAGGAGAAGCCTCTCAGCAAAAACTTTGAAGTGCGGGCTTGCCCAGCTTTTCTCCTCCACGCTCTCTTTGTAGAGGTAGTGAGCGATTCTTGAGGCTGCGTAGGAAATCCACTCAAGCGTTGAGACCGCTGCGTAGATTTCACCGGGATAAGCGCCGAAACGCTTTTTCATCTCCGCATACGACATCTCCTCTATCCAAGCATGCGAGACAATTGCGGTTCCGAGAGCATGAGAGCAACGGTAAACCCATTCAGTATTCTCACTGAGGTTCAACGCAATTGAAATTGCACCTTTTACATTCAGCGAAGGGACTTCTTCGCAACTGCAAAGCAGCATAAGGATGTCAAAATCTGAAATCTTTCGCTCTTCAAACCGCTCAAACTCGCTTAACTCTCTCAAGCCATCACGCAGCACTTTCGCAGATTCAACGCTTAAGTAGAGCAAAGAGGCGAGTTTTCCGAAAGGTGTTGCACGCACACTCTCATGCTCTATCTCAACGAATCCATCCGCTTCAAGCTCCCAGAGGATTTCGTCTATTTCTCGCAGGAGGCACTCAATCTCCTCCTTATGCTGGACAGCGAAGAATGTGCGCTTCAAAAATGCTTCAATGGCATCCTCCTGCTCCGCTCCGCTGACGATTGTTGCGAGAATCTGCTCCTTCATTTCGCCCGTTGAGAAAGAAGACGCAATACGCTCAGGCGAGCCTCGCAGGTAGAATTCCTCAATCTCCTCTCGCTCTTTCTTGCTGCGAGCAACAATCAAACCGATGCCGAAATCGTCATGTTCGGGGCGACCAGCCCTACCAAACACTTGTTTAACCCAGAATACTGGCATTTTTTCAGCAGAAAAGCCGCTAAAGAATCGGTAATTACGAATAATTACGACCTTCGCAGGCAGAGAAACGCCCATCGCAAGCGTAGGCGTGCAACATATCACCTTAAGTTTTCTGCTTCTGAAAGCATCTTCAATCGCTCTTCGCTGTTCAGGGTGCAACCAGGAATTGTGGTATGCGACGCCCCTCCGAACAATTTCAGCAAGGTCGTCAATGCCGAGGTCAACCCGCTCTGCGACTTCTTCAAGCTCTTCGCACACATTCATGCGTTCTGCGATTTTTCTTGCGAATGCCGCAGCGCCTCGCTTCGTGTTCACAAAGACAAGCACCTGTCCGCCCGCTGCGACCTCTTTAAGCACTCGCCTCACAATCTCCTCGTCATTTCTTGCGAGCAGCACTTCCTCCCTCAAAGGCACAGGACGCCAGTCAGAGCGAATGACAGTAGCAGAGAGCCACGCCCCGAATTCTTCTGCGTTCGGGATTGTTGCGGAAAGCGCAATTATTCTCGCCTTTGGATTGAATATTCTGAAGCGGGCGATGGCACCCTCAAGCCTCGCTCCTCGCTTACTGTCGCCGACCTCGTGAATTTCGTCAACGACAACTGTTGAAATTGAGCGGAGCCACGCAGGAATCACCCTCGTGAGAGCGTCAAACTTCTCAAGCGTCAGCACAATTATATCGTAATTCGCAAGGTATCTTGAGGGACTCTCGTAATCACCTGTTGAGATGCCGACCTTAATCTCTCCTTTCTCTTTCGCACTCACACGAACAGAGGAGAACCTGCGCTTGAAATTGCTGAACTTCTCATAAGCGAGGGCGTTCAAAGGCACAACATAAAGGCATTTACCGCCATTAAGAACGGATTTCAGCATCACAAGCTCCGCAAGAAGCGTCTTTCCGCTCGCAGTAGGCGAAGAAATGACGAAATTTCCGCCCTTAAGAATGCCCGCCTTTAACGCCTCCTTCTGCGGAGGGAAGAACTCTGCGATGTCAGCGAAAACGGTGTTGAAAATCCTCTCCTCTTCTTCCGTTAGACCCATGCCTGCGAAATCCATCTCTCATTCCTCCTCTCCATCTGCTCTCCCACAAATTCTATTCTCAAGTATTGAGTTTTGACGCTATTGGAACACGCACGAGGGTAGCGAGAGAGAAGAGCGTAGGGGGCATGCGTAAATGCACTGCAACCCCTCTTTCGTCTGACCAAGTGACCTCCTCCCATCCCATCGCTTTCGCAGAAAGCAACAAGAAGATAAACGAGGCGGAAGAAATAATGGGCATGAGCAAGAGGACGAAGAAGGTGAAATCGGCGGGTAGATTCGGACCGAGGTATGGTCGCAGAATACGGAAGGATGTCGTTGCGATCGAGGAGAAGATGCGCCGCAAGCACAAGTGTCCGAGATGCGAGCGTCGTTCTGTGAAGCGCATAGGAACGGGCATCTGGCGCTGCTCAAAATGTGGTCTCACATTCGCAGGCGGCGCTTACCTGCCTCAAACTCCAGCAGGAATCGTCGCAGCACGGAGCGTGCGGCTCTCTTCTGAACGAGCTGAACGAGCAGCAGCGGAGGAGGCGCATGTTTCGCCACCGAAGCCGCAGAGCGTTGAAGATTTGCAGAGCGAATCGTCAGCATCGTTGGAAGGAGAAAATAATATGCTTCTTGCGAGAGAAAGAGAAATGGAGTGAAGGGAATAAGGTGAAAGGACAAAAGAAAAGAGGAGAAAAGGCGGAGGAGGGGGAGGATGGCTTATTACTACTGTCTGCGTTGTGGTAGAAAGGTGGAAATTGTGGGTGAGAAGGTGGTGTGTTTGCACTGCGGCAGGGAATCAAGGGGGTTAAGATGCCCCGACTGCAACTACCGAGCATTCAGAAAGGAGCGACCGAATGTGGTCAAGCGTGTGAAAGCGGTGTGAGATGCGTTTCCAATTGGATTTTGAGATGGAAACGGAGCATAGGAGCGATGCTGAAATCATGTTTAGTGCTTTGAAGCCAGAAGCGGAGGATGAGGCGATGCCTTCGGGGGAAGAACGACGCTATGCGGTAGAACTCTCGCAAGAAGCGAAGAAATTGGTGCTGAGCATCGTCAGTGAGGACTTGACTCGTTTGAGGGCGACGATGAACTCCTGGCTTCGCTTGCTAAAAGTCGCCTCTGAAATGATTGAACTCTCTCGGCAATAAGCAGGTGTGAGGCGAGTGGTGGGAAAAGCTCGCTGAAAGACCGAAAAGTTGAAAGAAAATAAAAAAGAAGGGGGAGAGAGAAAAAGGTAAAAAGGAAAAGAGGTGAGGGGGGATGGTTCCGCTGGGAATTCTTGGAGGGATTTTAGGCTTTTTGAAGAGCCTGCCCGGACTGATTGGGTTTCTGATAGTGATTTTTGTCGTGTTAGGAATTTTGTGGCTGATGGGAAAACTTCTACCTTATATTCTGGCAATACTCGGCATTCTGATATTCGTTCTTCTGATTATTCACTTCGCTCCCCTCTAAGTGGCGATGTCAGAGGTGAAAGAAGCGTTAAGCAGTGTGGATATTGCGGTTATTGTTGAGGAATTGCAGGATTTATTGGGAGCAAAAGTGGAGAAAGTCTATCAAAGGGAGCAAGAGATTATTTTGAGATTGCATGCTCACCTTGAGGGTAAGCGACTTGAGGCGTATGGTTCTTCCGTTGACCTTGTTTTAGAGGCGGGAAGACGCATTCACCTCACGAAATACCGCATGGAGATGCCGAAGACGCCGTCTTCTTTCGCAATGCTCCTCCGTAAGCACCTCAAAGGAGGTAGAATAAGAAGCATTAAACAGCGAGACTTTGACAGAATTGTTGAGATTTGCGTTGAGCGAGCTGACAGCAGGCGGACTTTGGTGCTTGAACTGCTACCTCGTGGAAATTTACTGCTTTTAGACGAGAACGGCAGAATACTTCAGCCACTGAAGCGGGAGACTTTCACAACGAGAACACTGCTCCCTAGCAAGCTCTACGAAGCACCACCTTCAAAACTGAACCCGCTCGTTGCGACGCAAGAGGACTTACGAAATCTATTCGCAGCGAAGGAAGAGGCGGAGCATCGTGGAAAGCATGGAAAGAGCAGAGAAGTCGTGAAAGTTCTCGCAACAGAGACAGGTTTAGGAGGCTTATATGCCGAAGAAGTATGCCTTCGTGCTGGTGTGGATAAGAAGAAAGATGCAGAGAAGCTTTCAGATGAAGAGATAAGAGCAATTTGTGATGCAATTAGAGAAATTTTTCAGCCGATAATTGAGGGAGATATGTCAAAAATCAAGCCACATATTGTTTTTGAGGCGAATAAAGAAGGAGAAAAGGTAGAGGAGAGTAAGGAGAGGCGTGGTGGTGTTGCAGTTCAGGTTCTACCGTTTGAGTTGAGGCGGTTTGAAGGATGTGAGAAGGAATATTTCCAAACATTCAACGATGCGGTTGACGAATTTTTCATGCGTCAGACCAAGGAACGCTCGCAATCTTTTTCAGTTGCGGAGGCGGAAATTGAGAGAATTGAGCGAATTTTGAGAGAGCAGGAGTCCGCACTGCTTAAATTCAAGCAAGAAGAGGAGGAATGCATAAGGAAAGCGGAATTAATTTACACAAGATTTAAAGAGATTGAGGATGCACTGCGGAAGCATGCTGAAGAATTGCGAAAGAAAGGCGTGAAAAAGAGGGAGATTTCATTAACTTTAAACGACGAAGGGGATGTTTTGGAGCTTAAGCTTGACCCCACACGCTCTTTGCATGAGAACGCTGCTCGCTACTACGAGCGGGCGAAGGCTCTCCGCAAGAAAAGGGAGGGCGTTGAGAAAGCTCTCACTGCAACGAGAGCAAAATTGGAAGCGGAAAGGGAGAGAGTGGCTGCGGCAGAGGCGGAGGCGAAGGAGGCGGAAAAGGCTAAGGCTCGTGTCCTGAGGAAGAAAGTTGTGCGTGATAAAAAATGGTATGAGCGGTTCAGGTGGTTCTTCACTTCTTCAGGCTTCCTTGTCGTCGGTGGCAGAGATGCAACATCAAACGAGATTCTCGTGAAGAGGCACATGGCAAACGAGGACATTTTCTTCCACACGCAAGCGGAGGGCGCACCTGCGGTGATTTTGAAAACTGAAGGTCGTCCCGTCCCGGATGCGGACTTGGAAGAGGCAGCTCAATTCGCCGCTTCTTACTCAAGCCTCTGGAAGCTCGGCTTCTACAGCGGTGAGTGCTACTGCGTCTCCGCAACGCAGGTGAGCAAGACGCCCCCGTCGGGTGAATATTTGAGAAAGGGCAGTTTTGTGGTGCGTGGAAAACGACGCTACTTCAAAGTAGAACTCGCCCTCTGCGTTGGCATCGCTGAAGAAAAGGAGAACAGGAGGGAATGTGAGGAAGAAAGCGAGAGGGGCGAAAGCGGTAAGAGGGAGCGAGAAGAGCGAGAAGAGCGAGAAGAGCGGGAGAGTGAGGGGGAAGGGGAGAGTGAGAAGAAAAGGAGGCTGCGTTTGGTCGTGTGTCCTGTGTTGGCACTTAAGCATGGTGTGAAATTGAAGTATTGGGTGGAGGTTCAGCCCGGCGACACACGAAAGGAGGAAATTGCCCGTGCAATAAGGAAAATTCTGCTTGAGCAGGCGGAGAAGCACGGAGAAAGGGAGGAAATTGAGGAAGAGCTTTCTTTGGACAAATTAATGCAGGTGCTTCCAGGTCACCTCAACCTAACATACATTCACACGAATGCATGTTAGGCCGGCTCTCAACCTCTCCAGGAAGGAGAGGCCCCAGCCACCTGGCATCGCCGGGTAGCCGCTCTGAGGCGCTGTCCAGAGCTTATGCCCTGAACAGGGGCGGTTAGCCCGCTTACCTCTCTTTCGCCTTCCTCTCAGGCTTCCATCGCCTTCATTTGAGGTGACTCCAGAGAGGAGCGTGATAAGTTTTCTGAAGAGGTTATAGCTTATGCATTTTAAGGCGAATGCAATTGCTGAACACTTATGAACATCTAAGCCCACGAGAGGGGTAATTTTCTCTCCAACTTTTGTCGTATTCTTTTCAGATTTCTCCTCAACTTTTATTCCTCTCCGCTCTAACTTCTTTAGCGTTTTCCTGAATTTGTGCTGAGGCATGTTTTTAACCTCACGATTCGCCTTCCTATTATTTGAGTTGAATGAGCCTGTGTTCAGTTTTCCGACGAAAACATCCGCATCATAGTGCTTCGCAATATTTCCTATTTTATCAACCGCTTGATGAATTCTGTATTTTCTTTTACCTTTTCTCACATATTGTGTCTCGTGAAGTTCTACTCTACCTACAGAAACGACTTTAGGCTCTTCCTTTTCCACAACAGCGAAATCTATGTGACCTGCGTTGATGTCTAAAGCCAGAACTCTTTTTCCTTCTTTCACCTCCGTCTGAACCTCAACGGTTATGCAGACATTGTAACCTCCGTCATTGCGCCTTTTTATCAGAACAGTATAAGGAGCAGAACCATAAAGAAGGTGTCCATACTTCTCAAGATATTTCTTTGGGATATACACTTTCGGATAAATCCACTTTTTATGACCAGTGTTAATGCGGAGCTCCATTCTTTCAGTTAATCGAATGTTGAGATTGCCCTTTTTGGACTTCTCGCCACGAGATATAACAATAGAATTTCGTCTTCTGTGATATTCTTCTTTTGAAATCTTCCCCTTCTCTCTCAATCTTTGGTTCTTAAGACCTCCGAATGTCACATGAGGCGGTAAATCCTTCACAGAATGGTAAGCATCTTTTATATAGCGAGCGTTCAGACATATTTCATCCTGCAAGATTCTCTCTATTTCAGACTTTGTGTATCCCTTTCGCTTCATTGAGTATGCTCTCCTACGAGCCTTTCCGAAATTGAACAGTAGCTTCTCTAACTCTTCCTTTTCTTCTTCTGATATTTCACATATATACCCTGGAATTGTGACCTTAGCCATGAGCGCTCTCCTTGTTAGAGTGTGAGAGTATAAAATTATCGGTTACTGTTGCGAGCCACCTGGCAAAGCTTCAATCAAAATCTAATGAACATTTTTGTTCATCAAAGTATTTATATATGCAAAGTGTATGGAGAGATATGATGCTCGTGCAGGAGTGTGAGGTGCTTTCGCTTCCGAGAGGTGTGCGTCCCGCAGAAATTTATGCTTTGCTTTCTCGTGAGTTCGGTGGTGGTGAATCCTACCTGCTTGAGTCCAGAGAAGGCGTTCCGAGAGTTGCTCGCTTCTCAATTCTCGGCTTTGACCCCGCTCTGAAGTTTTCGGTGAAAGACCGCCGCATTCAGATGAAATTCTACGACGACGCACTTCGCAAATCATTCAAGCGAAAAGAGAGCAGGGGTTCGCCGTTGAGCGTTTTGAGGGAATTCCTCGCAGAATTAAATGCGGTTGTAGTTGCGAGTCCTCGTGTCCGAAGGCTTGCTCGCTCTCCTCCCTTTCAAGGCGACGCACCACCGCTTGCTGGAAGGTTCGTGGGAGGCTTCGTAGGCTACATTTCTTACGATTTTGTGAGGTATTTTGTTGATTTAGACGAAAAAAGTGAGGATGACTTGAAGCAACCGGACTGCGAGTTCCTTCTCGCAAAAAAGAACATCGTGCTTGACCACAAGGAGCAGAAGGCTTTCATTTTCCTCAACGAGTTTTGCAGCGAGGAGAACGCAGAGGCGAACTCCTCTCTCTTTCACACCACGCAAATTCTCGGGGAGGTTTTTTCGGATGTTTTAAAGGGGAATGGGAGTGGGAGAGAAGAGAGCAGAAGTGAGAGCGGGATGCGAGAGAACGAGATTTCAAGCGAAAAGGGAAAAATTGGGCGAATGCAAGCATCTTTCACCGCAAACATGAGCAAAGAGGAATTTGAGCGCATCGTAAGAAGGGCAAAAGAATACATTCATGCGGGAGATATACTCCAAGTAGTGCTTTCACAGCGCATAGAAGCGGACTTTTACGGCGAACCTTTTGAATTTTACATGCGTTTGAGCGAGTTAAACCCCTCACCTTACATGTATTTCCTGAATTTTAAAGATAGGAAAATTGCAGGGGCCTCCCCTGAAATGCTCGTTAAGGTTGATGCCTCTCGCAAATGGTTCTCAAACGCATCCGCAGACGCTGCAGTCGCAGGAAAACGGCTCGTGAGGAGTTGTCCGATTGCAGGCACACGCCGAAGAGGTCGCAACGAAGAGGAGGACAAGATGCTTGAGTCAGAAATGCTGAGCGACGAGAAGGAGCGGGCGGAGCATTTGATGCTCGTTGACCTCGCAAGGAACGACATCGGAAAAGTCTCAAAGTTCGGGACGGTCTCTGTGCCTCGCTTCATGTATGTTGAGAAATACTCACATGTTCAGCACATTGTTTCTGATGTTGAGGGAGAGATGCGAGAGGATAAGGATGAATTTGACGCATTAGAGGCGACATTCCCAGCAGGAACGGTCTCAGGCGCACCGAAAGTGCGAGCTATGGAGATAATAGAGGAATTAGAGCCTACGAGAAGAGGAATTTATGCGGGGTGCATTGGTTATTTTTCATTCAACCGCTCCGCAGATACCGCAATAACAATACGAACTGCTGTCTTTGAGCGTCGTGAGCGTCGCAAGATATTCATTCAGGCAGGCGCAGGAATCGTTGCAGACTCCGTGCCTGAGCGTGAATACAAAGAGACGATGAACAAGTGTGCGGCGCTGCTCGCATGCTTATTTTAGGGAGGAGGGGGGCATGAAAGTGCTTGTTGTTGACAATATCGACTCTTTTGTTTATAATATTGTGCAGTATATTGGCATGCTTGGTGCAGAGCCTATTGTTGTTCAGAACAAAATACCGATGAAAGCGATAGAAAGAATTGTTAAAGAGGGGGAAGTGGAGCATTTTATATTATCTCCGGGTCCGAAAACGCCTGAAAGTGCAGGCATCTCCAACGAAATTGTGCGAAGATTCAAGGATAAGAAAATCTTGGGCGTCTGCCTCGGACACCAGTGCATCGGCTATGTCTTCGGAGCGAGCATCAGAAGAGCAAAGCAATTAAAGCACGGTAAGACAAGCATCGTGGAACACAACGGAAAGGACATCTTTAAAAGGCTGAAAAATCCGATTGTTGCGGTGAGATACCATTCATTAGTCGTTGATAATCTTCCAGAATGCTTAGAAATTACTGCAAAAAGTGTGGATGATGGCGAAATAATGGGCATTAGACATGAAACTTACGACATTTTCGGTGTTCAATTCCATCCTGAATCCATTTTGACTGAAGAAGGGCTGAAACTTTTGAAAAATTTCATTGACCTTTAGCGGAATTCGGGAGTGGTGGAGTGTA
>Ga0190312_1000676_pt1 | contig 10083 bp, 9 predicted proteins | sample 487007910_MG_FD_165046 | JGI IMG/M metagenome (GOLD analysis project Ga0190312, IMG submission 165046) | Hydrothermal vent sediment bacterial communities from Southern Trench, Guaymas Basin, Mexico - 4870-07-9-10_MG | ecosystem: Environmental > Aquatic > Marine > Hydrothermal vents > Sediment ... | reverse complement strand
TATGAAAGCTATGATTTGCCCCTGGAGCTTAGGGAGCTGAGGCAGGTGGTGAGGGAGTGGGAGTATATTTGCAATTTCTTGAGACCCTCAAGACCCCTGGGAGGGAAGACCCCCTGGGAGTACCTGATGGAGAACCACAGGGAGGTGGTCTCATTTGACGCTAAACTGTCTCACATGTACCGAGCCCCGACACCACCTTGACATCGGAACCCGGCTCGCGTATGCTTTCATTGGTGCCGAGGTAGCTCAGGCGGTAGAGCAGCGGACTGAAAATCCGCGTGTCGGCGGTTCGACTCCGTCCCTCGGCACCACCTTCCGGGAGGAAAAAATCCTGGCTATCTCGGGTTGCCCCACAAGATATACGGGAGGTCGAAGGTCCCTTTTTAGGGTGTCTATTTAAACCCAAAGAAAGGAGCTCATGGGTGAAATTTGGAAGGAAGTCCTTAATTACCTAAAGGGAACCCTTGCCTTCAACGCTTATGAAACGTGGATAAAACCCCTCAGGGCAAAGGTCGAGGGAAATACCCTCGTGATCGCCACTCCCAACAAGTTCTTCCGCGAATGGGTAAAGGAACATTACATGGAACACATCCGTGAGGCCCTAAACCGTATGCAACGGGGCTTCCTGGATGTGGAATTCATCGTTGAAAAGGCCCCCGAACCATCCACACCCACTGTGGAAGACGACGAAAGGATTAAACAGGCCCTCCAAGCCTTCCACCCACGCTACACTTTCGAGAATTTCGTCGTCGGAAGCGGAAACCAACTGGCTCACGCAGCGGCACTAGCCATAGTGGAAAAACCGGGACAGAGATATAACCCCCTTTTCATCTACGGAGGAGTGGGCTTGGGAAAGACCCACCTGCTTAATGCCATTGGACAACAGGTCATAAAAGAAAGAAAAGTAAGCGACCCTTTGAAAGTGTGCTACATTTCAGCCGAAGAATTTACTAATGAACTTATCAATTCAATTCGCTATGAGCGGATGGATAGCTTCAGGAACAAGTATCGAACTATGGATGTTCTGTTAATTGATGATATTCAATTTATTGCCGGAAAGGAACGCACTCAAGTTGAATTTTTTCATACCTTTAATACTCTTTATCAGAACAAAAAACAAATAGTGATAACTTGTGACAGATTTCCAAAAGATATCACCAACATTGAGGAACGATTAAGATCGCGTTTTGAATGGGGGCTTATAGTAGACATCCAACCTCCAGATGTTGAAACCAAGGTGGCTATCCTTAAGAAGAAGGCTGAAATAGAGAATATAGAGCTTCCTGACGATGTTGCTTTTTATTTAGCATCGAAAATAGATTCATCGAATATAAGGGTATTGGAAGGATGCCTCATAAGATTGGGAGCTTATGCCTCTCTTACCCGGAGGAGAATAGATATAGAATTGGCGAAGGAAGCTCTCAGGAACATAGTAAAGGATGATCAACCCATAACGATAGAGAGGATCATTCAGAAGGTTGCTTCTTATTTTAATTTGAAGCCGAAGGAACTGACTTCGCAAAGACGCCTTCAGAAGATTGTGTTGCCCCGACAGGTAGCGATGTATCTGGCAAAGAAGTATACCGAAGCCCCTTTGGTGGAAATAGGCAGGAGGCTCGGAGGGAGGGATCACTCTACTGTCATTTATGCCATAAAGAAGGTTGAACAGAAACTGCAACGAGATCGCGTCTTCGGTGAGATGATCGAGGAGCTCGAAAGGATGTTGAAAAGTTGAGGATGTTGATTTCGCCATTTGCTTTTCCGACAAATATTTTCGCGCATTTTCGGGGTGTTTTCGAGTTTTCAACATTTTCAACATCGTGAGGAGGAGTTATGAGAGTAACCCTTTTAAAAGAGGAACTTCAGAAGTCCCTTTCTAGGCTTCAGGGGGTTGTGGAAAAAAGGACCATTTATCCTATCCTTTCCCATGTGCTGATTTCAGCAGGGGAAGATGGCATCTTCATTGAGGCCACCGATCTTCAGATAAGCCTGAAGGAAAGAGTCAAGGGCGAGATACAGCAAGAGGGAAAGGTATGCCTTCCCGCGAGGAAGTTCTACGAGATTGTCAGGGAGATGCCCCATGGAGAACTGGCACTGAGTCAGGAGGAGAACTTTTGGGTGAGCCTTTCCAGCGGGAGGATATCCCTGCGGATGCCGGGGCTTGATCCCGCGGACTTTCCCGCCTTTTCTTCCCCGGGAAGGGATTTCTTTTCCATCAACTCGGGGCTGCTGAGGAAGATGATACGCAAGGTGGCCTTTTGTGCATCGTCGCAGGAATCGAGCATGAACCTGCACGGTGTCCTGTTTGAAGCGGAGGGGGATAGGCTGAGGCTTGTCGCAACCGATGGTCACCGGTTGGCCCTTTGCGAACGACCTGTGGAGGTCGTGTGGAACGAGGGATCCGTGGTCCTTCCTCGCAAAGGGATGATAGAGATCAGGAAGGTCTTTCATCAGGAGGAGGTTTTAAAGGTTTATCAGGCGGAGAATCTTGTTCAGTTTACAGGGGGGAATTCAGTGCTTTCTGTTCGCATCCTTGAGGGGAAATTCCCAGAGTACCGGTATGTGCTTCCAAAGGGCCTAGAAAACAGGACCCTCCTGGACAGGTCCCTTTTGCTGGCTGCTTTGAGGAGGGCTGATGTCTTTGCGAGCGAGAGGGGGGAAGGCGTGAGGATGGATTTGTCCCCCGAAGGGGTTCTGGAACTCAAGGCTGGAGGGGGAGATGCGGGGGAATTCTCCGAGGCCGTTTCCGTAGATTATCAAGGACAACCGATGAGCATAATGTTCAATGCCCGGTATCTGATCGAGGCCCTAAATGTCATGGATGGGGAGAGGGTCAGCCTCGAATTGAGGGACAGCGAGAGCGCAGGGCTGTTGAAGGAAGAGGGATCAGATGAGTACCTTTATTTAATAATGCCCATGCGAATGCTGGAGTAAAGGTGCAAAGGACTTACACAGCCAGCAGCATAAAGGTCCTTGAGGGGCTTGAGGCAGTCAGGAAGACCCCGGGTATGTACATCGGGAACACCGGGCTTGAAGGGCTCCATCATCTTGTGGAGGAGCTCGTCGATAACAGCATAGATGAGGCTCAGGCCGGATTCTGTTCGCGGATAGAGGTCACCATCCACATGGATAACAGCATCACCGTGAAGGATGATGGAAGGGGCATTCCCACTGAGGTCCACCCGCAGGAGGGGAGGTCGGCCCTTGAGGTGGTCCTGACGAAACTTCATGCTGGGGGAAAGTTCGACGAAGGGGTTTACAAGATCTCGGGAGGGTTACACGGGGTCGGTCTATCGGTGGTAAATGCCCTCTCCGAATATCTCGAGGTGGAGATCTATCGGGATGAAAAGGTGTATTACCAGCGTTATCAGAGGGGGAAGCCCGTAACGCCCCTTGAAGTAAGGGGATATACCGATCAACAGGGGACATCCATACGGTTTAAGCCCGATCCGGAGATCTTCGGTGATCTGGAGTTCAATTACGAACATCTCAGCCACCGTCTGAGGGAGCTTGCTTTCTTGAACAGGGGTATTTCCATCACCCTTGAAGACGAAAGGACCGGGAAGAAGGTCTCCTTCTGTTACGAAGGCGGAATTGTCGAAATGGTGAAGCAGCTGAACAAAAACAAGGAAGTCATAAACGAGGAGCCCATCTACATCAAAGGGGATAGGAACGGTTGCTTGGTGGAGGTGGCCATTCAGTACAATGAAGGTTTCAACGAAAATATCCTGTCGTTTGCAAACTGTATAAAGACTGCCGAAGGCGGGAGCCACGTTGTGGGTTTCAAATCAGCCCTTACCCGTACCCTCAATGCCTTCTTTGGCCAAAAAGGGGGACACAAGGACCTGAAGGAAGGGCTGACAGGGGATGATGTGAGGGAGGGGCTTACTGCGGTAATCAGCGTCAAGCTGCCGAGGCCTCAGTTTGAGGGCCAGACCAAGACGAAATTGGGAAACAGCGAGGTCAAGGGAATAGTCGAGTCCATTGTGAATGAAGGGCTTTCGGATTATCTGGAGCGTAACCCCCAGGAGGCCAGAAAGATCCTTTCCAAGATCATCGAAGCCGCTAGGGCGAGGATAGCGGCTCGCAAGGCGCGGGAATTGATGAGGAAGAAGGGGACCTTGGAGAATACCTTCCTTCCCGGGAAATTGGCCGACTGTCAGGAAAGGGATCCCGACAAAAGGGAGCTTTTCATCGTGGAAGGAGAGAGTGCGGGGGGATCAGCTAAACAGGCCAGGGACAGGCGCTATCAGGCCATCTTGCCCATAAGGGGAAAGATCATTAATGTAGAAAAGGCGAGGGTCGACAAGGTCCTTTCCAATGAGGAGATAAGAACCATCTTTTCAGCCCTTGGAGTATCGACCCTGAGAAATGACTTTCCCCCTGAGGACTTGCGGTACCATAAGGTCATAATAATGACGGATGCCGATGTCGATGGTTCTCACATAAGGACGCTCCTTCTCACCTTCTTCTTCAGGCAGATGGCCCCCTTAGTGGAGAACGGTTACCTTTACATCGCCCAACCCCCCCTTTACCGGGTGAAGGTCGGGGAGGAGACGGTGTATCTCAAGACCGAATCGGACCTTGACGAATTCGTGATCCAAAGGGCTGTAAAAAAACTCGACCTCAGGGGGAATGACGGGACTGAGATCGATAGGAAGGAATTATCGGGATTGTTGAGGAGGGTCTTCGAGTTCAGGCGCTCGATGGGGATATTGGAAAAGAGGGGGATCCCGAGACAGCTGGTGATGGCCATGCTCGGTGTCGGTATAAGGAGCAGAGGGGATTTCTCTCGGAGGGAGAAGCTGGAGGAGATTGTCGAGGAGATAGGAGGAGATGTACAGGTGAAGGGGATAGAGGAGAGCGGGGGGCTTTATTTTCTCGTCTTCACCGATTTGGAAGGACGTACCCGGAGGATGGGGTGGGACTTTGTGGAGTCCAAGGAATACCGTCGGATGCTCGCCCTTTACAGGGAACTCAAGGATTTTTTGAGGCTCTTTCCTCTCGTGTTGAGCCATGACGGTCACAGGGAAAGGATCGGTGAGATCTTCGATCTCACCGACAGGGTCCTGGAGATAGGCCGAAAGGGCCTTTACATCCAGAGGTATAAAGGCCTTGGCGAGATGAATCCCGAGCAACTCTGGGAGACCACCATGTGTCCGGATACCCGGTCCCTTTTGCAGGTCAAGATCGAGGACGCTGTGGCCGCCAATGAGATCTTCAGCGTGCTGATGGGTGAACAGGTGGAGGAACGCAGGAAGTTCATAGAGGAAAACGCCCTGAGCGTGGAGAACATAGACATCTGATATTCCCTTGGGGAAAAGCCGAGATGGTTGTGGCCGTAACGGGAGGTATATGTACGGGAAAGACCGTGGTCGCCCAGCAGCTGGCTAAGGCCTTGGGAACCGCATTCATCAGTTTAGATGACCTTTCCCGGGAGGTTACAAAGAGGGGGTCTGAGGGCTATCGGAGGGTGGTGGAGGCCTTTGGCCGGGAGATCCTCGGGCCTGAGGGGGAGATCGATCGCAAGGCTTTGGCATCTCTGATCTTCGAAGATCCCGAAAAGAGGGAGATGTTGGAAGGGATCGTCCATCCCCTAGTGGAGGCGGAGTTGAGGAAGACCCTCGAGGAGCTGGGGGGCAAGGCCGTGCTGGAGGCACCCCTTCTCATTGAGAAGGGGATGCATGAGGAGGTGGACTTCACGGTGTTGGTCTATTGTTCAAAGGAAGTGCAATTGCGAAGGCTTATGGATAGGGACCATCTTGAGGTGGAGGAGGCCGAGCGCAGGATTGGGGCGCAGCTGCCACTACAGCAGAAGGTAGCCTTTGCCGATTATTTGGTAAACAACAACTATGGTCTGCATTACACCGAGGAACAGGTCTTACGAATCGCCCGAGACATCCTGAAGAAATCCCCAGGAGGGAGTCCATGAATGCCCTGCATCTGACCGAGCTGAAGAAGATGAAGGTGAATGAGCTCATAAAGCTTGCCCACGATTTGGGGGTTGAGAATCCCACGGGTATGAGGAAGGAGGAGTTGATTTATTCAATCCTTCAGACCCATGCCCAAAGGGACGGGGTAATTTACGGAGAAGGGGTGTTGGAGATATTGCCCGATGGGTTTGGATTCCTCAGGTCCCCCGAGAACAGTTACCTTCCCGGTCCCGATGACATTTACGTTTCACCGTCTCAGATAAGGCGCTTCAACCTCTTGACAGGGGACATGGTGAGCGGGCAGGTCAGGCCTCCAAAGGAGGGTGAGCGCTATTTTGCTTTACTGAAGGTCGAAAAGATCAACCACGAGGACCCCGAAGGGGCAAAGGAAAGGGTCCTCTTTGATAACCTCACGCCCCTCTATCCCATGGAAAAATTCAATCTGGAATACGATTCAGAGGACTACTCCACGAGGGTGATGGATCTTCTGACCCCTGTCGGCAAGGGACAGAGGGGGCTCATAGTATCTCCACCCAGGGCCGGAAAGACCATGCTCCTTCAGTCGATAGCCCATGCACTGATGAAGAACCACCCCGAGGTCCATCTCATCGTGCTGTTGATAGACGAACGACCCGAAGAGGTTACGGATATGGAACGGACGGTCAAAGGCGAGGTCATAAGCTCCACCTTCGATGAGCCCCCCCAGAGGCATGTTCAGGTAGCGGATATGGTCATTGAGAGGGCGAAGAGGCTCGTCGAGTACAAAAAGGACGTGGTGATCCTCCTTGATAGCATCACGAGGCTGGCCAGGGCTTACAATGCCATTGTCCCATCCAGCGGGAAGGTCCTTTCCGGGGGTATTGAGGCCAGTGCGCTTCAGAAGCCCAAGAGGTTTTTTGGGGCCGCCAGGAACATCGAGGAGGGGGGGAGTTTGACCATCATAGGCACTGCTTTGATTGAGACCGGCAGCAGGATGGACGAGGTGATCTTTGAGGAATTCAAGGGCACCGGGAACATGGAATTGATCCTCGACAGGAGGCTTGCCGACCGCAGGATCTTCCCCGCCATCGACATCACCCGTTCTGGAACCCGCAAGGAAGAGCTACTGCTGGACGAATGGACGCTGCACCGCGTCTGGCTCCTGAGGCGCGTGCTCCTGAACATGACTCCCATTGAGGCGATGGAATTCCTTTTGGATAAGATGAGGGGAACCAGGTCCAACAAGGAGTTCTTGGAGAACATGAACCAATAGGCATTGTCACAGCCCGAAGAAAGTGTTATCCATTTTAAGGGAAAGGAGGACAAAATGAAAAAGGGAATACATCCTCCCCTTTACGAAGTGACAGTTACTTGTGCCTGTGGTGCGACCTTCAAGACCCTTTCCACGAGGAAGGACTACAAGGTGGACATTTGTTCTCAGTGTCATCCCTTCTTCACTGGCAAGCAGAAACTGGTGGATACGGCGGGCAAGGTGGAGAAGTTTCAGAGGAAGTATCGCAAGTTCTTCGAGCAGCAGGAACAGCAAAAGAAGCAATAGTCCCCCCTTAAGGGTCCCGTGCAGCAGTTCTTAGAAAGGCTTCAGCAGGTGGAGGACCGTTTGCGGGAATTGGAGCGGCTCATGCTCCAAGAGGATGTCATCCGCAATCCGGACCTCTACCAGAGGTATGCAAAGGAGCACGCGGAGCTCAAGCGGATAGCCGAGCCCTATCGGCGGTTCAAGGCCCTGAGGGAGAAGCTCCTTGAGGCCGAGTCCCTCCTGGAGGACCCCGATGAGGAGATAAGGCGGATGGCCGCCGAAGAGAAGGAGAGGCTTATGGAGGAACTGGAGAGGGTCGAGCGGGAGTTGAAGGTGGCGCTTCTGCCGAGGGATCCTCGGGATGAGCGCAACGTGATCCTCGAGATAAGGGCAGGGACAGGGGGGGAGGAGGCGGCCCTTTTTGCCGCCGATCTTTTCCGGATGTACAGTCGCTATGCGGAGCGGAAGGGGTGGAAGGTCGAGGTATTGAGTTCCCATCCCACGGGTCTGGGGGGATTCAAGGAGATCGTGGCCTTGATCCAGGGAAGGGGTGCCTATAGCCGTCTGAAGCACGAAAGTGGGGTGCACAGGGTCCAGAGGATACCCATCACCGAATCCCAGGGGAGGATCCACACCTCGACGGCCACAGTGGCGGTATTGCCCGAAGCCGAGGATGTGGAAGTGCAGGTGGATCCCAGGGATCTGAAGGTGGAGGTCTTCAGGGCCTCGGGCCCTGGGGGGCAACACGTCAATAAAACCGAGACCGCCGTTCGGATAACCCATATCCCGACCGGTATTGTCGTTCAGTGCCAGGATGAACGATCCCAGCACCAGAACCGCGCCAAAGCCATGAAGATCTTGATGGCCAGGCTCTTGGAGCTCAAACGGAGGCAACAGGAAGAGCAGATCGCTCAAGAGCGCAGGACTCAGATAGGCACTGGCGAGCGCAGCGAAAGGATCAGGACCTACAATTTTCCCCAGAGGAGGGTCACCGACCACCGAATCGGCCTCACCCTTTATCGCCTGGAGGAGGTCCTTGACGGGGAGCTTGAAGAGATCATCGAGGCCTTGATCGCCCACCATCAGGCCGAGGCCTTAAAAAGGATGGAGGAGGCCTGAGGACCGTGCAGAGGCCAACGGTCCTCACGGTCCTTAGGGTTATTTCCGAGATCCTCGAACAAAAGGGGATCGAGTCCGCGAGGCTTGAAGCGGAGGTACTGATAAGTCATCTGTTAGGGATATCGCGTGCAGATCTTTACACGCAGCCCCAGAGGAGGCTAAAGGAGGAAGAGCTTTTGGTCCTAAGGGAGATGGTCCAGAGGCGGCTGGAAGGGGAACCCGTGGCCTACATAGTAGGGGAAAAGGAGTTCTGGTCTCTCAAGTTGAAGGTGAACCCCTCCTGTTTGATTCCGAGACCGGAGACGGAGCTGCTCGTGGAGGAAGCCCTGAAGGTATCGGCCTCCTTGGGGAAGCCCCTGAAGATCCTGGAGATAGGGACCGGCTGTGGAGCCATAGCCATAGCCTTGGCAAGGGAACTCGGAGATGCCCAGATCTGGGCCACAGAAATCTCCCCCTATGCCCTCCAAGTGGCCAAGGAGAACGTGGAGAGGCACGGCTTGGGCAAACGGATAAAGCTCCTTCAGGCAGACCTTTACCCTCCCGAAAGGGGCTTTTCCCTCATCGTCTCCAATCCTCCGTACATCCCCACGCAGGACCTCTTCAAACTCCCACCCGAGGTCAGGGATTACGAACCCCTTGAGGCCTTAAACGGGGGTCCAGATGGTCTTTCGATAATAAGGAGGATCCTGCAGGGGGTAGGGGAATACCTGGTTTGTGGCGGCTGGCTCCTGTTGGAGGTCGGCTATGGGCAGGCCGAAGAGGTCATGGCCTTGTTCCGAGAGGGGGGTTTTTCGGAGGTGGAGACCGTAAGGGATTATAACGGGATCAAGAGGGTAGTGAAGGGAAGGCGGTCATGAGCAGGGCGTACCGTATTGAAGGGGGGTACAGATTAACGGGGGAGGTGAAGATAAGCGGAGCGAAAAACGCGGCCCTCCCCCTTATGGCCGCCTCGATCCTGGCCCGGGGGCCGGTGGTGCTAGAAAATGTCCCGAGGGTCAAGGATGTGGAGACCTTCTGCCTGCTGCTGCAGGGGATGGGTGTGACTTCTAGGTGGCTTTCAAAAGGGGTGTTGGAGATAGATCCCTCGGGCCTTTCAGATATAACGGCCCCTTATGAACTGGTCCGAGCAATGAGGGCTTCAATCCTGGTCCTTGGTCCCCTGCTGGCTAAGACTGGGGAGGCGAGGGTTTCCCTCCCCGGAGGGTGTGCCATAGGGGCGCGGCCAGTGGACTTGCACCTGCGGGGCCTTGAGCAGCTGGGAGCAGAAATCAGGGTCCAGCACGGTTATATCCATGCCAGGGCAAAAAAACTTAGGGGTACCAGGATCTACCTAGATGTACCCACGGTCACGGGGACCGAAAACCTGCTCATGGCTGCAGCCGCAGCCGAGGGGGAGACAGTGATAGAGAATGCCGCCAGGGAGCCGGAAGTGGTGGACCTCGCCCAGGCCTTAAAGGAGATGGGGGTGGAGGTGGAAGGGGAAGGTACCGGCGTGGTCAGGGTAAGGGGGAAGGG
>Ga0190312_1000669_pt1 | contig 10165 bp, 11 predicted proteins | sample 487007910_MG_FD_165046 | JGI IMG/M metagenome (GOLD analysis project Ga0190312, IMG submission 165046) | Hydrothermal vent sediment bacterial communities from Southern Trench, Guaymas Basin, Mexico - 4870-07-9-10_MG | ecosystem: Environmental > Aquatic > Marine > Hydrothermal vents > Sediment ... | reverse complement strand
GGGTGATACAGGAGGGGATGATCCCCAAGGTGCAGTGTTGTCTTGAGGCCCTGGAGATGGGGGTGGGGAAGGCCCACATAGTCAACGGCACCATACCCCATGCGATGCTCCTTGAGATCTTCACCGACAGGGGGATAGGAACGGAGATAGTACGATGATCGCCTCCATAGAGGAAGCCAATCGTTACATTATGCACACCTATGATCGCTACCCCCTGCTGCTGGTCAAAGGGGAGGGCACAAGGGTTTGGGATTCGGAAGGGAGGGAATACATCGACTTTCTGTCGGGGATAGCCGTCTGTAACCTCGGACATTGTCACCCCAAGATCCTTGAGGCCATAAGGGATCAGGCCAGCAAACTCCTTCACGTCTCCAACCTCTTTTATACCCTGCCCCAGATCGAGCTCGCCAGAAGGATCTGCGAGAATTGCTTTGGCGACAAGGTCTTTTTCTCCAACAGCGGGGCAGAGGCCAACGAGGCAGCCATCAAACTCGCGAGGAGATGGTCGAGGGAACATCTCGGTCCCGGGCGTTACAAGATCGTCACCATGAAGGGGTCCTTCCACGGCAGGACCCTGGCAACGCTGACGGCCACAGGACAGGAGAAGTTCCACCGGGGCTTCGATCCCCTTGTGCCCGGCTTCAAGTACTGCCCTTACGATGACCTGGACGCCCTCTGGGAAGCAATAGATGACAGAACCTGTGCGGTTATGCTCGAGCCCATCCAGGGTGAAGGAGGGGTTCGGGTTCCTTCGGAGGGATACCTGAAAGGGGTAAGGGAGATATGCGACCAGAAGGGGATACTGCTGATCCTGGACGAGGTCCAGACGGGAATGGGCAGGACGGGGCGACTCTTTGCCTACCAGCACTGGGACATTCAACCCGATATAATGACCCTGGCCAAGGCCTTGGGAGGTGGGCTGCCCCTTGGGGCAACGGTGGCAAGGGATTACGTTGCCGAGGCCTTCGGCCCCGGAGATCACGCCTCCACCTTCGGGGGAAATCCGATAAGCTGCAGGGCAGGCTGTGTGGTCTTTGAAGAGCTGCTCGAAGGGGGCGTGCTCGAAAATTGTCAGAGGATGGGGGAATACCTCATGAAGGGGTTAGAGGACCTGGCCTCGGACCTGGGCAGGATTAAGGAAGTCAGGGGAAAGGGACTGATGATCGGGGTTGAGCTGCAGGGGCCTTGGGCAAAGGATGTGGCAAGAGGATGCCTTGATCGGGGGATACTGCTCAACGCCCTCGGGGAGGAGGTCTTGAGGATCACCCCCCCCTTGGTCGTGAGCCGGGCAGACTGCGATCGCTTTCTGGAAGTGCTCCGCGAGGTCCTCAGGGGGATTTAGACCAGGGGAAGTTCCTCCAACATCTTCCTCAATTCCCTTCGGAATTCCCCCTCCACTTCCTCGATGACCACATTCCATCGGGGATGTAGCCTGGGGTTCGGGTCTACTGCTGTACCCCTTATGCCCTTTTTCTGGAGGGCCTGAAACAGTTCCTGCTTGAGGGCCTCCTCTTCCACCTCCCGCCTTTTGCGATACCGCTCAAGTAGTTCCTCCACCCTTTCCAAACCCCCTTTCCCGAAGAGGGTCTCAAGCCCCCTTCGGTAACGCTCCGTCAGTCCCTCCTCTAGGGAAACGTTCTCCGAAAGGAGCCGGAAGAACTCCTCAAGACCCGTCTCCCCAAGCCCTTTGAACTCTTCCTTCAAATTCTCCCAGTTTCTCTCGTCTCCCCGAAAATAGGGAAAAAAGAGCCTCTTTGCCTTCTCCCTCTCCTCTTCCCTCTGGAAACGCTCCCTATCCTTCTGAGTGACCTCCATCCCCTTCAGCTTCTCCATCACCAGTTCCCAAGTGCTCTTGATCTCTCCCATCATTTCCTCCCTTCAAAAATAGACCATGACGGTCCTTGAAATCTCACTTTCATTCCCTTCGGGGGAGGCATCCACTGCCGTCACCCCATACACCCAGCAGCCCCTCTCAGGGGGCCTGTCGTAAAAGAAGGTTTCCCGGATGGGAAAATCGGTGATCCTTTTCAAACCTTTGCCACACCTCCCCCTCCAGACATGATAGCCCCTGATGGGCTCTGCCTCCACAGGAAACCAATCGACCTCCACCCTATCCTTCACCTTCATCGCAACAACCCCGGAAGGAGGAGGCGGGGGCACCAGGTCCCTCGGCGTCGCACACACCTCTTCTGAGCTCCTTCCCTCAATGACAATCCCCTCACTCCACACCACACCCCTTACGAGGTAACAGAAGGTGATCCCGTTGCGAAGCCCCCGATCCAGAAACTCCTCACCGGGAAGGAGGACGATCGGATCCGGAGGATAGGGTTCCCCTTTTTTTCGTCTGTAAACTGCATATCCTTCGGCTTCAGACACCGGCGACCACCACAACCTGATGCACCTGTCGCCACCTCTGGCCTCCAGCTGTGCCGGCGGTGGCGGAGGGGTCCTCCATCTGAGGACCAGATCTCTAGAGGGTTTGCCCTGATAGCCCCAGCGATTCTCACCCCGTATTCGGAAGATCAAGGTCTTGCCCTCCCCTGGAGGTTCTACTTCCCAGCGATATCTCTTCCCCTTGAAGGGGATCCTGGCCACGGTGACGAAATCCCCCGGACAACTTGCACACCCCTCCCTCATGAGGACCACAAAATAGGCCAGATGCTCGCTATCTTCTGGAGGGGACCACTCAAGGAAGGGCCTACCCTCCCTCACCTTAACAGAAGCCCCTCTCGGCGGATCGGGCAACAACAAATCCGGTGGCCTCGGAGGGGATTTGACACCGCAGCCAAGGGCGAAAAGCAGCAGGAAAAGGATGCCCCTCAAAGGCCGAGCTCCTCCTTGGCCTTCCGGATGGCCCCTTTGACGCACTCGGGAGAGGTACCCCCGGGAAGGCTCCGCCTCCTCAAGGCGTGATGGGGATCAAGCCACAGCAGGACGTCCTCCTCCAGGAGCTCCGAAAACCCCCGAAGCTCCTTGAGGCTGATCTCCTTCAAGTCCTTTCCCTCTTCCTCACAATGCCTCACGATCTGCCCGGCTATACGATGGGCTTCCCTGAAGGGAAGGCCCTTATGGACGAGGTAGTCGGCCAGTTCCGTGGCCATGGCGAAGCCCCCTGAGGCCGCCTGCTCAAGCCTCTCCTTCCTGATCCCCAGCCCCTCCAGCAGGGGTACCATTACCCTGAGGACCCCCTGGAAGATGTCGGAGGCCTCAAACAGCGGTTCCTTGTCCTCCTGAAGATCGCGGTTATAAGCCAAGGGAAGGCCTTTAAGGGTGGTGGCCAAAGCCACGAAGGCCCCGATTACGCGGCCTGTCTTTCCCCTCACCAGTTCAAGCACATCGGGATTCTTCTTCTGGGGCATGATGCTTGAGCCGGTACAGAACCCCTCCGGGAGTTCCACGAAACCGAATTCATCCGAGGACCACAGGATCAGGTCCTCGGCCATTCGGCTGAGGTGTATCATGCAGATGGAGACAGCGGAGAGATATTCCAGGACGAAATCGCGGTCAGAGACGGCATCGATGCTGTTCTCGCTGATCCTGGAGAACCCCAGGAGTTCGGCCAAAAAGTTCCTGTCAATGGGAAAGGGATTGCCCGAGAGGGCCGAGCTGCCAAGGGGCATAACGTCCACCCGCCTCTGGCATTCAGAGAGCCTTTCGCTGTCGCGTTTGAGCATCTCGTTGTAGGCCATCAGGTAATGGGAAAGCAGCACGGGCTGGGCCCTCCTCAAATGGGTATAGCCCGGGGCCAGGATCCCAAACCACTGCTCGGCCTTCCGCACCAGAGCCCTCCTGAGCTCAAGGAGCAACTCCTGCTGCTCCCCTATGGTCCTTTTGAGCCAGAGCCTCAGGTCCAGGACGACCTGATCATTGCGGCTCCTTCCAGTGTGGAGCTTTCCCCCGAGTTCGCCCACCTCCCTCCTGAGGAGCCCTTCAACGAGCATGTGCACGTCTTCCCAGGAGGGATCAAGCTCTACCTCCCCCCTTTCCAGTTCCACGGCGACCTCATCAAGGCCCTCAAGGATCCTTTGTCCTTCCTGTTCGCTCAGGATCCCGGCTCGCACCAGGGCCTGACAGTAAGCCTTACTGCCCTCTATGTCTTCCCTCCAGAGCCTGATGTCGAAGGGAAGCGAGGCGGTAAACTCCTCGACCACCCTCTCGGTCCTCTCCCTGAACCTCCCTCCCCACGGCTTCTCCATCACCTGCTCCTTGGCCCGAAGATGGCCGTCCCTATCCTCACCATGGTGGCCCCTTCTTCCACGGCCACTTCGTAGTCGTTGGACATGCCCATGGAGAGCTCTGGCAGAATTATCCCCTCCTCGGACAGCCTATCCCTCAACTCCCTGAGCCTGCGGAAGAAGGGCCTCGAATTCTCCGGGTCCTCGGAATAAGGGGGCATCGTCATTAACCCCGAGACCTCGAGGTTCGACATCCCGAGGACAGTCCTGATGAGCTCCGGCAACCCTTCGGGGCTAACCCCAGCCTTGGTCTCCTCTCCGGAAAGGTTCACCTGCACAAGCACTCGGATTCTCCTGCCCTCCCTCTCGGCCCTCTTCTGCAATTCCAGGGCCAACTTGAGGCTTGACAGGGAATGGATGACCTCAAAGAGCCTGACGGCATGTTTGGCCTTGTTGGTTTGGAGCCTTCCTATCATATGCCACTTCACCCTTCCCCCTATGATCTCGTACTTGCGCTGGGCTTCCTGCACGTAATTTTCCCCTATGGTGTCAAGCCCTGCTTCCACAGCCTCCAGGATCCTCTCGGGAGGGACCCCCTTTGTGGCACCGACGAGCCTGACCTCCTCAGGCCTCCTGCCGCTGCGGAGGGCCGCTTCAGCAATCCTCTCCTGCACCCTTTTGAGATTTTCCCTTATGGAGTCCAAAGGCCCACCTCCTTCAAAGGCCCCAACAGCTGCCCTATTGGAAGCCCAACTACATTAGTATAAGACCCCCTTATCCATTCGATAAACCCCCCGCCTATCCCCTGGATGGCATAGGCCCCGGCCTTATCCAGTGGTTCGCCTGTTCGGATGTACCATTCGATCTCCCGGTCCTCCAGGGGGAGGAACTTTACCAGGGTTTCCTCCATCCCGTGGAATTCCCTCATGTCCCGGAGGTTGAGCAGGGAGAAGGCCGTGATCACCCTGTGAACCCTCCCCGAGAGGAGCCTGAGCATCCTCCTTGCATCTTCCCGATCCCTTGGCTTTCCCAGGATCTCGTCTCCGAGAAGTACAATGGTGTCAGCCCCCAGGCTCCAGCACCCGGGATAGAGGTTAGCACCGTAAAGGGCTTTCTCGTGGGCGAGCCTTCTGGCGCACTCCTGAGGCCCCTCGCCCCCCTTCCTGTCCTCGGGGATACCCGGCTCCACAATGACCAGCCTTATGCCGAGCCTTTCAAGTAGTTCCTTCCTGCGAGGGGACCTCGAGGAAAGGATGAGGGTCATCCACCGACCATGCCGATGAAGAATCCGGCCGCCATGAGGGTCCCTATGACCCCGGCGACATTCGGGCCCATGGCGTGCATGATCAGGAAGTTCTTGGGATCCTCCTCCATGGCGAGCCTTTGGCTGACCCTCGCGGCCATGGGGACGGCCGAAACCCCTGCACTGCCTATGAGGGGGTTGATCTTTTCCTTCAAGAAGAGGTTCATGAACTTCGCAAACAGTACCCCTCCGGCGGTGCTGAAGATAAAGGCTACAAGTCCAAGGCCGTAAATCATCAGGGTCTCGGGCCTCAAGAAGCTGTCCGCTGACATTGTCGCCCCCACCGATATCCCCAGGAAGATGGTCACGATGTTCATGAGCTCATTCTGAGCCGCCTCCGAGAGCCTCTTTACCACCCCCGATTCCCTGAAGAGGTTCCCGAGCATGAACATCACCATAAGGGAGGCCGAAGCCGGCACCAGCAGACAGGCCACCACCGTCACCACGATGGGAAACAGGATCCTCTCGGTCTTGGACACGGGCCTCAGCTGGCGCATGACGATCTTGCGCTCTTCCCTCTTGGTTAAGGCCTTTATTACCGGAGGCTGAATGATCGGCACAAGGGACATATAGGAATAGGCGGAGATGGCCGTCGCCCCCAAAAGATGGGGGGCCAAATGGACGGTGGTGTAAATGGTGGTGGGCCCATCCGCTCCACCGATGATCCCTATGGAACAGGCCTCGGGGATGGAAAACCCCAAAAGAAGGGAGATGAAGAAGGCCACATATACCCCGAACTGGGCTGCAGCCCCAAGTAAAAGGGTCTTCGGATTTGCAATGAGCGGACCGAAATCGGTCATCGCCCCAAGCCCGAGGAAGATGAGAGGCGGGATCACCTCCCACTCAAGCCCGTAGTGGTAGAAGATGTAAAGGAGTCCTTTTGGTTCCTTTGACATCAAATCCGTAAGGGGGAGATTCACCGCCAGGATGGCAAAGCCTATAGGGAGTAAAAGCAGAGGTTCATACTCCTTCTTTATGGCCAGATAGATGTAGGCAAAGGCTATCAACCACATAATCAGGTGCTTTACCTGAAGGTTCCATATCCCGGTTTGAAAGAGGGCCTTGCTGAGGAAATCGCCCATCTTCCCCTCCTGCTGGATTATTTGTTCTTGGAGACCAACCTGGATACGAGACCGAAGACATACACCACAATTGCCAGCAATGCCAAGGTCAAAAATACCCCTGAAAACCCCACAACAAAGATCCTAAGGGCCTCCTTTCCAACCATTCCTCCCTCCCGGCAAGTGAAGGCATAATACAATCACAACCGAAGACTTTTTGCAAGGTGTCCAAAAAGTAAAGGGAGGGGGAAGCCCCCTCCCTGTTTCCATGCCTTAAAGGGTTATGTTGGAATACTTACGCCATGGACGGGACACCTGCTTGTTCTGCAACACCTCAAGGGCCATACAGATATAGCGCCTCGTATCCCGCGGCATTATCACGTCATCCACATACCCCCTTTCGGCAGCCTGATAGGGATGTTCGAACTTCACGCGATATTCCTCTATCAGCTGCCTCGCCTTTTCCTTGGGGTCCGGAGCCGCCTTTATCTCCTTGGCAAAGATCACACTTGCGGCGGTTTCAGCCCCAACGATATTGATCTTTGCCGTGGGCCAGGCAAAGACCAGATCCGCTCCTATGGATTTGTCAAGCATCGCATAATGGGCCCCGGCATAGGATTTCCCTATTATTATGGAAATGAGGGGTACGGTGGCATCGGCCCAGGCAAAGAGACACTTGGCACCGTGCCTGAGGATCCCCTTCCACTCCTGCTCTGACCCGATCCAGAATCCCGGACAGTCCTGGAAGGTCACCACCGGGATGTTGAATAGATCGCAGAAGCGGACGAACCTGGCGAGCTTATCGGAGGCATCCACATCCAACCCCCCAGCCTTCCACATGGGGTTATTGGCCACAATCCCCACCGCGTAACCGTTGAACCTGGCAAAGCCCACGATCAGGTTGCGGGCAAAATAGGGCAGTATCTCCAGGAAACTCCCCTTATCCACGACCTTCTCGATTATCTGGTGCATGTCATAAGGAACCCTCAACATCGGATCGGGCAGAAAGTCATCGAGCTCGGGTATCTGGCGGTTGGGATCGTCATCGGTCTCGACCCGAGGGGGCTTCTCGCGGTTGTTCGAGGGGAGGTAGCTGAGGAGCCTCCTGCAGAGCTCAATGCAGTCTCTATCGTCCTCGCCGACAAGATGGGTCTGCCCGGCCTTCACGGCATGGGCTTCCCATCCGGCGAGCTTCTCCAAGGTGATGTCCTCTCCCGTCTGGGTCTTGACAAAGGCCGGTCCTGCTATCCCCATGAAGCCCGTCTTCTTGCTCTGGATGAGGAAGTCGGTCATGATGGGATGATAAGCCTGACCCCCGAGGCAAGGACCGAGCAGAAGCGAAATCTGGGGCACAATGCCCGAGGCCAAAATTTGGGCCCTGAAACACCACCCATAAGCCTCCAGGGTGTCAATACCTTCCTGAAGCCGGGCCCCCCCCGAGTCATTTATCCCCACAAAGGGCCACCCCTTCTCCTTGGCAAACTCCAGAGCCCAAACGAACTTCTTGCCGTGATACTCGCCAAAGGTCCCGGCCATTGCAGTGTAATCTTCGGAGGCGACCACCACCCACCTGCCATTGACCTTCCCATAACCGGTCACAACACCCTCGGCGGGAACAAAACGCTTGTCCATCCCGAACTCGGTGCTGCGGTGTTTCACAAACATCCCCACTTCCACAAAGGTACCGGGATCCAAAAGCAGCTCTATCCTCTCGCGGGCGGTGAGCTTGCCCCTCTTCTTCTGCTTCTCCACCTCCTCGGGACCACCCATCTCTAGGATCCTCTGGCGCCTCTGTTGGTAATCTTCATAAACCTTATCCCACTTTCCCATGTCATCCCCCTCCTTCAAGGCTTTGTTTGTTAAAGTTCTCACAAAGATCCCCAGGTGTCAAGCATACAAGCGGGAGTGGCTTTTGAAAAACGAAGGAAGGGAGAGGGTGCATTGAGGCTTTTTGGTGTGTAAACGCTTTGAATTTTTAGGGCAGAATATTGAGGAGTTGTCCTTTCAGTGGCGAGTACAAGTCACGATAGTGATGAGCATGTGGAGGAGAAGTTGTTCGATTATGAAAAGGGACAAACTGATTGGAGACTTGACTTTTTCGGAAATATCCTTATTTTCATCGTGATAAAAATCTCAATCCAAGGAGGTGAGGCGATGGCCAAATCGTTAACGGAAATGGCAGTGGAGATTGCTGCTGCTCAGGCATCTCACGCAAAAATGTCCCCCGAAGAGATGGATCGTTTTCTTGAAGTTACCTTTCAACGTTTAAAGGAGATGAAGGAAAGGGAAGAAGGCAAGACAGAAGAAAGGGAACAACAGCCTGCCCCTCTGGTGGATCCCCTTAAGTCCGTTCAGAGGACAAAAGTGATATGCCTTGAATGCGGACAGGAGTTCCGGCAGTTGACCAATGCCCATCTCAAAAGTCACGGATTGACCGCCAAGGAATATCGCAAAAAATGGGGATTGCCCTCCAGATTTCCCCTCGTTGCCAAAGTGCTGGTTGCTAAACGCAGGAGACTCGCCAAAGAACGCGGACTCGGCGAGCGCCTGAAGAGGGCAAGGGAACAGAAAAAGGGCGGAAAATAAACAAACACCAGGGGGTGCTACCACCCCCTGCACACCCCTTGACACAAAAATAGTTTTGTTGTTTAAAATTAATGTGTTAACCAAATGAGGTTTGAGGATTGTCTCTGTTTTCGGTTAGGGAAGGCGGTAAGGGTGATGGCGAGGTATTATCGACTCAGGATTGCTCGTCATGGTCTTACTCACACGCAGTTTTTTCTCCTCATTGCCCTTTATGAGGGGGAGGGATTGTCGGTGGGTGAGTTGGCCAGGAAGATAGCCGTGGACAAGCCGACCATGACGGGTTTGTTGGACAGGATGGAGAGGGATGGTTTTGTTCGCAGGCAGAAGGATCCCAAGGATCGCAGGGCCTTCAGGGTTTATCTGACCGAAAGGGCGAAGGCGCTGAAGGAGGAGCTCCTGGGGATTTACGAGGAAGTAAACGGTTTCTTCCTGTCGGGGCTGAGCGAGCAGGAACGCAGGTCCCTTGAAGGGATCCTCGCCAAGATCGAGGCGATGGGGGAGGAGGTGGGGGGATGACGTTGAGGAAGGCGTTGAGATACAGGTGGTTGATCTTTTGGATTTTGGCCTTCGGTTACCTGTTGGTTTATTTTCATCGCGTCTCCTCGGCTGTGGTGGCCCCGGAGCTGGTTGAGACCTTCGGCATAAGTGGGGCAGTTCTCGGTCTTTTGGCCTCAGCCTATTTCTACCCCTATGCGTGCATGCAGCTGCCGGTTGGTCTTTTGGCCGATTCCCTTGGTCCGCGCAAGACCGTGACCACCTTCCTGTTGATTGCCTCTTTTGGCGCGATCCTCTTCGGCCTCTCTCCCAATATAACCGTGGCCATCCTCGCCAGGGTGCTGGTGGGCCTCGGGGTGGCGGCCCTTTTCGTCCCCACCATGAAGATCTTGGCCGAATGGTTCAGGGTGAGGGAGTTCGCCACCATGACCGGGATACTGATGGCTGTAGGGGGGATAGGGTGGCTTTCGGCTGCAACCCCCTTGGCACTTCTCACCACCTGGGTTGGCTGGAGGATGGCTTTCGTGCTGATAGGGGTGATCACC
>Ga0190312_1000668_pt1 | contig 10181 bp, 10 predicted proteins | sample 487007910_MG_FD_165046 | JGI IMG/M metagenome (GOLD analysis project Ga0190312, IMG submission 165046) | Hydrothermal vent sediment bacterial communities from Southern Trench, Guaymas Basin, Mexico - 4870-07-9-10_MG | ecosystem: Environmental > Aquatic > Marine > Hydrothermal vents > Sediment ... | reverse complement strand
GGATATGGCTGTAGCGTCCCCGCGGTCATGGCGACCAGGGTGCTTGAGTCCGAGAGGGACAGGATTATGACGGCCATCCTGGCCACTTTTATCCCCTGTTCGGCCAGGACCGTTGTGATCCTGGGGCTTATCTCTTTTTACCTCGGTCCCCTTTATGCCCTCCTTATTTATCTGATAAACCTCTTGATCATAGGCCTCCTGGGTGGGCTTATGAGCAGGTTCTATCCGGAGGTCACCCCTGGGTTGATCCTTGAGGTACCGAGATATCACGTTCCCTCTTTCCGCATCATGGTGTTGAAGACGTGGTTCAGACTGAAGGAATTCATCACCGTGGCATGGCCCATCCTTGTGGCCGGAAGTGCCCTTCTGGAGGTCCTGGGCCAACTGGGGCTGTCTGAGGTCTTAAACGGAGGGCTTTTGGTGGTCACCTACCCCCTGGGCCTGCCCAAGGAGGTGGGAATAACCCTGATCTTTGGGATCCTGAGGAAGGAGCTATCGCTTTTGATGCTTTTTGAGGCCTTAGGGACAAGGGAGGTATTGCAGGTCCTCTCGGAGGCCCAGCTGTTGATATTCACCCTCTTTGTCACCTTCTTCATCCCCTGCCTGGCCACGGTGGCGGCCCTTGGGAGGGAAATAGGGTGGAAGAGGACGCTTGTAGCAGCTTTCATGGCCTTCTGTGTGGCCATGGTGGTTAGTCTGGGTGCCAGGATGGTTTTGGGCATATTGGGCTGGTGAGGAGAATGATCCCCCTTGAAAAGCGCATAATATTTGCCCTGGATGTCCCGAGTGAAAGGGAGGCGAGGGAATGGGTCTTGAGGCTTAAGCCTTATATCAAGTTTTATAAGGTGGGGCTTGAGCTGTTTCTCGCCTCGGGTTTCGACATTGTGGACTGGATCCTCAAGCAGGGTTGTGAGGTGATGCTTGACCTGAAGCTGTTCGATATCCCCAACACTGTCAAAGGTGCCATTGAGCGGATCAGGGAAAGGGGCGTGACCTACACCACGGTTCACGGAAACGATGGGATCCTGGAGGCAGCCGCAAAGGCCAAGGGAGACCTGAAAATACTGGCCGTCACGGTGTTGACGAGCCTCGATGAGGGAGACCTTAGGGATTTGGGCTTTCAGTGCAATGTGCAGGAGTTGGTCCTCTCGAGGGCCAAACGGGCCCTCCAGTTGGGTTGTGATGGGGTGGTGACCTCGGGCGAGGAACTGAAAATCCTCAGGGATAGGCTCGGCTGGGGATTGATAGCAGTTGTGCCCGGTGTGAGACCCGTATCCAACAGAGCTGTGGATGATCAAAAGAGGGTGATAACGCCGAAGGAAGCCTTCCTGCTCGGTGCGGATCACATCGTTGTGGGACGGCCCATAAGGACCTCTCCCAGGCCCGAGGAGACCGCAAGACAAATGCTCGATGAGATAGCGGAGGTCCTCCCTCGATGATCGTCGAATGTGAGGCCTGCGGCACCAAGTACAGATTCGATGAAACCCTGCTTAGGCCCGAAGGGGTCAGGGTGCGCTGTAGCCGCTGTGGCTTCACCTGGACCCTTTACCCGGAGGGAAGGGAAATCGCTCCCAAACCCAAGAGGAGGCCGACGGTTCTGCTCATCATCCTCCTCTGCCTCCTTGCCCTCTTCGGCATGATGAACAGGCGGAAGGTCCTCTGGCTGGCCAGGGAGACCCTTCAAAGGTTTCCCTTGGTAAGGGGAGAGGTGCGCCTTTTGGGACCCGTCGGTTACAGGATGTCGACACCCGAAGGGGAGATCTTTGTCATCGAGGGCAAAATACAGAACCTCTCGGGGAGGACGCTTAAGGAAGTGAGGCTTGAAGCAAAGCTTCTGGATACGGAGGGCAGGGTGAGGGCGAAGGCGGAAGGTATTGCGGGGAGGTACTTGCCTTACGATAGGCTGAGGGAGATGGATCTTGAGGCCCTTAAGGCCTTCCTTGAAGGCCGTCCCCCTGATACCTCTCTTTTGCCCGGACAAAAGGTCCCCTTCACCATTCTCTTTTTCTCTCCTCCAGAGGGAGTGAAAAGATTTCAGATCCGGGTGATCTCCAAGGGATGGCGGGCGAGGATGGACTCGAAATAGGCTGCCTCCTCAAGCTTCCCCCTTTTCCTGAATCCCTTGATGAGGATTTGCGATTTTTTATGCAGTTCCTCAAGGGTGAGCTTGTGCCAGTGGGGCGGCAACTCGAGATGCTCCAGGGCCTTCACCAGGGCCTTGACCCTCCAGATATCCATGCCCCAGCGATGCGAAAGCTGGTCGTCATGTCCCCCCCTTTTCACGATCAATGGCTCTTGGATGAAATAGACGGGCTCTCTGGCCGATATCCTCAACCAGAGCTCGTAATCCTCGCATACCGGGAAATCCTCGTCAAAACCCTCGCACTCCTCCCAGAGGTCCCTGCGTATCAGGACCGATGAGGGGCTGATGATGCAGAGGGGAAGGCATCGGGGGTATATCCACCCCGAATACTTGGCATGTTTCTTCTTGGGGTTGACCCTTCTTCCCCTCCTTATCCATATCTCGTCCGTGTAGCAGATCCTGGCCTCGGGATGGGTCTCCATGAAGGAGACCTGTTTTTCCAGCTTACGGGGGAGCCACAGATCATCGCTGTCCAGAAACGCCAAATACCATCCCTTTGCTACCTTTGCCCCCCGATTCCGAGCTGAAGCGGGGCCGCGATTCGGTTGCCACAGATAAAGGATCCTGTCTCCATACCCCCTGACGAGCTCATGGGTTCCATCGCGGGAGCCATCATCGACAACTATGAGTTCGAAATCCCGGAAACTCTGCGCAAGCACCGATTCGATGGCCTCCCTGAGGAAGTCTTTCCTGTTATAGGTGGGTATGATCACCGATACCCTGGGCATCTCCAAGAAGAGGGACAAAGGACCTCTTTTTCACATCCAGCAATCCCTTCTCGGTCAGCCTGAGATGGGGCAGGCCGCTGAAGGGCAAGGTCTGCAAAACCACAAAAGCCCTCCTCCTCATCCCCAATCTCCTGGCAACCTCCTCGAATTCCCTTATTTCCCTGCGGATCTCCTCCATCGGCTTTGGGGATATGATCCCATAGATGGGCAGGTGGATGACCCCCAGCACTTCTCTCCCCTTTACGGCGAAAAAGCCACCCCGCCCCCTGAGGAGGGCATTTACCGCCTGGGCCATATCCTCCTCGGTGGCACCGACCACAAATATGTTGTTGGTGTCCCAGGTGAGGCTCGTGGCAAGGGCCCCTTCCTTCAGCCCCAATCCCTTGACAAACCCGACCGAAAGGACCGGATCGCTTGAGTGCCTGAGGATTTGTGCCACCTTTAGTATGTCCCTTTCGGGATCGGCGCAGACATTGCCCGAACGCACCGGCAGTTCAACCCAGGACTCGGCCGTTATCGTGTCGTTTTTGACCTCCAGGGCCCTGACCCTGACCCTCTTCCCCTGATACGGCACCCTGAAATGGTGGGGGCTGAGGGGCCGGAGCCTGAAGGAATCCATGGCCTCAGGGGGATAGGAGAAGGAAGGCGGATCAAGCAACAGCCTCCCGTCCTCGGCCACAAGCTGACCATCGAGGAATACCATCTTCATCCGGAGCTCCCCGAGCCCTTCCAAAAGCAGGATGTCGGCTCGCTTGCCGGGGGCCAGAAGGCCGAGGTCCTTCAGGCCGAAGTATGTGGCCGGGTTCAGGGTCGCCATCTTTATCGCCTCCATAGGGCTGAAACCCTGCGCAACGGCCTCTCGAACGGCCCAATCCAGGCCCCCGCGCTCCATGAGGGTCTCCGGATCAAGCAGGTCGGTGCAGAGCATGAGGTTCCTCAAATCCCTGATCCTTCCCCTCAAAGGGGCTACCGCAGGAAGCTCCTGCCTTATATATCCCTGACGTATCATCACGGCAGAACCGAGTCTCAACAACTCGAGGGCCTCCTGCTGGGAAGTGGCCTCATGACAGGAACCGATCCCCGAAGAGATATAGGCCTGAAGCTTTCTCCCCTTTGCCCCCGCTGTGTGTCCCTCCAGACGCTTTCCCCGCTTCAGGACTTCGGCGAAGCGCCCCAAAATATCCCCATCCCTGTCCATGACCACCCTGGGCCAGTAAGTTTCACCCAGCCCGAGGCAGAAATCCTCAGCGATCAGCTCCTCGAAGGCCTTGCGTGGGAAACCGGCACTTTGTTCAAACTGCGGAAAAGGAGGTATAACGGAAGGACACAACAAGAACACCCTCAGGGGAGCCCCCATCGCCTCCCTCAGGAACCAGCCCACCGCTTGGGGACCGGCAGCATTGGCCACCATGGCCGCTTCCGTCACAACGGTGGTCGTACCCCTCGGGAGGGCAAAGCGCGAATACTCGCGCACTTGAAAGACGAAATCCAAGTGACAATGGGGGTCAATGAAACCCGGAGCCATAAAAAGGCCCCCGGCATCTATCACCAGAGTATCCTTCGAAACCTCCCCTTCAAAACGATGACCTATGTAAGCAATCCTCCCCCCCGAAATGGCCACATCCACCCCGGGAATCACCTCCTCGGTCAAAACGTTCAGGAGGGTCCCACCCCTTATCAGGACCTCAGGAGGAACTTCCCCCAAGGCCGTGGCAATCAGACGCTGTATCTCCTCCTTCTCCACGGAAGGGATTTTACCCCAACAGCCGGCCTGGCGAAATTCCGGATCTTGATGTAATCTTCTATAGATGAACAACATAATAGCCGTTGCAGGACCCAAAGGAGGAGTTGGAAAAAGCGTAATCTGCGCAAACCTTTCCATCGCCCTGGCAGAACTGGGCAAAAGGGTAATCGCCGTAGACCTCGATTTCGGAGCATCGAATTTACATGCCCTCTTAGGTTTTACAAACTTCACATACAGTCTCAACGACTTTTTCCAGAACAGGGTAAAAAAATTATCCGACATTGTTTCCGATACAAATATAGAAAATCTAAAAATAATTCGTGGAGGAGACGCTCCCGGCATGGCAAATATAATGTACCAAAAGAAAGCAAAGCTTATCAGGCATTTGTTGAGTTTAAATAGCGATATCATAATTTTAGATTTGGCACCAGGAATATCTTACAATGTTTTAGACTTTTCTCTAATAGCTAAAGATTTGCTTCTTGTAACAACGCCAGAATTGACTTCTCTGATGAACAGTTATAGCTTTATCAAAGCTGCTGTTTTCAGGAAGCTATCCTTTTTCTTTAAGCGCAGTGGATCTTTTGAACTGCTAGAGCTTTTAGAAAAAGCCAAAGATTTCGAAAATTATCCTCTAAAAACTATGGAGGATTTTTTCCAAGAGGCTCAGAAATTGAATCCTGCTGTAGCTGATTCTGCAAAAGCAATTATAAGTAATTTAAGGCCCTTGATAATCGTCAACAGGATTCGTGCAGAAAATGATAAAAGGGTGGGGAAGGTCATTCAGAGGATGTTAAGGGTGTATTTGGGTATCGAAAGTCCGTTAGTGATGACGGTACGGGAAGATGCTTCGGTGGCGAATGCCCTCGTGAAGATGAAGCCCGTGTTGCTTTATGCCCCTGATTCCTCCTTTTCCCTGGACATCAAAAAGATAGCCTTGGAGGTCAGCAGGGTGGTATGAGGGTTTTTGTTGAGTTCAACCTAGGTTCCCTTTCTCTGGCCCTTCCGGTGGAGGATATCGGAAAGGTGGTGAGTGTGGATAGGGTAGTTCGCGTTCCCGGTGCCCCTGGTATTATAAAGGGCGTTGTAGAATTAAGGGGGGAGGTTCTCCCCCTTGTATCCCTGGCGGAAGCATTGGGTGTTGGTGCTGATCGTGGGAGCGGGAAGGTGATCGTCGCGCATTTAAATGGCATGAAGGTGGGACTTCTGGTGGAAGGGGTGAAGGGAATCCTCCGGGTGAGGGAAAAGGACATCCTGCCCCTGGAGGGGATGGGTTCTTCTCCTGCCTTTTCGGAGGTCATAAGGCAAGGGGACGGCTTCGTGCTGGTCCTAAGGCCCGATTCCCTTATGCAGCAGGGGGAAAAGTCCGAAGAGGAGATCATGGAGGAGTTGCTGGCCCTCCTGGGTTATGGAACCCGATGACAAGACCCATGACGAAGAAAAGGGGGTCAGGAGTTTCTGGGGTATCGACGGTTTACCAAGAAGATCCCCCCCGAGACCATCCCCAAGGATATGAAGGTCCTGATTCCCATTTCCTCTCCCAGCAGAAGGCCACCGAACAGCACCCCGAAGATAGGGGTGAAGAAGGTGAAGGAAGAGAGGGCGCTCACCGGGTAAAGGTGGATGAGTTTGAACCAGAGATAATAGCTCCAGAAGGCTACAATCAAGCTTTGGTAGGCAAGGGATCCGATGACAAGGGGGCCAATCCCCCACATTTTCGAGGACTCGAGCAGAAAACTCAGGCCAAAGAGCACGGGGATGGAAAAGGAGAGTTGGTAGAAGAAGGTCTGGATGGGGTGCACTTTGTCCGCCATGAAACGCTTGATGTAAAGGGTTGTGGCTGCCCAGAAAAAGGCCGCACCAATCTCCAGCAGGTCCCCGAGCCATAGCTTAGGTCCGGCGGAGGCGGGTTTGTGACCGAAAAGGGTGAGGACCCCTGCGAAAGCCAGGAACAACCCCAGGGTCTTGATCACGGTCAGCCTTTCCCCTCTGAGCAGAAAATGGGCGCCTATGGCCACGAAGAAGGGGCTCAGGTAAACGAAGATGACGGCCCTTGAGGCATCGGTCCACAGAGTTCCCAAGTAGAGACACGCGAACTCTAGGCCAAAGAGCAAGCCCACGGCAACCCCGTGAAGGAGTCTTATGTCCCTGTGAAAGGGGGATTTCTGCAGTTTCAGGCAATAAAAGAATCCGCATGTGGCAGCGACCGAGGAACGGATGGCCGAGGAGAATATGGGGGCAACCGCCGTGTTTGAGACCTTTATGGCCGTGTAATTGAGCCCCCACAGGGCCGTGAGCATAAGGAGGACGGAGAAGGCATAGGTATCGAGCTGCTGCTTGGCCAGGGGAGGGGACTTCACGAGGAGAGCCTTTTGACGAGTTCAGCGACCCTCCTTCCGAGCTTGCGGGCGTTGGACAGGGTCCGCTCATCGGGACCCCCCGAACAGGCAACACCATAATGACCCGTTGCATCCATTGGATCCCCAACCACGATCATCCCGTAAATAAGGAGGACCTGAAGGATTGAGATCATGGTCGTTTCCTTGCCACCGGATGGATCGGCCGAGGTAGCGAAGGCAGCCCCTACCTTATTTTCCATCTTCTTCCGCAGGTATACAAAACGGTCGAAGACGGCCTTAAGCTCAGCAGCCATCGATCCAAAATAAACGGGAGAACCTGCAATCAGCCCCTGGCAGCTGAGGAAATCATCCTCCGTAACCTCTTGGGTGTTCCGCAAAATTGCCTCAATTCCCGGGACCTCTTCCACTCCCTTCGCAATCTCTTGGGCCAACCTTTTGGTGTTGCCAGTTTTGGAATGATAAAGCACCAATACCTTCATATGAGACCTCCCTAAGGCTTTTTTAAGTTAATTACAGCAGTTTAGAGGCACCAGTCAACCAAACCCTAGGGGCAATTGGTTTGCAACATACCGGGAGGCGGCGAGGCTTCTGAGGAAGATAAGGGATTTCAGGGACAAAGGGGAAAGGGAAAATGCCACATGGGCCGAAAGATTTTGGGCCAAAGCTAACGAGTACCTCGCGCGGTTCCCTTATCCTAATTTGTGATATTATGATAGACGGAATATGGTATACTTTAGTTTTACCGTTAAGTTGAAAGAAATCGGGATGTGGGGCGTCGATGTAGTGGGTCGAGGGGGTACTAATTGGGTAAAGATCGAGCGTTTACTTCGATCGAAGGAAAAGCGGTTTCTGAAGTCATTGGAGAAAAAGTCCTTAGGATAAGAAAAATGATTTATTTCTCAAGCTGGTTTTGTTCTTTGAAAAAAACAGAGATAATTCAACATGGCGCATGTCCTCCAAGGTGCGATTGGGCCCAGGGGGTTCTGGAAGTGGGGATGTCTTGATGCTAACTTTAAAGGGGTTTCTTGGTGAGGATTTTGTTGACTAACGATGATGGAGTTTATTCAGAGGGCTTGAGGGTCTTGCGGGAAACCCTGCAAGTCCTGGGAGAAGTTTACATAATTGCCCCTGATGGTGAGAGATCGGTCATTTCCCATGCCATTAGCCTCAAGAGGCCTGTAAGATGCTGGCAGATCTCCGAAAGGGTCTGGGCCAGCGATGGAACCCCTGTGGACTGTATCCATCTCGCCCTCCATTTTTTGGAAACTCCGCCGGATCTTGTGATTTCGGGGCCCAATAACGGACCTAACATGGGCGAGGAGGTCTTTTATTCGGGGACAGTGGCTGCGGCCTTGGAGGCGGGAATTCTCGGTATGCAGGCCATGGCGATTTCGGTGGTTGCCAGGAAGGATCACCTTTATGATACTGCGGCCTACGTGGCCCTGAGGATTGCGGAGAGGATGATGAGGGATCCCTTGCCTCCCCGCACGGTCTTAAACATCAATGTGCCCAACCTCCCTAAGGAATTCCTTAAGGGTTTCAAGGTCACGCGGCTTGGTCGGCGCATCTTCAACAATTCCGTTGTGGAACAGACGGATCCGCGAGGTGCCAGATATTACTGGGTGGGAGGAGGGGAACCGAGGTTTGTGGAGAGGGAGGGGACAGATGTCTATGCGGTTTCAAGGGGGTTTGTTTCCATAACCCCCCTTCGGGCTGATTTGACCGCATATGAGGAATTGGAGAGAATGATTGGATGGGAGGTTCTATGAGGGTCGTATTTTGGAGATGCGGAGTTTAAATTAATCCATAAAAGGAGGTGCTATTATGAGGGTTACATTGAGCGTGATCAAGGCGGACATAGGCTCTGTAGGGGGACACATTAAACCTTCCGAAAAACTCCTTTCCAGGGTTAGGGAGTTCGTAGAGGAGGAAGGGAGGAAGAAGGGGTTGATCGAGGACTTTTACATCTCTCACACTGGGGATGATGTGGCGATCCTGATGAGCCACAAAAGGGGAGTGGCCAATCCGGATGTCCACAAACTCGCCTGGGACGCCTTCAGGGCGGGGACGGAGGTGGCCAAGTCTCAGGGGCTTTACGGAGCGGGACAGGATCTGCTGAAAGATGCCTTCAGCGGCAACATCAGGGGTATGGGGCCCGCAGTTGCGGAGATGGAATTCGAAGAGAGGCCCAATGAGCCGTTTCTGTTCTTCGCTGCTGACAAGACCGAGCCGGGTGCCTTTAACCTGCCCCTTTATCTTGCCTTTGCCGATCCCATGTACTGTTCCGGTTTGATACTGAGTCCATCGATGGCCAACGGCTTCAAGTTCACCATAATGGACGTCAATTACACGGAAGGGGACAGGGTCATAGAGCTCAATGCTCCCGAGGAGCTTTATGACATCGCCGCCCTCTTGAGGGACAACGAAAGGTTCGTGGTCGAAAAGATCCATTCCCGGAGGACAGGCGAGATAGCCGTTGCTGCAAGTACCACCAGGCTCCACAACATAGCCGGGAAATACGTGGGCAAGGACGATCCGGTGATGCTCGTGAGGGTGCAAGGGGACTTCCCCGCGACGGGAGAAGTGCTCTCGGCCTTCAGCATAGGGCATTACGTAGCCGGCTTCATGAGGGGGAGTCACAACGGCCCCCTTATGCCCGTCAAACTCAATTCCACCATCTCCTTTTTCGACGGTCCGCCCATCATTTCCTGTGCGGCCTTCTGTGTGCACGAGGGTAAGCTAACCGAACCAGTGGATTGCTTTGATCATCCCTTCTGGGATTACATAAGGATGAGGGTGGCCGAGAAGGCCCTCGAGCTCCGCAGACAGGGATTCTCCGGACCCGCCATGCTCCATTATTCCGAGCTCGAATACGGCGGGATCGTCGAGAAGATGAAGAAACTGGAAGAGAGGTTCAGGGTAAGGGGTTGAGGAAGATATTCGTACAGACCTTCGGCTGCCAGATGAACGAGAGGGACTCCGAGAGGGTCCTTGCGCTCGCCCTTGAATGCGGGTATCAGGAGGTCCCGAGCCCCGAGGAGGCGGATCTCATCGTGGTGAATACCTGCACGGTGAGGAGAAAGCCCGAACACAAGGTTTACAGCCTCCTGGGGCGCTTTGGCCGCCTGAAGGAGAAGAGGCCCTGGCTGCGAATAGCGGTGGTGGGCTGTCTCGCCCAGCAGGAAGGGGAGAGGCTACTTGAACGC
>Ga0190312_1000665_pt1 | contig 10229 bp, 13 predicted proteins | sample 487007910_MG_FD_165046 | JGI IMG/M metagenome (GOLD analysis project Ga0190312, IMG submission 165046) | Hydrothermal vent sediment bacterial communities from Southern Trench, Guaymas Basin, Mexico - 4870-07-9-10_MG | ecosystem: Environmental > Aquatic > Marine > Hydrothermal vents > Sediment ... | reverse complement strand
GTATAAAATCTGCCTATTCAAATTGTTTAGTTCTAGCTTATCAGAATCAACTATATGTATCTCACCAACACCTGCAGCTACTAAGTAATAAAGTACTGCTGAACCTAAACCTCCAGCACCTACAACTAAGACCTTAGCTCTCTTCAATTTCAACTGAGCCTCAACACCTAGGAATAGTAATTGCCTCCTATACCTCTCAAGTTCCTCATTACTTAGACCAACACTATTAACCAATGCTGAACACCTACTCTAAATCTTTGTTAAGGAGTGTATTATATATCTCCACAGGAGCTATATGAAGGTTAAGGTGATATTCCTTCATAGAGCTGCTGAGATAGTGCCTAGGGATATGAGGGTAATAGATGTGGAACTAAGGGAGGATGCTACCTTAGCTGACTTAATAGCATTCATAGGGAGTAATGTCAGTGAGAAGTTAGCACTAGGAGTTATCGAGAGGAGATTAACGGTAAACTTATTAGTTAATGATGCGCCAGTAACGAACTTAGAGTATAGGCTGAGTAATGGTGATGTAGTTAGGTTCGTAACTCCTGCTTCGGGGGGTTAATTTCATGTATTAACTTAATACCTCTAATACTAAAGAACTTCTCTAAAGCTAATACTTCATGCTTACTTAACTCACGATTAAAGATTATCTTGATGGTCATACCCTTATTTATGGAACCTAGCTCACCATTAAAGAAGTAGTTTAGTGATAGGTCCTTACTTAGTAACATGTCACTTAATTCCCTACATAGTACTTCGGCAAGAACGTGAGTTCTTAAACCTTTAATTATCAATTCCCTACAATTACGGCGTAATATAGCTACTACACTCAATGTCCTCACCTAATGAGTGCATTCATCATTAACTATCAAGTACTAACTTACCTGACTTTTTAAGAATTAAATACACCTTCTCAGGTGTTATTGGTAATTCATTAATCTTTACTCCGAGTGCATGGCTTACAGCATTAGCTATTGCGGCTGCAATGCCTACTAGTGATGGTTCGCCTAATCCCTTAGCTCCGAAGGGCCCTCTCTTATACCTAGATTCAACCCAATCGTAAATTATTTCAGGTGTATCAGCTGCTGTAGGTATGTAGTAAGTAGATAGGTTAGCATTCATCACCCTACCTTCAGCATCGTGTATTAGCTCCTCCATTAATGCGTAACCGAGACCTTGAATAGCGCCACTCTCTGCTTGATGCTCAACACCCTCCCTATTAATCACCTTACCAACATCGTATACAGTGTAAATCCTGTTAACAGTAACTTCACCCGTCTCGACATCAACAGTAACTTCAGCAATTACAGCTCCAAACGTGTATGTAATATATGGTGCACCTTGACCTGTATCCTCATCCCACGCAGCTAAGGGAGCTCTATAATAGCCATACTCCTGTAGGGGGACACCAAGCCAGTTTGCTTCCTCAATAATATCCCTCCATGATACCTTCCTTGAAGGACTACTCCTACAAAAGACATCAGGTACTTTAATCTCTACATCACTTGGTGCGCAGTCCAAGATGCGTGAAGCTACTTCGTTAAGTCTTTGCCTTAATTTATAAGCAGCATTAACAGTTGCTGCACCACCCATAACTGTGGTCCTGGAAGCTACTGTAGGTCCTGAATTAGGTACAGCTGAAGTATCTGCTCTCTCGATAATGAAGTACTTAGGAGGTACACCAAGTATTTCTGAAGCTATGAGTACTAATCCCCATAAAGCACCCTGACCGAAGTCAGTGAGTCCTGTCCTGAACGTTACTGATCCATCACTATTAATTATTAATGATACTGATGAGTAGTCAGCACCCTCAACACCTATGGAATTACCATGCCATAAGACAGCTACACCAATACCCTTTCTCAGTAACCCCTTAGATTCAGCTGAGTACTTCCTCCTCTTCACATACCAATTACTTAAGTTAACAGCTCTCCTTAACGCTTCCTCAAGACCTACACCAAGATCCCTACTCATTAATTGGCCATGAACAGTTTCATCACCTTCCCTTAATATGTTCTTAAACCTCAAATCCACGGGATCCATACCTAGCTCCTCAGCTAGTAAGTCCATCTGTCTTTCAACTGCGAAATGTACTTGGGGATTACCAAAGCCCCTGAACGCTCCAGCATAGACATTATTTGTATATACAGCAACAGTATCTACTTTAGCGTAAGGTACTCTGTAAGGACCTACTGAATGTACGGTTGCTCTCCAAGCTACGAACGGACCTAATGATGCATAAGCACCAGTATCTAATACTATTCTAGCTTCAACAGCTACGAGGGTACCATCCTTCTTAGCGCCATGTCTATATAGAGCTATCATTGGATGCCTCTTACTATGACTGATGAAGGATTCCTCCCTCGTATAGATGATGATGGCGGGCCGACCAGTAAGGTAAGCAGCTAATGCAGCCTTAGCACCAATAACGTTACCTACGTCCTCCTTACCGCCAAAGCCCCCACCCATTAGTGGGGCTATAACCCTAACTAAGCCTTGAGGTAGACCAAGAACCCTAGCAATAGCTCTTCTAGCTTCAAAAGGGCATTGAGTAGTCACTATTACCGTAACTCCACCATCACTCTCAGGTACAGCTAAAGCTGCTTCAGGCTCTAAGTATGCATGCTCCTGGAATTGAGTTTTATACTCACCCTCAACAACTACGTCAGCCTCCCTAAACCCTCTATCAACATCCCCCCTCCTAATCCTATACCTAGCGACAACATCACTACCCCTCTCATCATGTATTAATACATGCTTCCTCTCACTCAAAGTTTCTAGATCTATGACATCTAAGGGGTTAGTTATTACTGGTAACTTCTCATACTCAACGTGGATCCTCTCAGCGGCTTCTCTAGCTATGTAGTAATCCCTAGCAACTACTAGTGCTAATACATCACCTACGTATCTAACCTTACGGTCAGCAATTAGTGGTTGATCAGGGATTACGTAACCAACATCATTAATTCCAGGTATGTCCCTTGCTATTATTACCTTAATAACTCCAGGATAATTGAGTATCTCACCTACATCTAGCTTCTTAATTAATGCGTGAGCATACTTAGTCCTAACGCTGTAAACGTATAAAGCATCCCTATACCTACTCACGAAATCAGCTGTGAATATTGGTGCTCTACCAGCAACCTTACCTACCGCATCCCAGCGTAGCAACTTCTTACCTACATACACGAAGCTCCTATACCTCGAGAATACCTCTTCAACTATACGTATGTGTTCAGGTACCTGACTCAAGTAATCACCTCCTTAATATCGAAGTATATCTTACCTTCACGAATGTATTTAGAAGCTATCTTCACAGCTTTAATAAACCTTAAATAACTACCACACCTACAGTAGTGACCACTGAGTACTTCCTTAATCTCGTCATCTGAGGGGTTAGGGTTCTTATCAAGTAACCACTTAATAGCTAAAGCAACACCAGGTATGCAGAAGCCGCATTGAACAGCATGTATGTCGAGGAGAGCTTTCTGGACTGCATGGATCTTACCCTCAGGAGCTAAACCGGCTACAGTCGTGATTTCACTACCATCAGCTCTAACAGCTAAGACTAAACACGAAGGTACTAGCTCTCCATTCATTAAGACAACACATGAACCACACTCACCACGACCACAACCCTCCCTAACACTTACAATACCTAACTTATACCTAAGAACGTCAATCAACCTCTCATAAGGTTTAACATAGACTTCGTAATTCTTACCGTCAACTCTCAACCTAATCTTCACTAACGGATACTCATCATCACTCATACTTAACCCCCGTAAGTACTTTCTTCAATCCTCTCCTTAACCTTGAGTAATGATCTCTTAAGCAATACGCCTGATAAATGTAGTCTATAATCTGAAGTAGCTCTATAGTCACTTATCCTGATCATCTCCTTAGGTAGGATATCTCTAATAGCTTTATTTAAGACTTCATTACTTATGGTCTTACCCTTAAGAAATTCCTCAACAAGCCTAGCCCTACCCGGGTAGGGCTTACTCACACTATCAAAGGCTATCGCTACATCCCTAATGACTCCATCATCTATGAACGCATAAGTGGCAACAACTACATACCCCATTATGTGTGCCTTCCTCCTATCAAACTTCATTAATGATGTTGACGACCTAATCGGTTTCTCCTTAAACCGAACCTCAACTATTAACTCATTAGGTTCCTTTCTAAGTACCCTCTTACCGATGTAGAGACCTTCTAAGGGTATCCATCTATCACTATTAACGCTCATAAGCCTTACCTCAGCATTGAGTGTTAGTAAGAGTATAGCTACATCAGATAGTGGGTGAGCTGTAGCTATATTACCACCAACAGTAGCTAAGTTCCTAATGTATGGTGTTGCAAAGTAGTGAGTAAGATCTGAGAAGCCTAGATATCTCTTATCACTAGCGGGGAAGGAATTCCCTAACTCACTAATAGTGGTTAAGGCTCCAATCCTTATGAAGCCGTCTTCCCTTTTAACATAAGCTAACTCCCTCCTTAGAGGCCATAAATCAATCAGTCCCTTAAACTTAACAACACCTTCCCTCATTAAGACTAAGATATCAGTACCACCAGCTATAGGTAAGACTTCAGGTGCTTTCTTATCGAGTAGTTCTAAAGCGTCATCTAAGCTTTTAGGTCTATATACATTGAATCTAAAGATAAGTACCACCTACTGATAATCACAACATTAAGTAATAAGTTCCAACTTCATCCTCAGCTAAACTCTAAGCTTATCTATCACATTACTAACTATGCTTAAGTGTTTAGGCTCTACATTATTAATGTATGATAGAGCTTCAGCTGCTATAGATATGGCTATCTCTTCAGGCTTATCGGAACCTAAATCAATACCTATAGGTGCGCGTAGTTTAGATTTAATCACTTCCTTAGGTATGCCCTCAGATACTAACTTCTTTATGAATTCAGTAACCTTCCTCCTACTACCTAGTAAACCTATGAAGTTAGCTTTAGATTCCATAAGCTCCTTAACCATTCTATAATCTGTTTCTACCTCACCATGAAGTACTAGAACTATGTCACCCTCCCTAATGATGCTTTTCAACTTGCTAGCTATCTCATCAACACTACCAGTGATCCTGACGTCAGCATGAGGTATGTAGTCCTCACTAACTAATTCAGGCTTAGGGTCTGCTATAACTACTCTAAACTTCAAGAATCTAAATATCTCAGTAACGGGTTTACCAACACGTCCAGTACCGAATATGATTACCCTCTTCGAAGGTCTAAGAACATCTATATAGACCGTCAATATCCCACCACATATGAGCCCCGTATCAACTGCCCCACTAACTTGCCTTCCAGTAAATGAGTACTTAATCATTCTAGGTCTACCCTCCCTTATAGCCTTAACAGCTTCATTAACTACGTGTCTCTCAAAAGACCCTCCACCAAGGGTTCCGTAAGTATTACCATCCTCATCAATAAGCATTTTAGAACCCACATCCCTAGGTCCCGAACCCTCCTTACTAACAACTATAGCTAGCGCAACGCTCTTACCTTCATTAATAAGTCTTAAAGCCTGATTAAGTAGTTCCTCATCACTTAAACTAGAAATTCCTTTTCCTCCTCCCATGTAGGCACCATTGATTATTAATGAAACACTAGTAATAAGTATTAAGACTTATGTCTAGAAGTAAGTTATGGTTTACTCGTAAGCTCTATATTTTAAGTAGGTATGATATTCTATGGTGTGGTTGGTGATCGCGACAGCTATACTCTTAGCTGCAGGTTACTCAACTCGTTTTCCAGGGAATAAGATGGTATATAAACTTAAGGTGAGGGGTAAGGAACTCACATTGATTGAGTATATCGTTAATAAGTTTAGTGAAGTCTTTGATGACGTTGTAGTGGTTATAGGACATGATAAGGATAAGGTCATTAATGCATTAGGTGATAAGGTTAAGGTTGTGTATAACCCCAGGTACGACATCGGTATGTCGGAATCCGTTAAGGTTGGTGTTAAAGCAGTCATAAGATATTCAGATATAGTAGCTATTCACCCAGCAGACGTTATATTCATACTTAAGGAAACCCTAAGGACATTAGTTTCTAAAGCTAAGGGAATGCTTAAAGAGGGTAAGTCATTCATTCTAATACCTAGATATGGTGTTAAGGGAGGACACCCACTACTCATAAGTAATGACTTAGCGAAGTATGTGTTAGAGATTAAAGAGGAGGAGAGAGGTCTTAAGGGGTTCTTGAAGAAGTACCACCAATACATAACATATTTAGGAGTAAGTGATGTTGGAGTTTTAGTTGACATAGATACACTTGAGGACTTAAAGAGTAATATAGATTTGTTATTGCGTGAGACTTGATATTCTTAATACTTGTTTAAATAATTATTATTGGTAAAGTTAATATTCCATACGCCAGAGAAGTTTCCGGGGCTCATACGATTGTGTTTAAGAAGGATGTAATTGAGATAAGATTCCATGGTCGTGGTGGTCAAGGCGCTGTTACTGCTGCTAACATCTTAGTCACTGTAGCTTACAAGAATGGTTTATGGGCACAAGCATTCCCGTTCTTTGGCGCCGAGAGGAGAGGAGCTCCAGTAATGGCTTTCGCTAGGATAGGTAAGCAACGCATTAGGAGGAGGTCGATGATTAGAGAGCCGGACATTGTTGTAGTACTAGATGATAGGTTACCGAAGGTTGTTAACGTACTTAGTGGGTTAAGGGATGGAGGTTACGTATTAATAAATACGGGTAGTATTGATGAAGCTAAGGAACTATCTGGTGGTGGTAAGTATATGGTTTATGCTGTTAATGCAACTAGGATAGCTCTTGACTTAAACCTCGTACTAGCTGGTTGGCCCTTAGTGAATACCGCAATACTAGGTGCTTTAGCTAAGATCTTAGAATTCCCGCTAAGAAGTGTTGAGGAGGCAATAATTGAGTACCTAGGTGAGGAGAGAGGTAAGATTAACGTTTTAGCTGCGAGAAGAGCTTATGAGGAGGTGAAGCTCATTGAGTGAGTACGTTAAGTACTTACCTTTAGCTAAGCCGAAGATTGGTGTTGCAGGTAAGACCGGTAGTTGGAGGACTGAAAGACCTGTCTATGATCCGAGTAAATGCATTAAGTGTGATCTCTGCTGGCTCTACTGTCCTGAGGGCACCATAGATGTTGGTGTTAGTGAGAATGTGTATGTGAGGATAGACTATGACTACTGTAAAGGTTGTGGTGTATGTGCTAATGTATGCCCCACAAAAGCTATAAGAATGGTTCCTGAGAGGTGATGGGTTGTGGTTGTTAAATCATTAACTGGAAACTATGCAGTTGCATGGGCTGTTAAACTAGCTAAGGTTAAGGTCATTGCCGCATACCCCATAACACCGCAAACAACGATAGTTGAGAGGCTCTCTGAGTTCGTAGAAAGAGGGTTATTAGATGCTAAAATGATTAGAGTTGATTCAGAATTCTCAGCTCTAGCAGCTACTTGGGGAGCTGCAGCAGGTGGTGTTAGAGCGTTTACTGCTACCTCATCTCATGGACTCCTATACATGCATGAGGTAGTATGGTGGGTTGCTGGTTCTAGGATACCGTTAGTTATGGCTATAGTAACGAGGACTATAGGTCCTCCATGGAATATATGGACAGATCACTCTGACATCATGGATCAGAGAGATACTGGTTGGATAATAATGATGGCTGAGCACAATCAGGAGGTCCTAGACTCAGTTATTCAGCTATACAGGATAACTGAAGATCCTAGAGTGTACCTACCGGGAATGATAGGTCTTGATGCCTTCATACTATCACACACTACTGAACCAGTCGATATACCACCTCAGGAACTAGTTGATTCATACCTACCACCACGTAAGCAACCCTACATAATGACGATTAAGGAACCACTAATTATGGGTAACATACCATCAGATCTTAAGTGGAACATGAAGATGAGGTGGGATGTACATGCATCATTGATTAGGGCTAAGGAGGTTATTGAGGAGGCTGATAGGGAGTGGTATAAGCTTACTGGGAGGAGTTATGGGGGATTGATTGAGTGTTACAAATGTGATGACGCTAAGCTATACATTATAGGTATGGGAGCTTGGGTTGGTGATATGAGGGATGCTGTTGATAGGTTAAGGGATGAGGGCTACGATGCTGGATTAATAAAAGTGAGGTTCATTAGGCCATTCCCGGATGATAAAATAGCTTCAGTAGTTAAGAATGCGAAGTTATGCATAGTATTCGATAGATCCGTATCAGCAGGCTCGGCAGGCCCGCTATTTCTTGATGTTACGTCACACATCCATAGATACGGTATCAATGTACCAGTAGTTAACGTGTTAGCAGGTCTAACAGGCCTTGATGTAACATCTACCGAGATATCCTACGTGGTTAAGAAGATCTATGATAGCTTTGAGAAGGGTGAGTTAAGGAATAATATTGTTTGGTACTTTGGAGGTGATGAGTTATGGTGGTAGCGATTAAGACCCTACCTAAGGAGAGGTACTTCCTACCGGGTAGTGCTGCTTGTCAAGGCTGTCCTGAAGCTATGGGACTTAGATACGTCGGTATGGCTCTAGGTAAGAAAGCCATAATAGTAGTACCTGCTGGGTGCACATCAGTAATTCAGGGATTAGCACCTGGTTGTGCTGTCAACCTACCAGTACTTAACGTACCCTTCGCATCAGCTGATGCCGTAGCTTCAGGTTTAGCAGCAGCTAAGGAGATTGTAGGTGAGGATGCAGTAGTCATTGTATGGGCTGGTGATGGAGCTACAGCTGACATAGGTTTTGGGCCACTATCAGGTACTGCTGAGAGGAATGATAACGTAATACACATATGTGTAGATAATGAAGCATACATGAATACAGGTATTCAGAGGTCATCACTAACACCTTATGGTGCCTGGACAACGACTACATGGACGGGTAAGAAGGAGGCTAAGAAGGAATTACCGTTAATAATGATAGCTCATAAGGTACCATACGTAGCTACAGCAAGTATTGGCTACCCAACAGACTTCATACAGAAGTTAAGGAAGGCTGCAAGCATTAAGGGGTTCAAGTATATACACCTACACGCACCATGCCCTACAGGCTGGCGTTACGATCCCTCAAAGACTGTTGAGATAGCCAGACTAGCCGTTGAGACCGGTATGTGGATCCTATTTGAAGCTGAGAAAGGTAAGGTGAGGATAAGTTCCTTCAGTAAGCCATACGCTGATAAGAGTAAGAGAAAGCCTATAGAGCAGTACTTAAAGCTTCAGGGTAGATTTAGAGGTATAACTAAGGAGGACATAAAGATAATTGAGAGAATGGTTGATGAAGCTTGGGAAATACTGTTAAAGCTAACCTGATGGAGCTAATAACACACTCCTAAACACATAGTTAAGTATTAGAGTAAGTACTGAGGCAGCAATAGCTATTATAATTATAGCCATAGGCGATATCCTAACCCTAGCTTCAACATCCTCAAAGAACCTAACAAGTCCAGCAGCAGTTAACGGTCCTCCAGTCCTACGTCTCCTCCTAGAGGACATTATACCACCAACTAAACATCTCCTTAAACACTATATAAAGACTATCCTAACTACTTAACTAGGTGCTCCTATGGAGGTAACGATAAAGTATGCTCAAGAACTAATGAGGAAATACTATTTTGAGAGGGACTCCAAGAGAGGTCTATACGCAACATTCACATGGCTCGTCGAGGAGATAGGTGAACTAGCTGAAGCAATACTTAGTGGTAAGAAGGAAAACATCATGGAGGAAGTAGCTGATGTATTAGCTTGGCTACTATCACTAGCTAACATTTTAGGAATAGATGTTGAGGAAGCTTTCAAGAAGAAATACATGAGTCCCCACCCGCCACTGTAGACTCATTCTCTGAATAGAGACTGGTGGGGCCGATTTCCCACTCCACGCGAAGTATTGGGGTCTTACACCATCAACTCCATAAACGTATTATTACCGCAGAGCATGAAGAAATCAGAGCATATCACTACTCAAAGACACCCCCACCCCATAACTTCCTCTGGACACATAGAGCTAGACCAAGCTACAGTACCGCACACTCATAACTACTCAATAACAGTACGTATACCACGCCATAATATACAAACTCTCAGTATAGAGGTAAGACCTTGAGAAACTCCTTAAAAACTTTACTAATTAAGAATCAATGTATGTATTAAGGATAAATAAATTAATATTAATTTAAGAAATATTCATAATTCATAGTTA
>Ga0190312_1000663_pt1 | contig 10235 bp, 11 predicted proteins | sample 487007910_MG_FD_165046 | JGI IMG/M metagenome (GOLD analysis project Ga0190312, IMG submission 165046) | Hydrothermal vent sediment bacterial communities from Southern Trench, Guaymas Basin, Mexico - 4870-07-9-10_MG | ecosystem: Environmental > Aquatic > Marine > Hydrothermal vents > Sediment ... | reverse complement strand
CATGTCTTCTAATACATGGTTGTGGCTAATGCCTAGTTGTCTAAAAAGATCGTGTCTACCGTATTTCTTATCTAAAACAGCACCACTAACTGGTATAACACCAATACCTCTCCAATAAGCATCAACATATTCATAGACAGTATCCATAACCCTTTTAGCATACACGTTACCATCTGGTTTAACAACACGTGAATACTCATTAATTAATCCCGGTTTTCTTTCATAAATCATTTTTAGTATAAAGAATACTGCAAGAAGTACATCAACAGGTTCAAAACCAGCTACAACAACTGGTACACTATACTCTCTCGGTAGGAAAGACCATGCATTAGAACCAATAATAGTTGATACATGACCTGGAGCAATAACTCCATGCAACTCTACATCCTCTACACTCTCAAGCAAATACTTCATAACAGGTGGTGTAAGACGATAAGCTGGTAGGATGAGGAGATTTTCTGGTACACTTCCTCTATATAAAAGCTCTGCTGTAGAAGGCATGGTTGTTTCAAAACCAACAGCAAAGAAGATGTACTTTCTAGACCTATTCTCTCTAGCTATTCTTACAGCATCAAGAAAGCTATAGACAATTTTTACAGAACCTCCAAGACCACGGGCTTCATAGAGACTTCTAACTCTAGAACTATGGAGACTAGGGAGTTTATATGCGTCACCATAAGTTAATACAGTATATTCTTCAAAACAAAGCTTTACAAGAACATCGACATAAGCTCCAGGTGTAATACAGACTGGGCAGCCGGGTCCAGCAACAAGATCTATATTATCTGGCATAAGACTGCGTATACCATAGTATGTTATAGTCCACTCATGTGTGCCACAGAAATTCATAATCCTTATAACATCGAACCCTCTACTCTTAAGCTTGTTAGACAACTTACTGATAGCTCTAACAATATCTCTACTCTCAAGATTCTTTTCATATAGATACTTAATCTTATGAACTACGTCTTCTGAAATACCATACATTAGCAAATATCCTCCTAACTCTATATCAACCTACCATACCTACAACTACTATTTCAAAATATATTAGGAAATACTTTACTCCTAAAGGTATTTTATGAAAACTAAATCTTTTCGGGTAGTATATTCTATGTTAGGTAGTAGTATAGTAGTAAAATATTATATACTACCATACTCGGTATTATATAGGGAGATACTATGAGCTATGTAACAGTCTCAGCAAAAATAAAGAAGGAACTTCATAGAAAGCTTAAGAAGTATAGGATACCTATAAGTGAGATTATAAGAAAGGCCCTTGAAGAAGAAGTTCATAGGAGGGAAGAAGAGGAGTTTAAAGAGACATTGCAGAGAATACAGAGAATACTTAGAAAAATACCTAGTGAAGAACTAGTTCAAACCATAAGATCTAGTAGGGAAGAGAGATGAAGTTATTATTTGATGCTTCAGCATTTCTTAATTTAATAAAGATACTTGGTAAGGATTCATTTACCTATCTAAAAGGGAACTACATACTCTCCCTCACTCCATATGAAATATGTAATGCTATTTGGAAAGAAGCTGTCTTGTTAAGAAGAATAAGTATAGATGAAGCACTAGCTCTAATAGACTATATTAACAAGACATATGAGCTACTAAACATTATTAATCCTACAGAACATTCTCTTATACTAAAAGTAGCATATACCATTAAAATTACATACTATGACTCTTCATACATTGTATCTGCTACTAGGAAGAACCTAATTTTAGTAACTGATGATAACAGACTTAAAAGGAAGATCAATACCTATCAGCAGGAACTTCACAAGATCCTACATAAGAAGGTAGAGCTTTTTACAACAAGGGATTTATTAAAAACATAACGTGCAGAAAAGCTAGGTATTGAATTAAGCCCTTACAGAATGATTAACTAGTATATTCTACCATATTAATTTATACCATTAAGTATTAGCTTTCTTTAATAAGCCTATATATCTTAGAAGCTACTTCATTAATATTTATCAAACCCATATCACCAACATCCTCTGTACCCTCTGGGTCGTATATTGTAAATATTCCATACCAGTCATGGACAGCGTCATCAGGTCCTTTATCGTTCTCCTCAAGGTAGAGATCGGGCCAACCAAGTGTACCAGCAGCTCTCCAACTAAGATTATCGAAGTATACAAGCATGTCAGGAGGATCACCCTTGACAGTAGGATATAGCTCTTCTGGTGTGTATACTAGATTAACCCATTGTTCACCACTAGGACCCTTGATTTTCATAAGCTCTTCCTTAAGTTCATTGATTACTTCTGGAACTTTCTCTAAAGGAACTATTCCTTTAGGCTCTCTACCCTTGACATTTATGAACACTCTTGAGTAATAGCCTCCCCAAGCCCATGCTATAGTGTGTTCCCAATCAACTATATCAGGCTTTAGATCTGTACCTGGTTTCTCCGGCTTCCTCTTAAGTTTTAGATACCCTTTCTCTATAAGCCACTGGTTCATAGTAAACGCTCCTTTCATAGCCTTAACTCCATGATCTGATACAATGAATACTAGTGTATCTTTTGGAATATTTTCTAGTAGTTCACCAATCTTTTTGTCAATAAACCTATAGTAGTCTGGTATAACATTCTCATACTTATTACCAGGAGTATACTTTGGATGTTCTCGATCCCAGTATTTCCAGAAAGCATGGTGTACCCGATCAACACCGATCTCTACAAACCATAGGAAATCCCATTTCTTATTCTTAACAAGATAGTTTAATACTCTAAAATGTTGTTCAGTCATTTCCCAGAGCTCTTTAACTATACGATCCTTCTCCTCACTCCTATACAGTACATCAAATATATAGGGTCCAATAGCATCTTCAATCTCTCTCTTAAGCTGTGGAGGCCATGTATATGGCTTGGAGGGGTCAGGTGTTATAAAATCACTTATAAGGTAACCACGTATAGGCTTCGGCGGATAACTAGGTGGTACACCAACAACTATACTCCAAACCCCCTCTCTACCAAGTCTAACCCATAAAGGCTCTTCTCTCAACAGCCTAGAGTTAGCAATATAGATATCACCATAAGAACCAGGTTTACGGTGTCTGAAGCCGTAGAGCCCTAGTTCTCCAGGTGTTTTACCAGTAGCCATAACAGCCCATGCAGGTATTGTTATAGGTGGATGGCATGATTTAAGAACATATCTAGCTCCATGACTAATTAATTCACTTAATACTTCTAGTTTATCTCTAAATTCATCGTATAGTAGTCTTGGAGGAGCACAGTCTAGCCCTATAATAATAGCTTTTCTCAGTTCTAACCACCTAGCATGTTCTCCATCATAAATCTTGTTCCAGCATTTAAGCGTAATAAACTTAACCTAACGGGAGTTCATTATTTATATATATATCTAATAGTCTTTTACCATAGTTTTTATAATAGTGTTATATATTTATGGTTCAATATTGAATTTCTCTCTAATATATTCTATAACCTTACCTATATTAGTTTCTACACTGTCTTTAACAGTATTGACAACTATATCCGGTTTCTCCGGAGGTTCATATGGATCGCTTATACCAGTAAAATGTTTTATCTCACCACGTAAAGCTTTCTTATATAATCCCTTAGGGTCTCTACGTATACATTCTTCTAAAGGACACTCTACATAGACTTCTATAAAAGGTACTTCTTCTTCAATAATCTCTCTAACCATCTTCCTTACATCACGATATGGTGATACAAAACTACATAACACAATAACCCCGTTACGGGCAAGAAGACGGGCAACCCATGCTATACGGTGTAGGTGTATCCTCCTCTCTTCACGTGTGTACCCTGCTCCAAGACTTATTGTCTTACGAGCCCAGTCACCATCAATAACTTCTACACGATAACCCTTACTCCTAAGTACTTCTGCAACACCTCTAGCAATAGTTGTCTTACCACTACCAGGTAGACCAGTAAACCATACTACAAACCCTCTACCATGATAGTGCATCCTCTACACAGCCTCACTAGATATCTTATCGAGTTTGACAAACCTTAGCTATAGTGGTCATGTAGATACATGTAGAAACAAGCTTTAAATGTTTATTACATGAAGAGCTTTCTAGCTCTTAGAGAGCTCCTGCACTCTAGAGTGTTTTAGAGATAAGCTTTTTAATTACATATAATTAAATAGTTCTCTATAGGTGGTTTGTGTGGAAGAACGTAGAGGTAAGTATACTACTGTATCCATACCAGTCACTCTATATAACCGTATTAAGAAGCTTATTAAAGATACTGGTTTTACAAGTGTCTCTCAGTATGTAACATATGTTTTAAGAGAAGTTGTTGCTGCTCATGAAGAGGCTAGGTATGAGGAGCCATTTACTGAAGAGGATAAGAAGAAAATTATTGAGAAATTGAAGAAACTAGGCTATATATAGTCGTGGGGGTTACATGGTGAAGATCATGTGGTTCCATGAAACTAATAAGAGGTCGCTTATAAAGGCTATCACCTACCGCGTATACCAGAGCTTTGTGATCACACCTATTATAGCTTATGTTTTAACAGGAAATACTCTTCTAGCCTTTAAGTTTAGTCTTCTAGAGTTTCTTGTAAAAATACCTGCATACTATTTATTTGAACGACTATGGAGCCTTATCCCTCATGGATATAGGAGGAAAGGTTAGGAGGTATAAAATATGGTTTCAAAACCTCATGGCGGTAAATTGGTTAATCGTATAGTAGCTGGTAAGAGAAGAGAGCATCTTCTAAGTGAAGCCATGGAGTTACCAAAAATCAGTATTAGTTATGAGAGAGTTATTGATATAATGGACATTGCTCATGGAGCTTATAGTCCATTAGAAGGCTTTCTAACTCAAGAAGACTACATCCATGTACTATATGATATGAGGCTTTCAAACGACCTTCCATGGACTATACCCATAGTACTTGATGTAGATCCGAGTGAGATATCTGGTTTAGAGGAAGGCGATGATGTAGCACTAGTCTATAATAGTAAACCAATAGCTATTATGAAGATAGAGGAGATCTATGGATGGGATAGGAAGGAATTTGCTAGACAGGTATATAAAACAGTAGATCCAGGGCATCCGGGTGTTTCAAAAACCTATGCTCTTAAAGAGCTATTTATTGGTGGACCCATAGATCTTCTTAATGATATAAAGCATTCGCTAGAACACAGGATACTATGGCCTATAGAAACACGCATACTCTTTAGAGAGAAGAAATGGCGTACAATAGTTGCTTTTCAGACAAGAAACGTGCCGCATCGTGGGCATGAGTATGTGCAGAAAGCTGCACTAACATTTGCTGACGGACTACTTATACACCCGCTTATTGGTTGGAAGAAGACTGGTGATTACCGTGATGAAGTAATATTTGCTGCTTATGAGGCTTTGATTAAACACTATTATCCGAAGGATGTTGTTGTACTAGCTGGTCTTCTTATGAACATGAGGTATGCTGGTCCACGTGAAGCAATACACCACGCTATTGTACGTAAGAACTTTGGTTGTACACACTTCATTATAGGGCGAGACCACGCTGGTGTAGGAAACTACTATGGACCCTATGAGGCATGGGAAATATTCCAAGAATTCCCAGATCTAGGTATAACACCTCTGTTCATAAGAGAAGCATTCTACTGCCGAAAATGTGGTGATATGGTCAACGAGAAGATATGTCCACATAGTGAGGAACATAGGGTCCGTATAAGTGGTACAAAGCTTAGAAAGATGATAAGAGAGGGTAAGAAGCCGCCAGAATACATGATGAGACCTGAGGTTGCAGAGGTTATACTAAGCTTTGACAACCCCTTTGTGATATGATCACATTTTACTATAATCCACCATAATCCATGGCGTGTTTTTACTTAGTACAACACTTCTCCATTATATTTAGGAGCAATAGTTTATTATTTGCTATAGAGGATACTTAGGAGTAAGAGACAAGCTTGTATGGTGAATACGGTTGTCTGATGAAGTTAGTATAGAGGTTAAGCTTCCACGTAAGCTCTATGATGAAGTAATGAAGAAAGCTGAGGAAGCCGGTTTCAGTAGTGTTAACGAGTTCATAGTGTTCGTACTCGAACAACTAGTTTCTCCAGAGGAGGGAGTTGAAGAGGTATTTAGTAAGGAGGATGAAGAGAAGGTTAAGGAAAGATTACGTGCTCTGGGGTACTTAGAGTAAGTAATTTGGTGAATGTGGTAGCTGTTATAGTAAGAAGATTGATGACTAGGTATTAATTAGGGAAAGTTAGGCAATAAGTAATAGACTTGCATTAACTAGTCTTAATCCTAAAATATTATTTGTAGAGTGAATAGATGCTAAAATAAGCTAAATAGTGACATATTCCTAATATCTTCATTAAAAAGGAGAGGGAATAACATGCTTAGAATAGCTATTGTGGGATTAGATGGTCTTTCATGGCGTTACCTAGAAAAGCTTCTTAACATAGGTGTCATGCCTTATACTAAATCACTAATAGCCAGCGGGTTCAAAGCAAACTTATATGCTTTTCCTCCAATGACTCCTCCTTCATGGACTAGTATTATGACTGGCGTAAACATAGGTAAGCATGGTATATATGATTTCATTCACGGAGCTAAGGGTCAAATGGTATTGAGTGCCCACTTACTTGAACATCCCAGAATACATGAAATGCTGAGTATTATGGGGATCAGATCTATTGTCATAAATCCTATCCCTACACACCCATTTTATCCTATGAAGAACACCATACAGATTTCAAACAGCTTCTTTACACCAAAGATTCTATACTATCCTCCACACGCTAAGAAATACACTAAGCATTTAACATTATTTGAGCCCTCTGCTTCTTTAGAAGATGCGTTAGATAAGGGGATTATGTATGTTCGCGAGTATATTGTGTTAATTGAAGACTTAATATCTAATGAAGATTTTAACTTGATATGGATAAACATGCCTTATCCTGATCATCTGTTACATAGAGCGAAGGATACAAAGTTTCTAACTTCCAAATTTACTTCTGAGGAAACAAAGTTGTTTAAAGAAGTTGATGACATAATTAAGATTCTGGATAAAAATTCTGAATATCTTGTTATTGTCTCTGATCATGGATTTAGCGCATATAAGTACACCCTTGAGTTGAATACTCTCCTATTTAAAAAGGGATTTATTAGTGTAAGAAAACCCGAAGAACAGGCAGATCATAATGGTACAGAGCGTGATAAAGAAATAAAAGTAAAGAGTATAGATACAGAGAATTTGATTACCAAAATAGCTCTTTTAAAACCGATTAAGCCTATTGCTAAAATGGCTAAGTTCTTATATGAGAAAATTACGGGACATAGGTTGATGCTTACTCCATACGTTGTTGATCCCGAGAAATCAATAGCATACGTTCCCTCCCACACCTCTTTTGCCATTAGAGTTAAGGACTTAAAATATATAAATGAAGTTATGAAGGTTGTTAGAAAAACTAAAGGAATAAAAGCCGTTTATCGTAGAGATGAATTGTTTACTGGTCCATACACTTATAGATTACCAGAATTGTATTTTGAACCAAATTTTGATGAAGGCTATTATGTGGGTTCTACTAAGATCTGGGTTCATACTATAGTATCAACTAAGAGCGAGAAATTTCTGGAACATCATCCCATGGGCGTCCTGGTTATTAGTCCGTGTCCATTTAGATCCGTGGCAGTAGATACCATTCCCAATTACCTAGTTACAAATCTCCTGATGTCCTTAATGGACGTGCCATTGTCAAGTTATGCTGATGGAGTGGATATAGTTACTAAGTTCCTAGGTAAAAAGCCGCGATTGACTACTTTATACGTAAAGAGATGGAGACTAATTAAGAGGATCTATAGTATTCGTTCAAGATAGCTGTGGCCTTATTAACATATATTTAAATTTAAGTATTGAGTAAGTAGTAAGTAAAGGGTAAAGATTATAGGAAGCCCATACATTGATGGATATGTTTATTTTAAAGATCATTTTAGTGGGAACTCGATGATAAGCTGTAATTAACGATAAATGCTATATGTTAAATTACGAGTGAATATTTATGTTAAGGGTGACTAAACATGCATAAATTCATAGCTATAGCTAAACCCGTTATGGAAGAAGAAGAATTTAAAGCTGTAAAGCGTGTACTTGAATCCGGCATTCTTGCTCATGGACCAGAAGTTGAAGCTTTTGAAAAAGAATTCGCTGAATATATTGGCGTAGACTATGCCGTTGCTGTTGCCAACGGTACTGCAGCGCTTGATCTCGTGCTTAAGGCTATAGGGATTAAGGAGGGCGACGAGGTTATTACAACATCATTTACATTTATAGCAACAGCTAACGCGGTTCTCTTCCAAGGTGCTAAGCCTGTTTTTGCAGATATTGATCCAAAGACATATAATCTTGATCCCAATGACGTCTTAGAGAAGATAACGAATAGGACAAAAGCCATAATAGTAGTTCACCTCTATGGACAGCCAGCTGATATGAAGGCTTTCCAAGAGATATCTCAAGATCATAAGTTATACCTTATAGAGGATGCAGCCCAGGCTCACGGAGCAGAGTTTAATGGTAAGAAAGTCGGTGGGTTTGGTGATGCAGCTGTCTTTAGCTTTTATCCAACAAAGAACGTGACTACTGGTGAAGGAGGCATGGTTACAACTAATGATAAGAGGATTGCTGAGAAGGTTAAGCTTCTACGTAACCATGGTCAGACAGAGAAGTATCTACATGTAGAGCTTGGCTGGAACCTACGTATGACAAGTATAGCTGCTGCTATTGGTCGTGTACAGCTTAGGAAGCTCGATAGATTCAATGAGATCCGTAGAAGGAACGCTGAGCTCCTTACCAAGGGTTTATCCAGGGTAAAGGGTATTACACCACCCTACGTTGACCCGAGGGTTAAGCATGTATTCCATCAGTACGTTATACGTGTTGAAGACGAGTTCCCGTTGACACGTGATGAGCTACAAGCTTATCTAAGGGAGAAAGGTATTGGTACAGCAGTTCATTATCCAAGACCGGTATTCCAACAGCCACTCTATAAGAGACTAGGTTATCCACAGGATATATGTCCTAACTCTATAGATGCTAGTAAACATGTACTAAGTCTCCCAGTTCACCCTCTTGTATCCAGGGATGATATAGAGTATATTGTTAGAGTTATTAGTGAGCTAGCTAAATAGTATAGTCTAGGGGTTTTTATCTAGTGAACATAGTTTTTATTGCTAGCGGCGGTGGTCATACGGGTTATGCTATAGCTGTTGCTGAAAGACTATTGGACCTATATAGAGACGTAGAACCAGTATTTATAGTCCCGAGCAATGATAAATGGAGTATAGATAGGATTAAGAAAAGACTCTGGAAGAAAACACGTATTATTGAGGTAGAAAAACCTCTAAAACCAGATGAGCCATTCATTCGGTTATTCACTAGAATACCAAAAGCAGTATATGATTCCCTGACAAAGATTACTGGCAAAGGAATAATCGTATGTACTGGCAGTAACCATGGACTAGCTCCTTCAGTTATAGGTAAGTATCTCCATAGATACCAGCTCTTCTGTATAGAAGACGTATTTAGACTAACGAATATGTCAAAAGCCAACAGGATACTCTACAAGCTATTTAATGCATACATGTTTCTACAATGGAGTGAACAGAAGAGATTCTATCCAAGAAGAAGTGTTGTTGTAGGCCCAGTTTATGAGAAACCAGTCTATAGTCCATGGAATGGGGATTACGTGCTTGTGATAACAGGTACTATAGGCCATAAGAAACTAGTGGATATACTCCTAAAGACTAATCTAGAAAAGGTCGTAATACAGACAGGCCCCTTAGATCCAAGCTATGTCACTAGTGCTAAGCCCGAGTGGAAAGCCTTTAGATACGATCCAGATATTGATAAGTGGATTGCTGGCGCTAAAGTAGTGATTTCCCATCCAGGCGTTACAATGGTTAATGCAGTACTTGCCTATCGTAAACCTGTGATCGTCATCTATAATCCTGATATCCCAGCAGCTAATTATCCTAATATAGTGGGTGCTTGTAGAAAGCTTGGTGTATGGTTTCTAGACATAAGGTCTTTAACTCCAAGCTATCTTGAGGAAGTAGTATATCATTTACCCTACTTAAGGTACCCTTGTAGTGTTAGGTATGTTGATGGAGCACTGAATATTGCTAAGATAATCTATAGGTTTATATATTAGATGTTTATATTTTCTTTAGTATATCAAGTATTATGTTCTCTTGTTTCTCCCATACTAG
>Ga0190312_1000661_pt1 | contig 10237 bp, 8 predicted proteins | sample 487007910_MG_FD_165046 | JGI IMG/M metagenome (GOLD analysis project Ga0190312, IMG submission 165046) | Hydrothermal vent sediment bacterial communities from Southern Trench, Guaymas Basin, Mexico - 4870-07-9-10_MG | ecosystem: Environmental > Aquatic > Marine > Hydrothermal vents > Sediment ... | reverse complement strand
CTAATAAATAGATTGACTGTACAAGAGAATATAGAGCTTCCACTAATAGCTCGTGGAATACCGCGTAAGAAGAGGATACCAAAGGTTAGAGAAGCACTACTTAGAGCTGGCGGTAAACTAGAGTGGTTGCCTAAGAAGCCTACACAACTTAGTGGTGGTGAACAACAACGTGTTGCTATAGCTAGAGCTATTGTAGGCGATCCAGATGTTATACTAGCTGATGAACCTACTGGCAACCTTGATAGAGTTTCATCAAGTATTGTTATGAAGACGTTTATTGAGTTAAATAAGGCTGGTCAGACAATAATAGTTGTATCACATGATCCAGAGATAGCTTCTTGTGCTAGAAAAATACTTATCATAAGAGATGGGAGGTTTGTTGCTGAAGAAAAACCTGATTATAGAGAGTGTATTGTAAACAAGGTTTAGAATGGTTATAGTAAATCTATTTTAACTTAGTAACAGTATTTGAATAAGATAGGTTTAAAGGGTGTATTTTAAATGAGCTATAGAATAGCCTGTATGATATGCATACTACTATTGATTCTAACCTCTATGGTTAATATAGGGACTATACCTATATCCTCTAGTGGAAACCTAGAACTTGTATCTATCGACTTTCGTTCATCAACTAGTGGTTTAGAAGTATATCCTGGTAGTAAGAATGCATTATTAATAGTTGAGCTAAGGAATAAGAGTAACTATACTTTAAGAGGGCTAGAGGGCTGTCTAACTGTTCCAGATGGAATACACTCTAGTACTGAAGGAAGTCTATGCTCTAACCCTGTATCAACTAATAATACACCACTATGGAATATACCTCCAAACACGTTATTCCAACTAAGATACCTACTAGATATAGATAAAGAATTGTCTCCAGGAACATATGGTATCCTACTCAATATAACATACACTATTAACAATAGTACTATAGAAGAGTATTTTAGCTTCAACATAACTATAAGTAGGTATCCAGAGATAAAACTAGATCTTATAGACCATTACTGGGAGCCTGAAGACGTATACCCTGGTACATCATCAGCAACACTACAGGTATTGTTAAAGAATACTGGTAACTCTAGCATCTCTAGAATATATCTTAAACTATGTCTACTAGAAGGTTTTGAACCAAATATTATTAGAAGAGAGGTTTACGGTATAAGCGTTGGAGACATTGCCTCTATATCATTTAGTGGTATAGACATTCTTCCATCAACAACTCCTGGCTACTATACACTAACGTTGGAGGGTAATGTAACCGCAGTTACAGATGATGGTGTTGAGTATGAAGGTTTTTGGTCTATAGATTTTAATGTACTTGTATCAGAGCCTGTAGTTCCACTAGTAAGTATTATTGATACTGGTTTTATAAACAAGGTTGTCTATAATAGTTCTAGATTTGGAGATGTCTATGTAACTATACAGAATAATGACTTGAGAACTATAAAGAGTATTGTAGCAAAGCTCTATCTACCAAAGGGTGTTAGAACTATAGATAATAGGTCCTATGCTATAGGTTTTTATGAGGGAGTTCTTGGTTTTGGAGAAATAACTACAATAAGTTTTGAAGACATAAATATATCAACAAGTTGTTTATCAATAAACTTTACACTAGACTTCCTCTTTACAGTTAGCTATAGAGGTGCTGAATACCAGGTTAATCATACAATAAACTTTACACTAGATTTAATGGCTCCAGAGAGATACCTAGTAGTCGTTGGTACAAGGATAATATATAATGGAGAGCCAGCTGCTATACTTCCATCATCTAGAGGAGTTGTTTTTGAAATAGTGTTGTTGAATATCGGCCCATCTACTATAAAGACTATAACCCCTTCTATAACACTACCTAGTGGAATAGAGGTTTCTGATATAGCTCTATCATCATACCAAGGTGTTGGAGTAGGTAGTACAACTGTAGTTAGACTAGAGCTTAACGTAGACGATAACGTCTCTCCTGGAGAGTATAGTGGTTTACTAAAATACCTACTTCTAGTACAGTCTGGAGATACATTATCCTATGTTTGGGAGGAGTGTTCATTTACAATACCAGTTTCTGATCCAAGCTACTATAAACCTAGACTAGAAGTTGTAAATGCTTACTGGGGCCGTGGAGAACCGCAGACAGTGTATCCTGGACAGAGAATGGTTTCACTATATGTTGAACTATACAATTATGGTAGGTATAGTGCTGGAGATGTTGTTGCTACACTGTGTCCATTAAATAGTACAGTAGGTGTTATTGAGGAGGAGTCTGTAGTCGGCTCTATAGGCTCTGGAGGTTTTTCTACAGCAGTATTCATACTTGATCTAAGGGATGTAGTTAATGGAACACTACACTTTAAACTAAGCATACGCTATGTGGTTAAACTATACGGTTCATTTCTAGAGTATAGTCTAGATAAGACAGTATTTGTTGAACTAGGACAGTTTGAAGGATATAGAGGTAGGGGTTTAGAGATCGCTAGTTATGGATGGTCTACTGAACCAGTGTTTCCAAGTACAGAGAATGCTTCATACACTATAAGAGTTGTTAATAGAAACCCGTTTACAATACAAGGGGTTAATGCAAAGCTCTACCTGCCAAGCGGTTTCCATGCTAAAGAAGGTGTGGGATATGTTGAAACATATGTTCCAGGGCCAATACCATCTATGCAGACAACTGACCTATCCTTCACTATAACAGTTGGAGATGTTAAACCAGGTGTTTATGCCTGTCATTTAATACTAGACTACATACTACAAACTGGTGGTTATAGTAAGAGAGTTTTTGAAGAATATACTATAGCTATACAAGTACATGATCCAGGTAGGGCTATAGTATTTATTGATTCGTACTGGCTCCATAAATCAGTATCTGGTCGTGAGTATGGACAATACCTAGTTATAGTGTTACAGAACATACTCTATCCATCAATAACTGGTGTTTCTGCTGAAATAGAGCTTCCAAATGGTATAGTGTTTACACACACTAACATGTCTAAAGCTATAGTCTATCCATCAAAACCATCTATATCTCCAGAAGCCCTAGCCAGCATACCTGGTTTTAAAGAGTTGGGAGAACTGGCAAAGTATATACAGTACCAGTATACAAGTCCGTCAAAAGTGTATGAGTTTGGTAAGGGAGATTATATCGTATTCACTATACCAATCCACATAGTTGGTAGTATTGATACTGGCTTCTATAACGTATATGTTAATCTTAGATTTATTGACCATCATGGCTGTTACCGTAGCCAAGCTGTTGATGCTAGAATAGGTGTTTTAGGTGGTTTAAAGTATGTTGAAGTACTCGTTCCTGAGAGTGTCTATGTTAAGGAGTTGTCTAAAACAGTTAATTTGACTATAAAGCTTTATGGTAGTGGAGTAGTCCATGACGTATTCTTAACAGTGTATCCATGTATACCAGTTGTTACACCATATAAGAGTGTCTATTATCTAGGAGATCTTTTTGCTCCAAATACGTATAGCTTGAATATTAAACTACTATACAATCCATTGTATTTAGCAACAACACCTATACCAGTAAGGTATGGTTCTATACCAATAGTCTTTACACTAATATATACTGATGAACTAGGCTATAGACATGTAGTCAATACTTCTTCAACAATAGTTCTTATACCATATATCAAGCTATCTATAAGAGATCTTAAGGCTGTTGAGAGAGATGGTGTGTTACGTGTATCTGGTACAATAGTTAATACTGGCTCCTCTATAGCTGAGAGAGTTAAGGCATTATTCATTGTAGATAATAATGTGTTATCAACATTTATTGGAGACATAGACCCTGGTTCTGAAGCATCATTCTCTATAGAGGGTTTAGTGAATATTAGTGTTGATAAGGGATTGCTTGTAATAACATACTATGATGCTTATGATCAAGAGCATAACTATACAGTTTATCTAGGTATAGTTCATGAGAAGGCTGGTGAGGAGGTTATACAACCACGTGAAGGACTAGGTTTTCTAGAATATACTACTATAGTATCTATAGTTACAGTGTTTCTAATAGTAGCTGGTTTGATGATATATAGGACTTTGAAGAAGCATGCTGAAAGACTTTCTGCTACAGAATAGGTGTGTGGTTGATAGCTATGGGCTTGTTAATGGCTGATCTACTAAGATACGCTGTTAAGGCTTTAACTGAGAGGAGGTTAAGAGCACTACTAACTATTACTGGTATAGCTATTGGTCCACTAGCACTTGTTATGATGACTAGTGTTGTTAGTGGCTATACTAGCTATGTTGAAGAACAAATTATGGGTTTAGGGCAGAACCTTATAGTATTGTTTCCACAGAAAGAGTATAGGCTTTCTAGTAAGGATATAGACTTTATAAAATCTATTGATGGAGTAGAGGGTGTTGGAGCATTCTATACTACTAGAGGGGTCATTAGATCTCCTCATGGAGAGGAAGAGGTTACAATATATGCTGTAGACATGGATCTAGTGTTTAAAGCTATTTCTGGACTAGATATAATGGAGGGTAGTAAGCCTTCATCATCTGATACAACAGCAGCTATTATAGGCTATAAGGTAGCCTATGACCCTGTTACTGGTGAGAAGATCTATGATATAGGTGATACTATACAAGTAATTGTATCAGAAGTTGTAGAAGCTGGTAAGATAAAGATTAAGAGAGTCTATGTTAGAGTAGCTGCTATACTTGAAGAATATGGTGGTGCCATGTTCTTAAGCCCTGACTCAACAATATTCTTATCACTAAATGCTGGTAGGAGACTACTCGATCTAGATGAGTGGTCCGGCTTATTAGTACTAGCTAAGTCTCCAGTATATGTTGACAGTATTACAAAGAAGCTTAGAGAATCGTATCAGGATGCAGCTAGAGTTATATCGTTTATAGAGATAGCACGTATAGTAAACTCTGTAACAGCAGCAATGAACTTTATAACATTCTCTACATCGCTATCAGCATTTGCTGTAGCAACAGCTGGTATTGCCGCTACAATGATAACTAGTGTTATAGAGCGTACACGTGAGATTGGTGTATTGAAAGCACTAGGCTTTACTGATAGACAGGTTATGGCCCTCATATTGTGTGAGGGAGTTATAATGAGTCTTATAGGCTGTTGTATAGGTATAACATTGGGTGCTATTGGAGCAAATATTCTAGCATCTAGAGGCTTTACGTTAAGAGGCGTGGTTGAGGCAAAGATATATGCTCCACCATCAATAACACCTACACTTATCATTAGAACAATATTGATAACAATATCAATAGGGATTATAGGATCACTTTTTCCAGCATACCGTGCATCAAAAATACCTCCAGCAGTAGCTTTGAGATACGAGTAGAGCTATCTCTTCTCCAACCCTATAATGTATTTAAAAGCAGAGTCAGCTGCTTTAGCTCCTTCAGCAACAGCTACTACTATTTGTTCAAACTTGTACTTACATGGACCTCCAGCTACGTCTCCAGCTACGTATAATCCTGGTAAGTTAGTACTCATATCTGGTTTAGCTACTGCTCTACCTTCTTCATCAACTTCTAAGCCAATCCTTTTAAGAAAATCTGTAGGAGGCTTAAGCCCTATCTCAATAAATACTCCATCAACTTCTAAAACACTCTCTAATCCAGAAGTCTTGTCCTGTACACGTATACCACGTACTCTATCATCGCCAATAATCTCTTTAACAACACTATTTACTATAAACTCTATCTTTGAATTAGCTCTAGCTTTCTCAACATAAACTGGTAGTGCTCGGAAAACATCCCTTCTATGTACTAGATAGACTTTCTTAGCAATACTTGCTAGATAAAGTGCTGATATGAAAGCAGAGTTTCCTCCACCAACAACGGCTACAACTCTATCCTTAAACAATGGTCCATCGCATGTAGCACAATAAGATACTCCACGGCCAAGAAACTCTCTCTCACCAGGTACGTTCAACCTCCTCTTCTCACTACCAATAGCTAGTATAACAGCATAGCATCTATAGACACCTCCTAGTCTAGTATAAACACTCCATAAACCATTCTCTCTCCTCAAATCAACTACTTCATCAACAACTATTGGTACACCATACTTCCTTACATGACCTACAAACTTTTCAACAAGAACGTTTCCTGGAGTATCTGGTAAGCCGGGGTAGTCGTCTACAACTATAGCTTCAGTCATAAGTCCTCCAACAATCTTTGTTACAACAACTGTTTTCAAACCATATCTTGCTAGATAGATTGCTGCTGTAAGACCAGCCGGTCCTCCACCAACAACTACTACATCATACTCTTTCTCAACAAGCTTTTCATGTCTAGATAGTCTAAAACTGAAACTTTTAACACTCACTCCCACTACACCTCTAAAACACTTCTATACTTGACTACTAATATACCGTGTGATTTCTAGTATAAGTGCTGGCTATGAATATGGTTATTAGGACCTACTTGATCTTTAGTACAGCTGATGCTCTAACTCTGCCATACTTTAGGTCTTCTAATGCCCTGTTAGCTTCTTCAAGACTATAGACTTGAGTATCTGGTTTAACACCTGCTCTAGATGCTTCTACTAGAAACTCTCTAACATCTTCTCTAGTAACATTAGCTACACTCTTAAGCTCTCTCTCAAACCATAGTAGCTTATAGTCTAGTTTTTCAAAAGGTGTCATATGTATTTCAGCAAATACAAGCCTACCACCCTTGTCAAGTTTCTTAAGAGCCTCTACTGCAACCCAGCTAACTGGTGCAAAAACTATTGCTGCATCAAGCTTCTTTGGAGGGCTGTCACGTGTATATCCAGCCCATGAAGCACCCATCTCCAAGGCTTTCTCTATCTTCTCCTCCTTACTTGTAAATACATAGACTTCAAGACCCTTGTAGACAGCTACTTGTAGTATAAGGTGTGCTGATGAACCAAAACCGAATAAGCCTAAAACGCCCTCTCCATAGTCTAGTAGTTTTGTTAACCTAAGTGCTCTATAGCCTATAGCTCCACCACATAGTAGTGGTGCAGCATCTAGATTGCTATAGTTCTCTGGTATCTTGTGTATAAAGTCTTTATGTACAACCATGTACTCTGCATAACCTCCATTAACACTATATCCAGTAAACAATGCTCTATCACAAAGGTTCTCTAACCCTCTCCTACAATACCTGCACTCTCCACAACTCCAGTATAGCCATGGAACACCAACACGTGTTCCCAAGGGTATGTCTCTAGCATCATCGCCTCTATCAACAACTACTCCAACAACTTGGTGTCCAGGTATTAGTGGAAGCTTTATTAGAGGTAGTTCACCCTCAACTATATGTAGGTCTGTACGACATACACCACATGCTTTAATCTCTAAAAGCACTTGTTCTCTATCTGGAACGGGTTTCTCAACATCCTTGTAGACTAGTGGTTTACTCTCTATACTAGACTGTCTATACAACACCATAGCTTTCAAATCTATCACTCCTCTAGTAATCTATCATAAGAGTTTAAGAATATTAAGGATTATACCTAGTATCTAGATTTAACGTAGAGGGTTTAGGTAAGCCATGTACATTATGCCAGAGACCTATATTATACCAGATACTGCTTGGAAGACAATATATGCTTTACAAGAAGTTAGTGCACTGTTGATCATATTCTCTATGATAGTATACGTTATACTTGAGAGTAAGTACACTAAATACATTATAACAACAACACTACTACTAATAACTGGGATAAACTATACAATAATAGCTATGCTAACAAAATACGAGACAATAAACATACTACCACTAGTAATAATAGAGACCAGCCACGGATACTCAACAACATCAATAGACTTTGGACAAATATCAATAATAATACTAGCAATAATATGGAGAAAACAACTATACAGCAAAACAAGACAGTTATACAAAAAACTAAAAACACTAAAAACTAAACCTATAAAAACCACACAAAAACTAGAAACAAAAAAGGAAGAAGCCGCCGTAGTATAGCCCGGCCAAGTATGCGGGCCTCTCGAGCCCGTGACCTCAGAACTAAGTGTGTCCTGAACGCGGGAAACCCGGGTTCAAATCCCGGCGGCGGCATATCCTCTCTCCAGTACTTATCCCATGGGCCCATGATATAGTGGCGTTAAAACAAAAACTAGCTCAAGGCAAGTTCTTATTGGGAGAACAAATGTTAGTGCTAGTGAGGATAGCTAAGACATTAATTGAATCAGGTTCTAGTCTCAGTAGAGTTATTGGTGTTTGTGGAGAATATAAGAGGAAGTTTGTCACTTACTATACTTCGTATAACTCCATCATTAGTACGTAAAAGCAAGTATTGTGTCGAGATTGGAACAGACTACGTGGATTACCTAGAGTGTGATGATGGAGATTTTTCTCCCGTACGTAGAAGTGGAAGCTGGTATATTAGATTCCCGATAGCTTACGAAGGTCCAGTACTCATTGTGCCTATAGAGAACGGGTTCAAGGTCTATTTACTCAAGTCTTAATGAGACTTGAGTAAAGATGTATTGATGTGTTTTGTCAAGTTTTCTTAGTTCCTATCGAGGGAGAGATGGTGTGAAATGTGCTACATAGTAGAAAAAATTGGGATGTTCTATGAGGAGATGCAACATTATTTAGACAAAATAAAGTAGGATATGTAATTGACTTTGGTTCACTCATAAATAATGAACAAATTAAAAGGGTCATCGAACATGCAGGAACCAGCATAAACCATTTACGACATATTGACGTCTTTATAACATATCTCCACTAGGATCATTATAGTCTCTTGCCCGACCTTTTAGCTGGAAGAAATATTCATGTCATTTATATGCATGGATTACCTGAGCCTACAGAAATTCCCGATAATTTATCGTTTTGTTTAGCAGTATTTGCTTTACTAGTTCCTGGCTATAAAATAATAATTGATATGCTTCAAAAAGGTACCATTGTACCATTATTCAGAGATGGCATAGTCGAAATGCACAACGATACTTTTGTTAGGGTTCTCTGACCTCCTAAGGTATTGCCGTCAGATTTAGCGAAGAGACTAAAACTGGTTTAGAACAAATTCGTGAGGACCTTGAAGGCATTCTCAAGTATCTAGGAGAAGATGCTCGTAAAGAAGTAACAAGGCTAAAGGATAATATTAAACATATACTCCATCAGCCTAGATATTCTGAGCTTAAGCCGAGACGTCTCATAGATAAGGATTTTGAGGAATTAGAGAAACCTATATGGAAGAATAATGAAGAGTCTATTAATAATGCTATCGAGTTTAACAAGGAAGTAAAGAAGAAATTAGGTGAGTTAGTCTATAGGTTTAGAAAGATTGCTAACGACATATCCTTAGTTTTGAAGATATATCGTGGAGACCCTTTATCGTCAAATAGTTGTCGTATAACTCTCATACCTGGCGAAGCACCTAATGAGATACTGGATCGCTTATCCATTCTCGAGTCTGGGGACATCCTAGACATAAGCATATAATGTTCCTAAGAGCATCACATCATGGAGCTTATTATGGTAAGTATATCGAAGATCATGGGAGCGTTATTGTATGGATCTCTTGGACTAAATACATGAAGCATACTGATCAATCTAATTCTAATTTATTGAGGGGCCTCATGAGTCCAAGAATCATTATTAAATTAGTTGCCGAAGATCTAGTAGAAGCTTACACTTATATGTGTTACCAATTTACATTATCCCTTAATCAAATGTATCAGTGTTGGCCGTGAAGTCAAGTATTTTTCGTCTATATGACGCTTCATTGCATCTTTAAAGCCACATTCAGGACTTCTTACTTTATGTCTATGCAAACTCTGCTATTATTGAGTTTGTTCTCCTACTGTATCTAAATGTTATATAAAGCAGTGTGAAGTGCCTAAAGAATACTTTTATAGTAGAAACTAAGTTTTTACTATGGTGAGCGTTGTGCTGCCATCTTCTTTGGAGTATGTTCCTAGGCTCCTCAACAACATATTTATAGACATTATTGACTCGGATAATAGAGATCTCCGCAAGACCCACCCTACACCACCTAACGATCTCTAACCCTGTAGACTCTAACGGGCTTCTCCTTAACAATTTCTAGATATCCCCGAGACTCCAGTAGCGATAGCAACCTACCAGCATAACGGCTATCAGTAGCAAGTACCGTTCACCTAAACCGTGTCTTCATCTATCAAACTATATCGTTCTGTATCGGGCACGGTTTGGTTCATCACGGTCTCTGCTGAGCCGCTTACGGGAGCATTACTCCCCTCGGGAGCTCAGCGGTCACCGATATATTTATTAG
>Ga0190312_1000660_pt1 | contig 10245 bp, 8 predicted proteins | sample 487007910_MG_FD_165046 | JGI IMG/M metagenome (GOLD analysis project Ga0190312, IMG submission 165046) | Hydrothermal vent sediment bacterial communities from Southern Trench, Guaymas Basin, Mexico - 4870-07-9-10_MG | ecosystem: Environmental > Aquatic > Marine > Hydrothermal vents > Sediment ... | reverse complement strand
CCCTCAGGGTCCGTTCCCGAGAAGGTGATGCAAGAAGCCCCCAAGAAAACTTATCTCCTCCAGGTTGCATCCTTCAGGCAAAGGGACAATGCCCTGAGGCTTTCCAAAAGGCTGCGCTCCAAGGGGATGACGGTTGAGGTTTGTGCTGTTAAGGTCAAGGGTGCCAAGTGGCATAGGGTGCTGGTGAAGGCAAGGGATTCCGAAGAGGCAAAGAGGCTGAAAGAGGTGCTGGAGAAGGAGGGGTTTAAGGGCATTAGGATCCTGGAGGGTGAATGAATTGAGATCAAAAAAGGGGAAACTAAGGGAGAACATCGAGGGGACAGCCGTAGCCATCCTCTTGGCCCTTTTCATAAGGGCCTTTTTCGTGCAGGCCTACAAGATCCCCTCCAGTTCCATGGAACCGACACTACTTGTCGGGGATCACCTCCTGGTGCTCAAGTGTGCCTATGGCTTCAGGATCCCCCTTGTGGGCAGGTATCTCCTTGAATTTTCTCACCCCAAAAGGGGGGATATCATCGTCTTCGTTTACCCCAGGAACCCGAAGAAGGATTTCATAAAGCGGGTGATGGGACTCCCCGGTGAGAGGATACAGGTGATCGATCGCAAAGTGTATGTGAATGGGAAGCCAATTGAGGACCCGTGGGGGTTTTGGGCCAAGGGGACAGTGCTGAGGCCCAACTTCGGGCCGGTGATAGTTCCAGAGGGTCACTATTTCGTGCTGGGGGACAATCGCGACAACAGCATGGACAGCAGGTACTGGGGTTTCGTGCCGAAGGAGAACATCCTGGGAAAGGCCCTCATCATATATTGGTCCTGGAATTCCAGGGGCAGGGGGCTCTTGGGAAAGGTCCGCTGGACCCGCATCGGTAAGATACTGTGGTAAGGAAGGAAATGAAGGCAAAAGGGGTGGAAGAGAGGCTTAAGGGACATCTGGATTCCCTTTCCCCCCGGGACATAGTGGTGGGGATCCTGTCCAAGGATGTCGAGCTGACGATCATCCACGTCATGAATGTGGCCACAAGCGGCCTGCTGGAGTACTTTCCCGGCTACCGTTCGGCGATCCTAGTCTGTGACGGCTACAGCACCGACAGGACCCGGCAGTTGGCCGAGCTTTTCGAACTCCCCCCTCAGATCCCCAAACTCATCGTGGAAGAGGAGGGAGAGATCGGCAAGGGAAGCGGTGTAAAGACCGTTTTCCGGATAGCCAAGGGCCTCGGGGCCCAGGTGGTGGTGTTGCTGGATGGGGACCTTCTGAGCGTCCGCCCCGAATGGGTCGAACATCTGGCAAAGCCACCCCTTTACGGAATCTCGGACCTGGTCATCCCGTATTATGTGAGGCACAAATACGACGGCCTTATCACCAACAATTTGGCCTATCCCCTGACGAGGGCCCTTTATGGTGCCTGTGTGAGGCAGCCCATAGGAGGGGAATATGGGCTGTCGATCGAACTCATCCAGCGTCTCCTAGAGCATCCCCTCTTCCCCCATCATTTTGGCATAGACATCTTCATAACCACGGTGGCCTTGGCCGAAGACCTCGCCGTACAGGAGGCCCTCCTCGGGGTGAAGATCCACGAATCCACCATGAAGTACCTCGATCCCCGCAAGCTCCTCTTTCCTATGTTCAATGAAGTGGTGAGGACCATGTTCGAGTTGATGATCTATTATGAGGATGTGTGGAGGAAAAGGTCTCCTCAGAACAGGTACAGGTGCCTGGCCCACTATCACGGAGTCACCCCGCCCCCAACCCTGGTCAACCTGCAGAAGGTAAAGGAGCTGTTTTTCAGGGTCTATGAGGAGTGGCAAGGGGTCATAAAGGATCTGCTCCCCCTTGAACTCTTTCAAGAACTGCAGGGGGCCATAAAGGGAGGAGATGTGATGCTGGACATGGATCTTTGGTCCCGTCTGGTCTATGCCCTTGCTGCAGCTTACAAGAGGTTCAAGAATTCCCAGGTAATAGGGGCCCTCCGGGCCCTCTGGCTCGGAAGGTTCGTCACCTACGCCAAGGAGACTGAGGAGTTGGGAATCGAAGAGACGGAGAGGCTCCTGGAGGAACAGGCCAAGGTCTTTGAAAGGAACAAAGAATACCTGCTGAGGATCTTCTGAGGAGGTAGGAAATGGAAAAGGTGAAGGTGGGAATCCTCGGTGCCACCGGGATGGTGGGTCAGCGCTTCGTGCAGCTTCTGGCGAATCATCCCTGGTTCGAGATAACCGAGGTGGCGGCTTCCGAGAGGAGTGCCGGGGTCAGTTATCGGGAGGCCATGGAGGGGCGATGGAAGGTGGAGGGGGAAATCCCCCAGAAGGTGGCAAGGCTTAAGGTCAAGCAATGCACTCCAGATCTCGACTGCAGGGTGGTGTTTTCGGCCCTTGATGCAAGCGTTGCGGGTCCAATAGAGGAGGAATTCGCCAGGGAGGGATATGTGGTGGTGTCCAATGCCAGGAACCATCGCATGGACCCAGATGTCCCCCTTCTGATCCCCGAGGTCAACCCAGAACATATCGAGATCATCCCCAAGCAGAGGGAAAGGTGGCCCAAGGGAGGGTTTATCGTCACCAATCCCAACTGTTCGACCATAGGCCTTGTAATGGCCCTGGCCCCTCTGAAGGAGGCCTTTGGTTTGAAGAGGGTCATCGTGACCACCCTTCAGGCCCTAAGTGGAGCGGGATATCCGGGGGTGGCTTCCTTGGATATCCTGGACAACGTCATCCCCTTCATCTCCGGCGAAGAGGAGAAGGTGGAGAGCGAACCCCTGAAGATCATGGGGGAACTCCGTGAGGGGAAATTCGTCCCGGCCACTTTCAGCATCAGCGCTTCGTGCACGCGGGTGAACGTCCGCGATGGGCACCTGGAAAGCGTAAGTGTGGAATTCGAAAAGAAGGCCTCCCCCCAAGAAATCATCCGGGCATGGGAGGATTTCAACCCCCTCAAGGACCTCGGGCTCCCTTCGGCCCCCAAAAGGCCCATTATCTACCGTCCCGAAAGGGACCGGCCTCAGCCTTTAAAGGACAGGGATGCGGAAGGGGGGATGGCCTGCGTTGTGGGGAGACTTAGGCCCTGCAAGGTCCTCGATTATAAGTTCTTCCTGCTCAGCCACAACACCATAAGGGGAGCAGCGGGGGCGGCGGTACTGAATGCCGAATACCTCCTCAAGAGGGGCTATATACCGACCTGAATGGTCCTAAGTGTCATCCTCTCTGTCGTCGTCATAGGCCTGAGCGGCATGACCGCTCAGATCCTGTTGTTGCGGGAACTCTTCGTATCCTTCCTCGGCAACGAGTTGACCTTTGGCATTGTGCTAGGGGAGTGGATCCTCTCGGAGGCCCTGGGCTCGTGGTGGGGGAGGAAGAAAAAGTGGGAACTTCAGGACTTCATAAGGCTACAGATACTCTTTTGTGCTTCCCTCTTCTTAGGGCTGTTGCTGTCAAGGGATCTTAAGGCCGCAGTCTTTGACCCCTGGCGGGTCGGAGGATGTTCGGAAATCCTGCTCATATCCTTCCCCTCGGTCTTTTTGCCGGCCTTCCTCCACGGGGCCCTCTTTCCCGCCTGCTGCGCCCTGATGACCCAAAGGGCGAAGGAGGGCGTAGGCAGGGCTTATATCTGGGAAACCCTGGGAACAGTCATTGGGGCTGTAACGGCCGGTTTCTTCCTCCTGCGGGTCCTTAACCCCATGCAGATCGTACTCCTGCTCTGTGCCCTGCACCTGGGTGTATGCGCTTCCCTGGACAGGGAAAGGGCAGTGCCGTATCTGATCCTGTTTTGCCTCTGTGGTCCTTCGGCTATGCTCTTTGCCCCATCCTTTGAACGCCTTTCTTTAAAATGGCGCTTTCCGGGATATGACATCCTGGAGAACAAAAACTCCCCCTACGGTAACCTCTCGGTACTTCAAAGGGAAGGGGAGCTCTCCTTCCTCTTCAACGGCAAGCCCTTTGTGAGTCTACCCCATTACGACCCCTGGATCGAACTCCCGATGCACCTTCCCCTGCTCGTGCATCCCGACCCCAAAGAGGTACTCCTGATCGGTTCGGGGCTTGGAGGGAGGATATATGAGCTTTTAAAGCATCCGGTGGAGGAGATCGATTACGCCGAGCTCGACCCCGAGATCATCAGCCTCTTTAGACGCCATCCCACCCCCTTGACTTCCCGGGAACTCAACGACCCAAGGGTACGGTTGAGGAATATGGACGGCAGAAAATGGCTCATGACCTCGAAGGATCGTTATGATGTCATCCTCATCTCCCTCGGCTTTCCCTCGGATCTGCAAACCAACCGCCTCTTCACCCTCGAGGCCTTCCAGATCATGAAAGACCGGCTTCGAGACGGGGGCATCCTGTCCATGGAGCTGGAGGGGTCTTCCGTATACCTTGGCGATGAACTCAAGGGGATGTTATGTACGCTCATAAGCACTCTTCGCCGGGTCCTCCCTTACATAAAGGTCATCCCTGGGGAGATGACCCTCATTATGGCCTCCAGAAGACCTCTGGAAACCCCACCGGAACTCCTCAAGAAACGCCTCAAAGGGAGGAAAATCCAAACCCATCTGCTCACCCCTCAAATGATCCACTATCTGCTTTCCCCTGAAAGGGAGGGGTGGTTCCTCGGAGAGGTGACTCCCAATTGCCCCGCCAACAGGGATCTGCGGCCCCTTTTGGTCTATCGGACCTTGAGCTTCGAAGGCGCCCTTTATGATCCCGAATTTAAAGCGTTCCTTTCGAGATTTAAGCCTTGCGACAAAAGGACAATCTGGATACTTACCTCGGCCCTCCTTTTTGCCACCATGTCCCTGCTTCCCCGACGCAGGGGAATGCTCATCGCCATTGGGGTCACGGGTTTTTACGGGATGACAGGGGAACTCATCGTGATCTACATGTTCCAGACGGCCTTTGGCTATGTCTATCTTTGGATCGGACTGCTGCTTTCCGCCTTCATGTTGGGGGCCGCCTTGGGGGCCTTCTGGGGACAGAGGGTGAGAATCAAGAGGGGATTCACGATCTCAGAGGGTGCTATGGCGCTCTTCGCCCCCCTCCTCGGCCTGCTCTTGGGGACAAATCCTCCTGCAGGGGTTTACCTCTTGCTCAGCGGGATCCTGGGAGGGTTTGCGGGGTGGCAATTTTGTAGGGCAGCCAGTATCCAGGAAGGAAGGGCATCCCGGATCGGGGGGACCCTTTATTTTTCGGACCTGCTGGGGGGCCTCGTTGGGAGCCTCCTTTCCGGGGTGTTATTGTTGCCCCTGTGGGGTATAAAGGATTGTCTGGTGCTGATGGGGATAATAAAGGGGGTGTCCTTCCTGGGCCTGTCCCTGAGGAGTTAGATGGCAAAGGTCCTCATAACCGGTGCCACCGGCTTCATAGGGAGTCACCTCGCAGAGAGGCTCCTTGAAGAAGGGCACGAGGTCTTCGCCCTCATAAGGAGGAGAGGGCGGTGGCTCCCAAAGGGGGTGAAGGTGATCCATGGTGACCTCCGGGGGGAACTACCGGAACTCAAGGGGTTTGACCATGTATTCCATCTGGCTGCCCTGACGAGGGCCATAAAGCCCTCTCAGTTTTTCGAAGTCAACACCTTGGGTACCAAGTACTTACTTGAGAGGATATTAAGGGACGGAGGAGTTAGAGGGAGGTTCATCTTCCTCTCCAGCCTCTCTGCCCAAGGCCCGACCAGAAGGGGAGCCCCCCTTTCAGAGGATGTGCCTCCTCATCCCGTCTCCCCCTACGGATTGAGCAAGCTCATGGCGGAGGAGGCCCTGATGGCCTTCCGCTCCCAGATCCACATTGTGATCCTCAGGCCCGCCATAGTCTATGGTCCCAGGGACGAGTACATGCTGGAGTTCTTCCGCCTCATAAGAAGGGGAATCCTTCCCCTTCTTATGGATGAACAGTGGCTCAGCCTCTGCTACGTCCAGGACGTGGTGCAGGCCCTAATTTTGGCCTCCCAGAGGGATATCCCTTCCGGGGAAGTCCTCCTGATCTCGGATGGCCATCAATATCCTTTGCAAGGTATTGCCGATATGGTAGCTTCTATCCTCGGAGTCAGCCTCAGGAAGGTGAGGATCCCCTTGGTCTTTGCGAAAACGGTGGCCCTTTTATCGGAAATTCTTGCAAGGGCGAGAAAGAAGCCCCCTGCCTTCAACTTGAACAAATTCCGGGAGGCGGTCCAGGAGGCCTGGATCTGCGACATATCGAAGGCGAGGAGGCTTTTGGGATTTGAGCCAAAGTGGGGGCTAAGGGAGGGGCTCAGCCTCACCCTCTGCTGGTATCGCAAGCAAGGATGGCTTTAGGAGGCGGAGATGGATCTTTTTGAGAGGTGTTTCAGCTGGAAAGATGCAGAGGAAGCAAGGAGGGCCGGCCTTTACTTTCTCTTTCGCAAGATCGAATCGGCCCAGGGTCCTGAAGTGGTGGTCAACGGCCGAAGGCTCGTGATGGCCGGATCCAACAATTACCTGGGACTTACCAGCCATCCGAGGGTGAAGGAGGCCGCCATTCGTGCCGTTGAGCGTTATGGAACGGGCTGTGCCGGCTCGAGGTTCTTAAACGGCAACTTGGACATCATAGAGGAATTGGAGAAGAAGCTTGCTCAGTTCTTCCGAAAGGAGGCGGCCCTTGTATTCGCCACCGGTTACCAGACCAACCTGGGCATTATTTCTGCCCTTCTGGGACGGAGGGATGTGGCCATCCTGGACAAATACGATCATGCCTCCATAATCGATGCATGTCGCCTGGCCATGTGCCAGGTCAAAAGGTTCAAACACAACGATGTGAAGGACCTGGAGAGGATCCTTCAGGGGATCCCCGATGATGCGGGAAAGCTGGTGATAGTGGATGGGGTCTTCAGCATGGAGGGCGATATTGCCCCGCTTCCCGAAATAATAGAGGTCTCCAAGAGATACGGAGCAAGGGTGATGGTGGATGATGCCCATGGGGTGGGGGTACTGGGGAAAAACGGACGCGGTACAGCTGAGCACTTTGGGGTCGAGGATCAGGTGGACCTCATCATGGGTACTTATTCCAAAAGCCTTGCCACCATCGGCGGATTCGTGGTCGGGCCCAAGGAGGTTATAGAGTACATAAAGCACTTCGCCAGGTCCCTCATCTTCTCTGCTGCCATCGCCCCTCCCTTGGCTGCAGCGGCAAGTGCCGCCATAGACGTGATCATAGAGGAACCGGAGCGCAGGGAACGTCTCTGGAGGAACACCTGGAGGATGCTGGAGGGGTTCAAGCACCTGGGTTTCGATACCGGAAACAGCTCAACCCCTATAATCCCCGTCATAATAGGCGATATGATGAAGACCTTCAGGATGTGCGGACTTCTGGAGGAGTACGGGGTATTTGCCAACCCCGCCATCCCTCCCGCAACCCCTCCTGGAAGGGAACTCATAAGGACGAGCTTCATGGCAACCCACACCGATGAACACCTAGATAGGGTGCTGTGGGCCTTCGAAAAAGCCGGTAAGCAATTGGGAATTATCTGATGGCCCTGAAGGTAGTCGAGGTCCAGGACAAAGGGGATTTGAAGAGGTTTCTCGATCTTCCTTTCTCCCTTTACAAGAATGACCCCCTGTGGATTCCACCCTTAAGGTCATACGTCGCTTCCCTCCTCACAGCAAAACACCCCTTTTCGAATCATGCCCAAATAAGGAGCTTTTTGGCCCTGAAGGACGGCAAAACCGTGGGGAGGGTGGCAGCCATTGTGGATATGAACTTCATCGCCTATCACCAAAGTCCCACTGGATATTTCGGGTTTTTCGAGTCGGTAAATGACCTCGACGTCGCCCAGGCCCTGTTTGAGGTGGTGGAGGGGGAACTGAAGCGGGCTGGTATGACCAAGGTCATCGGGCCCATGAATCCATCCACCAATTACGAGTGCGGGATGCTCATAGAAGGATTCTCAACCCCTCCATTCATAATGATGCCCCACAATCCCCCATATTACCCCCGGCTTCTTGAGTCCATCGGGTTTCAAAAGGCCAAGGATCTTTACGCCAACCTCATAATCGGGGACGGCTGTACACCCGAGAGATTGCAAAGGCTGGCCCAAAGGGTGAAGACGAGGTTACACGGGATAAGGATCAGGGAATTGAGGGCCAAGCACCTGAGGGATGAAATAAAGCTCTTTGTGCAGATATATCATGAGGCCTGGGCCAAAAACTGGGGCTTTGTGCCCATGTCAGAGGAAGAAGTCGCCTTTTTGGCCAGGTCCATGAAGGACCTGATCATTCCTCAGCTGGCCCTCTTCTCCGAAACCCAGAAAGGGGAACCCATTGGGTTCATCCTTGCCATCCCCAATTACAACCCGGTGCTCAAGGCCATGGGCGGCAGGCTCACCCCGTGGGGAATCCTCAAGGCCCTGTGGGTGAAGAGGAAGATCACCGAGTTGCGGGTCCCCCTTTTCGGGATACGCCCTCCCTATCGCCTGAGGGGGATCGACGTCCTCCTCTACACCGAGGTGTTCAGGCGAGGGTGGCAAAGGGGATACAGATCAGCGGAACTCTCCTGGATCCTTGAAGACAATCACCTCATGCAGAAGGCCATCGAGGCAATGGGAGGAAGGCCTTACAAGAGATATCGCATATACCAAAAGGACCTGACATGAAGGGATTCCTCCTGATCTTCCTGCTCCTCCTTGCCACCCTTGTGCGGGGTGAGGAGGTTCCCGTTTATGGCGATGCCATTGTGATCGGCTCCATTGGAGATGCATCGGTGCTGATCCCCATGCTCGCCTCCGATAGCGCCTCCCATGACGTCTGTGACCTCATTTATAACGGCCTTGTCAAATACGATAAGGACCTGCGGCTTGTGGGCGACCTCGCTGAAGGATGGGAAATCAGTCCGGACGGGAAAACCATAACCTTTTACCTGCGAAGGGGTGTTAAGTGGCACGATGGCGTGGAGTTCACGGCGTGGGACGTGCTGTTCGGCTTCAAGACCATAACCGACCCCAAGACTCCCACCCCTTACTCAGGGGACTTCTTGGAAGTGGAGAGGGCGGAGGTCCTCAACCGTTACACCTTCAGGGTCACTTACAGGGAGCCCTTTGCGCCAGGGCTCGCAAGCTGGGGGAATCTGGTGGTGCTGCCAAGGCATCTTCTTGAGGGAAAGGACATAACCCGTAGCCCCTTGCGGAGGCATCCCATTGGCACGGGTCCCTATAAGTTCCTGGAATGGAGGACGGGGGAGAGGATTGTCCTTCAGGCCAACCCCGATTACTTTGAGGGTCGCCCTTACATAGATCGGGTAATCTTCAGGGTCATCCCCGATCCTTCGACGATGTTCATGGAGCTTAAGGCGGGCACCATCGACTGGATGGGTCTCACCCCGGTGCAGTACGCCCGTCAGACTTCGGATCCCGACTTCGTACGGAACTTCAAGAAATACAAATACCTGCCCTTCGCTTACACCTACCTAGGTTACAACCTCCGCCATCCCTTCTTCTCCGACAAGAGAGTGAGGCAGGCGATAAGCTATGCCATAAACAAGGAGGAGATCGTAAAGGTGATCCTCTTCGGCCTGGGGGTGGTGGCAACGGGTCCCTACAAACCGGGCACATGGTATTACAACCCCAACGTGAAGCGTTATCCCTATAACCCCGAGAAGGCGAAAAAGCTGCTGAAGGAAGCCGGCTGGGAGGATACCGATGGAGACGGCATCCTTGACAAGGATGGCCGGCCTTTCCGTTTCACGGTGCTTCTGAACTGGGGCAATACAGCGAGGCTCAAGACCGCGGAACTCATCCAGTGGCGACTGAGACAGGTGGGAATCGATATGAGGATAAGGGTCCTGGAATGGGCCACCTTCATCAACGAGTACATAGACAAAAGGCGCTTTGAGGCCGTCATCCTGGGCTGGTCCACGGGGGTTGACCCCGATCAGTACGACATCTGGCACTCCTCAAAGACGGGACCCAAGGAACTGAACTTCATCTCCTACCGGAACCCCGAGGTCGACCGGATCTTGGTTGAGGCCAGAAGGACCTTCGATCTCAAGAGGAGACAGAAGCTGTATTTCCGCTTCCAGGAGATACTGGCCGAGGAACAGCCTTACACCTTCCTCTATGTCCCCTATGCATTGCCGGCGATCCATGCCCGCTTCCGGGGGATAAAGCCCGCTTCGGCCGGGATAACCTACAACTTCATCCGCTGGTGGGTACCAAAGGAACTCCAGAGATACGGCAGGATCCTCCCCTAGCTGCAAAAGCCTATCATCTCCACGATCCCCTGCCGGATCATCATGACGGCAATGGCAGCGAGCAAGAGG
>Ga0190312_1000657_pt1 | contig 10268 bp, 20 predicted proteins | sample 487007910_MG_FD_165046 | JGI IMG/M metagenome (GOLD analysis project Ga0190312, IMG submission 165046) | Hydrothermal vent sediment bacterial communities from Southern Trench, Guaymas Basin, Mexico - 4870-07-9-10_MG | ecosystem: Environmental > Aquatic > Marine > Hydrothermal vents > Sediment ... | reverse complement strand
TAGCTGATGCTTCTTAACGCTCCTCTTCTCCTCTGGAATTGCTATAACTCCGTGCTGTTTCTGTAAAAGCTCTATGTCCGATTGTGAAGCTTCCACTATCAGATAAAGTGGAGTCTCCCTGACAATTTCCGCATAGCGTTCAACGCACGATCTACAGAGTCCAGCAGTCTTAAGAATCCTGTAAATCATAGAAATCCCTCGAAAAAAATTTGAGTTAGGCTAAAGCCTTCTTAGTAATCACCGTTGCCGTGATGCTAATCGTTGTGTCCGAGGTTGGAGCTGAATCAAGCGTTACCTGAATCTCTACCTTGCTCCCTCTTATTCTCTTACCGAGTTCAGTAACAAGGTTGTATTCCTCAGCCGCTAACGTTCTATCCTTGAATATTTGAACTCCATCAATCAATAGCGTATACTTGCCGCTCGGTGGAGATCCTGAAACCGTTATCTTCTCAACATAGAATACGCTTCCAGCCTCTGCACTAATGGAGCTACTGCCCGTCGTAGTATCAGCAAGAACCGTAACGCTAACGTCCTTATCCCCCTTAGTTCCCGGCAAGTGTTCTTCTGCAAGTGCTACAAACTCCTTAGGGAATGGGTAGTAAAGCCCCGTTGCCTCGTCGTAGAAGCAAGCCCCGAGTATTCCAGCAACTAAGTAATTAACGTTAAGCGTTGTCTGGCTCAGTTTTATCTTCTCTTCCGCCAATTTCACCACCTCCGCCTAAAAAATTGGTAGAAGTGAGCGTTTAGGTCTTGATGCTCTCAAGGAGCGTCGGTAGCATCTTGATCGGCAGCATCACGAAGACAATCATTAATACCATCTGCATCATTGCCATCATCAAGTTCATCATCTGCGTCCAGTCAAACTCCTGCGCTGGATAGAACCCCACAGGGTACGGTCTTATCTGTGCCATCTGGACTCCTCTGACGCTTGCCCTAATCTGGTTTGGCACTATTCTAAACCTCTCCTCTGCCGGCAAAACCTCAACCCCTATTGCCACCTATACCACCTCCTTTAAGCTACTTCTACAATCTCGGCTTTCCTACCTACAAACCTCTTACCCTTCTCAAGCTTCATGTTGTGCAGCTTCTTGCTAACGTTGTCATACCACCAGAGCAAAGCATCTCTGCCCGTCTTGCCGAGTCTTTCAAGCTGTGCCTTACCCTGTTTAATTACTGATGCATAGGGGGCAAAGTTCTTCTCCCATTCGTCTTCTTCGATCTCTGTTATAGTCTTCGACTGGACACCCTCGATTGTCTGCGATGCCCACTCAGCAGGATCAACCTCTGCAAGTCCCGCCTCTATGAGTCCTGCGTTTATTGCTTCAAGTAGTCTCTCCCTTCTCTTCTTAATCGTTGTTGGGCTTAGAACTTCACGTTTCCATTCATTCTGGACTTCTGGGTCGCTCAATGTCTCTACTATGTCGTCTTTGGCATCCATCCATCTCTTCGACCACTTCTTTTTCAACTTAGACAGGTTCATACAAGACCCCAATATAATGTTAAGCAGGATTATACTTAAATCTAATTATGTATTTTATATGTTCATTTATGCATGCTCAAAGGCAGATAACCCAACACAGGGTTCAGAAGACCTTAACATGCAGAAGTATGCACAAAAAAGCCTCTTTTTTTGTATGCAGATATAAGAAACGAGGCAACGGGGGGACTCCCCCAAATATACCTTAATTCCCTTCAAACGTTATTTTATGAAAAAAAGAGTTTATAAAAATTGATTATGAAGCTCTCCCTCTCTTTCTACTCTATCGAGTAAATCCCTCGAAAATATCCGCCATCCTAAGTTTGCAGTCTCGACCATCTTCTTAAAACCCTTTATAACTTTCTCTGCCTTTCTTTCATAAATTTCATCTTCGTAAAGTGTATAATTGATACCTTTAAGCCTTAAAGCCTCTTGCATCACAACCTCCAGAAGATAGCTTATGTTTATGTTTGGGTATTCTTTGTTAAATAGCTCTAAGAGTTCCTTTTCAACGCTTAGAGTTGTCCGAGTGTGTTCATGCCTTTCAGTCATGCGAGACATAACTTACCCCCACTCTTTTTTAATAAGCTTCTTTGTAGCCGATCTATACCTCTTCCAGCGTTTCGTTTTACTAAAATACCATCTCTTAAAAATTTTAAGATTCTCTAAATCTTGTCTCCTTTTATCTTCTCTCAATTTCAACACCTCCAATAGTGTTTAACTACTCCTTAAACTTGATTTTAATACCTGACTGCGAACCCTGAGCCTGAGCCTGTGGATTCTGGAACATCTTAAAGAAGTTGAACATATCATTTATAACAGGTATAACGTTTTTCTCATAAAGCTCTAAGAATCGGTTTAAAATCTCTGTTTGCTTCCTCTTAACGTCTTCAAATTCCTTAGAACGTGCTACTCTTAAGCCGTCTTCGAATCCATCCTTATAACGCTTTTCCTCTATCGTCTTCAGCAGAAGATAAGCCCTTATTGGGTCTTCCAGAGCCTTTGATCCTCTTATAAGCTCCAATAAATCATCTATATCTGACTTTTGCGGTTGTGGTGCTGGATTATTGACAATGTATTCATAAACAGCATCGATGAAAGTTTCCATGTCTTCAACGTCTTTAGGGCTTAGTCCTATCCTTCTTCCTATCTCTACTATCTTTTTAACTACGTCCTTAGTCATGTCTGCTCCCCCTGTATTTCCTTCATTAAATAAAATAAACACTCAGCTATTTTCTCATTCTTCATTTTGAACGTTTGTATTAGTTTGTTGCCTTCTTGTTCGATTTCTATTTCTTCCGCTAACTTATCCATCCCCAGCGGTATCATTTGGTTTATATTTTGCTTCATAAGCTCCTTTGCCGTTTTTGCTAAGTTCTCATTCTCAAAAACAAACTCATATTTGATATTCCTGCCATCCCTACCCACAAAAACATCCTTTAAACCCATCATGTGCATAAGTTAGATTCAAAAGTATTTAACGATTAGGTTTTAAGCCTCTAACCAAAAGATAAAGCAACCACAATAAAATTAAGAAAAGAATATCAAGTTCTCAAGTATTTTCTCAACCTCTACCAACTCGTTCCTTAACTGTGGAGTCAAAGCCTTTTCCGTAACATCTCCAAGAAGGTAGAAAGCCTTTATGAGCAAATTCTTAGCCTTCTCAATCCTAACCCTGTTCGCTTTTATGGCAATCTCCAAACCGTTCTTAAACCCTTCCATAATCTCACCATCCAAATTCAACATCCTTAAGACCATAACGAACCTTTAAGTTGTGCAATGCCAACGACTCGAGCTTGAAGAATAGCTTTTCTGTAATCTCTATATCAGACATGCAATGATCAATAATAGCCTGATAATTACCCTGTTCCCATAGCTGTGGAGTATCGTTTCCGTTTATGTCGTCATTGACTTCTATGTCTAAGAACTGGCAGATTTCCTTAAGCTTGATGTATTTCTGATTTGTTAACAGGTATCTCGAGACCAAAGTCATTAAATCAACCCTGTAAACCTCTCTTATTATTGCGATCTCTTCATAAAGCCCATGCTTCAAAGCCCTTGCAGTTATAAACGGTATGTCAAAGTTGTTTATGTTGTATCCCACTAAAACGACGTTCTCATGTAAAAAGCTTAAAAATTCCTGAATCATAGCCTTCTCATCCTCGTTGATCAAAACCTGTTTTGCTGGCAACTTTGCGATCCCTATTGCAACTATGCGACTATCGAGAGGACTTAACCCTGTGGTCTCTATATCAAATATAATAGGAGTTAATACCTTACTCACCCTTCCACCCCCAAACGCCTGTATCCTAACCTATTTTTATTCATGCATATTAAAACTTTACGATTTAGAACGGTGGAGGCTTAGACTCGAATAGCTGTTCTAAGATGGTAGCTATCTCAAACTCATAAACGCTCATGTAGAACTCGTAAAGTCCTGTAGGTTCTCGCTCCTCTGGTGGAAGCTGTAAATCTTTGCTGTTAGTCCAGAATCTGGTATTTAAAGCCCAATGGAGAGCAATGTTAAGCTTATCGTAGTCGTCGAACTTCTCAAGATCCTGAGATGAAGTTAACCCTGTGCAATTGCTGTTAAAGTAAAAATAGACTGAAGGAGAAGCAAAAAGAGGTTTCCCGCCATCTGTGGCTTTTCCTGTCTTCCTCTCTCTCCAGCGTCGATATTTCTCGTCATAATCTTTTGGTTTCTGCTTAAATCTCCACTTTCCCCTTACGTTTACAATCGTTTGAACATCAACGAAACCTAAACGCCAGTTCTGCTGGGCTAATTCGTTTTCGTGCTTGATCCATCGAGTCCCAAAAACGATAAGATGATAGTGGACTCTGCCGTTTTCCTGATACTCGATGAATCTAACGTAAGTGTAGCGTTCAACCGTTCTACCATACTTCCTTGCACGCTCCTTAAGGAACTTCTTAAGCCATGTCATGAAGCGGTTAAATTCAACTTGAGCAAGATAACGAGCCTCCCAAAGGTTCTGAATCTTCTGAGGATCAAGCGTTAGCGTAATGTGAACCGCCCAACGGTAGCGTTTAGCCGTTGCTTTCCAGAAGTGTTCAAACTGACGCCTGTAACGTTTGGCTTTCCGTTTGCTGGTAAACCTTACCTCGTAACCCAATATCAAGGGATCGAGGACGTCTTTATATTCATCCCGGGGAATTAAAATGATCCTCCGCTGAGTAACATCATTAATGTAATCCTCAAAAAGACTGACAAGCTCCTCTTTTAACTCATCATCAAGCTCCTTGTTCTTTATGAGAATCTGTAGAGCCTTCAGCTTAGTTCTTAAGGTAGTTGGAAGCGTCGGGTCGTCTGCATTTGCCCTTAAAATCGCTTCAGGGTCTTTTTCCCCTATGAGTTTACGGGTTTGAGAAACGCAAGGGGGCGGCTGCTTAATCAAGTTAATCACGTGCATAGCACAACTTGAATTCAGTTTTATTATTTTATATTTGGAATTTTTAGGAGAATCGATTATGATTATGCCATACTTAGCTAATGTCTGGATTCTGCGGTAAACTCGTTGATATAGCTTCTGCCTCTCCTTGCGGTTGTATAGGTGTATGTTGTTGCGGAAGTAGGTATTAACTGCCCATGCTATGTTTATGCCTTCCGGCTTCTCTAAGAGTACCTTGACTAACCATTTTGTCAAGTCGTCTGAGAAAAGTTTATATAATCTTGTGCTAATATCCCCCTTGATAGTTCCCTCTGCACCTCCCATGTAGTAGCCCCCCAATTTTTTAACATCACCTCTTAGCTTCCAAATCCTGCTTTAACCTTTGCATGAACTCTTTAAGTTCTTTTCTATCTGGCTTATCCTCAGACTGCATAGGTTACCACCGGATTAACATTCTTCAAAAACTCAAACTCATCTGTTTCCTTAAAATAGACCGCTAAGGGATAAACAGCCTGCTTATAGTAATAAGCCAGAGCCTTAGCCTCAAACATTGGCGACTCTGCTAACTTCTCAATCTCTGGCTTAAGTTCCTTAAGCTTCTCATAGCGTTCCCTTAGTGGTAACTTGATATACGTCTTGATCTTCTCCTCAAGCTGCCTTATGTAGCTGATAACCTCCGATTCTGTCATTTCCTCTATTGGCTTTACTTCAACCTCAGGCTTAACCTCTACCTCTTCAACTGGTAACCTTGCTAATCTCCCTCTCTTTCTTACGATAATAGGCTTAAGCTCTATCTCTGCCTCCTCTACCTCTACCTCTGTTTTAGCTAACTCCTCAAAGAGTTCGTCCCATTTGCCTACCAGCTCCCTAATGGGAACGTCTCCGTGCTTAGTCCTGTATGCTGAAAGTCTAAGCTGAATCTGGATGAGGTCATTAACCAGAGTCTTATACTTCTTGACGTAAGTCCTCTTTATGACCGTCCACTTCCAATCTTCTATTTCCTTTATCCACTTGCTGATAGGCTCATCCAAAAGCCCTGTTTCCTCTGCCAGCTCATAATATTCGCTGTAGGTGTTCCCTTCTAAGATGTCTCTGAGAGTGTAAAGGAGATGTTCAAGCTGTCTATGGATCTCCTCATCTTCATATCTCTCGATCTCTGCAAGATATTCTTTGGCTTCAAGCTTCTTCTCAGGACGTGCAAGGTTAAGGAGATACCGTTTAACCCTTTCCTTGTTCTCCCAATAGGTTAAGCTCCTATCTACTATATCATCCCACTTCTCATCTACCAAATCTGTAGCGATGCCTAAACGTTTAGCCAAGTTGTAAGCGTAACGCTTCAAGGTGTACTCCAGTAAAGGCATTTGTTCAAGCCTCGGCTCAGCCATTAAAACCACCTAAATCAATACCTACTTTGCTAAGAATAGCTCCGAGAACGCCAAAAAACAGACGTTTAACCCATGTAAATGTTCTTTCTATGCTCTCTACCTTCTGCCTTAAGTCTATAAGCTGCTCAATCGTCCACCGTCTGAATTCCCTGTCATCGTTGAGAAGCTTCTCTAATTCCTGAACGTCGATTTTCATGGTAATCCCTCGATAAAAAAATTAGGTTACTTTATAGCTCCTTTCGGGCAGATTTCAACGCATGCGTAGCACTCTATGCAGTCCTTGACTATCTCCGCCTTGTTATCTTTAAGCGTTATAGCATCATCAGGGCATACAGCTAAGCACTCTGCACAACCATCGCAAAGATTCTTATCAACGCTCAACACTTCCGATCACCTCAGTATTTGTATTTCACTTCTACTTTCTTCTTCTTCTCCTTGCACCTGAAACAATAGAACTGTTCTAATTCTTCTGCAAGGTCATAGTTGAATACTGGAACTACATGACCACATTCGAGCTTAGCCGTTCCTATTGGTTTATTTTTAGCTCTCGTAACAACTGCACCATCGGGCAGTTTTTGAATTTCAACTATTACATACTCGTATTTCCTCCCTTTATCGTCATAAGCTACAAATGTTTCTCCCTTCATTTAATCACCTCAGCTTAGTTCATCAAATTCCTCAAACACAAAGTAGTAGTTTCTAATTTCACTATTGTCTGCATCAGTATTATTAGTATATTTTATTTCAAGTGGATAGCTGTTTGTGATAAGGTAACCATCGATTGCGTTCCTTAAACCCTGCGTATCTTCTGGGTCTTTAATTATATCAGCAGAAATTATTTTCGTGTGCTTGATCTCTATAGCAACGTTATAGCTCGATCTTAACATTATACCCATTTGCCAAACCATGTTCTTCTGGTAAATACGTAACTCATTGGTTCCCGTTGTAGCTCCACCAGGTGGGTTAGGCTTGACCCACATTAGCCTTATTTTGTAAACTTTACCTGCTGGTGGGGTTATTGTTATAACTTCACTCTGTCCTGCAAGAACTGATGTTGATTGAGCTGAAGCATAATATACTAGTTTTTTAGTTTGTGCCTTGATATTGCTGTTTATTGTTTGAACATCAAAGTAGTTCGCTAAAGCCCTATATACTATGTCCGAGAAATCACGCTTAAGCAACTCTGATCACCCCCTTAATGGCTACATTAGCCTCCTCAATTCGAACAATATACTCATGCTCGAAATAGTCGGCATCTTTGATTAAAGCCGATGAATCTACTCCGTTAACGAGTTCTTCCTCTATGGCACTCTCTCCCTTCTCATCCAGCCATGTTCTTTTGACTACCTTGATTTGACTGTTAGCTGGCTCAGTTCCTAAGTCGTCTGCAAAAATTTTAACGGCAAATTCGAATATTCGCCCATTTACTTTCCACTCGTTGCCTCCAGTATTTTCCTCTTTCTTGATGTCTATGTATACTGTCCTTACTGGAGCCTCAATTTTTGGAGTCGGTATTATCTGAACCGGAATCCCGTTAGGCATGGCTATTCACCAACTTTTTCCGTGATCTCTCCGACCATGCGTATCATCGTTCCAGTCAGAGGAATCATTAACATCATCGGCATCATTGCCATCATTGCGTTCATCATTTGCTCTATAGGACTCACTACATGGATCACGAATCCGCATTCCTGCACGTCGTCCGATATGTTGTATACCACGATGGCATAATACCCACTCTGCTCAATAGTTAAGCTCAACTCGACGTTATACTCTCCCGGTGGAACGTCGAAAGGATCAGTTTCTCCCACTAACTGCCCCGTCGCGCATTCTGGATCGTCGCACTTGTAAACCTGTATCTTGCAGCTCTTAGTTTCCTCATAGGTGTTCCTTATCCCAAATACAAGCGTAAAGCTCCCCGTCTGGTAATCCAGCTGTTCGGGCGGGATACACTCTATTGCCAAACCCACCACCTCCTTAACCTTTGTATATTACCTTTCCACAAACTTTAACCTGAGTAGCCATACAATCCAAACCCGCGAGACTCAAAAATTCCGCAACATCTCCATTCCTTGGATCGCCCTCTCCATACCATGGAACCATCATTCCAATCCGTACGAAATCATAACAACCATCGCCACACCCGATAGGGAAGTCCTCAAGCTTTCCTATCAAGTTTTCCCATCCCGTGTCTGGTCCCGCATAACACTCGAAATCTATGAAATCTACGTAACAGAACCAACACTCAGCCCAGAAGCACAGCTTTCCATCCTGTCCGCATTGAATGCTTGTGTATTCATTGCCATCCTCGTCGCCGAGCCAAACTTCATAAACGGTTATCTCTGGCTCTTGCGGTTCAACTACTTGTGTGTAACACTCCGAATCCTCTAAATGCGTTCTAACTCTTTCTATTACTAACTCATTGAGCTGGATAAGTCCATAGTCCTGATTAAGCTTAACCCTTTTGACCACTTCCGTATCAAGCTTTGGTCTTTTCAGAAACTGCATATCTCAACCCCTCTACCAAATCCATTAGAAGCATGACAATGTTTAATAACATCGTCATAGCTACCATTAAGCCCATTACTGCGAACATATCCATTATAGGTGGTTGTGGTGGCAAAACCGGAACCACTATACATTTCTCTCCCTCCGTCATGACTCTATACCTCTAAGCACATCTCCTATAGCTTGAAGCATGTAATATGTCATTGTAAACATTAGAATAACAGGGAGTATCTGATAGAGTAGGTAGACAATGCCCAACGCTGCAACTCCGCCTATTATGTACTGCCAAAATGCCGGCTCAACTTGATAGTTCACCCTTGATCACCTCGACGGCTTCTTTTATCATAGCTACCATAAATGCAACAGCTAAGGCAGCCTCTATGATGTATGACAGGATCTCTATTAGAGCTAAATACCATGCACTAGGTGAAATCTTTAGGATCTCCTCCGTCGGTAAAAGCTTAACCATTTTTCCGCCCCGTGGAACCTCGTAAACTACTCGCCAGTACATTATCATCGCCTCCTAAGGGCTTCTGCTATGCTCTTAACTGCCACTATTGGAACTGCTACAGCCAAACCTAAAGCAAAAGCCTGAGGTATTACCTCAAATGCCATCTGTACAGCTGGAGGAGCGTTTACGAAAGCCCTTAAGACACCATAGCCATAGTCTGGCGACCACCCTTCACATTGACAATGCGGGTTTATCCTGTGTCCCCTCAGAATATCAAGCCTCATCTGGTGTGCATATGGATTATAGAGCCACGCTATGAATGCCGCCACGATAGGAGAGCTAAACGACGTTCCACTTACAGGTGTTACTTCTCCATTAGCATCTATGACCTCCACGTTTACCCCATATGTTGCAACGTCAGGCTTAGGAATCGTTATTCCATCGCATTCAAAAGCTCCGATAGAAGAGAACTCCGCAACTATGCCGTTTTTGTCTATAGCTCCGACTGCAATAGCGTATTCACTTGCAGCTGGAAAGTCAATTGCATTTGGTTGAGCGTCGTTATTTCCAGCTGAAGCTACAAAGTAGAAAGGCGGGTCTGCCCATGCTATGAACTGCATGAGTCCGTTGTATTTCTTGTAGTAATTGCATGGGTCATCTGCGAATCCCCATGAAACGTTAGCAATGTGGCAGTTCCAGTATGCGTACTCAAAGGCGTCAAGGAGAGCCTGAGAGGTTATGCTTAAGTCCTTGCCGATAACCTTCAGGTGCTTTATCTGAGCGTTCTTAGTCAATGCTCCCAATAGATAGGTTACCGCCGTCCCATGATTCACGTCGTCTTGAGTTCCTTCATCTGTGTAGTCGATCACTTCAACCCTTGAAGCTATTTCAGAAGGGAGGACGTCCACATTAACGCCCGTTCCTAATACCGCTATTATAATTCCATCGTCGTTGAGTCCGTAGGAAGGTAAAACGTCAAAGCCTACAAGCGTTTTAATCTCATCAACCGTTATCGTCTCCCCTTCCTGATACAATAGCTG
>Ga0190312_1000656_pt1 | contig 10269 bp, 16 predicted proteins | sample 487007910_MG_FD_165046 | JGI IMG/M metagenome (GOLD analysis project Ga0190312, IMG submission 165046) | Hydrothermal vent sediment bacterial communities from Southern Trench, Guaymas Basin, Mexico - 4870-07-9-10_MG | ecosystem: Environmental > Aquatic > Marine > Hydrothermal vents > Sediment ... | reverse complement strand
ATTACTTGGTTAGGCTTGTTAAGGGTAAATTTGATCACTTGCTTTACCAAATAGGAGATACACAGCTATCTGTCGATATAGCAAGCAATAATGTAGTAGTACTTGAGCAAGGAGCTAATAGCAATATATTCAAGTCAGTCAACTATAAGTATGTCATAATCATAAACAACTTCTACGAGAATCCTATAGAGTTTTGCTATAACAACCAAACGTATACTTGTGCTGGCAATCATATAACTGTTTGGCTATGCCTGTCAGATATACATTTATATCCAGCTCCACTTAAGATATTAGAGAGTACTCTATAGAGGTGTTAGCTATGAGTGGTGTAGGCTCTGAAGCTATAGTAGGTGTAGGAAGTGTAGAGCTATTAGATATAACAGAGGTAACTGAAACAATAAAAGGCTTAGCAAGGAGAGGAAAGCTATGGATGTTTGAAAAGCTATTCGGTACACAGTGGTGGGCTGATTTGTTTGGTATTATCCAGAAAGCTGATAGCTCTACTTGTGTTACAGTTTCCCCAAGTGGAATAGTCTATGTCATTAAGGATTACTTGTATAGGACAGTTGACATAGGAGCTATAGTGGGTGAGGAGATAGGCTCTGAGGGTATAATGGAAATGCTGAGTGAGGGATTAAGCAGTGCGCTCGAAACTAACTTTAACGGTAGCTTACAGAGCATACTGAATGTATGGAAAGGAGCTTTGCCAGCTGACTTAAGTCATGCTTCTGGCTTTGGTAGGATATTAGATAGAGTAGAGCCATACTTTGCTCTAAGCCAGATAATGACTATCGGAAACCTAAACTACGTAATATTGGGCGCTATGTATCTATCAGCTGATGAAAGACTAAGAGAAGTATATGCTCCAGTAAGAGAATACCATAGCCAGCTTATCAGCTTAAAGAATGAAGCTATGACTAAGCTAATCACAGAGTTAGTTAATTTCCTAAGCTACGTGATCAATGATACTGTGTTAGACGCTCAAAACTTTGTAAGCAGAGTTGAAAGCTATGTTCAAAATGTAGCTGAAGCAAGCTTAGCAAGAGTTAACCAAATAGAAGCAAGCTTAGATAGCGATAAAGCACGCTACGATACTGGCATAATTGGTGATGATGAGTTTAACAAAAGGCTAACTGAGTATAAGATTGATCTCGATACTGAAGAGCAACTGTTTAGCGATTACATGAGTAGTGTTGATAGCATGATTAGCGATTATGTTAACTTGCTGGATAGCTTAAAGAGTGACTTAGTAGCTTTGATTAAGGACTACTTAGCCAGCATTGAGAGCCATATTAACGCTATAGCTAATAAAGTAGCTGACTTAGCTAATAACATAGGCTTTGAGAGCCAGCTTAAGAGTAAGCTACTTGAGCTATACAATAAGCTTAAAGCTTATAGACAGAGTGGATTTGATTACAGCTAAGGTGATAGCATGGTAACGCTAATAGTGAGTAGAAAAAGCTTAGGAGAGCTAATCCTAAGCAAGATAGCTAAGCACATAGACGTAGCTAAGGCTATAGACTACTACAAGCTACACAAGGATGGCTATAAGAGTAGCGATGAGGTAATAGCTGAAGCTAAGAGGGTTAAAGCTGATTCAGCTATTGTAGTAGCTAACTTTAAGCTGGCTTGTGAGCTATTAGCTAATGGTTGTAAGACTGTTATAGTACTAATCCCTACTATGGTCGATCACGCTGAGATAGTTAAAGCTCAAGTGTTTAAGCTGGAAGGTAAGCTAAAGCTTGAGAAACTATGACCATCTTAGCTGAAGTCATAGCTTACGCTAAGGAGCTAATGAAGACTAATACTTTAGTAGATAGCGTTAGCTGTCATATCCCTATAGCTGACTACTACCGCAATAGGTTTATCATATTTGCCAAGCATGCTATTAGGCATGTGCTTAACAAACACAAGCCATACACTAAGTGGAGAGAGCTACCATATCTATCAACTCTTATCATGTCAGCTATTATGAACATAGCTACTAAGCCAGAGATGTATAGCTACTATGAGCAATTGATCGAAGCTAAGTTCAATGAGATTAAATACGGTTAGGCATGAGGGTTAAGCGTGAGCGTAAGAGGAGACAAGAAAGGATAATAGCCAGCTATGAGAAAGCTATAGCTGGCTATAAGCTTGCACTTAGCTTGATAGCTAAGCGTAATGCATTAGCTATTAGAGCTACTTTTAAGAGAGCGAGGGAAGAGGATAGTAAAAGGATTAGAAGCTCTATACGCAAAGCTCGCTTAGAAGCTGAAAAGCATAGAATGCCAGCTAAAGCACAACATCAACCACATGAAGTGTTAAGAGACAGAGCTATAGAGCTTAATTGGTACTTGAACTATGCTGATTACATAGTTGACTCAATCCAAGCCATAGCTAATGCTTCAAAAGCTGGCTTAGCTGGCTTACCTAAAGGCTTACATCCTTTAACCTACGAGTTTGCTAAGGATTTCTACACCTATTTAGCTCCTTACGATTCTCACTTCAGTATGTATGCTGTCCGATTGAACGATTTGACAGTAAGGTACTTGCAAGCTATGCATGCTGACTATTACGTAGCTGTAGGCTATGAGCTTGATGACTTGCTAAATCCTTATGAACAACCAGCTAATCGCTTTTATTGGCTATTAGAGCAATTGCTTAACTATATGTACAAGAAGAGGAGAAGTGAAAGGATAAGATCAAAGAGTAAAGGTCATTATGGCTTGATAGATTACGATGAGCCAATACACACAGCTATTGACATAAATCGCATAGGACAGTTCACTCAACCGCTTAGAACGTGCATAGCTAACCATTACCAGCTATTAAAGGATAAAGCCTTTAGCTTAGGCTATCCTCATAAGTGGCATAAGCTTAGCTATATTGGCGTATTTGGGATCGTAGAACGCAAAAGCAAGTATAGTAAAAAGCCTAATTGGTTTAGCAAGCCTATTAGCATACATGACCGCTTAAAATGGCTTAGACGTTATAAGCTATAGCTCTAACCAGTTTGAAAGCTACTTTTATACGCAAAGCTTATATATTTATGAGCTATACTATATAACATGACTACGCAGATATTTGAAGGGATATTTGTAGAGATAAAGCCAGAGGAATTGCCAGAAGGCTTTGACACTAAGATAGCTACTGACTGGCAAGACATACTAATAGCTAAGAGAAGCAAGATTTTAGAGAGAATCCAAACGGTAATTCCAGACGAAGCTACCTATCAAGAAAGATTAGCTGACGTAGCTATAACAGAGTTCACTGATGTACTAAATCCAAGCTACTATAAGACTGAGAGAGCTTTAAGGAAGTATAGGATTAAGGTTAAGAGAGGTGGCAAAGCTTACATTGATAACGTAGCTTCAGCATTTGCAGAAGGAGGCAGATTTGAGCAAGGAGTAGCTAACAATGTCGATAAGTTCAAAGCTAATGCCATGTATGTTTGGAGATTTGTAGGAGACAAAGATAAGATTTGGGGATGTGTACCAATGATGGCTTTTGCTCTCAAGGGTAAGGGTAAGGTATTAGAGAAGATCAAGAAGGGTGGAGACAGCATAAGCGGTACTCCTAAGCCAATGTTCAAGGTTGAGCATGTAAGCAGAGTTGTGCCAGCTTTGGTTAACGTAGCTACAGAAGGCTTAGTAATGGCTCGTATGGGTAGAGAAGCTGGCGAAGACGTTACGAGCATACTTAACGATTACAATGCTATCATAGAAGCTTACATTAGGAAGTATGATGAAGGTACTGGCACTTACACAGCAAGTGATTTCTTGAATCCAGATTTAGACCCTAATGGAACTTACGTAAAGCTTGAATACGACAGCACGGCAGATAGGCTTAAGATTCACGTAGTTGAATCTACTCCTTAATTTCGCTATTTTTTTATAGCTTACCATAAGCTTTATATTAGCTTTTTAATACTATTTTTATATGAAAGTGTTAAATGGCTTAGCTAAGGCTATAAAAGCTTGGTTTGAGCTTGATGCTAAGCTATATACCATTGAAAGCCAGTTGAACGATATTAAAGATGAGCTAAAAGAGCATGAGAAGCTTATCATAAAGCTATACGATAGGGTTGATAAGCTCTATGAGATCATACTAAATAAGCGATAGGTTTATAAGCTATAACGTTAGAATAGCTAATATGAGGTTCTTCAGTGTAGAGGAGTACAAGCTTGTAACTGGGAATAGCGATAAGAAAGGAGTAGCGAGGAGAGAGCTAAGGACAAGGACAAGAAAGAAGATAGCTAATGCTTTAGCTGAGATAGAGCTGGCTTTTAGCAATGCTGAAATACTACTAAATGCTGAACACTTGCCAGCTCAAGCATTGAAAACAGCTATAACTGGCTTTAGAACACTTGGCTTAGTTGAGCTAAGCAGAAAGCTTGAGGAGCTTTACGATGAAAGCTTAGCTGAGATAGCTAAGATTAAGGCTCTAAATGAGGTGATAGCATGAGCAAGTTTAAGCTATTTCACGAAATGTTTGGGATAAGCAAAGAGGATGGCATAGCGGTTGATCTAAAGGTTCTAAAATGGTTTAAAGAAGGCTTAACCCTTCCACAGATGATAAAAAAGGCTATGGCTATCGAGGATAAGAAGATAGCTATGGCTACAGCTTTTAGATTAGGCTACCTCTATGTGCTACACAGGTATGATGAGATGGAGACAGCTATAACTTTCAACCAATGGATGGCTCTCCTTAGCTTGGCAGAAGTACTTGATGAGGATGAGCTAAGAAAAGTACTGACTAAAGCTACAGAGGTAACTGAAGAGATGTTAAAACGGCTTAATAGAGCTAATATAACAGATGTTATCTAATAAGCTATTTTATATCCTTTTTTTATTAAATAGCTATTGACCGAAAGCTTTATATAGCATTAGCTTCATACTCTCTAACGGTGATGCGATATGAGTGAGAGGCTGGCTGTGTTAGGGTATGGAGAAAGCAAGGAGCTGTTTAATAGCCTAAGGAGCTGTGTAAGAGAGCTGGCTGAATACTGCCAGAGCTGTGGACATAGGGATTGCGATAGATGTCCAATTGACAGTGTAAAAGTGAAGCTAATAATGACAATGAGATACATCCAGAGAAGGCTTGAGGAAGAGGAAAGGAAGCTACACTTAGCTATGCAAGAGCTAAATGAAGACTTTTGGACAGAGCTTGAGCTAATAAAGAAGGATTTGGAAGAGCTACTAAGTAGCTAAGGTGATAGCTATGGCTAAGCTTGATCAAGTTTTAGCTTCTCTTCCTATTTTTGATCAAGAATGGCTCAAACAGCTTAGCTTTGTGCCAACAAACACAAAGCTTGAGCTTGTGTACCATTTCTATCAACACAGCAAAGGCAGATTAATCAAGCTAAACATAGCCAGCTATCCAGATAGCTTTGAGAAGCTTGCAAGCTGGCTTGAGTACAGAAAGAGCATTAATAAGCCAGTTAAAGCTTACTTAACCAAAATTGGTGATCTCCACTACTTAAAGCTAAGAGCTGAAGACATGGCAGAGTACGTTTACATAGAAATAGAGAGCAAAAGAATATATGTAGCTAAGAACACGGTTATTAGAGGACAATTCGCCAGCTTCTTGAGGTATTTGCTCTACTACAGTGGCTACGAGCTAAAGTATGAAAAAGCTGGCAGAGCTAAGAGCTTTAAACCTAAAAAGACGAAACAGATTAGCTTACTATAGATGGTAAGAGCTAAGCTACTGGCTTACTTATTGAATTATAGAGGAAATATAAACCTATTTTTTAAACTATTGGATAAGCTCAAAGCAAGGGTTTTAGCTTATGCTATAGTTGATAAGCCCAAACATGCTCATGCTGTTATCATGCTAAGCCAAAAGCTTGATAAAAAGCTAAGCTCTGAATTAGCTAAGCATGGTTGTTATATCAATTGGCGATTTTTACGTAATAGCTTGGATGTTGATAAAGCTATTAATTATGTTGTGAATAATCCAAGCTTACACAAAAGTAGTGGTGAGGTTTATAGCGTTAGATTTATAAGCTCTAACGGTCATGTAGATATGAGAGGTGATAAGATGTCAGATAGTTTGGAAGATAGATTAAGTAGGCTTGAGCGTGTTGTAGAAAAGCTGGCAGAGACAGTAGAGCAATTAGCTAACGGTGTAGCTGAGAAGCAAAGCACAGCTAAGCAAAGCAATCAAGCACAGCAAGCTGAAAGCAAGATAACACTAAAGCAAGGGAAGTATGGTTACCTACTGTTTCTAAATAGCTACAAGATGGTTAGAGGTAAGCCTATGGTATTGCTTAGCGGTAGGGATTTAACAGCTTTAAAAGCTGAGATAGATAAGCTACTAAGTAGGAACACAAGGAGTAGCAAGGCTAATAGCTACGAGGGAAGGTACAATAGGAGAAAGAGGAGAAAGAGTGTAAGCGTTAGGGAAGTTGAAGGTTACGAAAACGCTTTAGCTGAGGAGTGATGGCTATGAGTGAGCTACCTCTTATTTCTTTTAAGCTATATTACGAAGATTTACCAAGACATTTAGTTACAACATTCAAAGCATTCAAGCCAGAGGAGCAAGAAAAGCTTAGAGCTATGGTCAAAGCTTGCAAAGATAAGGCAAGCTTTATGCTGAGAGCAAAGCAAGGTAAAAGCATAATCTTCAAGCTCGATCAAAACTATGAGCTAAACACTTTGGACGAGCTAATAACATTTAATATCCCAGCTGGGAAAATAGTAGCTCCACTAACTGATGAGCTACTTGAGATAATAGCAAAAGCTGATGGAGCTACTTACATTAAAGCCAAGCTCGATAGTATAATACCAAACAGAAAAACAGTAATAGCTGAGACATCTCAGTTAGAGTTTTACAAAGCTGATTACAATATAGATCGAGCTAAAGAGTTGCTAAAAGAGCATAAAGCCATTGATCTGCTAATGTACAGCTTGGGATATAAGCCTACTAAAGAGGCTATAGCTGTAACACTACCGAGATTGCTAACTCTGTTTAAGTACTATGACAGAAACAAGATAACTGGTGTTCACGTAGTTAGCTTTCAGCAAAAGGGTACGGGTAAAAGCACAACTTTTGAAATGCTCGAAAGCTTAGCTAACGCTTATTACTGTGAAGAAATACCTACAGTAGCTAAGCTGATAGGAGACGCAAGGTTTGGGACACATGGTATAGTTGAGAAAGCTGATATAATAGCTATTGATGAATTTGACAAGATTGCTGGTGAGTTTAAAGATAGATTTGAGGCTATATTCCCGATTCTGCTAACTGGCATGGAGCAAGGGATTTACAGAAGAGAAGTTAGCTCAAAGAGAGAATTGAGCGTTAATAAAGCCATTAGCTATTGCTTTATGGGTAATAGCTACAACAAAGACTTAGCTAACTATGGCATGACAGAGAAGCTTACAGCTGTAGAAATACTTGGTAATGTACTAAACGCTAACTTTGACAATGCTAATATCCCCGCTTTCTTAGATAGGCTCGTATACGTTGAATTCCTAAGAGAAGATTATCAAATACTAAGAGATGTGAACACTGATGAGGAAGGCTTAACAAAAATACTTGAGCCAACTATAGCCAGAGGAGTAATCAAGCTATTAAGAGAGCAATTCTTAAGAAGCTTTAAGCTTGGAGAGGTAGAGAGTAGGACTGATAGAGCTATTAAAGTCTTAACAGCTATCTTAAAGCTATTAGGCTTAGATGAATTAGCTGAAGATCAAGGAGTTATAGAGAAGCTCGTAAAAGGTGAGCTAACATTCTGGGATTGCATAGCTACTAACGAGGAGCAAGAAGAAGCTAACACAGCTGAAGCTGAAGAGTATGACGACTACGATTACACATTAGAGGAGCTGATAAGGCATGAGATCGAGGGTTAAACCTTTTATTATTTGTCCAAGCTGTAAAGCTAAGCTTGAATTAAGCGATATTCAAAAAGAGCTATGCTACATAATGCCAGAGTGCAAGCTTAGCTATGTTAAGCTATTGTGTCCGATATGTGGTAATGTGTTAAAGAAGAAAGATTTAGGTGATAAAGCATGATCGAGGAGCTAATCAATGAGATATGGCTTGAATATTTTAATGAGACAAACTTTGAAGCAAGCTATAACAGTATTAGCTATATCACAGATTGCTTAACACGAAGCTACTACAGAATAACCAAGCAAGAAAGCCATGAAGATAGCAAGAATAGATACTACAGAGCAAGCGGTAGGCTATTACATAGCTTTATACTCGATAAGCTGGCAGAGAAGCTAAACGCTAAGAAGGATGTGTACTTAAAATACGAGACTCCAGAGTTTGTTATAGCTGGCGTAGCTGACTTAGTAGCTGATGATTACATATTAGAGCTTAAGACTACTACTAAACTGCCAGATAAGCCCAATGAGGCTCATGTTGAGCAATTAAACGCTTACATGGCTATGGCTAACAAAGCTTATGGCTACCTATTATATTTAAGCAGAGTTAATGGCTCTGCTAAGAGCTTTGAGATAACTTTCAATCCCGAGCTGTGGCAACTTACACAAAATAAAGCTAAAGAGCTTAGAAAAGCATGCTTAGATGGCTATATTCCCAAGCCTTACAAGCCAAGAAGCTGGCTTATAAAAGCATGCAAGCATTGCGAGTTTAAGGGGATATGTCCACATAAGGTATTGAGCGAGGTGAGCTTAAATGGATGTGCTACACTGGCTGACTTCTGAGTATTGCTTTTGTGGCGGTAAGTTCAAAAAGATAGATGATAAAACGGAAGTATGCGATAGATGTGGCTTAAAGAGGATAAGTTGATGAGGTGAGGTTCTTATGAAGAGGTATAGCAAGTTTAAGAAGTCAATAAACCTCAAGATTCTAAAGATAACAATAGAGGCAGAGTATGACACATTAGCTGACAAAACAAAAGTATATGCTGTAATATCGCTTAGCAAAGAGTACTTTGACTATAAAGTAGCAAGCAAGATTACCTTTAATGCCAGATTTTGGAAAGACAGTGGCTTTGAGTATGCTGGTAGCTACTCTGTAGCTTACAAAGATACCATTGAAGGTAAATTCCCAAAAGACAATGAAGAGCTTGATGACTTTGTAAAGTGGCTCGTAAATCACTTCTTTGAGTATGCTATAAAGTCTTAGCTCAATAAGCGTTAAGTAGCTTTTTATCTATCTTTTCCCTTATTTTTTCCCATCTGGCTATAACACAAACTATTTTAGCTGTTTCAATAAGCTCATATAGAGCTTGTATAAGCTCATCAACCTTAAGCTCATCATGTGTATTAACGTTTATATCCCAAGCTTTTTCAATTAGCAAGTAAGCCGTATCAGCTACAGTTTGCTTGATCCTATTTGGTAAGCATTTACACTTTTCAAGCCATATCCCTATGCTTTGCTTAGCTTTACTTAGCTTGAATTCAGCTAAGCTTTTCTCACCTCTATCATAGCAATCTATAGCTTCAAGCAGAAAGTCTAAGCTATCATCTAACCATGCATTCTGCCTTATTATATCCTTAAACTCCATGTCAACTATCCTCTTAAGCTCATGCATATACATAGCATGCATGGCTTAGTATATAATCCTACCGTTACAATTCACCTTCAAGCTCTAAACGCTTTTTAATCTCTTCAACCTTAGCTTTAACCACTTCAAGCAATAGCTTTCTAAGTGTTTCATTTTTGACCGACACAAAGCCCCTCATCCTATTTGTCAATCCAAGCTTATATGCATGCACACCTATAGTTTGTGGCTTTAATCCCAAAGCTTGAGCTATAGCCCAAGCTGGATACCTTCCATAAAGCTCCTTTACGACAGCTTCAATTAGCTTAGGGTTAACTTTACTGCCATGTGGCATAGCTTACTGTAAGCCTAAACCTATATAAGCTGATTGCCGACAATCCTCTAATAACACTTTAATTACCCTCAATAACACTCCCTCACACCACTATGCTATATGCTATCAAATATCCTTCTAAGGGCTTGAAAATAAGCTCTCTCATAGCTTTTTACCCATATTAGCTCTAATCATATAGCTCTATTCTTATTATATAGCCTCGCTCCATTCAGCCAGCCAGCCAGCCATAGCTATTATTTAGCTAAGCTATAAAAGCCAGCTATTAAAAGCTATTATACGTAACATGCATATATAAGCTATATCTTTATACAGCCAAGCTATAGCTAAACTATTAAGCTACTTATATACAAGCCATGCCATGCCACAGCATAGCACACAAGCCACAGCTATAATATAGCTAATATAATAGCTATAGCTATATAGCTAATTATATAATAGACTATAGTTACAGCCACAATATATTAAGCCATATAT
>Ga0190312_1000652_pt1 | contig 10333 bp, 9 predicted proteins | sample 487007910_MG_FD_165046 | JGI IMG/M metagenome (GOLD analysis project Ga0190312, IMG submission 165046) | Hydrothermal vent sediment bacterial communities from Southern Trench, Guaymas Basin, Mexico - 4870-07-9-10_MG | ecosystem: Environmental > Aquatic > Marine > Hydrothermal vents > Sediment ... | reverse complement strand
GCCCTGTACTTACCACTAGAGGCTATAAGGGCTGGCGAGCAGGCGAAGTACATAGACCATATAAAGGCGTTGCTCTCATTATACGGTATTGATAATGTCGGTATTGCGGTCTACTCGTTCCGTGATACATGGGATGAGTACAGGGAGGCGATATCAAAAGGATTCCTCCCAAGACCTAACTTGCTGGAGATCATAAACAGCACTATAATAAACCCATACGGGTTATCAAGGGATAAGGTTAGGATAACTGAGGTACTGATGGTATTTGAGAACTACATAACGGGATCTACTAGCTTGTTCCAGAGGCTTTTAGGCGGTATAAAGGTGTATTCTGTATTGCAGATAACTGGGCACGGTATTGATGTGATCGGCATAATACCGGGCGGTGAGGTGATAACTGATGCGGAGAGGATATCCAGCATCCTAGGTAGCGTCAAGATAAACGGCGTGGAATACTCGTTCTCGCCATCGGACTACGGCGCCAAGGTGGACTTTGCGATGCCTGTAGGCGCCGAGAAGCTAGCGGTGGAGTTCGGCAAGGCTGGCTACTTTGCAGACATACATATACTATGCGATGTCGTGGTCAAGAAGGACTTTGAGCCACTAGAGGACTTCGGATATGTTGTAGACTTCCACTACAACTGGAACAACACGATGATCAGGCTTAACAAGATAGAGCTTGTTGATATGCCGTATCCAATGGTCTATGTAGAGAGGACGTTCATCTATAAGTACGGAAACTTCACGCACCCAATGACTGATGCATTCGAGCTTAGCGGTACTTATGATGATCCGACATCGCCGAGCGGTAAGCGCTATACATACGTCACATACAAGAACACTAAGTACATAGATCCCGCTAATGGAGGTATACTACAGCCATGCAAGCACTACGTGATAAGGTACTTCTACAAACAGCCCCCAGATGTGGCGCTGTTCGTTTACCTGAACGGCACTCAGATCACTTCAACTAAGGCTAGGCATGCGACTATCGTTCTCAACTCTAGTGCGGAGCAGGACGTTGACTACGTAATAATATTCAGGGTGAAGATGTTAAAGGGATTCAGAGAGGTAACATTATTAGAGGACAAGGATACCGGCACGCTCCACGTCTACGCTAACGGTACGGCATACAAGACGTACCTAATCGAGAAGTATGTAGACTATGCGGTAAGGGTCATGGCTGAGAATGGCACTCCAGCATTTGTAGAGATATATGCTAGGATTACTAAGGCTAAGTATGACTACATCAAGGATAATGATGAGAAGACTGTAGTGTACTACCCGCCGTTCTCCCTAGTGGAGCTGTACGGCAAGAACGCTACACTAAGCATCTACGTCTATGATGCGATGAACGGAAGCAGTATAAGCGGTGCTCTGGTTAAGGTGTATAACGGAACGATGACTTATTCTGGATATACTAATGCTACTGGATGGGCTGAGTTCAACGTTACGGTCGGTCTGTGGAATGTTAGCGTCACGAAGGACGGATACAACCCATATAGCACACAGCTGTACGTGTATGACAACATGACGTTCAACGTGGCGCTAGTCCCAGAGGGTGCTACGATACCGGTGATACCTCCGGTAAACAACACCAACCCGCCTGTGATATATGCCAACAAGGAGTACTGGTGGCTCTCAGTACAGGTGCTGTATAAGGACGGCATGCCGTTTCACGGTGCTGTGGTTAGGGTATATAATGTATCGTCAGGCTCCCTGCTGTTCGAGAAGGTGACTAATGGAACGGGCTTTGTCCACTTCCTGATATTAAACGGTACTGATGTTAGGGTAGAGGTAAACGCAACCAACCCAGAAAATGCCACGCAGACCTATTTCGAGAGCAGGGAGCTGGTAATAACCCATCACACATGGCTTGTCTTCAAGACTCCTTGGACTTCAAAGTACTACCAGCCGGAGGTCGGCTTGACGTTCGTTGACGTAGTCATACATTGGGGCGCTGGGTACTACTTCGGCAACGTATCGCATTTGGTAATGCTGGGGATATGGACTAATGTGCCTCAGACTGTGACTGTTAACCTAACACTAGTTGACGCCAGTACCAACGAGACGATAGGGTTCAAGCAGTTGACGCTGGACTTAGTGGAGGGCGTTAACGTCAATATGACTTGGTTCGACGTGAATGCGACCAAGGGCAAGTACGTGAGGGCGCATGCGGTAATAGTGAGTTATGAGAACGATACTGACCCAGACAACAACGAGCTGTGGAGTGATGTAGTGTTCCTGAAGCCGTTCATGGATATAAGGGTGTTCGTGAGGTGGAGACCTGTCGAGCAGAAGCTACCGTATGCGATACTCCCCGGCGATGTGATAGAGGTTGATGTCGGTATTGAAGTCCCCATGAACTTGACAACGGTGCCCATGAACTTTACTGCCAATATACTGAGCAGGGACATCATGGCTAGGGTGTTCAGGAGCGTGGAGATGAGAAGGGAGGCTATTAAGACTGTTACTGGAGGTGTTGTGTGGAGGAACTTCACGCTGACTGTCCCTTGGACTAACAAGATAGTGGTAGAGGTTAATGCAACCCATCCTTGGGAGATGTACTCATTAAACAACAACATGACGTTGACAATAAACATAGACCCAGATATAGAGCTGGAGGTCTTCACAACCAAAGAGAAGATTAAGTATATAGTTGAAGGTCATAGAATCGAGTACAGGATTAGGATCAGGTCTAATGTTGAGCCGGGTGAGGGCTACGCTTTCATAATGCTGTACGATGAGACTACCGGCGAGGAGATCGCATCTAAGAGGGTTGTATTGGAGCCTGTGATGGCGCTTGACTTCACTAGCACGGCGCCGGAGAACCCGTATGCATGGTCGTGGGAGATAGAGAGGATAGGGTTTAAGATAGGAATTAAGAAGCCTACGGCTACGCACCTGCTCAACTGCACGGTTAGCGGTACGGACTTCTATCTTGAGAACAATTATAAGGGAATGGAGATAACGGTAGTTAGCTACCAGATGGCATTCGTGCTCGGGATAATAGTGCTGGCAGTAATATTGATACTCCTGTTCTCGCTGGTGAAGGGCGCTAGAGGCATAATACCGTACAGACCTAGGAAGTATGTGAGGTTCAAAAGCTTATAGAATTCTTTAACCTTTTTTAATATTGAGAACATGAGGTTATCAGAGGTAGTTGTAGCTGTAACCTGCGTTTCAATACTGCTTCTGCTAGGCGCCGTAATGCATATCGGTAGTGCAGGGGATGCTAGCATAAAGGTGTACAATACGAGTGCCGTCATTATTGTTGATGGTGACCTCAACTTTACAAGCGAGTGGAATGGATCATCAATAATAATGTGGAGGAGTCCGCTTAACGGTATTGAATATGACAGGTGCTATCTGCTACATAATGCGACGCACTACTTAATAGGAGCAGTACTATACGATCCGGATAGCAATAAACACGATGATTCGTTCTACGTCTATGTTAACTTCAATAACAAGACGTATGAATACAAGGTTAAGGAGAAGGATGGTGTAACGGCATATAACATTACGAACGGGTGTTCTTCATTCTCTACTGGTGCGGTTGCGGTTGCAAGCTACAGTAAGCACCATGTTCCATATGTCTATTTGGAGTTGGCGATACCTAAAAGTGAGTGGGAGGATAGTACAGCTGTGCGCATGATGTTCAAGCACAAGAATACGTATAAGCTAGAGGTAACGTCATGGTACCCGTGTGAGGCTAACGAGAGCGACCCGAGCACTTGGCTGACCATACAGTACATAACCCCTGCTGGTCTCTACAATTTCACGATGACGTTTCTAGACAGGGATGGGAATAACGTAGATTATCTTAATAACGGGATTGGGTACGTCAGGGTGCTCTACAGCAACGGCACCCTGTACACCAGTATGGTGATAAGTGGCTCAGGGGCGTCCATACTGATCCCGAACGGGACGTATATAGTAGAGGTCTGTGTGTACGACGTCCTAGTGTATAACGCTACGGTAGACGTTGTTTCTAATGCAACGGCGCAGATAAGGCTGAACAATTTGAAGAGGGTTGAGTTCCCATATGGGTCTGTCATAGGCGTGGTCGAAACCCCGGGCACGTTAGAATCAATATACCTAGACCCGTCAAGGCAGTTGGGCATGGCTATCTCAAATTCCAGCGGTGTTGTCGCCCTAAGGCTCTTCCCGAGGGCAGACTGGAATTATACGTTCGTGGTGACGCTTAATGCGTTGAACTTCACGTTCGACCCGTTAGCGCCGAATCTGCTGGCATACATTAGGGGCTACAGCGGTGTCACTATGATGGGGGCGCCCGAGGGGTACCCAGTAGTAGTGTACGCTAATGGAACGGTGAGGGGGTATACGTATAAAGAGGGTGTGCTATCACTATGGATATCGAACGGTAGCTACGGCATATACAGCACAACGCCCCCATTTGCGGTAGTGCTAAACGGTACTGAGCTGAGGGGCAGTAGCTATACATTCGATGATGTTCTTAACGTGACTGCGGTCAGTTGTGATGGGGGGTTATTGGAGGTGTACTATGAGAACCCGTGTAGCGTACAGCTGTTCACAACAAAGGTTGCTGTCACATCGCCCTACAGCTTCCCGGGGAGGCTTAAAATAGAGGTGTACAAGGACGGGGAGCCATACGAGACCCGAACAGAGGGGATAAAGGTCTCAGAGGGGCTTAACATATACGATATAGGCAGGTACGAGGGGGCTGGGGAGTACACGATCAGGGTGACTGTCTATGACGAGGTGTCAGGGAAAACAGTAGGGACTGCCACCACTACATTTACAGTACCTGAGGGGGAGGCAGGGTTTGCGATCAGTTCAACGTGCCTGCTACTGATACTGATAGCATTAGTTCTGCTGATATGCGTATTCGTAGGCATAAGGTATGCAAGAGCGCTAATACCACACAGACCGAGGAAGTACGTAAAGTTCGGTAAATGGAAATAAGATAAGTTATCGGTCTTTTCTTTTAGTCAGCAATAACTACACCCGCTCCCTCCCTCTTTTTGAAAGCACCTCAAGCCAAGGGTTCCCCTTCAGATATGATGGGAGGTCTTCACCTTCATCAGAAATATCCTGAACAGCTGTAGCAGTAGGGGCTGGGATTGGTATGGCAATTCTGTGACCCGAGTACAGGATCTTCTCAAGCCTCGACACCCTCTCCATTAACAACTGCACTTTTTCCTCCAGCTCCTGCTCTGGTGTCTTGGGAGGCTCTATGTCTAGGTACTTATATACGATGTGCCTGAGCAGGGACGCTATAGAAAGCCCGCTCTCCTCAGCCTTTTTCCTGAATACCTCATAGACCTCATCGGGCACTTTTGTGGACAAGACCTTTACCATAAAGATACCCTAGGATTACCTAGGTAGACCGCCATATAAAAACTTATGTTGTTATGTTTAAGTTCGAGTTCGTAGGAGTATAATATAGATGGGCTATGCTGGCGGTAAGGAGGGAAGTCCTAGAGGAGTTCCTCAGGGAGAATGAGGACAAGATAAGGAAGTGCAAGAACTTTGAGGAGCTGGCTAAGTTATTATACAAGTGGGCTAAGGAAAAAGGTCTGAAAGTGGCGGCAGTAGATGGTGGCTGATCGTGAACTATATAAGTATAGTAGGAGATTAATATAGGGGTGATGTGTGTGAGCCTTAGCGAGTTTAAGATAGTGAAAGAGGGGGCGAATATAGGGATAGAGCTGAGCAAGGATTACCTTGACAGGCTCGCAAAGAGGTTAAGGTGGTCGTTCGAGGACGTGGTCAACAACTTTGGGTGCGAGGAGGTTAGGGAGGGTGCTTATATGTGCTATGCAGTAAAAGTGGGGGAAGACGGTACTATAGTAGTGTACCCGTACACGATGGCGCTGATAGAGAGGATGAAGGAGGAGATGAAAAAGTTCATAAGGTTCTAGCTTTCTAACAGTTTGTCTTTTTCATTACCTCCTTTAGAGTGAATAAGCATATATTTTCAGTTATACACAGAATTATGTGGGGCAGTAACGATGGGTGATCCTAAAAGCATCGTTGAGATGCTTTTAGAGGCAGAGAAGGCTGGCAGGGAAGCTAGTACCAAGTTCCAGCTAGACGAGGGTAAGGCTAAGTACAGCAGGGCGCCACTCAGCCTACTCAGGAAGGCTGTAGGGATTCTTGAGAATTTAGAGGAGGAGGCGTTTGACCTAATTGATGAGTTTGTTGTATCTGAACATCAGTACGAGTATGAGTTGGCAGTCGCCGAAGAGGCTTCTAGACTGAACCCGGCAAAGTCCCTGTTGAAGCAAGTAGGCGGTTATGATTATGAGCTGTCGGCAAAGTGTACTCTTGATGGTAAGAAGTGTGAGCCAGATATCAAGGATGTAGTTGGCGAGCTTAAGGGAATCAGTTTCGATACGGTAGATATGTTAGTGGAGATGAAGACTGAGCGAGAGGAATATGAGGAAGAATATGAGGAGGAAGAAGAGGAAGAGGAGAGGGTGAGCTATGGTGAGTGGTGGGGCAGAATGCTTGAAAGAGCTGATGAGTTGCTTGACAAGCTATCCAAGGCGGGTGAGACCGAGGGAGTTAGCTATGAGACTGCAATAGAAGTAGCTAAGGCATCGGATAAGTTAAAGGGGGCACTTGAGACATTATGCAATTCTCTAAGCTTAAGAGAGCGGGGACTTACAGGCGTAGCGGTAGCCTCCTGTGTATTAGCAGGATTAGCTAGAGCAGTCGGAGGAACTGCTACTGTAGGAGGGACGCTGAGGGTATTCCTAAACCCAAAGATCAAGATCGAAGATCGTCATATAAGAGCCTTTAAAGTGGCATCTGAAGCCTTAGGGAGGAAGATGGGATTCATGATACCGTACTCTAAGCCCGGAGATGAGTTGAGTGCTAGCGCTGTATTGAACGATTTAGCTAACTTTGTACATATAGTTGCGGAAGAGGTGATGAGGCGCAAGATAGAGGTAGGAGGAGAGAGGACTATTGGGAGATGCACGATCCTTTCAGGTAGCGACGATATATTGGTTACTCTCTGTGAGGCATGGGATAAGGCAGTAAGCCTATTCTCACGAGAATATATTGAGGCTGATGCTGATGCGTTGCACGGAACTGTTAGAGATAAAGTAGCCCAAATAAGACTTGGTAATGCAAGGGGGCATGCTAGCGAAATCGAGAAAATAGATGATGAGGCAAGGGTGAAATATTATGATACGGATAGCGATGTAAGGGCGGTTATGAAGGCACTCTTCGAGAAAATAGCAAACTGTGACTGCAAGGATGTGCCAGAGGCGGGCGTTCTGGAGTGTACCTGTTCGTTGAAATCCAAGGAAGATGCAATAAAGATAGCCAGCGTGTTGAGCAGGGCTACCACTATGGATATCAGGATAGAGAACTTAAGAGGGTATGAGTGGGAGGTAAAGGAGGAGGAAGAGGTTATTAAGGAAGCCATTGAGAGAGAAATGGAGGGAGCTAAGAGGGCTATTGAGGCGCTTAAGCAGGTCTTAAACACCTAGGAGTGCCCATCATAAATACAGCACATCCTTTAGCATCTCTTTAGCCGTCTCGATATCTTTCTCATAACTCCCCCTTAGATCCATAGAGATGGCTAGTGTTATAACTGATGATGCCTTTATTGGGTCGCATTTTGAGCAGAATACACCATTTTCCTTAACTTCACATGAGCACTCAGCATATTTCTCCAAAATTGTCTTTAATGTCTCATTTACTTTCTTATCCGTATCGTAGTATTCTAGCTTTCCGTCAGAGTATATGTGTGCACCATGTCCGGGAGAAGAGCCTAGCCTCATTATTGCCTCATCATCTGATGCTATGCACAGCTGTACATTATAGTCCTCTACCTCAATAAGCCCTTGATCATATGCCCACTCTACAGCCCTATCAAAAGTCATACACATATCAATAGCCTTTTTACTCGCCCCCTCCCTAACATATACCCTCTTGGTCTTTTTCTCCCCTAACTTATCCAGCATTTCCTTTTTAACCTCTATGAATTCTTCGGCTATCCTGTGGAATGTTGATGCTATGTCGTTAGCTGATGCTGAAAACGTCCTTTCCTCAGGCTTTGAATAATCAAAGAAACATACTTTTCTACCCATCTTCCCCTCTATTTCGCTACAGAAGTCCTGCATTATGGCTAGTGCCTTCCGTCCTCGTTCATATTGCTCATCAAAGTCCTTAATATTAAATACTATCTCGCTCAATTTCTCATGTAGCCTACCTAGATATTCATAAGCAGTATATAAGTGACTGCATGCATCAGTTGCTTTTAGCGATAGCTTCTTGTCTATTTCGCTTAGTGAGGATATTAAAGAGAAGATTTTAGGTATCTTCTCTTGATATATCTCATACGTATCGTATGGAATAGAGGTATTAAAGTTGAAGACTATCTCATGTTTTAGTAGAGATGCTTCAACTCTATCTCCTTTCTTCTCAGCTTCACGTAGCTTCTCCTTGCGCTTTTGTATGAAGTAAGCAAGTTCTCTCCACTTCTTCTCAAGCCTCAGCAGATTATCTATAACGGAGTCTATCTCCTTTTTTGCCTCCTCTACCTTTTTAGCTGATGGGAACATCATTAATAGTTATGCATTATACGTTATAAAACAATTATCCAGAAGTTCTTACGATGTTGGGACATACCTCTTAAGTTCCTTCTTTATAAAGAAGTCCTTACTATATCCCCTTAAAGTGCTTATGGTAGGTATCACATAATCCCTATACCAGCTCTTTAATGCCCCCTCTGATAAACTGATCTTCAACAGTTTAGCATAGTTTAGTGCTCCTAGTACGTAGAAGTCTATGAAGTCAACCGTCTCCTCTACTATATCTAGCGGGTACGTGACATTTGGTATTATAGGCTCAATGGATATCCAAGTCTTGACTCCCTTAGACTTTGCGTACCTTAATGCTTCAAGTCTAGCACTAGGGGGAGGGGCTTTAGGCTCCCAGAATGATGCAATTTCATCATTAAGTGTAATAATGGTAGTTCCGAGCCACATATCCCCATGCTTTAGCATTACGTCTATATCCCTAACTGCTATGAGTGGATTCTTAGTCAGTATCAGCACTCTATTCCTTGGGTTGCTGGATAGTGTGAGTAGTACCCTTCTTGTTAGCTTCTTATACATCTCGACTACTGGGTATGGGTCTGAGGTAAAGGATACGACTATTACCTTATCACGTCTTCTTAGGTACTTCCTTGCCTCCTGAACTGGGTCATATCTGCCCCTCTCAATCCTAGTCCTGAACAGCTGTACTCTCCAAGCCCAGCAGTACCTGCAGTTATACTTGCAGAAGCGGTAGACAGTTATATTATCAGTAGCATAATCAACTCCAGTCCTCACACTATAAAGAACTCGCAACTAGAATTTAAACATAAAACACCTATGCGTAGTAGGGAGGGGAGTGCTTAAGTTGCTCCTCGGTTGCGCACTTGGAGCAGAGAAACATTACTTTCAGCACCCTGTCCTTGACTTCAAATATGCATTCTATGTCCATTTTAGGATTCAGCCTAGCACCGCACTTTGCACACTTAAGGTCTGAGACCACTACTTCATCCACGTCCTCTATAGTAGTTATCTCAAGTATCGCTGAGGTCACAGCGAGTATCAGATCCCTGTTCCCCCTGAACATATAGTATATCCTAGGAAAGTACTTCCTAGCAAGCCTAAGCATGAAGTTGTTTACCTCATTATCTATGGAGGTCTTTAGTGCGGACATTTCGACCACTACAGGATAACCGATGATATAGACGTATTTAAAGATATTTGATAAGTAAAACACCTAATGATGCGCATTTATTGCAACAGCGCCAAGGCATATTTTAAACGCAGGCTACATATAACACCAGTTCAGCATTAACATGGGTGGTGCGGGTAATGGAGTTTGTGCTTGACAGTACGGTGAGGAGGAAAAGGGCTTTCAGGGAGATAAGGAGGCTCATACTAAGGGACTTGACAAGGGGCAGGATCCCTACGTACCACATACTAAGGATAAATAGGGATGGAGATGTGAGTAACCACTACATGACCCCGATATCGCTGGAGCCAGTAAACGAGAGGGGGGATAAGATGATATGGGTGCAGGACTTTGAGTTCTTCTTAAAGCTATTCTTAAGACTTAAGAAGGTTACAAGGGTTGAATACGACAGCAGGAGACCAGCAGTTATATTCACATACGAGGAGTAAAAATAGAAAAATGCCATTATTTTTACGCTAATGAAACAGCAGTCTTGAACAGTTCTATAATGAAATTGAAGTACTCTTGGAGTCCCTTTAATCCATATTCAAGCGCTTTTAGATAGTAGTTGAAGACCTCTGGGTGTCCCTCTGCTAACGCT
>Ga0190312_1000649_pt1 | contig 10370 bp, 10 predicted proteins | sample 487007910_MG_FD_165046 | JGI IMG/M metagenome (GOLD analysis project Ga0190312, IMG submission 165046) | Hydrothermal vent sediment bacterial communities from Southern Trench, Guaymas Basin, Mexico - 4870-07-9-10_MG | ecosystem: Environmental > Aquatic > Marine > Hydrothermal vents > Sediment ... | reverse complement strand
TGGCTGCCGCTCAAAAGCGAGTCTCGGAGGCTCGTGAAGCTGGCACTTTAGTAAGAGCAGTGAGAATAAAGAACTTCCGGGGCATAGCGGAAGGAGAGCTCGACGGTCTGACAGGCATCACGGTATTGGTGGGAAGGAACAATACAGGTAAGTCCACAGTGTTGGAGGCCCTCTATCTAGCTGCAACTGGATGTGATTACGATTCATTTGGGCGCAATCCGTTAGAGTACGTGGTGAAGAGAAGAGGTTGGTTTGGCATCCACTCTGTAACCTGGTTATTTTTCATGGAAGAGGAAGAGTGCAGCATAACTATAGTTTTTGATACGCCCTCAGAGCGAACATTATCACTACGACGTGTAGCTATCGACGTAAGTCTACTTAGCTTCTTGGAACGCCAAGGACTAGATGTAGCAGGACCAATCGCGTACATTACTTCAAGTACTGAAGGTAATTTTATAAGGAAGTATGGGCATTCCTTTGATGCAAAAGGTAGATATGTGCGTGTAGGCCTAGCAGAGAAAGGTGGAGAGCCTATAAATGCGCTTCTCTTAGACTGGGAATTAGCAGCTTCCTTTGGACACCCAGAAGGTTGCTACTCACTTATGATGGGGAGTGGCGGGACGGCAGCCAAAGAGTTAGTGTTAGCTGTCCTCGGGCCACGATACGGGATAAAGGACATAGAGCCACTCATGTTAAGCGAAGAATCACCAGAGCTGGGCCGGGTGCGCTGGGCGCTCCATGTAATCTACCCTAATTATTCAATACCTGTTTACCTCCTGGGGGACGGTCTCCGCTTAACCCTGACGTACCTAATGCTCCTCTCCACAGCCTCAAATGCTCTCCTCCTCCTTGAGGAGCCAGAGCTCCACCAGCATCCAGGCCTGCTTGAGCTGATTGCTGATGCCATAATCCGCTCCAGGGCCCAGAGGGGATGCCAGGTAGTGGTTTCCACGCATAATCTTGAGCTCATAGATCTCCTACTCGAAAAGGCTAGTGAGCTTGGCGTGCTAGATGATATCACAGTTTACAGGCTCGAGCTGAAAGAGGGCAAGTTGAGCTCCGTGAGGTATTCAGCTCAGGAAGCCAAGGAGCTAAGGGAGGAGCTCAGGTACGATTTAAGGCGATGAGTATGGCCATCGTGGCCATACTAGTTGAGGGAGAGCTTGACCATATCTTTTACGAGCATTACATAAGGAGGGTGATGGGCGGCCAGAGGGTAGGCCATGAGGTACTGCCCGAGCCCATCAGGGAGTTGCTTGAAGAGGCTCGTAGGGTCAGATTTGACGTTCTTAAGCTGGAGGATAGGCTGCTCGTGTTGGTAAGGTGCGGTGGTTTTGAGGCCATGAGAGCATTACTCGGCCTACTCCTTAGACACCGTGATGAACTTGTTAGAGAGGGGCTTTGCGATGTAATATTAGTGAGCGATGCGGATAAAAATGTACGAGCTACCATAGAAGGCAAAGTAGGCTCTATCTTAGGAAGCTGCGGATGGCAATGGCAGGATGAGCATGCTATCCTCGTAGAGGTATCTGGGCGTAAATTACGTATATCTGGCATTACTCATGGGCTCTCAGGAAAGGGTAGGACAGGGCAGCTTGAGGATCTGGTGGAACTTCTGGCAACTAAGCTTTACCCAAGGGAGGAGCATGCTATAAGGATGCTTGAGGCCGAACTCGGAAGAGAACTTAACTCAAAACAGAAAGCATCCATCTTCGCAGCTCTGTTATCTAAGCATCAGAGCAAGGAGGAGCTCGTGGCAGGGTTACTGAGGAGTGCGAAGAACCACCACCTTGAGCAATTGAGAGATTTGCTGAGGGAGCTTGAAGAGGCCCTTAGGCCCTAAACCACTTGAACATGAGGTAGCGGATGCGACCCCCTTCTTCATCTACGAGGGCAATTACAAAGCGCTTCCTAACCGTCGTGGCTAGCCTACCAGCCCTCACGACCTCTGGTGCTGTTATCTGATCCCCTGGCCTCCTAACGGAAACCAAGAAGGGGGCATGTTCTAACCCTGGGCCAAGCCTGTAGACGGCGAAATCACAGCCGAACTTAATGCCAGTTGTAACCACGAGGCCTGAATCCCTTAGGTCCTTGTAGACGGCGTATTTAATGTCAAAGTCCTCATGGATTAAGCGACCAAGCTTCCTTAGCTCATCTGGCTTTACCTCACGGCCTGAGGGGCCTTCGTAGACTTCTATTTGCCCCTCCTCAAGTAGGTAGAGCCCCTCCATGAGGTCCAGTATAAGGGGGGCATTGAAATCAGGCCCCTTTGGCTTTGGGATGCCTAAGGGCTTACCGAAGAAGCCTAGCTTATATACGGCCCTTGCCTCCTCCACATCCCATATGATGAGAAAGCTACCAACTAGCTCTGCCCTAGCGATGGGCATGGCTAGGCCCTCAGAGGGAGAGGGCGAGGATCCTAGCTGTATCTGCAGCATCTAGGACCTTATCTGCAGCATCCTCAAGTAGCTTAGCGACATCCCAGGTTAGGAAGAGCATCTTCAGCTTCATGTTCTTATCAAGTATCATTACCTCTACCTCCCTGTATAGGCTATCTACTTCCCTCTCAAGCGCCTCTACTTCAGATATGAGGTTCTTTGCTGTAGCGGGGTTCATAACCAATGCTAGGGAAACCTCATTGAGCTTCTCAACAGTAGCTCCTACTGCATCAGCTAGCTTTGCTATGGCCTCCCTTATCTCATCTGGGACCTTTCGGCCCGACATGAGCTGTAACATTCGGAAGACAGCCCCCTCATAGAAATCGGCTATCTCACTAACTTGGTATAGGAAGCGCATTACGTCCTCTCGGCACGTCATTATGCCCGATACGCCTGCTAGGCTCTCTATTATACGCCCTCGCTCCTCGTTAAGGGCTCCCTCTATCTCCTTCATACGGAGGAAGAGCTGCTCAGCGCCATCCTTATCCCATCTCCTAAAGCAATCTACTATATCAAGTGTTAAGCGAGCCATATTTACTAGCTGTTTTACGTAGTCATGGCAGGCCCTTAGCACTGCCCTCTGGCCCCTCAGCGCTGCATCGGATGGCAGCAATCTTCCTCACCGCCTTCCCTTCTGCCCCTTATGCCTTAAGATAGAGGGAGGGTTAGCTTAAAAGTATTCCTTGATTAAATGCCGTAGCTACTCTAAATGGGCTTACCTAGTTCGCTGAACTCTAGCTTTCGCCTGAAGAATGCATGTAGCCTATCTGGCAAGCCTGATATCGCTGTCCTAACCTGGCCCCAAGTATCCCTATCCCTGAGCGTTACCGTATCATCCTCTAGCGTCTGGTAATCAATTGTTATGGCTATTGGTATGCCAATCTCATCGCAGCGAGCATACCTACGCCCTATGGATCCAGCCTCATCGTATTCTACATCAAAGCCCTCAGAGAGCAGGAACTCATATACCTCCCTGGCCTTCTCTGGTAGGCCATCCCTGCTGACGAGCGGTAGGACGGCTACTTGTATGGGTGCTATATCCCTTGGCAGCTTGAGCACTATCCTCTCATCCCTCACCGTGTATGCGTGCTCAAGGGCCACGTAGGCGAGCCTATCTAGGCCGAAGGATGGCTCTACGACATGCGGTATTATGTGCTTACCCCTTACCTCCCTCTTGGCCTTAACAACAGCTATGTGCTCACCCGTGAGCGTGTACGGGCCTACGGCTACTCTGCCCTCCTCCTCAAGGGCCTTAGCTATGGCCTCATCCTCCATGCCTGAGAGCAGCTTAAGCACTTCTGGGGCCTTCTGGCCGAAATCACGTTTTATCTCCTTAACCTTCGGCTTAACCGAGACCTTCTCTACCGTGATTGGCTCCTTGAACTCCCTGAAGGCAGTTAGATCAACTCCCGACCACTTCGTATGCCTGCTCAAGTCGTAGTCCGTCCTGTAGTTGTGGCCTGATACCTCAACCCAGCCCCAACGCTCCGTCCAGACCTCTTGGTCGTAGCCCTGAACTGAGTAGTGTGCCCTCTCCCACTCCAGCTTCTCTATGAACCGCTGCTTATCGGCTGGCACGCCTAGCTCCTCAAGCAGGCGTTTTGCCAGGGCCATGAAGTAGGCCATCCACTCCACCTTTATGTAGCCCCTCTCAAGTGCCTCACGGACGGTTAGCTCAACTGGCTTCTCAGAGCCCTTCAGCCTTACCTCAGCTGGCAAGAGCCTTAGGACCTCATTCTCAACCTCGTGGAGCCTTGGGCAGCTTGGGTCCTCTGGGTCAAAGAAGAACTCATAATCAATTATGGTGAACTCCCTTAGCCTTATTGGCCCCTGCCTAGGCGATATCTCGTTCCTAAGTGCCCTGCCTATCTGGACGACGGCAAAGGGTAGCCTCTTCCTGGCCTGCTCGTAGAGGCGCTTGAACTCCACGAATATGCCTTGTGCTGCCTCTGGCCTCCCGTAGCCAACTGCATCTGAGTACGGGCCTATGGTCGTTACGAACATGGTCGTGAAGTAGCTCGGCCTGCCTAGCTCGCCCCCGCACTCAGGGCACCTTATGCCCCTTGAGGCCATCTCAGCCATCATCTGCTCTAGGCTTAGCTTCTCAGCGTCCTTTACGCCAGCATCCTCAAGCAGGTGGTCGGCCCTGAACTTACGGCCACACTTAAGGCACTCAACCATTGGCTCCTTGAAGTGCTCTACGTGGCCAGATGCCTCAAATACCTTGCTCGGCATTATAACTGGCGAGTCTATCTCTAATGCCCCTAGGGGCTTCACGTAGATTTCCCTAAACTTCCTTATTATCCGCTCCTTAAGCAGGACGCCAAGTGGGCCATAGCAGATGAAGCCACTTACGCCACCATATATCTCAACAGCTGGCCAGAAGAATCCCCTACGCCTTGCTAGCTCGCTTACCAGCTCATACTTATCCTTTCTAGCCAAGCCTTACCAGCCCCTGCTTACGTGGGCCGTGAAGAAGGATATAAGGTATTAGTGGAGGCTTGGTGGGAGGTGGTTGCCCTGCCAGTGAGGGTGTTGGTTACCGACCCAGTAGACCCCATTGGCCTTAGGCTACTAGAGGAAGCTGGCATTGAGGTTAGCTACGAGCCCGATATAGGCCCCGAGGGCCTCCTGGCCAGCGTGGCTAACTACGATGCCCTCATGGTAAGGGGGCGCACGAAGGTAACGAGGGCCATCATAGGGGCCAGCGGGGGCCAGCTAAAGGCCATCTGCCGTGTTGGCGTGGGCTTAGACAACATAGACCTTGAGGCTGCTAGGGAGGCTGGCGTGGTCGTTATGAACACGCCAGAGGCCCTAACAGAGGCTGTTGCCGAGCTAACCGTTGGCCTCATGCTTGCCCTAGCAAGGCGGATACCGTATGCGGATGGCCAGCTGAAGGGAGGGCGCTGGGCGAAGAGGGAGCTCATGGGCTTTGAGCTACGTGGCAAGACGCTTGGCATAATTGGTTTCGGTAGGATTGGCCAGAGGGTAGCTGAGATATGCCATGCCCTTGGCATGAGGATCCTGGCCTTCAGGAGGACGAGGCCACCTGGCATAGCAGAGGTCCTGGCTAGGACGGGCTCTCGTATGGTGCCACTAGATGAGCTGATTAGCTCATCTGATATAATAACGCTCCACGTCCCCCTCACGCCCCAGACGAGGCACATGATAGGTGAGCGTGAGATAAGCATGATGAAGGATGGGGCCATCCTAATAAACACATCTAGGGGTGGTGTTGTTGATGAGGAAGCTCTCTACAAGGCTCTGGTGAGCGGGAAGCTAGCAGGTGCTGCCCTAGATGTATTTGAGGAAGAGCCACCGAAGGGCATAAGCTTGAAGCTAGCTAGCCTGCCGAACGTAGTAGCAACACCGCACATAGGCGCTCAAACGGTTGAGGCACAGGAAGCAGCCTCTAGGCTAGCTGCTGAGAAGCTGCTTGAGTTCTTCAAGTCCAGGGGCCTCATATAAGGTGCTCAGGCATCAAAGAGGAGCCTAGTGAGCAGGTAGGGGCCTCTGAGGGCCTCGTAGGCCAGGATGGCCAGGGAGGATGGCAGGACAATGGCGTAGGCAATAGCGTTCCCAAGGGCTAGGTCGCCTAGGGGCACGAGGGCCATTACGTTCTGGGCCGTGAAGGGGAAGAGCAGCGGGTTATATGAGTGCTGCATGGCATCTATTAGGACATGCGAGAGGTTCCCAAGGGCACTTGATACGTAGAGGTTCAGGAGCGAGCTGGATCTAACACCCAGGGCCTCAATCTGTGCCCTAAGCAGGTGCCTGAGCAGGAAGACAATTGCTATTGTTATGAGGGGGCCTAGCGTTAGAGCACCGAATAGGCTGTGTAGAATCAGCCTATGGGCTTGAACGTAGGGCTCCGTAGCTGGCAGGAGGCCAAGCCAGGCGCCAAGGGCAAAGAAGGGGCACTCTACATCGGGCGTGAACGAGCCTATGGCTAGGCCAGCCATATCAAGCTCTAGCCCAGCTCTCTTAGCAGCCTTCCTCATGGCGTAGGCAAGTGGGTAGTGGAAGGGGGTTAGGGGCACGTTAGGCACCTCTCTGGGCATCCCTTATGGCCTTCTCAACCGCAGCCCTCGCAAGCATAGCGGATAGGTGTATCATGTCCTCGCCCAGGAGCGGGTCCTCAACGTGGGAGGCAAGGCATGGATATATCTGGACGTAGAGGCCAGCTAGGGACGGGGCTTCCTCAGCTCTAGCTCCCACGAGCCTACGGGCCATGTAGTAAGTTGAGCCACATGGAGCCCCCCTAATGACCTTAACACGCTTAACCCTGCCACCCTCTAGCTCAATAGTTACGGTAGGGCGACCAAATCGCCTAGAGAAAGCATGTATTGGACCTGGCCCACTAGAAAGAGAGCAGAATGGCCTTGGAAATGAGAAGGGAAGCCCCATTTCCTCTAGCTCCTCTGAAAGCTGGAGTTCTAGGCCCCTGGGCAGGACACGGTAATCATCTACTGGGCATATCAGGCCTCTCACATCTAACTTCCTTGCTAGCTCAGGGATTAGAAGGGTAGCACTAGCTTCCTCAAGCAGGAAGAGGGCTAAATCTGCACCAGCTACCTCACTAGGAAGGCCCTCTAGGATTTTCCCTACTAGGACCTCTGTTTCCTCATCTAATATCTTGGGGAGGCCCTTCCTTATTTTTACATTCCATATTTGCCATTCTGGAGCTTGCTCCCTTACATGCTTGATTATTCTCTCGCCATACCAGCCTTGGTAGAAAGCTACTACCTGCATGGCCAGCCCTGGTAGAAGGACATCAGGCCCACTTAAAAACTACGGCCCTCCTAGTGGCTACCTCAAGCACCTTCCTAGCTACCCTAATTGCCTTCCTAGCCCTAGCACTACGCCTTAGGACCACGGTCAGCCTGGCCTCCCCGACTTGAGCTGAAAGTGGCCTTAGGCCAAAGGTGGCCTTAAGGGCCTCAAGCACATCTGCCTCTACTACCTCTGGCAGCTTCTTTGTGCACTGGTTTGGGCAGTTAGTGCAGAAGCCCCTAAGCCAGCATAAGCCTGTGCAGGGGACCTGAGCGCAGAAGGCATTAGCACAGCAAGCAGCCTTAAAGGCCACCAGCCCTTTCTCCCTAGCTAACCTTATGGCCTTGGCCTTTAGGTCGGGGCAGGGCACCACGACCAAGCTATCGCCAACTGGCCCCCTCAGCCTAGATCTTATTGGCCTATCTAGGCCCAGCCTAGCAAGCCTAGCTAGTATGGCCCTTGAGACCCTTAGGGAGCCAACTACAACGCCAACTGCACCAGCTGACCTAGCCTCCGAGAGCAGATCCTCAAGCTCAAGCTCTACTAGGCCAGGTATGAGGGGCCTGAGGAAGAGCATGGGCTTTAGGCCTGCCTTCCTAAGCTCCCTAATGGCCTCTAAGCGCTCCCAGGGAGGTGGGGCCTTGGGCTCAAGCTCCCTAGCCCCCTCCATTGTTACAATTGTTATCAGGGGGCTAATTGATATGTCCTTTGGCATCTCCTTGGCCAGGGAGGCATCTATTGGCATCTTGGTGGAGAACTGGATAGGGTTTCCAAGGTGTGCTGCTACGGCCCGCATTATACCTAAGGTCTTACTCACGAGCAGCGGGTGGAGGGGATCGCACACGGCCCCCATGGCGAGGAAGGTCCCCATCCTCCCTGGCACGAAGTAGGGGTTGGCTAACAGGGCGTAGACCATCTCAAGGCCAGAGAGGGGCGTTGGCTCTGGCTCGGTGGGGCCAGTTCCAAGGACATCGGGGACGTAGCAGTATAGGCAGGCATTTGGACAGCCCCTGCCTGGGTGCACGGTTAGGCCACAGGGCCTAGGTGGCCTACGGGCATGTGGGTCGCTAAGGGCCTTTTCAATGCCACTAGGCCCTAGCAGTTGGCCTAGCCTTGAGAGCAATTCCCCCTTCTGCATCAGGGCCACAAGCGCTTGGTCGGCTGGCACGTACGTGGGGGGAGGGGCAAGCTAAAAAATACTGAAGCTCAGGCCATGAGGTGGCGAGGTGGGGCCATTGGGCAGGAGGGCACTGGCCATCTTAGTGCTTGCCTGCCTTCTCGTCCTCTTGGCCACGCTAGCTGGGGCTAGGAGTGCTGCTGCGCAAGAGGAAGGCGAAGAGGAAGAGGTCCCAATATGCACTCTAGAGGTCCTCGTACATGATTTTGATGGCAATCCCCTTGTTGGGGCCTCAGTAGAAGCCCTGAATGCCACTGATACCGATAGGGAGCTAATAAATAGCACCCAGACGAACTCAACTGGCTGGGCCAAGCTCTGGGTACCAAATGGCACTACCTGCGATATTGAGGTCATATGGAGGGATGCACTAGTCGGCTCCCTTGAGGGCATCCTCGTTAATAGGAACATGACGGTTGGCCCTATAACGTGCTCCGTCTGCGACCTGATCGTTAGGACGGTAGCTGAGGACGGTAGGCCCATAATAAGGGCGAGGGTAACCTTCAACGGCAACTACACGACTAGGTACGGCAACTACACGACCTTCAAGGAAACGCTATTCACAAATGCATCTGGCATCTGCGTCCTTGAGCACGCCCTAATGGAGTGCAACTACACGCTCCAGGCAACTAGGCATGGCCTGACTGAGCCCTTCGGCGAGCTTAGGCTATGGAAGCTCAATGAGACGACTACCGTGAACATAACCTGCCCCTTCCTAATCGTGAAGGTGAGCGTTGTTGATGAGCAGCTTAGGCCACTTACTGGGGCTAAGGTAGAGGCCATAGACTGGGGAACTGGTGAGCTAGTATCTAGCAGCGTAGTGGATGAGAGGGGGATGGCCTCCCTTAAGGTGCTATTCGGGAGGAACATAATAAGGGCGCTTGAGGATGGCTGGGAGGTCGGTAGGCAGGTAGTAGATGTAGTTGAGAACAATACTTGGTGCCTCCTCCCCTGTAGGGTTCTAAACCTAACACTGAGCATTAAAGTACTAGATGCACTTGGGAACCCCCTACCTGGCCTAGAGGTAAGGCTGCTAAGTGAAAATGGCACGCTCCTCGCTACAGCTGGGACTGGGGCAAGTGGCCAGGTAAGCTTCACGGGCCTTAGGCCAGGCTATTACATCATTGAGGTCCTAAGCGGTGGTGAGGTCCTAGCTAGGCAGGGGCTTAACCTAGCCCGCTCCATGAGGATTGAGGTACGGGTAGGCGATAGGGCACTGCTGCTCGGCACCTTAGTTAGCCTACCTGAGATCCTAGCCTCCTCAGTCATCATAATCACAGTCCTTGCAACCTTATTGGCCATCTGGCTGTGGGGCAGGGTTGCTAAAGGTAAGAAAACCTTATAAGAGGGCATACATAATCTCACGTAGACGGGGCCGTGCTCAAGTTGTCTGGCCCAAGGCCGTGCACGCCCTCCTGTAAGTTCTTCAGATGTGCGAAGAAGGCATTGGTCAGGAGAGGCGATAAGTTCTGGTGCCTCTGGGTCAACGCTGAGTGCAGCGTAAGCGATTGCGTCTTCGCTACCTGTGTTAAGCGTAAGCTACTGCCAGGTGGCATATGTGGTGAGACTGTTAAGCGTAAGACGAAGGAAGTAGGGCCTGAGGCTATTCCTGCCATAAAGGTTAGCTCAAGGATACTGAAGAAGCTAGGTGAGAGGGAGATAGTGCTCTAGGGCGCCATGCCTAAAGCCTAATCAGGGGGAGGAGCTCCAGCCTATCCCCATTGCTTAGCCTAGCTGAGAGGCCACCAAGGACATCTACATCACGCCCATTTAGGAGTATGAGGAAGTTGGTCCTTGGGTCGCCCGTATCAGGATCAAATATAATGGCCTCTAGGCCCTCCACCTGCCTGCAGAGGGCCCTGAGGGCCTGGAGCACGCTAGCCCCCTCCTCAAGCCCTAAGCTCAGCTCATCCCTACCAACGAGCCAGGCTAGGGGGCCGTGGAGGCGAACTAAGACCTGCAAGGCCATCACTCCAGTATTATAA
>Ga0190312_1000648_pt1 | contig 10375 bp, 8 predicted proteins | sample 487007910_MG_FD_165046 | JGI IMG/M metagenome (GOLD analysis project Ga0190312, IMG submission 165046) | Hydrothermal vent sediment bacterial communities from Southern Trench, Guaymas Basin, Mexico - 4870-07-9-10_MG | ecosystem: Environmental > Aquatic > Marine > Hydrothermal vents > Sediment ... | reverse complement strand
CTATAGTTTTGAACGATACTGGCTTTATCTAATACCATTTCTGCTGCGTAATAAAGGGCCTATTAATGGCACTATCGAACCTATTCCCACGATCTTTTCTTCTTGGAGAGATTGTTCAGATAGTTATACGATATGCTACTTCACTTATCACTACCAAGATAATTATCGATAGTATGATAAGTGCATTTTCATGAAGACTCCGTGGATTTGGTTTGTCCCTGACAATAGCGTATCCTTTATTAAAAATTCTGCTAAGTTGAATTAATATGATTTTCTATTTTCGTGGTATATATCTAAAGTTTATCACGATCTTAGTAGTATTCTATTAGTACTGGGTACGAAAGATTTTTAAGGTGATATTGAAAGTTATAACTTGAGGGTCTGTCATGGTAAATCTCTATGGTAGAGATCTTTTATCTATAAGTGATTTGACAGCCGAAGAGATCTGGGCAATATTAGAAACAGCTTATGAATTAAAGCTACGCCATAAACGTGGTGAAAAGGTAAGGGTTTTAGATGGTAAAACTGTAGCTATGATATTTAAGAAGCCTTCAACAAGGACGAGATTGTCGTTTCAAGTCGCTGTGGCTCAATTAGGCGGACAAGCATTTTACATGAGACCAAGTGAGATGCAATTATCTAGAGGAGAAAGCGTTAAAGATACAGCCATGGTTATTGACAGGTATGTTGATGCTCTAGTTATTCGCACATATGAGCAAGAAGAAGTAGAGGAATATGCCAAGTACATGGTACACCCCGTTATAAATGCATTAACAGATCTTGAGCATCCATGTCAGATATTAGCAGATCTACTGACCATATGGGAGAAGAAGAGAAGGCTTGAAGGACTAAAGGTTATGTATGCTGGAGACATATGGAATGTATGCCATTCATGGATGCTTGCAGCTCCTAAGATGAAGATGCATTTATACATTGCTAGACCTGAAGGATATGACCCTCATCCTAAAATATTAGAGGAAGCTACAAGACTTGCAAAGAAGAATAAGGTTGAACTAGTTATTACAACAAATATTATTGAGGCAGCTAAGGATGCTGATGTAATCATAGCTAATACATGGCATAGTATGGGTAAACCCGAAATGGAAAAAGAGAAAAGGCTTAGAGACTTCAGACCTTATCAAATAAATGCTGAAGTAGTAAAGCATGCTAAGGACGATTATATATTTATGCATTGTCTACCAGCTTATTGGGGCGAAGAAGCAACTGAAGATATTGCCTATGGACCGCACTCGGTTATTTTCGATGAAGCAGAAAATAGATTACATGCTCAGAAGGCGGTACTCGCCCTCATATTAGGTGGTGGATTATAACAATAAATACAATTAATGGTATTTTTCTCTCCTTAAACATTAAGCCGCATGATACTCAAGTAAGTATCTAGGTAATAGGTGCTTAGATCTTGGATAGAGATAGTAAGTTTCTAGTTGTCGCTTTTGGCGGTAATGCTTTTCAGACTAAGGGCGAAAGAGGAACACCTGAGGACTATTGGAGGAATGCCTATCGTTCAGCAGAGTTCTTGATTAGAATTATCGAGGAAGGTTACAGGATCGTTATTACTCATGGTAATGGGCCTCAGGTTGGTATTATTGCTGAGTGGATGATGGCTGGTCTTAAGTTGAAGGATTTACCTCCAATGACACTCGATATTGCCGGATCTATGACACAAGGATGGCTAGGATACCTAATACAACAAAGCCTCTACAATAAATTATTAGAAAGAGGGCTATTAGGGAAAAAAGTTAAAGGATTGGTAACGATCATAACACAAGTTCTAGTTGATAAGAATGATCCTGCTTTTCAGAATCCTACGAAGTATATTGGTCCTTGGTATGAGGAGGCTGAGGCTAAAAAGATATCTAAGGAACTTGGATGGGTTATGAAGCCCGATCCACGTGGTGGATGGAGAAGAGTAGTACCATCACCAGACCCCATAGGCCCCATAGAGATCGAGGCCATAAAGAAACTTGTCAGAGAAGCTTTCATTGTTATTGCTAGCGGTGGTGGAGGAATACCAGTAGTTAAAGAAAGTAATGGATTAAAGGGCGTAGAGGCTGTCATAGATAAGGATCTTGCTGGTGAGCGTTTGGCAACAGCTCTTGGTGCTTCAACTTTCCTTATATTGACTGATGTTGAGAAGGTCTACTTGAACTATGGCATGCCTGATCAGAGGCCAATAGATGTCATGACAGTTAGTGAGGCAAAGAAGTATCTTGAAGAAGGACACTTCAAACCAGGTAGCATGGGGCCAAAAATACTAGCATCAATAAGATTCATAGAAAACGGGGGTAAAATAGCGATCATAGGACATCTGAAAAAAGCGTATGAGGCACTAATAGGAAAATCCGGAACTCGGATCATACCTGATTAGATTGTTTTTAAATTTATTAAATGTTGTATAAGGTGTGTATGTATGGTCTCGTATAAAGATCTCCATTTCCAAAATGCTCCATATATAGTAGTTGAACCCCCGGGTCCTAATGCCCGGAAGATCTTAGAGCTTCAAAAGGAATTGGAAAGCAGTGCTGTATTATATCCAAGAAACCTCCCGTTTGTGCCTAGTGAGGCCATGGGTGCTACAATAAGAGATGTTGATGGCAACGTCTTTATTGATTTCTTCTCAGGAATTTCAGTATTAAACTTCGGCCATAGTAACCCGGATATACTTAGTAAGACAATAGAGCAGTTAAAGAAGATTACTCATACTCTTGACTTTCCAACTATAGCTAGAGAAGAACTTGTTAAAAGACTTATAGAGATTGCTCCAGGAAATATGAATAGAAATGCTAAGGTATTATTTGGTGGTCCAACGGGCTCTGATGCTGTTGAGTCTGCTGTGAAATTGGCTAAATATATAACTAAAAGACATACTGTGATAGCTTTTGATGGATCTTATCATGGTCAAACAACAATGGCACTTGCAGTAACAAGTAGCAAGAAGTTCAAGGAATTATACTCTCCTCTAGGACCGGAAGTGCATTTTGCACCATATCCATATTGCTATAGATGTCCGTTCAGACTAGAATATCCTGATTGTGATATGAAGTGTTATACGTATCTAGAACATATAATTGAAGATCCGTATTCAGGGGTTCCTAGGCCAGCCGCTATAATTATTGAGCCTATACAGGGAGAAGGTGGTATCGTAATACCTCCGCCTGGATATTTAAGAAAGGTTGAGAAACTAGCTAAACAACACAATATTGTATTAATAGTTGATGAAATACAGGCTGGATTAGGACGTACAGGTACTTGGTTTGCATGCGAGCATGAAGGAGTAACGCCTGACATAATAACTATGGCGAAATCTATTGGCGGTATTGGACTACCATTATCTGCAATAATGTATAGGAAGGAGCTTGATACATGGACTCCCGGTGGACACTTAGGTACGTTTAGAGGAAACGTTGCTGCAATGGCGGCAGGTGCTGCAGCTATAGACTTCGCTAATAAAACAGGGTTACTTGATCATGTTAAAAGACTAGGTGAAAAAGCTTTAAAGTATCTTAAAGACTTTGCTGAAGCCTCTAAGTATGTAGGAGAAGTTAGAGGAAAAGGTTTAATGATTGGAATAGAGATCGTTGAAGACAAGAATACTAAGAAACCTGCTACTGATATAACAAAGAAGATCCAGCTCAAATGCTTTAAGAAAGGCATTATTGTATGGAAAGCTGGTCGATACTCAAATGTAATAAGACTATTACCACCATTAGTGATTACAGAAGAACTCCTAGAAAAAGGATTAGAAATTCTTACAGACACCATAAGGGAAATAGAATCTGGTAAATAAGCTTTAACAATTTATTTTTTAATACTGGGCTTATCTAGTGACATTTTGTAACATTAGAATATTTGATTAATAATTTACCAAGAATGAAAAAGAATATTTATAAATCAATATCTCCTATTTTTAGACCTAATTTTAACAGCATATCTTCATTCATGGTACCGTCTGCATTGAATCCTCTCATTTCATAATAGGTTTTAAGGGCGTTTTCAAACTCACTTTTAGTTATTGGCTCTTTTCCATCAATAGATCGTTTAAATAATTTACTTGGTATTACATCATAGTTCCTTGCTAAATTATGTATACCTCTGTTATAATAATGGACTAATGTAGTTATTCTATGTCCAGCTGTCCTAACCCATTTTTCATCTACATTCCACCCTGTTACAGCGTTTAATGCTTTAGTCATTTCCTTGAATGAGTAAAAGTCTCTACCAAATTTGCATAGAAGTAATGAGTCGAACATGGAGCACCAATCTTCCCATTCAATTATTTTCTTTATTTTCTCAGGTGTGAGCATATGACGTGGGCCGCCCAAGCCTCTAATGTCTATGACGTATGCCATTGTTCTAAGATGGCATGCTCCACGTGGACTAGTAGCATAGGCTATATACATACTACGTAGACCCCTAGGATCATATCCCGGTGGCTCAAGGCCCTTTACATGAACTACTTCTTTAAAACCTATTTTTTCAGAACTCTCCTTTACTCCAAGGCCAAGTAATTTTCCATGATCTCCTTTAGCGAAGGCTATGTCTTCAAGTAATCTCAACATAGCATGGTAGTCTCCATAATCGATCTTATACGGTAGTTTTAGTTTACCAGCTTTATAGGCTTCAACTGCAAAAGCATATACATTGCCAAAGGTAATTGTGTCTAGTCCAAGTCTATCGGCGTATTCATTTACTAGAACTATATGTTTGATATCTCTAATTCCAGATAAACTTCCATTAGAGTACATGGTCTCATAATCAGGTCCTTCAGCTTCGATAACATTGTCATCAATATTTATTTTAACGCCTCTTCCGCAAGCCGCGGGACATGTCATACAAGCCATAGGGCTTCTTAGGATCTCTGCTAAGGATTTTGCATTTATTTTTTCAATGTATTCATATGTTACTTTACTCCAATAATAAGTTGGGAGAAAGCCGAGTTCATGTCCGAGATCGATCATAGGTGAAGTACCGTATTTCCTCAAAGTCTTTGTTTTTTCACTTTTTGCAAGTTTATTAATTGTTTCTCTAACATATTCATTCAATCTTCCTTCATCGGCTACAGGTGGAGAGAGGCTCTTAACGACTACTATACCCTTAAGGTTTTTAGAGCCCATAACAGCTCCTCCACCGGTTCTAGCTGCTTGTCCGCCTCTACCAATACCTAGCTTGGGATTACCATGAGTTATTATGGCATACTTAACCAGGTTTTCACCTGCTGGCCCAATAACTATGGCTCGGGCTATTGATTTTCCACCGGCCTCTTCTATTAATGCCTTTTCAGCTTCATGTGTATCTAGTCCCCAAAGGTTTTCAGCGCTTTTAATTTCGGCATTTCCATCTTCTATATGAATATATACTGGTTTCTTGGATCGACCTTTTATGATTAGTGCATCGATACCGGAATGTTTAAAGAAATATGGAAAGCTACCGCCCATACTGGATTCTCCCCATGCATGTGTAACCGGGCTCTTGAAGGCAAAATGTAGTCTAGAACTCATGGGTATAGGCGTGCCTGTTAATGGGCCAGCAGCTATTATTAATACATTATCTGGTGAAAAAGCCTCAACATCTCTGCCCACAAGTTCTATGAGGAATTTAGCAGCTAAGCCTCTTCCGCCAATGTATACCTTATAGAATTCTTCATTGAATCTTAGAACTTTAATTAGTTGTCTAGATAGATCTATAAATAAGATTTTAGAATGATAACCATGTACCACTGTCTACACCTTACATTATTTTACTAATTAAATTAAATATTCATATGCACCGGTATCAGATTTATCCTAAAAATATATAAGCATTTCGTATGGGTTCATAACCTTTTATACGAATTTCGTAGTATATCAAAATAGTTTGGAACGAGAATAGATAAATTTATTAGTCTTTTCTGATGAAATATTTATTGTCTGTTAGCCATAATTCGTATCCTAGCACAGGTGTTGATCTGTGTTTAGTACTGTAGATATAGCAATAGTAGTTCTATACCTAGCCTTTATGCTTGGGATAGGTGTTTATACGCTAAAATATGCTAAAAGTGTTGAGGATTATCTCGTAGCTGGTAGAAGACTAGTGCTTTTCACATACATACCTGCTATGGCAGCTGTGGTTCTAGGTGGTGCTAGTACTATTGGATCAGGTAAACTTGGATACACCTTTGGTATCTCTGGAGTATGGTTTTTAATAATGCTAAGTCTGGGAGTCATAGCTAATGGACTAATTGTTGCGCCTAAAATAATACCTTTGAAAATAAAAACCATGGGTGAGTTTCTAGAGAAAAGATATGATCGTTCTACACGTATCATAGGCTCAGTTGTAGTAGCAATATATGATCTTATGGTAGCTGTTACTCAGACAATAGCTATTGGTACAGTATTTTCCGCTATGTTGGGATGGGATCCGGCTTTTTCAATGATTATTGGCGGATTAGTTGTTTTATTATATACAGCTTTAGGTGGAATGTGGTCGGTTACGCTAACCGATATTATACAATTCTGGATCATGACTATAGGAGTATTGATACTTGTTCCTGTATTCGGATTCATAACTATGCAAAGTCAAGGGCTCAGTTTATCACAGCTTCCAAGCAGTTTCTTCGATTGGGGAGCCGTTGGAGGAGATACTATATTATTATGGTTTATGTTATACTTCTTTGGACTCATGTTAGGCCAAGATATATGGGGCCGTGTTCTTACGGCTAAGAATAAGAGAGTTGGAGCTATAGGTACTGTAGCTGCTGGCCTATACGGTATTGTCTACGCTTTTGCAGCTGTATTTGGTGGAATGGTAGCATATTTATTGTTTTCAGGAGGTCTTGAGAATCCACAATATGCGTTACCAAGTTTTGTTGCAGCCGTCTTTCCAACAGGTCTTGCAGGCTTAGTTCTTGCAGGTATGTTGGCAGCTTTCATGAGTACCGGTGATAGTTGTTTACTTGCTGCAACATCTCTTATAGTATACGATGTCATTGGCTCTCTTAAGAAATTTAGTGAACGTACAATGCTGATGTTACTTAGAATATTCAATGTATTATTCGGTATATTCATGATAGTAGCTGCTGTAGCTATTAGTGAAGTCCTTGTTGCACTAGATATAGCCTACCTGTATCTATCTGCAGGATTATTTATACCAACTGTTGTAGGATTGTACTGGAAGAGACCGTCATCTATTGCTGCTAAACTATCTATATTAGCAAGTATACTTGTTGCAACAGCTGTAGCTCTCTATATAGGATGGCCTTATGGTTTTGCAGAACTAGAGCCTATGCTATATGGTCTCATTACTTCAGTAGTAGTATACCTAGTAGTATCATTTATACGGCCATCGACAAAAGTAAATACGGAGGGGAAAAATGGATAATAAGATCCAAAATACATTTTTTCTCCATACTTACATAACATGAAGTCTCTAAATAACCGCGTTAATAAAGGTGAGTCATATGTACTTAGATTTTGACTCGATTAATAATATTGAAGAAAAGACATTATTAAAATTGATCGAATTAGCCTTGAACCCGCCTATTGAGAAGGTTAAATTAAGTGAGTCAATATTTTCTAAGGGCGTTGTATTACCTCCTCAGCCTAGACTGGAATATATAGATCCTATGAAGCTAAAGAATAAATTAAATAATTCAAAAGCAGCAGAGATGTTTCAAGTAACTGATCAGATAATTTCTCTTATGCCGTATAGTGAATACATTAAGTTGAAAAATGCGGGGAATCGTGAAAAACTAGAAATTTTCCATCATTGGAAGGAAAAGATCTTAACTTATATACGTTTTACTGATAAAATGCGATATGAAGATCTAAAGGCAGAAGATTCTAGGAAAAAATCTATACTACTCATAGCACCATCTGAAAGACAACTTAAAATAGTAAAAGGAGATTGGATTAAATGGGCTTGGAAAAGAGTAGCATATGACAGAACACTTACTCCCTCAGTTAATGGCTGGATTAGAGATTTATCTGGAATAGCACATACATTGAAACATGAAGGCCTACGCCCAATAGTAGTCCTTGATAAATATGGTAGCTATAATGGTGGACGCGAATTCGTTAAAGACTTAGATACGATAGAAATAGAGATTCCAGAAGGTATGGCTAAGATAGGCTATCCAAGAGATCAAAGTGTTACATGGGTTAAGAACCCAATAATATGTAATATGTCTCTAGATTTTAGAAGAGGAGAAGAACTAGTACTTAATGAAATTTATTATAAACTAGGCATGCCGCCTATTGCAAGAGCTAGGTGGCGGCTTATCAATGGCAAACTCCTAAGGGCTGTTATGGAGGGTGGCAATTTCTTCGTAATAAAGACTGAAAGCGATGTAGTCGTTATGACTGGTATTGGTGTGAGAGGCTCAAATATTGCCACGATCGATTTTATTGCAGATATCTTACCTGAAGACGTACGTGTAATAGCTATACCTATTGCAGGATATATAAGAGATTGGAAAACAGGAGCTGTCCATCTAGACGTAGTATTCGCTTATCTAGGATTAATAGGCGATACAAGATATGCCTTAGTTGATCCTTCAAGAATGGGGTTCTATTCAGCTTTAGAATATAATTGGAAAACAAAAGAGTTTAAGATTATAGAGTTTCCATTACTCATGAGGCAATTAGGTATAAAGATCTCTGAACCCCCGCATGAGGATTCTAGCCCTATAACTATGGTTAATGCCTTAAACCTAGGAAATGGCAAAATAGTATCTGACAGATACAATCAATCGATCAATAAATATATTGAAAAAACTTTTGGCATCGAGGTAATAGAGGTACCTATTCCACAGATCGAGGCTGGCGGTGGAGGAGTACGTTGCGCGACAAGAGAATTATGGCAGTAAAGATCTATACAAGGTCCTTCATACTTATAAATGTATTTTTCTCTAAGCATTATTTTCCAATAATCAAAGCTTAATCTACAACTACATGATGATTATGCAGCCCAAATAATATTCAATAACAATTTATGAGAGTCAATGTATGTGTCATAGTCTACCTAGTTCTTTAAGAAGTTCATATGCAGCTGTTTTCCCATGATCGGATTTCCATGACTCGGCATTATATGTTTAAATTCTATATCCAATAGTTTCCTTATAGCATCTCTATTCCTCTCTGGATCTCTTGAATACTTATGTGGTATCTCGTATAACTGGCCATTCTCTTCATACATTAGATCTCCTATAAACAAGGAATCAGTATTTATGTCTAATAAACAAATATGGCCTGGAGTATGTCCCAGTGTATGAATAACTTTTAATCCCTTAACATTCATTCCTTCCTCAAGCAATATATCGACTCTATCACTAATGTATTCTCTTTCCGGCTTATGAGCTGCTATTATGGCATTAGTTCTTTTAATAAGTGCTCTTAAGCCACCAATATGATCCCAATGCGAATGAGTAATTACTACTATGGAAACGTCGCTTGGCTTATATCCCATGGTCTCTGTATACGACAATATGTTATCTGTTGAACCTGGTATACCTGTATCTATCAATAATGGCTCGTCATCTCTTTAAGTAATATATATTGACAAATGATATTTTAACCAAGTGTATACCATTTTATTTCCTCATAGTACACTAATCATTAAGAAAACTATCTCTATCAACTATCTATTATTAGGGAAGTAAATATCTACTTGCATCGGTCCCTAATTATTTAGAGATATCTGCAACTAATGGTTTAAGGGTCTTCAATAATTCTTTAGCCCTCATCTTAACTAAAGCATTATGAGAACCTGCTCCAAGGAGAACAGTATCCATATCTAGTAATTCTTTATCAACAACTTTTGTTATCCTATCTAGTCTAAATGATAAAGGACTTACTTCTCCTATTTCGAAACCAGTTAATCTCTTTACTTCATCTTTATTCGCTAATCTAATAGTTCTGCATCCAAGTACTTTCCTTAACTTAATATAATTGATTCTTTTATCACCTGTTACTAATACAGCATAGGGTTTACCATCGGCAATAACTATAATAGTTTTAATAATACTTTTTACTGGGAATCCGGAGAGTCTAGATGCATCTTCTGCAGAAATAGCTTTATCCTTCAAGTATATAATCTCGGCCTTTATCTTCTTACGTTTAATATATTTTAATACTCTTTCAATACGATCCTTATGGGCCATAATATTCACTTTACCTAGTTATAGACTAGATAATAATATGTATTCGGAGATTAAAACAATTGTTTTATTTCCTCATCTACATAGCTAATATACAGCCTTCAATAATATATGGTGGCTTGTAATGTCTGATGAATATATTGAGAAATTATTACGTAAGTACTTAGGAATAAGTATGCCACGCATAGTACTTGGAATACTAATGATACTATTTGCAATATT